>Ga0194042_1000181_pt1 | contig 19787 bp, 12 predicted proteins | sample JunL4412m_MetaG_FD_148974 | JGI IMG/M metagenome (GOLD analysis project Ga0194042, IMG submission 148974) | Anoxic zone freshwater microbial communities from boreal shield lake in IISD Experimental Lakes Area, Ontario, Canada - Jun2016-L442-12m | ecosystem: Environmental > Aquatic > Freshwater >...
CCCCCAACGGCCTACCCTTCGACACCACGGACGCTGGCGGTCACCGAGGTGAAGGCTATCCCGGCGCAATCGCCACAATGGCGCTCGCTGAAGCCGCTGGCATGGCGAACATTGACGACACCCGCAAAGCCGCTCAACGCGCCGTCAACTACTGCACCGAAATCCATCAAGCCGGCGAAGGTTCGGACAAACTCGGCTGGCGCTACCATCCCAAAATGGAAGGCGACACCTCCGTCGCAGGCTGGTTCATGATGGCGCTGAAATCCGCGAAAGTCGCTCGGCTCAACGTCAATCACGCCTCCTTCGACGGCGCGATCAAGTTCCTCGATAGCGTCGAACACAAAGGCACCGGCGGCGACCCCGGCTACGTACCTCCCTCGACATATTGGTACACCACCCAAGCCGCCCACGAACCCCATCGCCTCAGCGCCATCGGTTGCCTCTGCCGCCAGTACCTCGGCTGGAAAAAAGACGATCTCCAAGCCAGCGTCGAAGCCTTCGTCGCCAAAGGTGGCGTCCCGTCCTGGGGCGGAAATGGCGGCAGCGTCGATCTCTACTACTGGTACTACGGCACGCTCTGCACCTTCCAGCAAGGCGGCGATGTCTGGACGAAATGGAACGACGCGATGAAAACAGCGCTCGTCCCGAACCAACGCAAAGACGGCGACGATCACGGCAGCTGGGACCCTGTCGGAGCCTACGCCAATGAATGGGGCCGCGTCGGACAGACAGCGCTCGGAGCGCTCTGCCTCGAAGTCCCCACTACCGCAACGAACGACTCTACGGCGACGCGCGCTAAACGGTTTCACGCAGAGGCGCAGAGAACCGCAGAGACGCAAAGAACTGCAAGATAGAAAACGGGCATTACACTTTCTTTTGCAGTTCTTCCCTCTTGCCGTTCTTTGCGCCTTTGCGTTCCTTTGCGCCTTTGCGAGAAAATAGTGAGCTACCGAATCTCGCGGAGCGCGTTCTGTTGATAAGCCTCAACAAGTTTTTCGAGCAGTTCAATATCCGCGCGAATCAACTGCCCGCGTTCAGTATCGGCCACGCGGCGCGGAGTCTCCCATTTCCGAATCGCCGTGATCTTCGGGATGATGTCCACTCCGTCGCGCAACGCTGCTTCAACCGATTCGAAATGGCTGTGCTCAGCGAGATACGTCTGCCCGGCCTCCAAGACCAGCGTGTAACCGTGGTCGCCGTACGCTTCCGAAAACGCGCCGTCAATCGTGATTGCTTTGCCACTGCGCTTCATCGGATTCTCGCCCTTCTCAACCTTCACCGGCACATGCCCGTTGACAATCAATCCGCGCTCCGTATTCATTCCAAACTCAATCAAAATCCGGTCGCAGAATTCCTTCTCGTGAATCAAATTAAAGTACGGGTTCTTCGTCTCTTCATGCGTGTGCTTGTCCTCGATCAACGACGCTTCCAACGTCGTGATCCGATCCTTGCCAAAGAGCGGCGAACGCGGACCGCTCCACAAGTACCACAAAAGATCGAGGTCTTTCAGCGCCTTCTTTTCCGGCGTGCGCGATACGATCTTTTCAATCGCTTCAAACAACGCGCGGCCGGTGTACACCTTACCGTCCAGCGTCATCGACAGGAACTCGCCCTTCTCATCCACCGGCACGCAACCGTGGAAAATCAAGTGGTCATCGCGCCGCACATACATGCTGCCGTTCGAGATCATGTGGTTCACATGCATCGTCAATTTCTGGCTGCGCAAAAACGATTCTCGAATCCGCGCCATGCACGTCTTTTCAGCTTCCGACAATTCATACGGGTTCTTCGGATCAAGCGTCGGCCACAATTTATCCTTGAGCGGATAGACCTTGCCATCGATCTCAATCGTCCCTGCACTGACATCAATCCGGTGCATCAAACGCCGATGATCCATCGCCCATTCCGGGTTTCGAGCGATCATCTGGCCTTCAAGTTTGAACTGCATGATCGCCGCAGCTTTTTGCATCCGCTGCATCGTCACCGCGTCGCGCAGACCGGTGCCCTTCAGCGCGTAGCACGACGCCGGATCGTCCGCGTACACCGTCCGAACGAGCAGCTCCAACGGTTGCAACGTGATGCCGTAGCCTTCTTCAAGTTGCGACAGACGCCTGTAGCGCAGCGACAGTCGCAGCACGTGAGCGATCAACGCTTCGTGCCCCAGCGCCGCGCCGAACCACGCGGTGTCATGGTTGCCCCAGACGAACGCGACGCGCAATTGCTTCATCAAATAATCGACGACCCAATCCCCGCGCGGACCGCGGTCCCAGCAATCGCCGTCGAGCACGATTTCGCTCACAGCCAGTTTTCGAATCGCGCGCGACGTGTGTTGAATCATCATCCACACGCTCCCGCGACGAGCCATATCTTCCACGACCGCGCCGATGTACTCGCGCCCGTGGTCCATCGTCGGCTGATGCAGAATTTCAATAAAGAGGTCGCGATACTCCGCCGGAAAAACCGCGATGGCATACTTCATCGGATAACGTCGGCAGAGCACGCGCAGAATCTCGAACATGTCCGACAACACGCGATGCGCGAAGCGGCAGATGTCCTTCGTATCCGTCAACGATTTCTCAACCTGAGCGCCCATTTCATCCGGATAAAAAATGAGATTCAAGAAGTCCTGAAACTCCTTCGCATCCATGCGCGCACCGAACAACTCCTGCGCCAAAGGCCGCAACGTTCCCGACGCATTGTTGATGATATGCCGCAGCTTCTTCGCCTCGCCATGCACATCACTGATAACGTGAACCGTCCCCTTGGGCTGCGTCAACTCAGCGGACAGACGGGCCGTTTCAGCCATCGCAGAATCCACATTTGGATACTGCTTAGCCAATACGCGCATCACCGCCAACTCGCTCGGAATAGCATGAAATTCGGACATGTTTAAATCTCCAGGAAGGTAAACAGTCTACCCATACTCACCCATTTCAACCACACATTTTCAGTCATGTTCAGTGCCAAAGGTGTGTAGTCCTATCGTTAAACGCCCCCGGACACATGTCGATAAACGCAAAGACACGATGACACAAAGACGCTCAAATTATTAACTCTTATTTCTGTTCTTCCCCCCTAATTGCCCTTCCCTCAAAGCCCTTCAAAGCCCTTCGCCGTTTTCGCGTCTTTTCGCGCAAATTCGCGTTATTCGCGGTAAAAAATCCGTTCGCCGTTGCCCATTCTGCTTGATTGCGCGCGCAGCTCGTGCCCCGACTGATCGTTCTTTTTTCGTTTATTTTTACCATCACTCGGTGTATGAATTTGATTAAGCACGTCGTGTGCGGAGTCGTATTGGCTTCAGACCACTTTTTAGGAGTTCGTTATGTCGAGCAAGAGACTCAGTTGGGCGTCCGGTCTATTCCTTGTGGCGTGCATGGGCCTTGTAGCCCGCGCGGCCGAAAGTGAAAAAGGAATGTGGATGACGGATTTCGCCGCGGCGAAGGCCAAAGCGAAAGCTGAGAAGAAACTTCTGCTCGTCGATTTCACAGGATCGGACTGGTGCGGTTGGTGCATCAAACTGCGGAAAGAAGTCTTTGATCTGGAACCCTTCAAGGCAGAAGCGCCCAAGAAGTTCGTCATGGTTGAACTCGATTATCCGCATCAGAAAGAGTTGGCGCATCAGAAAGAGTTGGCGCCGGAGTTGAAAGCGCAGAACGAGAAGTTGCAGCAGGAGTACAAGATTCGCGGTTTCCCCACCATCTACGTGATGGATGCAGAAGGCAAGCCGGTCGCCAAGACCGGCTATCAGGCGGGTGGGCCGGAGAAGTATTTGGAACACCTCGACGGCTTTGCCAAAGCACATGATACCGTGATCGCGCTGCAAGCGAAATTGCCGTCGGTGAAGGGCATCGAACGCGCGAAGACTTTGGATCAAATTCTCGTGGCTCAGGAAGCACTCGGATTGGACAGCGATGACGGCGCGGCTTATAGCGCAGAGATTCTGACGCTGGACGCTGACGGCAAGGCAGGTCTGAAATCAAAGTACACGATCAAGAAGCATTTGTCCGAAGGCGCGGCGCTGACGGCTGCAGCGAAGTTTACGGAAGCCAAAGCGGAATATGAGAAGGCACTATCCGTTCCGGGGATTACCGACGAACAAAAACAAGACGCGTATTTTCGCGGAAGGTGGAGTGTGCTTCAACCAGAAGGATTTCAGCGGTATTGTCATGTGCTTGGCGAAGGCCCGCGACGCTGCGCCGACGAGCCCAAAGTCCAAGCAGATCGGTGCCATGATCGCGCGCTTCCAGACGATGGCCGATGCGCAGTCTGCGGTCACGAAGATCAAGACGCAACTCGAACCGACCAAGGGTATCGAACGCGCGAAGGTGTTGGACCAGTTGGTTGCTGCGCAGGCCAAGTTCCTCACAGCAACGCAGTCGCGCAGCAAGTCGCCCGAGATCGAACAATGGGCAGCGGAAATCATTACTTTAGACGCTGACAATAAAGCGGGCTTGAAGACCAAGTACGAAGCCAAGGCGCTTTTGACGGAAGCATCGATGGAATTGAAATCAAAGGATCTCGCGAAGGCTGAAGCCGCAATCACCAAAGCACTGGCGTTGCCGGGCCTGACAGAAGAACAGAAGGCTCCGGTTCTGAAACTGAAGAGTGACATCGAAGCGCAAAAGGCGAAAGCGACTCCGACGAAGTAAACGGGACGTTGCTCAATCTGACAGCGATTCATTGAACGAAAAAGGACGGCTCGAAAGAGCCGTCCTTCTTTACTTATCACTTCTATTGGGTGCGTTTCGAATTCGTTTTTCGCCATCCGGAATTACGGCCTTTGCAGTGCGATCTCCGACGATGAAACTACCGAGGCGCACGCCGTTTTCAGAGCGGACTTCCCATACCGCTCCAGGCCGCGTTTGCTGGCGTTTCGTTTTCGCCTGAGAGATGAGTCCGTAGGATTTCTCACCGCCCTCCGGCGACATCCAAAACAACTCCACATTCTCTTCGCGTGAATTCATGAACGTCACGTCGAATGGGTTGCCGTCAGGCTTTGAACGCGGCGTGTCGCCTTCGCTCGCAGAAAACGTCAGTGGCGTCAACGATGCGAAAGGCACGCTCGCAAGGGGAACGGGATTTTTAGGTGCAAGCGCTCGGAGTTCAGCCACGCGTGCCAAGAGTTCCGCCGATGCTTTGCCATGAAGAAGATTCGTCCACTCGTGCGGATCGGCAGCAATATCGTAGAGCTCCTCGTCTCCGTTTGCGTAATGAATGTAGCGCCACTGATCGATGCTCACGGAGTAGCTGTCCGGCACCTGCAATTGCGTAATCGCGGCGTGCGGCCAATCGGCTTTCGAGTTGCGCAGCAACGGTACAAGGCTCCGCTCGCTCGCATCTTTATTTTGCGACGCAGGCAGTCCGCACAAATCTGTCAGAGTCCGAAACAAATCAGTGAGGCTGACGGCGCGGTCGCATACGGTGCCAGCAGTCGTGCCTTCAAGCAAACCGGGTACGCCCTTCGGCACTCGGATCAGCAGCGGTACACGCGTGCACTGTCGCCAACCCGTGAACTTTTGCCAGTGCTCCTTCTCACCGAGATGCCAGCCGTGATCGCTCCAAAGCACGACGATCGTGTTATCGCGCTGCGGGCTTTTCTCTAACGCATCCAATACGCGCCCGAGCATCGCATCGGAAAAATAAATCGAGGAGAGGTAAGCCTGGACGCCTTTCTTCCACTGGCCTTCCTTTTGGATGTGCTCGAAGTAGCGATTCCGCCCAATCTTCTGCCCCGCCGGTGGCACGTCGTCAAGATCGTCGACCTTGTATCCCGGCCCGACTTGGATGGTTTCAAGCGGGAAAGGCTCGAAGTATTTTTTCGGAACGAACCACGGCTCGTGCGGCTTGTAAATGCCGCAGGCGAGGAAGAAGGGTTTGTCGTGCGCGCGTTGGAGTTGCTCGCCGATCCACTTCGTCACCAGCCAATCACCGCCGTATTGTTCGTCGGTCACGTCCAATGCGGCCCAGTCGGTCTCGTTATATTGCCACGGCCCGCCAACAGGCAGACTCACCGGTCGATTCGGCGGATCGTACGTTAGCGGGAATGGATTGTCCTTTGACTTTTCCGGATAGTATTCATCCCACGACTGCGGGTCGATGATGTAATGCAGCAGCTTGCCTGAACCTGCGGACCAGTAGCCGTTGCGTGAGAAATGGCGCGGGAGCAATTCCGCCAGCGGCATGACGTCGCGAAGTTGCTGCAAATTGTCATACAGCCCCGAACGATACGGCGGTACGCCGGAAAGAATTGCCGCGCGCGACGGATTACACGCCGGTGCCGAGCAATGCGCGTTTGTAAACAGAACGCCACTCTTAGCGAATCGATCCATGTTCGGCGTCTTCGTCTGCGGATGCCCACCAAGGCAGCCGACCCAGTCGTTGAGGTCGTCCACAGCAATGAAGAGTACGTTTGGTTTAGGCGACAAGGCTTCGGCTGTTCTGCCTTCCGACATCAACGCCAATGCCGCATAGCAGAGTAGAGCTTGGATGACCATCGATTTCATCGCCACGTTCCCGCCCTCGCTGAATTCAAATCGGTGCCGATGAACTACTGCACTTTCGCCTCCGCTTCCGGATACTTCTCGTGCAGCCGCTTCCAGAAATCTTTCCAATACGTGTCGTAGTACGCTTGTGCTGCGGCGTCGATATGATCTTGTTTCTCAACCTTCGGTGCAGTCGCGGGGTCGTACCCTTTAAGGTGCCCCGTGCCCGCTCGGAGGCGCGGCGAAACGAAGCGCCATTCGCTGTCACCCAGCACCTCGACACAGAGCTTCGCCAATTCCGTATCGTAGGTCTTGAGCTGGTCGCGCGTGTGGATGTGGTTGTGATCGTGGTCCATGGTACGATTGGTGTCGAACCAGTCCTGAAATCCTTCCGCCCAAAATTCCGCACGGTTCACGGCGGCGTAACATTGCTTGGGCCCGCCGAAGACAATCAGCACCTTATCTTTTTCCGTCACTTCAACCGTCGATTTCACCGGTTTGCCGTTAACCAGAATATCGCCGCCATCGATGCACTTCTTTAAAAACGCTGGCGATTCGGAAGCGAACGACTTCACCAACGCATCCAACAGACTGACCGGCGTTTCACTCTTGACGCGCCGGAATCTCTGTGCTGCCAAGCCGTCGTTATAGAGGCCTTTTTCCTTGGCATTTTTGAAGACGGCAGTCAAGCGGTCCTTCAAATCTTTGTCGAATCCAGCACTGTCAACAACATGCCCGAATTCGTGAATGAGAATACTCTCCGTCTGCATCCCGCCTTCGTATTCCAACACGTCCTCTTCCGAAAAAAGCGCGACACGACGTCCTTCAAGCGACGTCAGAAATCCGCGATTGCGCCAGTTCTCGTAATCAAGTTCCTTGCCTGTTTTCTTCGACGGAAACTGCGGCATCTCCGACACCTGTTCAGTATGCCCGACAAGAACGCACAACACCTTCTTATCGCGGACGCGCTGAGCGATCTCCGGCTTCATGGCGCTCATAACTTTGTCGAATTGATACGCCGCCTCAAGTAGCGCGAAATCAGACACCTTCGCCGACGTTGCAACAAGAATGTTCTGAGCCATCGCGCACTTCTTATAGGAGCCATCGCGCACTTCTTATAGAACGCGGTATCGAGCTTATACTCCAACGCGATTTCGGCGGACACAGGCACGACACGATAATCGGCCTGGGTTTCAGCGGCATAAAGCGGGGTAAGCAGCAGCGCGGTCAACATGAATACAACGAGTATGCGAAACGTCTGAATCACTAGTTTTCTCCAATTTCAAGCCGGGTGCCATGCCACTGGTAGGTACCCCTACCAGTGCCGACCTAGAACCGCCCCATTAATTTTCACAACGCCTATTCTCATTCACCATGACATAAACAGTTCAGTCTGAAAATCATCGCCCAACCCAATCAAACCTTTTCGTGCTCAATTGCCCTTACCCTATCCCCTGCCGTTTTCGCGCTTATTCGCGCCGATTCGCGTTATTCGATGTTAAAAGCAGTTCGCCGATCCGAGGTCCTGCCTGAGCCTTAAAACTGCTCGCCCTTCTCCGTCTTATTCTTCTTCCCATCGCGTTTCGTCTCATCAGCTTTTTCGAGTTCGTTCAGAAGTTCGTTCACCTGTTCTTTCTCACCGTCGATCACATTCTGGTCGCCGAATTTCAGCGTCTTGCCTTCAATCGTAATCGCGCCGGAAATGCCCAGCCCATTCGGCGTGATTTGAATGTTGCCCAGTTGTTTGAGCAACTGTTCTTTCAACATCTCCTGCAACGCCCCGCCGCCCTGCGGAAATCCCGGCAGTTCCGTCCCGATGATAATCCGATTCGGTCCCGCCACTTGTCCGTCCATCGCGCGCTTCCGTGGCTCAGTTTTCATCGTCGCGATCTGCTTGTCAAGATCACTCACGCGCTCCTTCATGCGTCCAATTTCAGCCATGCGCTCGTGATTGAATTTCTTCTGCTCAGCCACGTCCTCTTTCAACGTTTCGTTCTGCTTTTCTGCGCTCACCGCGCGCACTTCAATCTCTGCTGCGCGCGTTTCTGCAGCAGCACTTCGCGCTTTCGCCTCGGCGACTCGAACTTCGCCCATCACAAAGACGCCGCCGCAGATCACCGCAAAAAACAAAAATTGAATTCCGAACAACACAACCGCAGTACTCGTTTTCATGATGGGCCTCACTAAAATGGATGGTGTACAGAATTCTATCGAGCAAGTTTAGACGCCACGACGCGCCGTTCAATTCAACTTTTTTAGCATCGCTAAAACAATGTACATCGAAACGCCGATAAATAGACATGAATTTCAACCGACCATGTTTTAAAAAGTCTCAACTCATGGTCCGGATTGAGCGCAGATTTTCTGAAGAAATTCACGCCAGATTAGTCTTTAAATCGGTCATATTTTTAGTATCATGTCGTCGCTTCGTCTTCGCTTTCATCCTATGGAACACACCATGACGTTCACGCACTCCCGACTCTTCGCCATCCTCTGTGCAATCGGCATGCTCGCATTTCTCGCGTCCTGCGACATGAAAATGCCGAGTGTTGAGAAGATTCAGGATTCCAAGCTGATCGACCGCCGCATCAAAGAAACACCGCGCCAAAAAGTCATCCGCGAATGCCAGCAGGAAAGCACTCGTTTCCGCGTCAGTTGCACCCATTGTCACACCACCGATAAAGCCGAAGGCATCACCGCCGAAGCGCCTGCTCTCACGGCTGTCGGAGAACGTGCGCAAATCATGCGCACCAGCCCAACGTTCGGCCTGCGCCAGGATTGCCAGCAGTGCCATCAAACCAAATTCACGCTCAACCGCAACGCCGAAAAACTCTTCGGCCCCGGCGGAACCAAATACGGCGAATCACGCTCCGTACTCAAAGCCGACAAATAGCGCGTCGCTCGATTCGCCCTAAAGGAATCTCCATGCACCGTTTCAGCGCGTTCGTGCTCATGTCGTTTCTTGTTTTAACAGCAGCACATTCCGTTGAATCCGAGTTGATCGCCAACGGTTCATTCGAATCTGCAACCGAAGCCGGCAAGCCCGACGGCTGGAAATTGCCAGCCAACATCTCCTGGGAAAGCGACGGCGCCAACCACTTCGTCCGCCTCAAAAGCCCGCAGCCCGGCGCAAACGTTCTGCTCTTTCGTTCCATCACCATCACGCCTCAGATCCAAGCGCTCGAACTCTCGTACAAAGTTCGCTACGTCGGGATCAAACGCGGCAAAGAAAAGTGGTTCGATGGTCGCATCATGTTGAACTTCAAAGACGCCGCCGGTAGCGCATGCTCACCTTCGCCCGCTCACCCCAGTTTCAACGGCACATCCGCCGATTGGAAAGATCGATCGCAGCAATTCAAAGTCCCAGCCGGAGCCGCCACGCTCGAACTCCTCTTTACACTCTTCAACGCCGAAAGCGGGCAGCTCGATTTCGACGACATCAGTCTCCACGCGATCCCCGTCGCCATTATCGACGCCGCTGAAGCCGCCGCAAAAGAAAAAGAAGCAGCACGCATCGCCGCCCTTCCCAAGCCCAAACCCAAAGTCGCCGCCCCACCTGCCGACAAACTTCCGAAAGAACTTCACGTCGTTGGCAACGTCATCCAAAACAGCGCCAACGAAACGATCTGGCTTCAAGGCCTGGCGATTCCAAGCCTCGAATGGTCCGCAGGCGGCGACAACATTTTAAAGTCGATTGAAATCGGAATCATCGACTGGAAATCCAACTGCATTCGCCTCCCGATCCGCGAGCATTTCTGGGCCGGGACTGGACCGTATCAAAAAGACGGCGGCATGCAATACCGCCAAACCATCGACGACGCCGTCAACGCCTGCGCCAGCCACGGCGTGTACATCGTGCTCGATCTGCACTGCTTCCGAGCGCCCAAAGAAATTCACGCCGCGTTCTGGAAGGACCTCGCCACACGCTACAAAAATCATCCCGCCGTGCTCTTCGAACTCTTCAACGAACCACACGATCTGTCCTGGGACGTCTGGCAGAACGGCGGCACGGTAGTGGATAAGAAAAAAAGCACACCGAAACCTGGCGACGTGCTGGCCGAAAACAAAGAAACGCTGACGACATTCGAAACCATCGGCATTCAAAAATTGATCGACGCAATCCGCGAAACCGGAGCGAAAAACATCGTCATACCCGGCGGACTCGATTGGAGTTACGACCTCTCCGGCATCCTCGACGGCCACGCACTCAACGACCGCAATGGCAACGGCATCGTCTACTCAAGCCACGTCTACCCATGGAAAAGCGATTGGCAAAACAAGTTCGTCAAAGCCGCCGGAAAATATCCGCTTTTCCTCGGAGAAGTCGGAGCCGAAGTCGAAAAACTCTCGTTCGCCCCACCCGAGCGCCAGGAAGACCCGTACACATGGGTTCCCGACATGCTCGGCCTGATCCAGAAACACAAGCTCAACTGGACCGCATGGTGCTTCCACCCCAAATCCTCCCCGCGCGTGCTCAAAGATTGGGACTACACGCCGACTGCCTATTGGGGCGAGTTCGTCAAACAAGCCCTCGCAGGGAAGAGTTTTGAACTCAAGAAACTGCGGTAACGAGATCAGCATTCAAACACACCGGCATCAAAACTTTTGTATAATTTGATGCAATGAGTCCGTTACGAATTCACCTACTCGGGGTAATTAATACTAATCGAATTTGAAACCCGTATTCGTGACCACTGAGGGCACAAAGGAACGACAGCGAATCAAAAATAGAATAGGAGTAAATGCAACCACTATCATTTTACTCCTTCCTTCTTTCCTCTGCTGTTCCTCTGTGCCCTCTGTGTCCTCTGTGGTTAACATGCATTTCAGTTCGAAGTAAATTACTCGTTACATCGATTGTGTTGGTATTGAGAGGTCGATTCGTGAAAAAGTATGCTCTGACTATATGGCTCTTATGTGCGGCAGTTTCGGCGCTGGGTGCGGAGATTTCGTTCAATCGCGACATCCGCCCGATCTTGTCCGAAAACTGTTTTTATTGCCACGGGCAGGACGGAAACAAACGCAAAGCAGGTTTGCGCTTGGATGTCCGAGACGACGCGATGAAAGCCGCCGAGTCAGGCGAGATCGCGCTCGTGCCGGGCAACAGTGCGAAGAGCGCGCTGATCGCTCGTATTTTCTCGGACGACAAAGGCGAGATGATGCCGCCCCCGAAGTCCAATCGCTCAATCACCAAAGAACAGAAAGAACTGGTGAAACGCTGGATCGCTGAAGGCGCGAAATACGAAGCCCATTGGTCGTTCATCGCTCCGGTAAAAGTCGACTTGCCCGCCGTCAAAAATGCGGCGTGGTCCCGCAATGCCATCGACCGGTTTGTGCTGGCGAAATTGGAAGCGGCGGGATTGCAACCGACGCCAGAAGCAGAACGCGCGGTGTTGATCCGGCGCTTGTCGCTGGACTTGACCGGCTTGCCGCCAACGCCTGAAGAGGTCGATGCGTTCGTCGCCGACACAGCACCTGATGCCTATGAAAAAGTGGTGGATCGCTTGCTGAAATCCGAACACTACGGCGAGCGCATGGCACTGCCCTGGCTCGACGCCGCGCGCTATGCGGACAGCAACGGATTTCAACAAGACGGTGACACATTTCAATGGATGTGGCGCGATTGGGTCGTGCGCGCGTTGAACGCGGACATGCCGTTCGACACGTTTTCAATCGAGCAACTCGCGGGCGATTTAATGCCCAAGCCGACGAATGATCAATTGATTGCGACTGCGTTTAATCGAAACCATTTATTGAACGGTGAAGGCGGTGCGATTGCCGAGGAACAACGCTTCAATATTCTGTTCGACCGCGTGGACACGACGGCGACGAATTGGCTGGGGCTGACGATGGCATGCGCCCAATGCCACGATCATAAATACGACCCAATCACGCAACGCGATTACTACGGCTTGATGGCCTCGTTCAACAAAGTTTCCGAGAGTGGTGCGGCTGGAAGCGGCCCAGGCCCCAAGCGCATCGCAGCTCCATTTTTGGAGATCATGTCGGCTGAGGACAAGAAGCATCTCGACAGTCTTGAAGAGCAACGCAAGAAGATGGAAGCAGAGGGCAAGACCGAAGAAAAGAAGCAGGCGGCGTTTGTGGAATGGGCCAAAAAAGTGACCCCGGAAACGAAGCATCATCCAAAGAAACAAGACCAATTCTTGCCGGGAGCGCTAACCACAATTTTGCGTATCGAAGTCGAGAAGCGCTCAGACGCTCAGAAGAAAGAATTGGAGAAAGGTCTGCGCGGGATTTTTGATGCGGATGTGTGGCCCGGAATTGCTGCAAAAGAACCCGCGACGAAGAAAGCCGATGCGCTCAAAAAGGAAATTACAACGTATAAAAACGAACGCGTTCCGCGCGTGATGGTCATGCGAGAAAACAAGCCGCGCGACACCTTCATTTTGGATCGTGGCGACTATTTGAAGCCCAAAACCAAAGTCGCGTTCTCGACCCCCGCGTTCTTGCCTGCGCCGCCGAAAGATGCACCGCAGAATCGACTCGGGTTCGCACAATGGTTGTTTCAACCCGAGCATCCGCTGACCGCGCGTGTTCAAGTCAACCGAATGTGGCAGACGTTTTTCGGAACGGGAATCATCAAGACGGTCGAGGACCTTGGCGTTCAAAGCGAATTGCCCGTGCATCGCGATCTACTCGATTGGCTCGCTGTGGAATTTCGTGAAAATAAATGGAACATGAAATACATGCACCGCTTGATCGTGACCAGCGCGACGTACCGTCAGAGCAGCCGCGTCTCGCGCGACGTGTTGCAACGCGATCCCGAGAACCGGCTGATGTCACGGGGCGCCCGCTTCCGAGTCTCCTCATTAGTCCTCCGCGACATCGCGTTGGCGTCGAGCGGGCTATTAGATCTCCGCGTAGGCGGAGCGCCCGTTTACCCATACCAACCCGACGCAATCTGGGAATCGCTCGCGATCACGAAGGAACGCGATTTCACCTATCCAGCATCAAAAGGCGCAGACAATTTCCGGCGCAGTCTCTACACATTCTGGCGGCGCACATTAAGTCCCGCGAACATGTTCGACGCACCCAACCGGCAGACCTGCAAAGTGCGACAGTCGATCACCAACACGCCACTTCATGCACTCACGACCTTGAACGATCCAACATGGTCAGAGGCATCTCGAGTCCTAGCCGCAAAGAGTATGGAATCCGCAGGCGACGCAGACGCTCGGCTGACGGTTGCATTCCGCCGTGTGCTGGGACGAAAGCCGTCAGCATCCGATTCCACCGCGCTGCGCAAAGCCTATGACAGACAACTCGCGATTTACAAAGCAGACCCCAAAGCAGCCGCCGAAGTAGTCGCAATCGGCACCGCACCCAAGGCCGAAAAATTAGATGTGAGCGAACACGCCGCGTTGAGCGCGGTGTGTCTGGCGATCTTGAATCTTGATGAAGCGTTGACGCGCGAATAGAAGGAGTCGAACGATGCAGGATGAATTGGATTCGAATCAACGGCGAGTGACTCGGCGGCAGTTCTTCGGTCGCTCCGCACACGGCATCGGGGGACTCGCGCTGGCATCATTAATGGGATCGCAAAGCGCTCGCGCGGAGAAGGGCCTGCCTGGACTTCCGAACCTGCCGCATTTCGCTCCAAAAGCGAAACGCGTCGTGTGCCTCTGGCAAGGCGGCGGCCCGTCGCATGTGGATTTGTATGACCCCAAACCCATGCTTCAAAAAATGGGCGGGCAGGATATTCCAGAAAGTGTGCGCGGCGCGACGCGGCTTTCGACGATGTCCTCGGGCTATAAAAAATGGCCGATCACCCCACCGATCAAGCCATTTAAACGCTACGGCAAATGCGGCACTGAAATGAGCACGATGCTGCCCAACATCGGCGCGCTCGCAGACGACATGTGTCTCGTGCGCTCGATGAACACCGAAGCCGTGAACCACGCTCCCGGCGTCACGTTTTTTATGACCGGCGCGCAAGTGCCGGGGCGCCCGAGCATGGGCGCGTGGCTGAGTTACGGACTCGGCTGCGACGCCAGCGACCTCCCAGCGTTTGTGGCCATGACCTCATCAGACAAAGGCAAAACCTGCGGTCAACTTTTCTTTGATTACTATTGGGGCAGCGGATTTTTGCCAAGCCGCTATCAAGGCGTTCGATTCCGAAACGTCGGCGACCCAGTGCCCTATCTGCAAAACCCTCCGGGCATGAATCGCGAACAAAGGCGAGTCTTGCTCGACGATTTGCGTTCGATGAACGAGGCTCATTTACAAGACTACGGCGACCCCGAAATCGACACGCGCATCGCTCAATATGAGATGTCCTACAAAATGCAGGCGAGCGTTCCGGACTTGCTCGACTTTTCAAAAGAACCGAAAAGCGTGATCGAACGTTACGGCCCGAGCGCGCTCATAAAAGGGACGTTCGCGAACAATTGCCTCATCGCGCGGCGGCTGCTCGAACGCGGCGTGCGCTTCGTTCAATGTATGCACGCAGGCTGGGATCAGCACAACAATTTATTTACACAACTCGAAGAGCAATGCAAAGACACCGACGCGCCGTCCGCAGCATTGGTGATGGACTTAAAGGAGCGCGGGTTGTTGGACGATACGCTCGTGGTCTGGGGCGGCGAATTCGGACGGACACCGTTCGGACAAGGCGACCCAGCGAAGCCCAACGGCCGCGACCATTTTGGCCGGGCGTACAGCATGTGGCTCGCCGGGGGCGGCGTCAAAGGCGGGACGGTCTACGGCGCGACCGACGATTTCGCGTGGAACATCACAAACAATCCGGTCCACATTCACGACATCCAAGCCACGATAATGCATCTGTGCGGCATAAACCACGAAGCCCTGACCTACCGCTATCAAGGCCGCCAATTCCGTTTAACAGATGTGCACGGACAAGTGGTGAAGGGAATTCTGGCTTAGAGCTATCGGACAAAACCCCCGTGCCAAGATGCGCCGCGCCGGGCAAGCGGGACGAGTAAAACTCGCGCGGCGTATTTGGAGACTACGCCAAGCGAGTTTTTCGAAGTACCGCGTAGCTCGCCGCAAGCAGATTGGCGCGGGGGGTTTGTCCGGTAGCTCTTAGACCGGAATTGGACATCTGGACGTTTTCGGTGTACACATACATGCCGTATTTTTGAATTGAACTGGATAGTTGACTTAGAAGGAGACGTAACGATGTCTGCGACGATTTCACCCACAACGCGACGATGCTTTTTGATGCTCTGTGCTGGGGCTGGCGGAGCGGTGGCGTTTGCTCGCGCACGTGGCGATGCGGCGCATGGTCTTCAGACGTTTTCCAAGACCTCATGGGCGCTCGGCGCTGATGTATCGCTGACGGTGCTTCATGCCGATCAGACTGTCGCCGAGAAAGCCATGACCGCCGCGTTTGCTGAGTTGAATCTCCTCGAAGATATCCTCAGCGTGTATCGTCCGAACAGCCAGATTTCGCGCTTGAACGCGACGGGACAACTCGATCAGCCGCATGCACATTTCACGACCGTGTTGAACGCCAGCCAAGCCATGGCGAAGGCCAGCGACGGACGCTTTGATGCAACGGTGCAGCCGCTATGGGACGTTTACGCTGCCGCGCAAAAGTCGAACTCTCTTCCGTCCGCGAGTGACATTGCGGCCGCTCGTGCCAAGGCGGATTATCGCAAAATTCAACAGACAGGCTCGAGCGTGTCGTTCGCTGCGCCAGGAATGAAGCTCACCTTTAATGGCATCGCTCAAGGCTACGCAGCCGATTGCGTCATGGCCGTTTTGAAATCGCACGGCATCGAAAACGCGTTGGTCGATGCAGGCGAGTTGACGTCGTCCGGGCACAAAGCAGATGGCTCAGCATTCCGCTCGGGGATTCAACACCCGCGCCAGCCGGACGCATTTATCGGCGTCTGCGCCATGGATGGCCGAGCGCTGGCCACGTCGGGCGATTACGCGACAACGTTCAGCGACGACTTCCTCTACAACCACATCTTCGATCCCGCATCGGGCGTCTCCCCGCGCGAATTGGCGAGTGTGAGCATCCTCGCTCCGACCGGCATTCAGGCAGACGCATTGACCAAACCCGTGTTCATTTTGGGCAAGGAAAAGGGCCTCAAATTTATTCAATCCATGCCCGGATGCGATGCGTTTATTGTCACGAAAGACGGAGTGACGAGCAAGACAAAGGGTTTCCCCCTGGTTTAGTTTCCACGCAATGAACAGCAAACGACGACGGAGGAATGATGGTGCGCAACTGTTTAGTCGCTGCTGTGTTTGCTATTGCTTTCAGCGCGTTCACTGCGGAGTCCGTTACACGCTCTATTGCTGAAGTAGACAAGTTGATCGCCACGGACGGCGCGACGACTCCGCCGTGGTTCGATTCAGTGAAACTCAATTTCCCGCCAACGCTCAATCTGACATGGGAAAAGCCGAAACAGAAAGAACCGTGGACTCCAAGCAAGTACATCAGCCAGTATGTCTGGAGCGTGATCAACGAAAACCCGGGTCGGTGGCGCGAAGGCTTGAAACTGCTGTATCATGTTTATGATCTCAATAAAAATGATGCCGAGAAAAGCGTGACGAGTATGCGAGCGATTGCGCGAAATTATCAATTCTTGCAGCAAGACCCGGCTCGGGCAGCCTATTGGTGGAAGAAGTCCGGAATCGAGAAATCAGACGATCCCAGCGATGAGGTTGATTTGGCGAATTGCTACTTCGCACTTGGCAACAAAGAATTCCCGCGCAAACTTCTGAATGACATCGGAAAAGATGAATCCCGCCACGGTGAGACGATCAAATTATGGGCGGACATCGGCGACTACGACAAAGCGCTGAGCGTCGCAAAAATAAAAATCGAAGAAGACAGCAATCCGGACATTGGCTATCTGATGGCTGGCGAAACCTGCCGCATGATGGGGAATTATAAAGACGCGATCAGCCATTTTGAAAAAGTCATCGCGATGGATGATAAGAAAGCCGGGCGGGATATTAAGCAAAGCAAGAACCGCGCGCGCGGAAGTCTTGAAGCCGTGAAACTGTATGAGTCGCTGGATTTGACAAAGATACCGGATGGGACGTACTTGGCCGACAGCACCGGTTATTCAGGCAATATCTTCCTATCCGTCACTGTGAAAGCGAAAAAGATTGAGGCTATCAAAGTCGTCAAGCATACTGAAAAACAATACTATGGTTCGCTGACAGACACGCCAGCCAAGATTATTTCGAAGCAGTCAGTAAAAGGTATTGATTCATTTAGCGGCGCGACGATCACGTCCGAAGCGATTATCAATGCGACAGCGAAGGCACTGGCCAAAGCCGTGAAATAACGTGCGCGACTCCTGGACACTTTATGCGGCTTGATTTCTTCCTTCCATTCTTGCGCCGCACGAACAAAACGTGGCAACCGACGCCTCCGGGTTGGGTGTCACGGATGCTTCGCAAAATAATTCCTGCATCGTGGCAGTCGGATTCGATCCAAGCAAAGCCGGGATTGTTTCGACGCGTCTTGAAAAAAATCGGGCCGACATGGCAATCAGCACCCGCGCGGCGTGCGGTTCAAGGCGTCTGCTTCGTACTGTTCTTCATCTTCTTCTTTTGGTTTTGCTGGCCGTATTCGGCTGAGCCCGGCGCGAAAGTCGCGCTGCCGGATGGCACGCTTGTCATCTCGCATCATGCCGAGAATCGAGCGGCGAAAGAGCTCGTTCCCGCCGAATCGTTTCTCGCGATCGATCCACTCGTAAGTATATCGACGGCAATCGCGTCGCGAACATGGGTCTGGTCGCTGGCGTGGGCTGCAGTGATGCTCGTAATTTGCGTGATCTTTCCACGCGGGTTTTGCGGCTATTTGTGCCCGCTGGGAACGCTCATTGATGTCTTCGATTGGGCGATTGGAAAACGCGTTGAACGCTTTCAAATTAAGCATGATGGCTGGTGGGTGCATCTCAAATATTACATTCTGACGGGCGTGTTGATCGCAGCTATGTGCGGCGTTTTGCTCACTGGATTCGTCGCCGCGATTCCAGTGATCACACGCGGATTCTTGTTTATGTTGTCACCGCTTCAAATGGGCGCGGCGCGAGGCTGGCATCAAGTCCCGCCGATGAACGCGGGACACATTGTTTCGATCATTCTCTTTGCAGTGGTGCTCGCGCTGGGATTTTTTCGTCCGCGCTTTTGGTGTCGCTACGTGTGCCCGTCGGGCGCGGTGTTTTCGGTTTTCAATTTTTGGCGAGTCGGTGAACGCAAAGTCGAATCGAGCTGCATTAAGTGCAATAAATGCGTGGAGATTTGTCCGTTCGACGCGATCAAGCCGGACTTCACAACACGAACCGCTGATTGCACCCTCTGCCAAACGTGCGGAGGAGTGTGCCCGACACATTCAATCAAATTTGTGGATCGCTGGAATCTGACTGACCTCAAAAAAGAGAACGATCCGCCGACACATGAAATGCCGCTCGCCCGGCGCGGATTTATAGGCGGCATTGCAGCAGGCGCGGCAGCGTTTTTAGGGATGAGAACTGTGGGCGGTGCTGCCGCCGGCCCGGTGCCTGTTCGGCCGCCCGGAAGCTTGCCGGAACCCGCGTTTTTACAAGCGTGTATCCGCTGCGGTGAATGCTTCAAGGCGTGTCCGAACAATGTCCTTCAACCCATGGGATTTGGTCAGGGCTTGGACAATTTATGGACGCCACAGGTCGTCGCAAATTGGTCGGGATGCGATCCAAGTTGCAACAACTGTGGCAACGTGTGTCCGACAGGCGCGATCCGAGCATTACCGTTGATTGAGAAGCGCAGCGCCAAAATGGGACTCGCGATCATCAATGAAAAAACGTGTCTGCCGCATGCCGGAAAAGAGGCCTGCCAGATGTGCGTCGATGAATGCACAATCGCCGGATACAACGCGCTCGAATTCGTTCGTGTTGGGATTGAAGTGGACAAAGACGGACTGCCAGTCGAGGGCACAGGGTTCGCCGCGCCGGTTGTGCTGGGAGATAAATGCGTGGGCTGCGGCTTGTGCCAGTCACGCTGTCATCACATCAACGTTCTCGAAAAAGGCCTCTTAAAAGAGTCCGCAATCATCATCGAAGCCGGACCGGGAAAAGATGATCGCATCTTCAGTGGCTCCTATGTTGAACTTCGAAAACGCGACATGGAGCAAGCCGAAGAGAAGCGAAAAACTCAAAAACGTTGACGTCGATATTCCGCGCGACAAACTCGTCGTGATCACCGGACTTTCCGGCTCGGGCAAATCGAGCCTCGCGTTCGACACCATTTACGCGGAAGGCCAGCGCCGCTATGTCGAATCGCTCTCGGCGTACGCGCGGCAATTTTTGGAGATGAAGA
>Ga0194042_1000182_pt1 | contig 19786 bp, 18 predicted proteins | sample JunL4412m_MetaG_FD_148974 | JGI IMG/M metagenome (GOLD analysis project Ga0194042, IMG submission 148974) | Anoxic zone freshwater microbial communities from boreal shield lake in IISD Experimental Lakes Area, Ontario, Canada - Jun2016-L442-12m | ecosystem: Environmental > Aquatic > Freshwater >...
AAAAATCGCCGCAGCCATCGTAATGTACCCGGGCCAAAACACCCATGTCAACTCCGGCGGTACGGCTCCGAGCGCGATGGTTTCGGGTAGCCCGCTCTCGGGTGCGGCACCTTTAAGCAGCGGCTTCGACGCCAGCGCGTCCATCGCCGGTTCGAGCGCGATTGCGTCATACACGTGGAACTTCGGCGATGGTTCGACGGGCAGCGGCGCGATGACGAATCACACGTTCTTGACGGCTGGAACGTTCACGGTGTCAGTCACGGTGACCGACGCAACGAACTTGAGCAGCGGAGCTTCCCTGATCGTGACGGTGACCGGTGGCGGCTCGTCTGGCGAAAGCAGTGCCGTTAAAGGCGCGTTCAAACTGCCCTTCAAGACGTTCGGAAAAGATACGTTCTCGACGACGCTTGTGTCGCAAGATTTGGCGAATTACAATCCGGGCAGCGACATCGTTGACGGCGTGGTGACAGTCGCGGGCATGCAGTTCACGTTCTCATACGACCCGATCAGTCATAAGGCATACGGCGCGGGTGGAATGAAGATGGTTGTGAATCCAAAATTCGGGACGATTTCGATTCGCTTGACGAACGCCGATTTGAAGTCCGCTTTCGATGCCTGCGGCGCGATCAATGACACGACGTTCGGCACAGCAGTCAACATACCGGTATCGGTCGTCTTTGGCGATGGTTCGCAACTGTCACTGGCGAGCCAGGTCAATTTCACGTACTACGCAGTTGCAGGCAAGACGGGTTCGGGAAAGTTTTAAGAATCATCCGCTGATCAAAAGATCATGAAGTGTCATTCGCGCGCGGCCGATAACAGCAACGGTCGCGCGTCTTTTTTTGACGGCAGGCTATCAGTACATGACACACACACACGCGCGAAGAAACAGGAGTGCGACGACATGGCCTCAAGTGCACCGAATAAAAATTCGAAGAGCAACGAATCCGATCTGATCGATAAGGATATTTCGTTCGACAACCGCGACATGCACAAGTCCTGGCCGATGATCAAAGGCTGCTTGATTCTTGTGGCATCCCTCATTGCTTTCGTCTTCTTTTCGCTCTATATTTTTAGAACGTTTAAAGAATGGTTCCAGTAGCGCTGGTCCGTTCTAGAGCACTTCACGGTCGAATGTAGCCGCAGGATTCGAACCAGCCGAGTGCGTCGGACGCAGTGACTGTTTTCAAGGCTGCGCCAATAGCTTCCCACAAAGTTTCTTTCGTTCGGGCTTTTACCTTGCGCAAGTATGCTTTGATTTTTGACCACATCTTTTCAATTGGATTGAAGTCCGGACTGTAAAGCCCAGGTCGAAATCCCACCTCAAACCCTAGCCCTGAAGGGGCGACATAAATCCCGCTCCCCCTCTGCCATTCCCACTCCCAAACAATCACATCGTGCACCACCCTCGTCAGAATTAACCACATACGATATATTATATCAATCTCGCTCAATCCAATCAGCCCGACCTTTCCTTATATACAACGAAAACCCATCCCCCTTTTTCAAGCACTTTTACCAAAATTCGTATCCAAATAACCTGCGGTATTTCACGACTTCTCCGATTTTACTAGACCGCATTTTAGTCGGAAAATAATAGGTCAAATTCCGATCATAATTCAAAAAACATCCTATTAAAATACAAAGAAATGCGGTAATCTGTAAGCCATGCTAGACCGCACGGATGCGGTTGAATACCATGTTAGGCCACTTCGCGCGCGCCATGAATACTACGGCCATCCAGCAAGCACTGACGCCACTCGTCGGTCTTCCGCTGCGTTCCATTGGTCGCGCCGCCAATCTGTTGTGGCTGCACTTTGGCGAGATGCGCGAGGTGGCTACTCGTCGCGGAGGCACGAAGACGGTCGGCGACTGGGCCATCCACGTTCAGTGCGCGTGGCTTCTTTGCCGTGACGGTCGCATCGTCGTTGCTTACCGCGATTATTACTACAGTCCAGACGGCGACGCCCTCGACGATTGGGATACGCCGGGCAAGAGCCGCTTCGACCAGTCGGCCACAGCACTCAGCGTTGAGTTCGCGAGTGCTTCGCCATCTGTGTTGTCAGTTACCACGGATGATGTGGGCGGTTTCTCGCTGGCTTTGGGTCACGACTACCGCCTCGACGTTTTCCCGGATGACAGCAGCCACGACGAGTATGCGGAGCACTGGCGGCTCTTTGAGCCGCAGGCAGACAGCGAGCACTTTGTCGTCCCCTGATATGATTCACCCGTGGCCTAACCATGCGCTGCAGCGAACCCGGCCATCGCGTCACTGTTGCAATCGAACGCCCTCGCGGGCCGGGTCGCTGAGCTTGAGGTCGTTAGGCCGCTATGGAAGTCCTCCTCAATGCGAACACCTCCGATTCCGACACCGAGTGAAGCCGGAAGACAGAGAAGATTGGATTGAAAAACATCTCGATCAGTTGGAAGTACTGATTGTCTATCCAAAGCGTGTGATGACCGGCCTTGACCTGATCACCTTTCCCAGCCTGATCTGGTATCAGACCGGCTACTCAACTCATGTTTTGCGTCAAGCATCCGCTCGCGATCGCCGACCAACTCAGACGCAGCCGTGCGTCGTCTGGTTTCAGTGCGGTCGTGCCCGGCCGTGAACGGGCGCGTGCTGCTGTGCTGGACGATGTGCCGCGAAAGGCCGCGCTCGAATTAGAACTCAACCATATCCAGCGCGAAAATGACCTGCGCCATTTTGTCGAAAACCGCGCCGGAATCTAGAATGTTTCCGTGCTCGATGGCGTGGCGATAAGACGAGGCAGAGTTCATCGACAGCCCAGGGCGTCGTTTTGGCGGAGACACATTTGAACCGAACGACTGGCGCAACGCCGGGCCGGAATGCCGCTCGAAAAATAGTGTTTTCGAGGCGAACGGAGTTTAATTGAGATAATTGAGATTGGTATTAATTCAAATTCTCATGCTTACCGATTGTGTTCGGAGTACACATTGAAGAGGCTTCGCCGGACATACCAACCGGCATCAATCGACCACTTCGCGGGCGTGAATATGATTTCGGGTAGTCATCGGCACAGCCAATTGAGCCGTCGCAGTTTTCTGGGCATCGGTCTCGCCGGTGGACTCGCCGCCGCCGCGCAATTCCCAGCTCTGGCTGCTGGCAAAGGCAATCATTTTGGCCGCGCCAAAAATGTCCTCGTGGTTCTCGAACAGGGCGGGGTCTCCCAGATGGACACGTGGGACCCCAAGCCGGACGCTCCGTCCGAACATCGCAGCCCGTACAAGCCAATCAAGACCAACGTTGAAGGAATCTATTTCACCGAACTGCTCGCCAAAACCGCGAAGGTCGCCGACAAACTCGCCGTGGTGCGCTCGATGTATCACAAGATCAAAGTGGACGACCACCCGCGAGGGACACAGTACATTTTATCCGGTGAAGTTCCCGGCGGTCCCGTCGAAATGCCTGACATCGGAAGCGCTGTCGCATATCGGATGAAAAGCGCCTGCTCCTATCTGCCGCCCTACATCATGGTGCCGGGAAACCACGAACAAGCCGCTATGACCCGCACTGGCTTTTTGCCGCCGAGTTTTTCCGTCTTCAAAACGACTGGCAGCGATTTGTCGGACACGAATTGGAAAGTGCCAAATCTCAGCCTCATGGCCGGAATCGACGAACGCCGTTTCCGCGACCGACGCGATTTGCTGAGCAACCTCGATGTGGGCCTGGCGACTCAGGGCGCGCCCGAAGCGGACGCCATGAAATCGTTCTACGACCAGGCCGAAAATCTGCTCACCAATCCGAAGACGATGTCCGCGTTCGACCTCAAAGCCGAAAGTGATGCGACGCGTGATCGCTATGGGCGCGGCCATCGTGGGCAGTGCTATTTGGTCGGACGAAAACTCATCGAATCCGGTGTCCGTTTTGTCACCGTTGATGTCCGCGAACCGCTGACAAACAAAGTCCCCAACGGCACGAATTTGAATTGGGATCACCACGATTACATCTATGCCGACGGCACATGCAATCTTGCCGGTGCGCAGGGTGGCGTTGGGCGCTACGGCATTGGCACGTGGGTGATGATGGGCTCGACCGATCAGGCCTTCAGTGCGCTGATTGAAGACCTGCATCAACGTGGGCTGCTGAAGGAAACGCTCGTCTGTTTTGTCACCGAATTTGGTCGGACACCGCGCCTCAACAAGACCAAGGGCCGCGATCATTGGACGAATGCGTACTCCATCGTCTTCGCCGGAGCAGGCGTTCCGGGTGGCCAAATCATCGGGGAGACAGACAGCGAAGCCGGTTATGTCACCGACCGTCCTTACACGCCTGAAGACTACGCCGCCACTGTATATGAATACCTTGGAATCGACCGCGAGAAGCCACTCTACACACCCGACGGCCGCCCTATCTTCCTCGCCCACAAAGGCGACGTGATGAAGGAGTTGGTATGAAGTTCGTTGCGGAGCTGAACGTGCCGCGCTTTTGGGTTGTGCTGGGATGTGTGCTGGGTGTTGCCTCGGGCTTGTGCCGGGCCGCAGCGACGTCGCCGGAATTAACCGGCATCACACCCTTTTCCGTTCGGCCGGGCGAAACGATTGAGGTCCGCTGGAGCGGCACAAATCTACAAAAGCCGTTAGGATTGTGGTCCAGTTTTGGCGCAAAAGTCGAATGGACTTCAGCCGAAAAATCCAAAGACGGAAAGCCCGCGAAGGACGACGGCAAAGAATTGTTTGCGAAGATGTCGCTGCCCGCAGACGCTCGCCTCGGCATCGGCTTCATGCGCATCGCCACCGCGTCAGGCCTTTCCGGCCCGCTGTTTTTCTACGTCGATGAACTGCCCGTTACCAAACGCGGCAAGTCGATCGACAGCATCGAAAAAGCTCAACCGCTCACGTTACCCTGTGCGGTCGAAGGCACAACCGACGCCACGCGCGCGAATTTTTACCGCTTCGATCTGAAACCTGGCGAAAGCGTCTCCGTCGACATTTTTGCCGCGCGCATCGCCTCCGCGCTCGATCCCGTCGTCCGTTTGATCGACGAAAAAGGCAACGAATTGATCGCCGTGGACGACACGCCCGGACTCGGCGGTGACTGCCGATTACGCCATCGCTCAGATAAAGGCGGCCCGCACATCCTCGAAATCCGCGACTCCGCCTACAACGGCGGCGGCCTGTATCGCTACCACATCCGTATCGGCGATTTTCCTCTCGTCACCAATGTCTTTCCGCCCAGCGCCGCGCCCGGAGCAACGCTCGCCGTCTCCGCATTGGGCGAAGCTGTCCAGGGTGTCGGGACAATCAACGTCTCCGCTCCCAAATTTCCAGGCGAGTCCACTCCGGTGGCCGTCCGCTTCGCTCCGGACAAACCAGCCGCTTATTCATCCGTTCGTGCGAGCGAAAGCGTTGTGTTCGGATCCGGCAAATCGATTGCAGCGCCCTGCACCATTCTGGGGCGGATTGAAAAGAAAGGTGCGCGGGAGACGTTTGAATTCCCAGCCAAGAAGGGCGAATCCTTTGCCCTGACTCCTATCACGCGGCAATTGGGATCTCCAGCCATTGTTTACATCGCCGTGCTTGATAAAGCGGGTGCGCAGATCAGCAACAATGAGAAGGCCGAGAAAGACGCGACGACCGAATGCGTCTCCATTTTTAAGGCGCCAGCAGATGGCGTTTATCAAGTTGTGGTCGAAGACGCCGCAGGCAATGGCGGGCCTGATTTCGTCTATGGAATTCACGTCGAACGCAATGACCGCGGCTTTGCGCTCAAAGTCTCTGACGATCGTTTCGTCGTCGGACGCGGTGGCGTGTTTTCTGCGAAAGTCACCGCACAGCGCCGCAATGCTAAAGACGCCATAACGCTCGAACTCGCCAGCGCCGACGACACACCGTTGCATCCCGGATTTTCAATCGAAAACAACGTGATCGAAAAGGGTAAGAACGACACGCAAATCAAAATCAAAGCGCCCGCAGATGTTGCCCTCGGATCGCAGTTTCATCTCCGCATCAAAGGCCGAACCAAAGAGGGTGGGGAGGAGTACATTGCTGCGGCCTCGTTGCCGGAACATGATCCCAAGAAAAAGAAAGACGATCACGTTGCGAAAATGTTGCTGTCCATGCCTCAAGTCCCGCACCTCTTGCGCGACGCAATCGTCGTCTGTGTCGGCCCCGATGCTCCCGATTTTTTCGCGCTTGAATTGGCCGAGAAAAAGGATGTGTCCGTTGCGTTGGACGCTGGCAAGACGTCGTTCGTGATTCGCCAAATGGCGCTTGATTCGTCGTTCGATCAGCCGGTTGATTTGAAATTCGAAGGCGCTCCAAAAGGAGTCGCCGTTCAACATTCCGGAGGTCGTGGCGGGCGAATCAAAGACCAGACCGATTTCGTATGTGAAGTCACCTGCGCTCCGGATATGAAACCCGGCTCCTACACGTTCAATGCCATCGGACTTGCAAGCCATAAAGGAGTCACCAAAGAAGTGCGACTCGAAAAGATTTCCTTGCGCATTGTCGCTCAAGCCAGCGTCGGGGTGAAAAAATGAAACCACACGCCGCCCTGTTTTTTGCAATCTGCGTGTCGTTCGGATTCGCTGCCGAAAAATCTGAAGCTGAGAAACCCGTCCCAACACTCGAACCGATTGTTGTTGGGACGCCTGAGCGCGTTGACATCACACCCGCATCCATCCGACTCGACTCGCCGTTGCGTTACGTGCAAATCGTTGTTACTGGTTTGTACGCCGAGGGACGCGTTAAAGATTTGACACGCGCCGCTGAATTCAAAATCAATGTTCCCAAAATCGCCCGGATCATGAACGGGATGGTCACACCCCTTGCCGACGGAAAAGCGGAAATCGTCGTTTCGGTAGGAGGCCGTGATCTTCGCATTCCTCTTGAAGTGCTGGGACAGGGAACACCCGAAACGATTTCGTTTCATTACGGTACTCTTGCAGCGCTTTCAAAGAACGGCTGCAATTCAGGTGGATGCCACGGAGCACCAAGTGGCAAAGGCGGCTTTGCGATTTCGATGGTCGCATTTGATCCCGACTCCGACCGCACGACCCTCACGCGCGATTTCTTCAACCGCCGCATTAACATGCCTGAACCAGAGACCAGCCTTCTGCTGCGCAAGCCGCTGATGGAAGTGGCTCACCGCGGGGGCTTGCGACTGCGCAAAACAGACGAGTCATATCGTCTGCTTTTGGATTGGATCAAACAAGGCTGCCGGTTCGACGCCGACAACGCGTCCACACTCACCAGTATTCGCATTGAGCCGTCATCAAAGCGAGTGTTGCAATGGCCCGCGCACACCCAGCAACTCCGCGTCGTCGCAACCTTCAGCGACAATTCCGAACGCGACATCACTCGGTTGGCGATGTACGCCAGTTCCGAAGATGCGCTCGCAACAGTCAACTCCGACGGTTTCGTCGTCGGCAACGGGCGCGGACAGGTAGCGATCTCGGTGCGATTTTTGGACCGCGTCGAAACGTGCTATTTAACGCTCGTCCGCGACGTCCCGGGCTTCGTATGGAATGCCCCGGCTCCGGCGAATTTTGTGGATGAACACGTCTTTGCCAAGCTCAAGCAACTCCACTTTCTCCCGTCGGAAACATGCTCCGATTCGGAATTCTTAAGGCGCGTTTCCCTCGATACCATCGGTCTCCTCCCAAAGATCGACGAAACCAAATCGTTCCTCGCCGACACAACTCCCGATAAACGCGCGAAGCTCATCGATGCGTTGCTCGCGCGTAAAGAGTTCGCCCGGTACTGGGCCTTCAAATGGGGCGACCTGCTGCGTATCAGCGCGGCGACTGTGGGAGACGCCGGGACGCACAAATACAACGCGTGGCTCGTCAAAACGTGGGAGGAAAATTGGCCCTACGACCGCTTCGCGCACGCGCTTCTGACCGCTCAGGGAAGTACGTTTGAAAATCCGCCCGCGAATTATTTCCGCACGACCGCCAACACGGCCGAGGCCACCGAAATGACCGCGCAAGTTTTTCTCGGCTCGCGTCTGCAATGCGCCAAATGCCACAACCACCCTTTCGAGCGTTGGACGCAAAACAACTACTACGGACTCGGCGCATTCTTTGAACGCCTGCAACGCCGGAAAGGATTGCGCGCGGATGAAATGCTGATCCTCGCATCCCATCGCGGTGAAATCACTCAGCCGCGCACGGGCAAACAGATGCCGCCGTGGGTGCCGGGAACCGGCGAACTCAAACTTGCGCCCGAGGCCGATCGCCTCGGTGCGTTCGCCGACTGGCTGACAACTCCTGCCAATCCATTTTTTGCGCGTGTCGAAACCAATCGAATCTGGTGGCAATTGTTGGGGCGTGGAATCGTCGATCCCATTGATGATCTCCGCGAATCCAATCCACCCGCGAATCCCGAATTGCTCGACGCTCTGACTCAGGATTTCGTCGCGCATAGCTTTGATCGCAAGCATCTTATCCGAACGATTCTCAACAGCCGAACGTATCAGGCGAGTTCCACGCCCAACGCGTTCAACCGAGACGACTCAAAATATTTTTCGCACACGCACCCGCAGGTTCTCGCCGCCGAACAACTCCTCGATGCCGTATGCCAAATCACCGGCACGCCCGAAAAATTCGGCAATCTTCCGACCGGAACACGAGCCACCGAAACGCCCGCACCGCAGATGAACAACCAATTTCTCGTCGCGTTCGGCCAACCGGCGCGGCAGAGTTCGTGCGCGTGTGAACGCCAAAGCCAGCCTAGTTTGACGCAGGCGCTTCAGCTTTCAAACAGCCAAACCGTCCACCAGCGGTTGCAATCCGCATCCAGTGTCGCGAAGCGATTGGTCGAGCAGAAGAAGTCCGACGACGACATTATCACGGAGCTATACCTCACTGCGCTCTGTCGACTTCCTCGCCCGGACGAACTCAAGAAAACAAAAGATTACATCCAGTCCAAGCCGGACCGGATGGCGGCGGTTGAAGACATCGCGTGGACTATTTTAAATCTCCGGGAGTTTGTCTTCAGACACTAATTCACGATGACCATTCGCTCCCAACACATACTGTTTCTCGTCTCGGCTCTACTCTCTGTCAGCGGCCTTATCGCGGCTGACAATGCGATCAGTTTTCGCAGTCAGGTCGCGCCGATTCTTTTGGAAAAATGCCAGACTTGCCATGGCCCGGCGTCCGCAAAAGGCGGCGTCCGTGTCGATTCGTTCGACTTCCTGATGCGTAAGGAAGACGATGGCGACCCCATGGTCGTCCCTGGGAAGCCGGAAAAAAGCGACTTGTGGAAACTTCTCGTCACGGCCGAAACCGAGGAGCGCATGCCGCAGAAATCCGATCCACTTCCGAAAGAAACGACGGAGATTATTCGTCGCTGGATCGCTGAAGGCGCTCATTTTGATGGTACTGAAAAATCTGCAGCGCTTGTCGAAATCGTACCTCCGCGCACACATCCCAAAGCGCCGGAATCCTATACGCTTCCCATCCCGGTCACCGCGCTTGTTTTCAGTCCCGACGGCTCTGAACTCGTGGTGGGCGGTGTCCGCGAATTGACGGTTTGGAATGCGTCGACCGGCGCGTTGGTGCGTCGCATTTCAAACGTTGCGCCACGTATCTTTGCACTGGCGTTTCATCCAGACGCTGCCGTGATTGCTGCCGCCGGCGGAGCCCCCGGAGAATTTGGAGAAGTGCGGCTCTTCGACTTCAAGACGGGCGAGATGCGCATGCAAGTGGCAGGCAGTATCGATGCGATCATGGACGTGAAATTCAGCCCCGACGGGAAACGCCTCGCGACTGCCGGAGCCGATCATCACATCAATATTTTCACCGTCGAAACCGGTGCACGCATTCGCCACTTGTCTGTGCATTCTGATGCCGTCACATCCGTCGCGTTCAGTCCGGACGGCAAGCAACTGGCAAGCGTGGGCCTTGATCGCTCGGCTAAAGTTTTCGACATCGAATCCGGAAAACTCGTCAGCACGTATCGGGAGCACACGGGTCCGCTTTATGCCGTCGCGTTTGCGCCCGGTGGCAAGGAGATCATCAGCGCCGGACGTGAGAAGCAAATTCAACAATGGTCCGCAGCTGACGCGAAGAAAGTCCGTACGCTGGATGAACCTGATGTGCTGAAATTTGCGGTCGGCGAGAAAACCATCTTCTTAGGCGGTGCGAACAAAAGGCTGCGACAATTTGATTACGCTGGAGCCGAATCAAAAATTTCGTTCGCGCCTTTAACCGATTGGATTTACGCCGTTGCAGTTCATTCCGGCACAAAGCGAGTTGCAGTCGGTTGCTACGACGGCACTGTTTCAATTTTCAATCTCGATGATGGCAAGGCTGTCACGACATTCATTCCGTCGCCCGGATACAAAGCGCTCGACACAAAATCAAACAAGACCGCCGGACATTAATTGATTTTTCGAATCCCTCACATGAAAGAACCGCCCATGCTTCGTACTATTCTGCTTGTTTGTGTGATCGTGTTCGAGTCTCAACTTCTGGCTTCGTCGCTTCCCGTTGAAGGCGGAGAGAATCAATGGCCGCAGGCCGGCGGCCCCAACGGGTCGTGGGCGGTGGATGCGTCGGACGCTCCGATTAAATGGAGCGGCGCACGAAACGAAGGGATCGTCTGGCGCACCGCGTTGCCCGAGGAAGGACAAAGCGGCATCGCGGTCTGGGGCGATCGCATTTTCCTGACGACGCTCAAACCCGAAGAAGGCAAGCGCCCGGCCGGACGCGATGTCGTCGCCTATTGCATCGATGCGCGAGACGGAAAAATTCTGTGGACCGCTCCATTGCCCGGATCCGCGTCGAGCGTTCCGGCGTATTTCTTCAGCGACGCCAGTTCACCTACGCCCGTCACCGATGGACAGCATGTCTGGTTCTTCAACGCGTGCGGCTCGATGGGCTGTTATGACTTTGACGGAAAAAAAATCTGGCTGCGCGAATGGAAGCCCACTGGCGGCCGCCCGTTCAATAAGCAATTCGAGCCGATCCTCATCGGCAATGCTGTCCTCAATATGGAGCCGCGCGATCTGGACGATCCAAAGCGTGAAAAGGACGCGTGGAATTACGTGCGCGGGATCGACAAACTCACGGGAAAGACGCTGTGGATTTCAGACGACGCTGTCACGCATTACAACACACCCGTCATCGGTTCTCTGGCAGACGGCTCGCTCGCGTTGATGCAAGGACGCGGTGCTTATCACGGCGTTCCGGAAACGCCCGTCGGATTGAGCCTCACAAGCCTCGCCCCGGGGCGCGAAGGAAAGACAATCTGGCGCTTTGAAACGTCGCCGAAAGGCAAAGCGATGTACACGCAACATTTCACGCCGACCGTTGCGCCGTGGATCGACATCGATAACTCGAGTCACATCGTTCTGGACACCGCTTCCGGAAAGGTCCTGCGAACTCAATCGCTAACGGCCAGTGTTGATTGGCGGCGTTTCGATCCGGCAAAGAAAGCGTATGAAGTGCTTTCCGGCGTGGATCTCGCGAAACAGACGCCCGCCGTCAAAGTTTACCCCGCGCAATTCTGCAACATCATTGGCGGCGGCTGGCATTGGTTCCTGTGTTACACGGAAGCGACAAAGAAACTGGGTCCCGCCTACTGTGTAGGTCGCGTCAACATCGAATCCGGAAAAGTCGAATACCTCGAACTTCCCGTCTCCGTCGTGCGTGAGGCAGGTAAAGATGACACATTCATATGGGGCAAGCCGCAAGTTTCGTCCACCGTCAACTCGCGCGGTATTGACATCGTCAGCGACAAACGCTCCCAGGGCGACGGTTGGTATTGGGGCTTCCTCGGAGGCCCGACCGCAGTCGGAGGGAAGATATACTTCACGACGATGCTGGGTATAACTTATGTCATTGACGGCACCACTGCCGTGCTCGACGAAAAAGCGCTGCTGGCCGTCAATGATCTCGGCACGACCGGGCAAACGTGGAGCCTCAACTCCATTTCATACGCCCGCGGCCGGCTTTACCACCGCAGCATGAAAGAAGTCTTTTGTATTGGGAAAAAATAACGGACGCAAAGCGTGCGAGTTGCTAGCAATGGAGTAACGTTGAGGACATCCGCAATTCATTGTGTTGTTTGGAGAGAATCATCATGTCCCAAGACGACGCCCTTCTGCTTGAAAGCATCACCAACGCCTTGGGTAAAATCGACAAAAAAGCCGCGGCCGTTCGATTCCAATTGTCAGGAGAGCACATTCAGGAGCACGCCGTAATCGGCAATTTAGACGGATACAAAGTGCTCGGGCTTCGGATTGCGGCAGCGGCGTTGCGCAGTGAGGAAAGTTCAAGTCGCACGCTGGATTTGCAAATTGATGATATCATTATGTACAAAGAACCCCCGACCGAGATCGTTACTTGATACTTGAATTCGCGACCCGCTACCTGTCCTTCTTGAAAGGCATCCCATTCCTGCCGCATCTTCTCGACACGTTCGTGAAGATCGAAACCTTCATCACGCAACGCAAGGTTCTTGACTACATCGACGAGGTGAGGCAGGCCGTCAAAACGTGGTCAGACACTGGTGAATCGCGGCACCGCTTCGGTGGCCTTGAATTCAGAGTCTTCCGTCGCGAGATTGGACATATCCATAGCAATGGTTTGCTCGACATCTATTTTCCAATGGCGCGGCGGAATGAGCTTGTCGCCGCAAACATCGTGGAGAAGCACCATGTTTTCCCCGCCAGCGGCTGGATCAGCTTCTACATCAGGAAGCCAGAGGATGTAGCCACTGCGATCGCATTACTCAAGGAATCCTACCAACGGCACGTCACGAATGGGCCCTACGGTCCGTCTGATCCGAATGAGGAATGAGGCTCGGGCGTTGAGCGCGCTGTTAGACAATTGTATCGTTGAAAGAGAACTTGATGACCGTGACGATGAGAGCAATAAAGATTTGTGGCTGAAGATTGCGGTATACTTTCAAATTGAGTATTATTTCTTTGGAAAATGAATACGCAGCCTCTTCCGGGGTTTCTACATCCCATGGCAACTAACGTCGAACTCGTAATTGAATACATCGAACGCGCCTTTGCTGGCGTTCATCTGGAAAACGGTGTCTCAATTCGTGAGGCCGATGTTTTAGATGGCTATGGTTCGCGAGACGAATGTGCAAGGGCACATGCCTTGGACGCATGCGACGACTGGCGTTCCATCCCCAATGAAGTGATCGCGCGGTATTCGTGGAGTCTGTCGTTTATGGACCAAAAGGGAATGCGCTTTAACATTCCCGCATATATGCGGTTCTCAATTAGGCACTACAAAGAATTAAAGTCTGACAGTATCGATCATACGATTTACTCCCTATCTGGCCGAGATCAGCGGTTTTATTTATTTACACCCGTACAAGACGCGGCCGTCCGACGCTTCTTGAAGTTCATGGCGTACAACTGTGTGTCGTATTGCGACAGTAGAATGGCAATGCGGGCGTTAAAAGCGTGGTCCGTCGAATCAATTGAGCAGCGTCGGAAAAAGGCATAGAATTCGTCTCCTGTCGCGAGCAAGAAAGTGAACGTGATGCCCCTGACGATGATACGAACCCTCACCTTGCTCGCCGCGCTTTCATGCGCGCTCAGCGCCACGGCCAACGCCATCGACCCGCATGTTGAAGCCGTGATGATGGCGTGAAGGGGACGGGTGGGGTTGATGAATAAGCCAGGGCGCTACTCTTTGGACTCGCTCAATTTCTTGAGTTTGCGGACTCGTTTGCCTTTCCACTTTTCGCCCCACGCGTAGGGGTCGGAGAGGTCGTCTGGGGTGGCGTGGCGGAGGAATTTGATCGCTCGGTTGATTTCGCGGGTGCGTGAGCGGTCGGAGTTGGTGCGCAGTTCTTCATAGAGAGCGATGGCTTTTTTCGTTTCGCCGGATTTGGCCAGGGTGGCGGCGAGGTGGAATTTGGCCATGTGGCTCATCGGCGCACCGGCTTTGGCGACGGAGATCGACTGATAGGCAGCGGCGGCTTTCGAGCTGTCTTTGAGTTTCTTTTCAAGAATAAACGCGGCGGTGAATTGCGCCTGTTCCGCGTGCCAGTCTTTCGGGAAACGCTGCTGGAAGGCCTGGTAGTCGGCGAGCGCTTCTTTGTAGTGGCCCTTGTGGTATTTGGCTTCGGCTGCGGCGAAGGCGTCAGACGCGTCGTCGGCTGCGAAACAAGTCGTGGCGAGCGTGGTGCCGAGCAGGAGGAGTGCAGCGAGGACGCGTTTAGTTTGCACAGGCCACCTCTTTCGTTTGCGCTCGGGCGATGCGTCCGGCGTGGTCGAAGGTTTCGATGGCGAGGTTCAGCGCGGCGACCATCGGTTTGGGTGCGTCGTTGGTGAGACTGTCGCGCAGCGAGCGCAGGCGCGTTGAGACGCCGGAGCGGTCGACGCCGCGGAGCGTTTCGCGGTAGGCGACTTCGTTGGCGCTGTGCAACGCGAGGATGCGTTCGAGGTACATTTCGGCGTCTTCGGCTGTGGACTTGCCGTCCTGATCGTCAGGCGCGTCCATGGCGGTCTGAAGCTGGACGAGTTCGTCGAGGACTTGCGTCGTCCGGATTTTGGCCTGCAGGTCGGCGACTTGAGTCAGGACGTTGCCGGTGAGAAGCGTGTCGGGCGCGACGATTTTCGTCGAATCTTTCGACGCGATGTCGGGATCGTTGCTCGGCGTTTTTGCGAGCCAGACGGCTCCAATGCAGACAAGCACGGTGGCTGCGATTCCACCGGCCAGCGGCATCCAACGCCAGTGGGAACGCGCTCGGTGATCGGCGTCGATGCGGTTGGCGAGGCCGGATTTGAGGCGCTCGAACGCGACGGCGTCGGCGGGCGTCGAGAGGGCGCGGGCGATCAGGACGTCGTGCTCGCGGATCTCGGCGGCGTAGGCGGAGCAGTCGGCGCAGGTGGCGAGGTGGGCGCGAAGGGTGGCGGCCTCGGCGGGGCTGGGGGCGTCGTTCTCCAGCAGCAGTTGAATATCGTCGCAGGTCATGGTGTCAGCTCCTTCTTTAGTGTGCCGTGGCTACTGGGTGCGTGCTTTCGGGGGCCCAGGCGCTCAATTTTTTTCGCAACGTCTGCCGGGCTTGGAAGAGTCGCCAGCGGACGGTGGCGACTTCGGACTCGGTGATCCGCGCGATTTCTGCGTGGCTCAACTGCTCGACGAAACGCAGGTGGACGACGGTGCGTTGGTCCTCGGGCAGAGTCGCTACGGTGCGTCGAACATCAGCGTCCAATTCGCCGTCCTCCTGGACCGCATCGGGCGCGGCAATCGCGGCCATGTGGTCGGTGTCGATCGGTGTGGCGGGCTGTTTTTTGCGCCGGGCATGCAGGCATGTCCGACACGCGATCTTCAACAGCCAGCCGCGAAAATTCGTTCCGGGCTCGAACGTCTCCAGCCGCCGATACGCTTGGAGCAGGGCCTCTTGAGAGAGGTCTTCTGCTTCGTAGCGGTTGGCCGAAAAACTTTGGATGTACCGGAGTACGTGCGGACCGTGGAGCTCGACCAAGGCGTCGAACGCGCTCCGGCTGCCCTGTTGGGCTTCGCGCACCCAGGCGTCTTCGGTTGTTCCCGTGTCATCCATCGTCATTGGTATAAGGCGTATCGGTTCGAAAGCGTTTGGAGAAAAATAAAAATATAATGCGGCACCCAACATCACCGGAGCGTTTGAAAATAATTCTGAAAATTCTTCAAACGTTTCGACGCGAGCCCGCCTTGTTTCTTTCAGTGCAGGACAAACGAACCTTTTTATACGGAGGAGACGGAAATGCGAAAGCAATTGTTGATCAGCGCGCTGGCCTTGGTTTTCTGTGTGACGAGCTGCCCGGAGCTGTTGGCCGCCAGCGACACCGCCGCGCACACGACGCTCGTGAAGGGAAAGAATAAAGAAAAGAAGGCGGACAAAAAGAAGGACAAGGCTGGCAAGAAAGGCAAGAAAGAAAAGAAGGGTAAGAAGGCATTCAACGCTCAAAAGAAGATCGATAAATTCCTCGCGAAGCACGGCTCGGAATTGAAACTGACGTCTGATCAGGAGAGTAAGATCAAAGCGTTGTCCGGTGCGAAGACGAAGAAGGAATTGAAGCACGGCATCAAGAAGATTCTGACGAAGGCTCAGAAGAAGCAACTCAAAGCCGACCACAAAGCCAAACACGGTAAGAAGAATAAGGGCGAGAAGAAGAATAAAAAGACCAAGTAAGCCACGTCAACCGCGTATAAGATCGCACCAGTGGGCATTCCCACTGGTGTAGTCATGTGTGATAGAGCCAGGCAGAGTGCTTTGAATCTGAATTCATGTGAGAGAGTCATGATGAACGTCATCGATCAAAAATTTACGTCCGGACGCAGCCTGACGTGTACCATTGTGGGCCTTATCGCGCTCGTTTGCTTCGCGGCGACTATGCATTCTGCCAGCGCGAAGGAAGCAAAGCGCAAGAAGGATAAAAATGGAGCGAATGACGAGATTCAATGGCACGACTCCGTTCCGGACGCATTGGAGTGGGCCAAGAAGAATAACAAGCCCGTCATGCTGTTGGTCTGGCGTCACAAGGCTGATATTGAAGCAAAAAAGATGTTCGCCTGGCAGGCGCTCGGCGATGCCAGCGAAGTCATGTTCGCGGCCGTGCGCGGCGCGCCGGGAAGTGCGACCATCAGACCACTGGTTCAACTGTCGGGCATCAAATCGACGCCCTGTATTCTCTGGCTGGATGCGTATGGCAATCCGGTCAAGCAGCAGCCCATTCCCGATTCCGTCAATGCCATTGCCGACGTGATCCGATCGTGGCCCACACTGATCGCCGGCATTCAAAATTCGCTCAAAGATAAGGTGTCTCGCGGCGAGAAACTTATCGCCAAGGGCAACTTGCACGACGCCTATGTCGAACTGTCGTCGCTCGCAGCGTACAAGGGACCGATCGCCGAATCGGCTCTGAAAGCCAAAAATAAAGTGACCGAACAGTGGACGCATCTGGCGGAAATGGCTGACAAGCAGCCGCTGGACAGCGCCATGCGCAAGAACATCATCAGCGGTCTGACACGCGAAACGAAAGACACGGATTTCGAATCGGCCATGCAGAAATTGTTGGCGGTCGGAGCCAAGCCTGAGGCATCCGCAACAGTCGCGGTTGCTGATGCCGATAAGCCGAAAAGTTCTGAAGCAGTTCCTCCAGAAAAGCCCGTCACGCCGATGTCGCCGGAAAAAAATAATCCGCCTGCTGTCGCCGTGAATGAGGATCAGTTAGACGTAAACGCAAAAGGAAAAACACTGGCGGACATTTCAGCCGCTCCGGCAAAGCTGCCTGCGTCATCTGAAAGCGGATTGAAACTGAACCTCGATCCGTTGACTTCCGATGCCAACCCGAAAATGAAGGACGCGGCAAAATTACTTCAGAGCGGTATTGAGGCGTATCGGCAAGCTACCGCCGACAGCATGGACCGTGGAACTCGCCGCAACGATTTGCTCAAATCGGCTTACGAGAATTTCAACAAAGGTTCGACGCTGGTTCAGGAAGCCATCGACCAAAAACCGGACCGCACTCTCGAATCTATTCTCCAGGATGTTTCGATGATGATGTATGGCTGTCTGAAGTATCAGAGTTTGTAGGACAACAACGATTGTTCTCTGAGTCGTGATAGTGCGAAAATTCGAAACGGAAATAGCGTAAATAATTGAGAGCCTGTAGAGTGTGAGCATGATCTGTTTTACGCCAATTTGTGGGCATAAACTCACTCTGGAAAATCTCGCATGAACGCACCCTTTCAAATCTCCCGCCGATCGTTTCTCAAGCGCTGCTCCGTGATCGCCGCTGCAACGGGCTTGCCGCTGTGGTTTGTGCAACGCGAAATGCAGGCCGATGAACCGGTCAAGCGGCCCATCGGCCCGAATGATCGTCCGCGCGTTGGTCTCATCGGATGCGGCGGAATGGGGCAAGGGGACGCGCAGAATTCGACACGTTTCTGCGATGTCGTTGCCGTCTGCGACGTGGATCAGTCGCATGTGAATTCAGCCGTGAAACGCTTCACAAAAGAAGGCAAAGCCCCGGCGGCTTATACGGATTTCCGCAAGCTTCTTGAAAACAAAGAAGTCGATGCCGTGATCCAAGCCACACCCGATCACTGGCACACGCTGATCAACATGGCCGCAGCAAAAGCAGGCAAGGACGTGTACGGCGAAAAGCCTCTCACGCTCACGATTGATGAAGGTCGGCACGTCATCAAGGCCGTGCGAGATAGCAAGATCGTATTCCAAACCGGGACTCAACAGCGCAGCGGCGTTCGTTTCCGCCTCGCTTGCGAACTCGTCCGAAACGGGCGTATCGGAAAGTTGAAAGAAGTTCAGGTCATCGTCCCCGCCGGCTTTCGCGCGGGACCGTTCAAGAGTGTTCCCGTTCCCGCCGAATTCAACTATGACTTCTGGCTCGGTCAGGCTCCGCAAGCGGACTTCGTCAGCGAGCGCTGTCACCAGAAATTCCGCTGGTGGTACGACTATGCGGGCGGCCCGGTCACCGATTGGGGCGCGCACCACAACGACATCGCGCGCTGGGGCATTGGGCAAGACGGACCGATCAACATCGAAGCGAAAGTCGTGACGCCTCCGATTGAGGGCGGCTACACGACGCCGAGCGAATTCGAAGCGACGCTCCTGTGGGCCAACGATATCCGCCAAACGGTCAAGACCACGCTCGACGAAGAGTATACCGGCGCAGTCAAAAACAAAGGCGGCCAGCGCAACGGTATCAAATTCATCGGCACAGAAGGCTGGATCTGGGTCAATCGCGACGAGCACACCGCCAGCGACAAGAAACTTCTCCGCGACCCGCTGCCCGAGACGGCCGTCCGCTTCCCCGTGAGCAACGATCACATGGGCAATTTTGTCGACTGCATCCGAACGCGCAAAGATCCCGTCGCGAACGTCGAAACAGCCCACCGCTCCGCGTGCATCGGCCACTTGATCATCATCGCGCTGCGCACCGGCCTTAAATTGCAGTGGGATCCTGAAAAAGAAGTCTTCACCGGCGAAGGCGCTACGGAAGCAAACAAACATCTCGCCCGCGAAATGCGCAAGCCCTACGACTACAGCTTTGCCGGATAAGCAATTATCCCAAACCACTGAGGCAGACGCAGCATTGCTTTTTCACGAAAACAATGCTGCGTCGCGTCGTTTGCATCGACAATTAACCCATCCACATCCCCATTCCCACAAAATCACATCGTGCCTTCAGCCGCTTTAGCGGCGCAAGTTCTAGTAGCCGTGGGTGTAGCGAGCGAAGCAAACAAGCCCACGGAACCGCCACCCCGAATCAGCCCAGCAGCGTAGCTGCGAAACCAAGCCCGTATCAATCCTCATTCCCATACAATCACATCGTGCCTAAATTTCGTGGAGCCGAACGCCGTTCCCGCTCACCCTCTCATCAAAAACCTCTCCCATTCCCACTTAATCACATCGTGCGACTTTAACTCACAAAGTCGATCAAAAGGATATATTATATCAATAGACTCTTATCGCTTATTTCAATGAAACACCCACCTATACAACGAACTTGCTCGTCCATTTACAATCGATTTTTTAAGAATTCGAGTCAGATGGACGACTGTCCCAAAGTCTCATACGATAAGAATGCGTTCTCTGTCGAGGAGTTACATACGTGCTTGAAAATCATGTGTCCGTAACTCAGAATTTTAGTCATGGTCGGTATGCACTGGTGCATCATTTGCTATGTAAATTTTGATGAAGTGTCGATCATATGATGTATATAATGGAGTAGGATATAGTGCGTGCACGATGTGCATGTTGATTTCGGAGGCCCATACCATGTTTGCAAAATCTGTCCCTACACCATCCCCCCCCCCCGCATGGCATGACCCTGATC
>Ga0194042_1000183_pt1 | contig 19703 bp, 19 predicted proteins | sample JunL4412m_MetaG_FD_148974 | JGI IMG/M metagenome (GOLD analysis project Ga0194042, IMG submission 148974) | Anoxic zone freshwater microbial communities from boreal shield lake in IISD Experimental Lakes Area, Ontario, Canada - Jun2016-L442-12m | ecosystem: Environmental > Aquatic > Freshwater >...
TTGATGACGGCAAAGATCACGAGCAGCGTTGCGCCGGGCAAGATCGCCAGTCCTGACTCAAACGGCGTACGACCCTGCACCAATTGCAGAAACTGCGGGAAGAAGAACATCGCTCCTGACAGCGCGAAGTAGAGCAACGCCACAATCGTGATGGCCAAATCGAAGGTGCGGTTCGCGAACAGTGAGAGCGGAAGAATCGGGGTCTCTACCCGACGCTCCCACAGCACGAAACCGACCATCGCCAGCAGTGTGACAACGCCGAACGTGATCGTCTGCGTCGACCAGCCCGAATCGGGCAGTTCAATGATGGTGAGCACCAGGCCGATCAATCCAATCGCCCACAGGAATGCGCCGATGAGGTCCAGACGCGGCTTCAGCGGATTGACCGACTCGGGCACGAACACGAATGCGGCGACGAGCACGAGGACGGCGATGGGCGGGTTCACAGTAAATACCGAGTGCCAGGTGAAGTGCTCGAGCAGCGCTCCCCCGGCAAGTGGGCCGATCGCAACGCCTAGTCCAGAGACTGCGGCCCAGATTCCGATGGCACGAGTTCGCTCGCGTGGTTCGGGAAAGGTCTGCACCAGGATCGATAGCGTCGACGGCATCACGAACGCGCCGCCAATACCCATCAGCGCACGACAGAGCGCCAACTGGCCTCCGGTGTGCGTGAACACGGCCGCTCCGGAGCCGATCGCGAAGATCACCAACCCGATGACGAAGATCAGTCGCCGACCGAAACGGTCACCCAGACTTCCCGCTAAGAGCAGGAAGCCGGCGAAGAGTACGGCGTAGGCATCAACGATCCATTGCAACTCCGAGGTACTGGCCGAAAGGTCTTTCTGGATACTCGGAAGTGCCACGTTCACGATCGTGTTGTCGAGAGACACGATAAACAACGCGCCGCACAGAACAGCCAAGATCGCCCAGCGATTGTTTCGGGTCACCGTGTCAGCCTAGGCGCTCAAGCTCCAACGTCGGGGCGGAGCGACACCATCCCGGGGGTGAGTTCGGCGAGCGAAGCAATACCGAGCAGTCGCATGGTCTGCTCAACTTCGGACTGCAGAATCTGCGCGGCCCGCCGCACACCGGCTTCGCCGCCTGCCATCAATCCGTACAGGTAGGCACGGCCCACCAGTACCGCATCAGCGCCGAGACCAACAGCAGCGACAGCGTCGGCACCATTCATGATCCCGCCGTCGATGTACACCTCAAGGCGGTCGCCGATGGCAGCGCGTACGTCGGGCAGCAGTTCCAATGGCGGCACAGCACGATCCCCCTGTCGACCACCGTGGTTCGACAACACAATGGCGTCGACCCCTGCATCGGCCAGCATCACGGCGTCTTCGACACTTTGCACTCCCTTGATGATGACTTTGCCACTCCAATTGTTCTGCAGCCACTGCACGTCATCAAGTGTGATCGACGGATCAAACACACCGTTGATGAGATCGGCCACCGTCCCGCCGGTTGAGCGGAGGCTGGCGAATTCCAGTGGCTCGGTGGTGAGCAGATTGCCCCACCATCGCGGAAAGCGCGCCATTCCCGCCATCGTGCGAATGCTGAGCTGCGGCGGGATGGTCAGACCGTTGCGAACGTCGCGCAGCCGCGACCCAGCGGTCACTGTGTCGACGGTCAGCATGAGTGCCTCGTACCCCGAGTCAGCCACCCGTTGAACCAATTCCGCGCGCGAGACCTTTTCCCGCCAGAGATACAGCTGAAACCAATGTCGCGCGTCGGGGGTAACAGCCGCAAGGTCCTCGACCGAGGTGGTACCCAAAGTCGACAGCGTGTAAGGAATGCCAAACTCGGCCGCCACTCGCGCCACCGATGGCTCACCCTCGTGGTGCATCATCCGGGTGAAGCCGGTGGGACTAAACATGAACGGCAATGCCGACGGCTTGCCCAGCACCGTGACCGACGTGTCGACCTGTGCAACGTCGCGGAGAACGTGGGCACGAAACTCGACCCGACGGAAAGATTCCCGCGATCGGGCCAGACTCAGTTCTTCACCGGCCGCACCATCGGTGTAGTCGAATACCGCCCGAGGCGTTCGACGGCGAGCGATATCGCGTAAGTCGGCGATCGTAGCCGCTCGTTGCACGCGGTCTGGTCCGGTGAACGGTGCCCGAAGGCGGATCATCGGCTCAAGTTCAGACCACCGGGGCATGCGTCGTTGCGTCACCGAGCGTCCAACACAGACGTAGCGCCGCAGCGGCCGCTCATACGTGCAGACCGCGTGTGAGAGCTCCATCAACCACCAGGTTGGTGCCGTAGGTGAAACTCGAAACCGGGCTCGACAAGAACACGATGGCCGAGGCCATTTCCTCGGGCTTGCCCATGCGTCCGGTGGGGTTCATCCCCAGCGCCATGTTGTACAGGTCAGGGTTTCCCTGTTCGATCTGCGCCCACACGCCGCCGGGGAAGTATGTGTTTCCCGGAGACACGACATTTGCGCGGATGCCTTCCGGCGCCAGTTGCAGCGCGAGGCCGCCGGTGTAACCGATGAGCGCTGTCTTGAACGTGCCGTACGGGCCAGCAGCAAAGTCGGCCTCGCGACCCGAGACACTCGACACCGTGACGATCGAAGGGTGCTTACTCTGTCGCAAGTACGGAAGGGCGGCGTTGACCGTATTGACCGCGCCCATGAGGTCAGTGCGGAACGAGGCTTCCCAGTTCTCGGGTGTATCAGGAATCGCAAGAGCACTCACATTGCATACAACGAGGTCGACGCCACCGAAGTGCGCTGCCGTTCCTTCGACCCATGCCCGAACTCCCACAGCGTCTGACACATCGAGCGATGTTCCGAGCGCAGTAACCCCATGCTCGGCGAGCTCGGCTTGAGTGGCGGTCACCTCGTCGGCACCGCGCGCACAGAATGCGACGTGGGCACCTTCACGAGCGAAGAGTTCACAGGTAGCGCGCCCAATTCCGCGCGTTCCCCCGGTAACAAGTGCGGTCAGTCCCTTGAGTCCGAGATCCATTGCAATGCTCCTCTAGTCGTAGGTGATGGTGCCAAGTGAAGCGGCGCGCTCACGCATGAGCGCGTGCATGCCGTCGTATGCCGAGCGTGCAGGCAAGTAGTGTTTCGCGGCCTTGAGAACGACACTGAAGTTCGCGTCGACCACATTGGCAATCGGCGCCTGCGTCATTTGCGACAGCAATTGATAGGCGTCCATCTGATGCAGGTCGTACAACTGCTCAAACCATCGCACGAGTTCGACTTGGCCAATGCGCCACGCATCTTCCAGCGGCCGCGATGAGCCGACCGCCATGTAGTGCGCGTCGTTTTCCAAACGTGGCCACGTCGGGCCGCCGCCCTTGATGAGGTCGACGACGACGGTGACGTTCATGGCGCCTTCAACGGCCGTTCCACAGGCCTCACCCTCGCCCTGGCGGTAATGTCCATCGCCCAGCGACCACAGAGCACCCTCGACGTTGACCGCGAGGTAGCAAGTCGTTCCGGCCTTCATCTCCGGTGTATCCATATTGCCGCCGAAACGTTCGGGAACAAGGGAACTGCGCACTTCGCGACCCGCCGGTGCCACGCCTACGGTTCCGAGCATCGTTTCAATCGGAAGTTGAACTGTCATGCCACCAAATCGCGATTCGAAACCAACAGTGTTCGTTGCGCTGTCGACGTGATAGATCCAAGTGGTGTCGGGCAGTGAGTCTTGAAGCATCGCAGTGCGATCAGTTGATGTCAGGCCGCCAAAGAATGGGATCGCCGCCGATGCACCCCACGACCGAGCCGGTGTGAGATCAACAATATGAATGACCAGAGTGTCTCCGGGTTCGGCGCCTTCGACATAGAACGGTCCCGTTTGGGGATTGACCTCGGCGAGGTTGACCTTCTCGCTGGCCAGATCGTTGACCGATTGCAAGGCGTAGTTGAACGCGTCTTCGGTCCAGAGTCGAAGTGCGGTTCCGGGTTGGATACGCATCACGGGCGCGGCGCCACCGAAGGTGTAGGCGTACTGATCACGGCGGGGGCGAAAGTCAATGAGTTCCACGCCCGTCATGCTAGTGCGCGACGGGCACCGCCCGAGCGGAAGCACACTCAACCAGTAACCGAGCGCCACACGTCAGGCGCAACGCCCTTCTGTGAGCGAATAAGGCCCGAATCGGGCACTCTCCGCTCACAGAAGGGTCGTGAGTGAGTCGTTAGGCGGACTTGCAGTACTCCTGGAAGGTGGGATCGCTGACCACGGCCGGGTCCTTGCAGACGCTGTTGTTCACCAGCACCCACTTGCCACCCTCGTTCGAGAAGAAGTAGGTCTTCACAAGGCCACCATTGGTGACCTTCACCGCGGCAAGTTCACCGGTCGACGTGGTGGCGCACTGGAAGCCGTCGATTGTCGCGCCCGAGTCGACCTGCTTGATGATGTCGCCGAGAGCGGTGTCGTTGCAGATCGATGTGGGCTTGGCCGTCGGGCTGGAGCTTCCACCGCCACCGCCACCACCGCTGCAGAACTTGCTGAGGTCACTCGGCAGGGACTGGCCGCACAGTGCCTTACCATCGGCGGGATACCACTGACTGGTTCCAGACTTGAACCAGAACACCGTCTGGTCACCGTTCGAGACCGAGACACTCGCGGCCGCCACCAGTCCGCCATCGCGTTGAGTACAGCCCCACCCATCTAGTTGGTCGGAGGGCGCAATCGCGGCCTTGATCGACGCTTCGGTGCACGCAGGTGCAACTGCCGAGGCACTGGACGATCCGCCGCTACTGCCTGAGGAACACCCCGCGAGAGCCCCGAGGGCAAGAAGTGAACCTGCAGTCACGGCAACTACGTTGCGCACTCGTACCGACACCACGACGACCTCCACTAAATGCTGAATCCGATGCAGCGAGGGTAACACGCAGCCTCAATTGAGGCAGAGACGTCGAATCGGCGATTCACCCGACGCCGCCCGAAATACCGACCTAGTGTGAGAACGCCCGCGCGTGCACTCGCGAGCTGACCGAGGAATCTGCTGCGCTGAGAACTCCAATGACTACGAGGTGAACGATGCCCTTTCTTCCACCCGATCCGGAGTTCACGACATCCGGTGAGCGAGACGTTTGGAATGCCCTGAAGCCCAGCATCGAGGGCGACGATCTGCTGGCGACCAACGTGCGCTTCACCGATCCCGATGGTGACCATGAAGGCGACCTCATCGTCGGACTCGCGGGTGCCGGCATCGCCGTGATCGAGGTCGAAGGCGGGCGAGTCACCCACGACGGCACTGACTGGATGCAGCACGGCGCTGTCAGCAAGCGAATCCATCCTGTCGATCAGGCTCGTCGTACCAAGTGCGCCCTGCGTTCATTCCTCGACAGCCAAGACCGATGGAATCGTCGCAAAGTGCGACTCGCGCACGTTGTGGCCTTCCCCTATTCAACTATTCCGCGCGGTTTCTCACTGCCAGACTGCCCGCGGTCGATGATTCTTGACCGCAAGGATCTTGCCCGAGCACGCTTCGGACAGCTTATTGACAGTCACGCGATCGGCCACTGTCGAACCGTCGTAACTCAGTCGACGTGCTGCCCTGCAGCGAACCGACTCAGCGCGGCCTTGTGATCGGCGCGAGTTCTCTCCAGTTGCACCAGTTCGTTCGTGAGAGCAGCAAACTCGCTGCCGCGAAGTGAGCCCACTCCGCCAGGAAGAGCTATACACGACGTCAGCGCAGTGAGCCCGGCCGCGAGTCGAACACCCGATTCGTAAATGAGCATCAGTGCCACCGGATCGGCCTGCGGCCTGGGCTCAAAGAGCGCTCCTCCCGCCGTTGGTTCGAGTGCTCCCAAGGCTAAGCGACTTCGATTGATGTCTTCTTCAAGTCGATCACGATCGCAGTCACCTGCACCTTCGATCGCCGCCGACACATCCGCAGACCACGCCTGAAGTGACTGCGCCACGTCGGCGACTTGCTTCTCGGCCCGCGAACTGACCCACGCAGGAAACGCGAGCGCAACGAGCACGGCGATCAACGATCCCAACGCGGTCGCCGCGATGCGCGTGACAAATAGCGAATCGCTGGGATCGAGGGTGTAGTCAAGAATCAGCACCGAACCCGCGAGGCCGAAACTGGCAACCACGTAGTTGCCAAAGAAGTAGCGGCACGCGACAGCCGTCAGCACGGCCAGAGCCAGCGCGAGAGTAGGGCTCGAGTATCCAAATGCCATCAGGAGCGCGGGGAGGACGATGACGGCGGCCAAGTTTCCAATGATTCGGTTCAGTCCACGCACCACTGTGAACGACCAGTCGGCCTTGAGTGTGAACACCACGCTCAGCGGAAGCCAGAATGAGTGAGCGAACGGCAGAACCAACGTCAACGCTTCGGCGAGTGCGAGTCCGATTGCCATTCGGAATCCGTGGCGCGCCGCGACCGAGCGAGGATTGAGTGACTCAATGAGCTCGACGACCTTCACTCCACCACGAACGACTGCGGGAGGTCGCGCCGGAAGCAACAAGGGCCGCGAGTCGGACACCGCCCGCCCGGTCATCACCCCAGAGGCACTGGCGGCAAGATCGGTGAGCGATCTGGCTACTTCGCGAGAACTCACCCACTCGTCGGTAGCCACAATGTCGACCGAGCGCGGACGCTTGCGCAGCAGTTGATCATCAAGTATTCGTCCGATGCGCCGCAGCATTAATGAAACGTGGATGCGGTCGCCGTCTCCCGGGCTCCGCAGCACCATCCAGGCAGTGAGCGCACGCGTCGTCGCAACCGCATCGGAATGCACGCGGCGCAGATACTGCTCTTCATCAGCAGGAAAACACGCAGTGGCGAGTACCGCTGACACGGTGTCTGATGCGTCGTGGGTCGCACTCAGCGCCCGTGTATCCAGACTCGGCTTCCGCACGAGGTGGTCAAGCGAGAGAATCTTGAGCGCTACCGCCCGACGGGCAAATACTCGGCGTTCGTACTTCCACGCAATAACCCACGCCACCGCCTGTGTGAGAGCTCCCACGGCAAGCCAGCCCGCTGCCTGCAATGCCTGCTCGGGAGGTCGCGGCATTCCCGCAAAGATTACGGCGAGAGCAAGTGCGCTGGTTCCAATCGTGGCCGGCGCTGCTCCTCGTTGCGATGTACAACCGAACACGTAGGCCAGCGCCGCAATCAACGGGACAACCCACCATGTTCCGCCCACACACATTGCCACCCACACCGAAAGCACCGACGCAAAGACCGTGCCGAGTAGCAGCCGAACCAGTGCGGTGCGGGTGACAGCAGCTTCAATGAGGGCAAGTTGCAGCGCACCGAAGGCACACAGCACCGTCGTCGAAAGGTTACCTTGCACGAGTCCCGCCACAAAGAAGCCGACAACAATCACGGTGCGTCGAACGACTGATACCCACGTGGCCGGCGGCGCGGGCGATTCACCAATCACCCGCAGCACCTGATCGCGCAGCAGCCACCCTCGTTCGGTCACGCTGCAACCGTAGTCACTCAACTCCTCATGCTCATTGAGGTCTCACTACAATCGTCACATTCAGGAGTAAATCCTGCAGAGGCGTGTAAGGGGGTGAGCCATGAGTGACGACGAACGTGCGTCCGCACCCACGCGTCGCCCCACCGAATCTCCCAACGCAAATTCGCGGCTCACCGATACCCAGGTATGGGATGAGTCAGCCCGCCCCCTCGGTCCACCTCCACCCTCCGGGCATGAGTACAGCCAGCACGGCATCGCCGTCAGTTCGCACTTAATCGACGTGCACGATCATCTGCGCCTGGAACTGAGTCACCTACTTGAGGTAATCCGACGAGTACAGCAAGGCCAAGCGTCTGCCGGCGATGCTCGGGGCGCACTGAGCGACATGACAATGCGCCAACACGACTGGCGGATCGGCGCCTACTGCGCTTCGTATTGCCGGGTTGTCACCACTCATCACGGAATCGAAGACGCGGCGATCTTCCCCCACCTGCGCAATTCTGATCCTCAACTAGCGCCGGTTGTCGATCGACTGCAGCAAGAACATGAAGTCATCCACGGAATCCTTGACGAGGTTGACCGGGCGCTAGTCGCCCATATGAACGACGACGGTGACTTCGATCAACTTGCCAAGGGAGTGTCGCTACTCTCCGACGCACTTCTGTCACATCTGGCGTACGAGGAGCAGCAACTGGTCGAACCCCTCGCCCGGTACGGGTTCTACCCCGGCCAAGTGTGACTGGCAGGCACCGATCGGTCGCTCTCTCACGCGACCTCAAATATGCCATGCTGACGATTGTGCGGATCGTGATCGTATGAAAGGTGCCCTGCGCCGCCTGGCCTACTCGTCGTGGGTGTGGGCTCCGCTAGCGGTAGCGGTCGTCGTGCGCTTGCCGGCAATCACTCAGACCGTGCCTTACATCTACTACGTCGATTCGCCTCAGATCATTCAAGCTGCTGCAGGGATGGCAAATCGGCTGCCATCGGTTGCCAGCTTGGATCCCGCTTTTTACCTTTACGGTTCGCTTCCGATCTATCTCGCCTTCGGAATCTCGTCGTTGTTTGTGTTTCTGCGCGCTGCCTCTGATCCCTCTATTGGCATTGTGCATCCGTTCTCCGCACAACCGTCGTTCACGTACTCGATGGCGAATCCGACGGTGATCAATCCTTCAGCGGTTGTCACAGTCGAACTACTCACGTGGATTGCTATCGGCTGCCTCACCGTGCTCTTCGCGTCCCTTGCCGCCCGCACACTTGCTGGCAGAACTGCCGGCTTTTGCGCGGGAATCGCACTGGCCGCATTCCCCTGGCATGCCACCATGTCAACGAGCATCAACGTTGATCTCATCGCGACTTTCCTTACCTGCGTACTGGCGCTGGTGACGGCACGGTGGGTAATGACACCGGGTCCCAGAGATCACCTCTACGCCGGCGCACTTGTCGGTTTGGTGTTCGCTACGAAGTACAACGCGGCGATCTGCGCGATCGCTCCCGCAGTGGTTCTAATCGCCCGAAAGCCAGAAGTGGGACTGCGAGTCACCCTGCGCCAAGCCGGGCTGGGAATTCTCACAGCGCTCGTCGCCGCGGTGATTGCCATGCCCGCCCTCGTGATTCGACTTCCTAAGGTGATGGCAGCCCTTGCCTCGCTACGCGCCGAGTACTACTCAGGCGAGTCCTTGAGTCCGGCTGGTTGGCCCAACTTCATCACCCAGTGGCATTCGTTCACATCGGGAGTCGGCGGCTGGTTGGTACTCACGTTGATCGGCGCTTCTATCGCATGTGCGCTGTATTCACGTTCTTGGAGAGTGTGGGCTCTGGCCTGGCTCATCTTTGTTGTCGTATCTGTTGCAATGCTGACGTTTCAGTCTCAGACGTTCCATCGCAATCTGCTTCCGACGTATCCCATCGCCGCGATCTACCTTGGGCTAGGAGCCGCTGCGCTACTGAAGACCCTCCGCCGACTTTGGCACTTTCCACGAACCCCGCGCGGCGCGACACAGAAAGCGGCTCTCACCTCCATCGTTGTAGTGACCCTCGTTGTCCTCCTCTTCGCACCGACGCTGAGGTCGGACTTCACCACAGTTCGCGACGCCGGCAGCATGGTCGACAACCGGTCCAAGGCCACATCGTGGTTACGTGACACTGCTTGCACGGCCCCTGGGGATGGCCGCATCATCGTCGCCACGGAAACACTCATTGACCCCGCCGAACTGCCTGATCAATGCGGCCATCCACTGTCCATGAGATCTCTCACTGACAGTCAAACGTTCACGTCCGGCGACATCGTGCTCATTCCGCAAGCCATCGCGGTACCTGAGTGGGTCGCAAGCTACCCGGAGTTTGCCCGGCCTGTGATGGCCGAACAGGCAAGCCTTACTGAGTTACTCCCTCGCCTTGATCAACTAGCCCTGTTCCCCGGCGGACCAGCGACGCAGTACGCACGAACACCCGACATCGGTGGCACGATCGGACCGGGGCTGATTGCCGGCCGCGTACGCAACTAGCCGCGGGGATGGTGCTCGTCGATCGCAAACGCCGCAGTATCAGTGAGCGCTTGCATTCGGCCCGCTGAACGGTGCTGCCGGTAGGTTGCTTTCTATGACACGAGAGGGAGTGTTCGCGTGAACGCCAGTGGCTGGGCACTGGTGCTCTCGACATTCCTTGCCTCTGCTGTTGAGACGGTCGAGGCCTTCACCATCGTCTTGGCCGTTGGAATAACTCGCGGTTGGCGATCAACCATGCTCGGAGCGTTGGCCGCCCTCGGCGCGCTGGCGGTTCTCGTCCTGGTCTTCGGCCCTGCACTGCTCACCGTGCCGATCGATGTGCTGCAACTCGTGGTTGGCGCACTCCTTTTGATCTTTGGTTTGCAATGGCTTCGGAAGGCGATTCTGCGCGCCAGTGGACTCAAAGCCATTCACGATGAAGTTGCAATCTTCGCTAAGGAGGCCGCCGAGGCTCGTGAGTTGCCACCGTCAGATCCGCGCGCTTTCGACGCGTACGCATTCAGTTTGTCGTTCAAGGGAGTCTTCCTCGAAGGACTTGAAGTGGTGTTCATCGTGCTCACATTCGGCGCTATTCATGGCAGCATTCCGCTCGCCGCAGTCGGGGCGGCCGCCGCGGTCGTTGTGGTGCTAATCGCGGGTCTCATCGTTCGCGCACCCCTGTCGCGCGTTCCCGAGAACACCTTGAAGTTCATCGTCGGCGTCATGCTCACGGCGTTTGGCTTGTTCTGGGGTGTTGAAGGGGCGGGAGTCTCATGGCCCGGCAATGACGCCGCACTTCCGGTAATTGTTCTTGTGACGGCAGCAGCGGCTCTCGGGGCAACCGTGGCACTCAAACGACGTCCTGTTCACGAACACGACGGGGCAACAGCATGAGCGCGGTGCGTGGTTTCCTCATCTTCCTGTACGACTTCGTCGTTGGAGATGATTGGCGAATGTCAGTTGCAGTCATCGTCGGCCTCGCTGTGACATGGGGGCTGGCAGCGCAAGGACTCAACCTGTGGTGGTTGCTTCCGATCTTCGTGGCCGTTGGCCTAGGAATCTCGTTACGGCGTGCGCGCGCCGCCGCCCGTCGACTTCCGCCCACGTGACTAAACAGAATTTCGCCGACGCCACATCGCGATGAGGGCCACCGCCAGTGCTGCGCCCGCTGCGGCCCCGACAGCGTCGGCAGCGATGTCGGCGAACTCGAAGGCCCTGTACTGAGTGAACGACTGTGCGACTTCAAGCAGCGACCCAAAAGCCGTGATTACTACGACCGCTAGCGGCCAACGCCATCGAGGGATGCTCAACGCGGCAAGAAATCCGAGCATTCCGTACGCGGTGAAGTGGGACACCTTGTCCGATGGCGTCTGCACGAGGATCTGGTCGGCAGGCACGAGCGACTGCCAGGCGACGAACAACATTGCCACAACACACAGCACCCGGGCACTCCAGAGACCGCGTGGGCCAGTCATCCACTCGCGCATACGCCTACCCTAGGCGCGGATCTGGTAGCGAAGTGACCGCGACGAATGCGGCCATCAACGCTACGGTGCAGGAATGACTCCACCGCTGACCCGCATTGCGGCGTGCGTGTTCGCCGGCTTACTCCTCGCCGGTTGCGGGCAGTCAGCATCGACCGGCACGACATCCAGCGCGATTGCTGCCCCGTCTACCGGATACACGCTCGGGCCATGTAACTCGCTCCCCTCCGTTACCGGTGCGAAGTCATCAGCACAGTGGCTCAACGCGGCAGCACCTCAGATTGTTGATCCCAATCTCGTGGGAGCAGACGTCGCTGCCTCGGCTGCCTTACCTGGCGCGCGTTTCGTGTTTGTCTTTGGCGACACCGCTCGCGTCGCTGATGGGGGCGCAACCCTGGCGGTCCGCAACTCGATGGAGATCATCGCCGGTACATGCGCATATGTGGTGGGCGCCCCGGGAAACCGCGCCGTGGCACCCGACCGAACTGACGGCGTTGGTTATTGGCCGATGTCTGTGTTGGTGAATCCCGCAACTGGCCCGGTCACGCAATTCACCGTCATGATGCAGCGCGTCAGGGCAACAGGCGAACTTGAATTTGAGAACCTCGGTCCCGCAGTCGCGGTCTTCAGTGTCGGAACTGACGGTTCACCACAACTCGACTCTGTGACTGATGTCGGGCCGGATGCCGCCTCGCGATCGCATCCGTGCTGGGGAGCTGCGACGTACTCGGCCACTGATGGTTATTGGTATCTCTACGGCACGTCGTCACCCTCAAAGCCTGGGGTGTTCGGATGGGCGGTGAAGGTGGCGCGTGTACCGGCCGGCAAAGCAGCCGACCTTGCCACGTGGCAGTACTGGGATGGGAAGTCGTGGAGTTCGTCGGAGTCTTCGGCCATGGATCTAATTCCTGCTGAAGACGGCGTCTCACAGACCTTTTCTGTGTTCTCACGGCAGGGTCGGCTTTACGCGGTGAGTAAGAAGGGCGGATACCTTGGCGATGATTTGGCGATCTGGCCGATGAAGAGTCCGACCGGCCCGATGGAGTCACCCGTCACAGTTGGCTTGATTCCAAATACAACCAACCCCGAGCAATTGCTCTACATGCCGCTGGCGCATCCCGACCTCCCTGCGTCGAAACCGTCTCAGATTCTCGTGTCGGTGAGCCGTAACACGACAGACGCGGCGTTACTCGCGCACAGCCCGCTGCTCTACCGACCGTTCTTCGTCGAAGTGGAACTTCCACCCGTTGCGTCGACAAAGAACCTCACGCCACCGAAAGTTCCAGTGGGGATTCCCTCGGCATCGTCGAGTTGACGGGTGGCACTACCCCCGCGCGAAGAGATGAAGTAGGCGCAATTCCGAACGTACTGGGGGCGCCGACAGCAAGTGCTCAACGCTGCCAATGAATTCCGATAGCAATTCCATCGTTCGCCCTGATTCAGCAGAGGCCGCATTGTCGAACACGATCGCTGCGCGCATCAGGCCACTCGCCCGGTGCACTGATTCAACGACGATGCGCGCCTCGGGCACCTGCTCAAGGAATGTAACGACGAACGGCTCGTAGTTGGCGAGAAGTTCGTCGACATGTCCGAGCTTGATGTGCCAATCAGCTTCGATCAGCACCGCGTCATCAAGTCCCTCAGTTCCGAGTGGAGTATTGATGGCAAAGAGGTTGACCAAGTCGAGTTCAAGACGCTCGGGCATTGCCGCGAGGTGCGGCTCAAGTCGGTCGACCAGACCTGCAAAGAAGGGCAGGCTCGCGAGCCCCTCCGCCACTTCAGCGTGCTCGTAGACGGCGGCCGCGTGAATCGTGCCGCTTGCCGGATCTCCACCGAGTGCCGTCAGTTGGAGGTCGACGACGTTGTCCTCAAGTTCATCGACCCAGGGCAGGTAGGCATCAAGGGCCTGTTCGTAGTGCCCCGGAAGTGTCTGAAGCCTGAAAGCGATCACAACAGCCATGACTTTCCCTTTCACGGTGAATGCGGTCGCGTCAGCGTAGTGGACGAGCGGGCGAGCACGCAGACGCCCGCCCTTCGTAACCCCCGGCACCGTCTTGGGCAACCAAGCGAATAGTTACTCCCTGAACACTGGGGCGCCGTAACGCGCTAGGTGCGCGCTTGGGTGCCCCCGATGGGAAATCGTGGAAGGGCTACCCTCCAGACACACCCTCTCGGCCCGGATTTCCGGTAGCGAATCAGTAACGAACTGCCGAATCGGCCCCAACGTGGTTCCACACTTTCTGACTCCTCTATAGGATTTCGGGTAGCCCAAACTGTGGGTGCGGCACTAAGGAGAGTCCATTGATCAAGGGCATGAAGATTGCCACAATGCTGGCCGCGGGAGCCCTCGCGCTTGCTGCATGCAGCAGCAGTACCAGCGGAACTACCACAACGAGCCCCGCACCTGCCGGCTCGGCTTCAGCCAAGAGCGATGTCAAGGTAGGCCTTGCCTACGACATCGGCGGTCGCGGCGACCAGTCATTCAATGATGCCGCTGCCCGGGGCCTCGACCAGGCCAAGACCGAACTCGGCGTGGAAGTCAAGGAACTCGAAGCCACTGCAGGAGAAACCGACGCGCAGAAGGAAGAGCGCCTCACGACTCTCGCCGAGGCAGGCTACAGCCCCATCATCGCGGTGGGTTTCGCCTACGCGACCTCACTCGGAGCGGTGGCGCCGAAATTCCCCAAGACAACCTTCGCCATCGTTGACGATGCCTCGCTGTCTGAAAAGAACCCGAACGTCACGAGCCTGGTCTTCGCTGAAAACCAGGGCTCATACTTGGTCGGCGCGATCGCCGCACAGGCATCTAAGACCGGCAACATCGGTTTCATCGGTGGCGTTAACGTTCCGTTGATCCAGAAGTTCCAGGCTGGTTTTGAGGCCGGCGCCAAGTCCGTCAACCCCAATATCAAGATCCAGGCGAAGTACCTCACTGAGCCCCCGGACTTCTCCGGCTTCGGCGACCCCCAGAAGGGTCAAGTTGCCGCAGACGGCATGTACCAGGCCGGCGCTGACGTGGTCTACCACGCAGCGGGTGGCTCTGGCGGTGGCGTATTCAAGGCTGCAGTGGCCGCGAACAAGCTCGCCATTGGTGTCGACTCCGACCAGTACCTGACGGCCCCGGCCGATCAGAAGCCAGTCATCTTGACGTCAATGCTTAAGCGCGTCGATGTGGCGGTGTACGACATGGTCAAGTCCAGCGTCGACAAGGCACCGCTCACCGGTGTTCAGACGTTCGACCTTGCCAAGGACGGTGTCGGATTCTCCACGTCGAACGACGCGGTGACGCCATACACGGCCAAGGCAGATGAGTTGAAGGCCCAGATCATCTCGGGCGCAATCACTGTTCCGGACAAGATGTAGTTTTCGTATCAGTCGAGAAAAACCACCTTTGGTGGACTGAGTAGTAGTCGGGCCCGACCCGCCGCGTGTAGCGTGCGAGTCGGGCCCGACCGTTCATCGAACGACTAACGAGAGTGAGTAGCCATCAGCATCGTCGAGGGTGCCTCTCCTACAGAAGCATCGTCAACCGCCGTCGAACTGCGACACATTCGCAAGACCTTCCCCGGGGTCGTCGCCAATAGCGACGTCAATGTCACCGTGAAGCGCGGCTCAGTGCACGCCATCGTGGGCGAAAATGGGGCGGGCAAGTCCACCCTGATGAAGATCCTCTACGGAATGTACCGCCCCGATTCGGGCGAGATCTTCATCGATGGTGAGCCCATCACCTTGTCGTCGCCGGCCGTGGCCATCGAACTGGGAATCGGCATGGTGCATCAGCATTTCCAGTTGGCCGACAACTTCACCGTTCTCGAAAACGTCGTACTCGGCAGTGAGCCCACCAAGGGCGGCCGCCTTGATTTCGCCCTAGCCCGCCAACGTATTGGCGACCTCGGCCGCCAATACGGCCTTGAGGTCGATCCCGATGCTCTGGTTGAGGATCTCGGCGTCGGCGACCGGCAACGCGTCGAAATTCTCAAAGTGCTCTACCGCGGCGCCACGACAATCATTCTCGATGAGCCCACTGCCGTGCTTGTTCCTCAGGAAGTCGACGAGCTCTTCGGCGCGCTACTTGAACTCAAACAGCAGGGACTATCGATCATCTTCATCTCGCACAAGCTCGACGAGGTGCGGCGAGTCGCCGACGACATCACGGTCATTCGCCGAGGCACAACCGTGGCAACAGTGAAGCCCGCCGACGTCAACTCGCGTCAACTGGCAGAACTCATGGTGGGCAGCGAACTGCCGACCCCCGAAACCCGCGAGTCAACCGTGACCGACGTTGACGTGCTGGTCGTCAAGGGACTGACCCTCCACGACTCAGTGGGTCGTGGCCTGCTCACCGACATCAGTCTGGCTGTGCACAGCGGTGAAGTGGTCGGCATTGCCGGGGTCGAAGGAAATGGCCAGGCCGAGTTGGTCGAGGCAATCATGGGAATGCGCACACCCACCGCTGGCGAGATCCACCTCGGCAGCGACGACATCACCACCTGGAGTACCCGTCAGCGCCGCGGGGCGGGAGTCGCTTACATCCCTGAGGACCGCACCCGGCACGGGCTCCTGCAGGATTCACCGCTCTGGGAAAACCGGATGCTCGGTCACCAGACACAGCCACCCAACGCGCGCGGAATTCTGCTCGACCGAAAGGGCGCGAAGGCTGACACCCAGCGAATCGTTGACGAGTTCGATGTCAGAACGCCTTCGATCGACGTACTCGCGTCGGCACTCTCCGGCGGAAACCAGCAGAAACTCATCGTGGGAAGAGAAATGAGTGGAGACCCGCGCTTACTCATCGCCTCACACCCCACGCGAGGAGTCGACGTCGGTGCGCAGTCAGATATTTGGGATCACCTTCGTGCTGCCCGCGCAGCCGGGCTCGCGGTGTTACTGATTTCGGCCGACCTTGACGAACTCATCGGACTATCAGACGCCATAGTGGTGATGCTGCGCGGCGAGCTCGTGGCGACGGCAGATCCAGCGACAGTAACCCCGGAACAACTCGGATCAGCCATGACCGGCGCCGGAGGTGCAGGAGCATGATCGGCCGATTCAGCATTCGTGGCGTCGCTCTCAGCGTGGCTGCTCCCCTCTTGGCCATCGTGTTCGCGCTCACCGTCACTTCATTGGTACTTCTCGCAACCGGAAACGCCCCGCTCGGCGCCTTTTCCACGATGCTCGCGCAACTGGAGAAGCCTCGAATCCAAGTCAATATCCTCAATTCCGCAACGACGTACTACCTCTCAGCAATCGCCGTCGCCATCGGTTTCCGAATGAAACTTTTCAATATCGGCGTCGACGGTCAATATCGGTTGGCGGCGATGCTGGCTGCGGCTGTCGGGGGTGCAATCGCACTTCCTCCCGTGTTTCATGTCGCGACAATCATTCTGGTTGCCATGTTCGTGGGTGCGCTGTGGGCGGGTATCGCCGCCGTTCTCAAAGTCACCCGCGGTATCAGCGAAGTCATCTCAACAATCATGTTGAACTTCATCGCCACAGGAATCGTGGCGTATCTGCTCGCACCGGGTCGGTTAGCGGTTGAGATCACCGGGTCGAACAACATCGGAACCAAGGTAATCCCCGAGTCGGGCAGAGTTCCCGGACTGCCGATCATTCCAGGAACTCCAAATCTGGTGTTCGGAATGATCATCATGGCAATCATCGTCGGGGTGGGCTACTGGTTCGTCATCAATCGAACCCGATTTGGTTTTGACTTAAGGGCTACGGGCGCGAGCGAAACTGCTGCAGTGGCCAGCGGAGTCAACGTCAAGAAGATGATCATCGTGACGATGTTGCTCTCGGGTGCTGTGGCCGGACTCGTCGGAATGCCCCAACTACTCGGCGACTCGTACACCTACGGTCTCGACTTTCCGACCGGACTCGGCTTCACCGGAATAGCCATTGCCCTACTTGGACGCAACAATCCGATTGGCATCGCCTTCGGCGCATTGCTGTGGTCATTCCTTGACAACACCTCGAACAGCCTTGAGTTCGACAACGTTCCCAAACAAACGGTGCTGATCATGCAGGGTGTCATCGTCCTCTCCGTCGTCATCGCGTACGAACTCGTACGGCGTTACCGAATCCGCATGGTCGCCAGCGATGTGGGGCGCCAGCTAGACGCCGAATTGGTGACCACTGCCGCACAGGGCGGTTCGGCATGAGCGACCTATCGACCGCCAACTCACCTGACGCACTCATCGACCCACAGTTCCGCAAGCAAACAAACAAGCGCCTCACGTGGCTGCGGATTCTGTGGTGGGCCACCGGCCTGCTGGCGATCTTGTCGGTTATTCGCGCCGTGACCGGCGTCGACAATCTCAGTTCGGCCGGCACAGTTGCGGCTGCGCTCGGACTAGCAGTTCCGATCGGCATGGCGGGCCTGGGCGGCTTATGGTCTGAACGGGCCGGCGTGGTCAACATCGGTCTGGAAGGCATGCTCATCCTCGGCACTTTTGGTGCCGGCTGGGCGGGCTACCAGTGGGGACCATGGGCGGGGCTAGCTGCAGCCATCGCCTTCGGCGCACTCGGCGGCTTGATCCATGCTGTAGCCACGGTCACTTTTGCCGTCGACCAGATTGTCGTCGGTGTGGCCATCAATATCTTGGCGATCGGCATCACCCAATTCCTCGCCGCCGACTGGTTTCAAGGCGCGTCCGGTGGCGGCAGTACTCAATCGCCACCGATCGCACCAATCGGAACTGTCACTCTTCCTGGCATTTCCTCGGTGGCCCAGACGATTTCGGAGACCGACATCTTCTTCGTGTCCGATCTCGCCGGACTGATCGCGGGTCTCACCACCAACGTTTCGTACATCACCCTGATCGCCGTGTTCGCCGTCGTGGCCACCGGATTCATCCTCTGGCGCACTGCCTTCGGGTTGCGTCTTCGCTCGTGCGGCGAGGCACCGTATGCCGCCGCGACATTGGGTGTTCCCGTGCGCACCTACAAATACATAGCGGTGATCATGTCGGGTGCGCTGGCAGGCCTGGGCGGCGCCTACCTCGCCATCGTCGCGGCCGGTATCTATCGCGAGGGTCAAACCGGTGGCCGCGGATACATCGGTCTCGCGGCCATGATTTTCGGAAACTGGAGACCTGGCGGGCTAATGGCTGGAGCCGCTCTATTCGGTTACACCGACGCGCTGCAACTGCGAGGAGGCGAGGCAGTTCACGCGCTACTGCTGCTTCTCGCCGTCTTGCTTGCCGCATACGGCGGGTACATGTTGTACCGGCGTCGACTTCGCGGGGGCGCCATCTCTCTGCTGATCGCCGCAGGCGTGCTCAGTTGGTACCTCACCACCACCGATGTGCCGCCGCAGTTCGCCTTCATTGCGCCGTACCTCGCAACCTTGCTAGTACTCGCATTCGCCACTCAACGACTACGAATGCCCGCAGCCGACGGTCAACCATATTTGAAGGGTGAGGAACACTAGTGCGCGACGACAGCGTGAGCGGTTCGATCGATTGGGACGCCCTGACAGCGGTGGCAGTTGAGGCGATGGGCACGGCGTATGCGCCCTACTCGCGATTCAAGGTGGGAGTCGCCGGACTCGTTGATGATGGACGCATTGTCAGTGGCTGCAATGTCGAAAACGCCTCATACGGAGTTGGCCTCTGTGCCGAGTGCGGACTCGTTTCCGAACTGCAGCGCAGTGGTGGCGGTCGCCTTGTGGCGGTCAGTTGCGTCGACCAGCACGGAAACTCACTCATGCCCTGCGGCCGCTGCCGTCAACTGCTGTGGGAGTTTGGCGGTGCCACCATGCAGCTCAAGACCCCCGAGGGCATCTTGCCGATGTCGGCGATCCTTCCACAAGCATTTGGCCCCGACGATCTGATCGAACGCGCGGAATGAGCCCTTGAGATGCCAGAACTAATTCCCGCTCCGATCCGCATCCCGGTTCCCGGCGGTAAGAGCATTGATGAACACGTCGGACGCGTAGTGAACGGTGAGATGGCCGTTTCGATCGCCCACATGGTGGCTCCTGGAGGCTGGAGCGAACCTGCGCAGACACCCGAATTCGACGAGTACACGTTGGTGTTGTCAGGCACCGTTCGGGTTGAATGCGGCGGCGAGGTGATTGAGGCAACCGCAGGACAGACCCTCATCACTCGGGCCGGTGAACGCATTCGCTACAGCGTGCCGAACCAAGACGGTGCGTCGTACATCGCCGTTTGCCTTCCAGCGTTTTCGCCGCACTCGGTGCATCGCGACGACGAGACGCCCATTGGATAGGTAACTCTCGCGCAAAGCTGGGGCGCCTAAGAGCGCTAGGTGCGCGCTTGGGTGCCCCCGATGTGGAGGGGGAGCGGGATGCGAGGG
>Ga0194042_1000184_pt1 | contig 19697 bp, 28 predicted proteins | sample JunL4412m_MetaG_FD_148974 | JGI IMG/M metagenome (GOLD analysis project Ga0194042, IMG submission 148974) | Anoxic zone freshwater microbial communities from boreal shield lake in IISD Experimental Lakes Area, Ontario, Canada - Jun2016-L442-12m | ecosystem: Environmental > Aquatic > Freshwater >...
GGCTTATATAGTGTGGGTTGGGGGATGAGTTTGAAATGGGGTGGAAGGCTGATGAGAGAGAAGAATCGATGAGTTTCACGACAAAAGCTACATCTCAGGGCTGTTCAGGTTTTATAGGACACAAACAAACCAGCAGGCTTTTAAAGTCACATATTTAATGTGCCACAGTATATAATATAAGAACACACTGATGGAGATGTCAAGCAAACAGGCTAAAAGAGAAGAAGGTATGAGGAGAAGCGCTGCTCTGATACAAAAAGCAACAGACGCTGTTAGACAATCATCTGACCAAATAGATACACTGCAACTGCAAGTTCTGATACACACAGTAGCAAAACAATTCATAGATGCATATTATGATACACTCACCAGGGATGACGCTGCTAACGCACCAAAAGAAGATGAACGAGATGCCAGAGATGCATTCGTTAGACACGTGATCAGTAAAGTCAAACGGCTGGCTGATGAAGAATTTACTAATGCTAGGAATGAAAGACTGAAGGCATTGCAATCAAATTTTGATACACCAACATTCAATATACAAACAACCTCGCCTATTGTGTTTTTGAAGCTCCCTGATCATTTCAAGTAAAATCAATGCATCCAGTAGGGCACTACATACCAGCAATATTCATCCAACATAATGCTTTTATGACCAACACAGTATGTATGACTATAAATATAACAATTAAATTGATAAGCATCATGTCAATCCAATCACTGGCATCAATAGAAAAAAAAATTGATGTGATATTAAATGCACAAATAATCCAAAGAAAGGCAACAGATGAGCTTGAGCTCGCCCCCAAAACACGTTTATGGATAGGACTACAACACGACTTAAGAAGGATACTGGGTAGTGAATCATATGAAAATATCATGAGCGCCAACACAGTTCCTATCAATATTTATGGACTTGAAACATGTACATTTAATAGTCCACAAAATATGTCCAGTGAAATTAAATATTCTACAGACGGATCAGGTAAAACATATTCAAAAATGAATATTGTATTGCAAGACGCATGGGAAGAGGATAACACACCAATTCATGCAACATTTAAGTTTTTTTCATCACCTCGGACAATCTATATACTAAAGTATAGATAATTACCATGCTCTCCCCCCACACAACGGACACGCCACAGGCGGCCTCAACTGCACCGCACAAGCGCGGTGGAAGGTGTGGCCGCACGGGAAGCGGACCCAGGAGAGGCGGGCGTCGTCGGCGTCGAGACAGATGCAGCAGACACCGTCGTGGAAGTCGGGCGCAGCCGCGGCGGCCGGCGGGGCGACGGGCGTGCGGGCGGGATGGTGCCATTGGTAGTAGAGGTATTCGAATGCGTCGACGCACATGATGGCAGTGCCGAGGAGCAGGGAGCAGACCAAGAGGAGGAAGGTGAATGCATCGGCGATGCTTGCCATGATTGTGGACGCTGGTTGGTGTGTCGCCTATGGGTGTGCTTTAATACAGAAGTCCAGCCACACCAAGCAGTTTAAAATAAAGATATCTTCCAAGACTCTACCGTAACCATTTTTCAGTCATAGTCGTGTATGGTCGTGTTTGAGTTAACGGGCATACAACATGCATACACAAATAAATAGAACGACTCCCACGGGGCCTAAAACTATACTACATACTTTCAGCGCAGAAAGTTGATTTTGTAGATCTTCTGGTAGACCTTCCGTTGTATTGTTGTTTTTGACAACATAAGTAACAAAAGCTATGACACACCCCATCCATGCAATTATACACGCTACAGAAAAGAGACATAATACACAGGCCAACATGAAGACAATCTCTGGGGACAATGTATTTGAATTAGATTGTACATCTACCTGTTCATGTCCAGCTTCCCCCATAAGACCTGGACTGCTATTTATGTGTAAAATCCCACTGTTTCTTATTATTCCAACCTTTCTTAAGTCTGAGGCTTCTATCTCCACATACCCATTTCCGTCCTTATTAAGAAGCATATACTTGTATCACATTGACAGACTTATATATCCAAATCAACCGCAATTTTCTCGTGACATGGCCACTGGCATGACAACCGCGGCCCTGCACAACGGACACGTCCTCTGACGCCACTTGGCGAGGCACCCGACATGAAACGTATGCCCGCACTGCGTGGTGAACCACTGCCGCGCTGCGCTGCCACTCTCCCCAAATGGCTCCAGGCAGATGCTGCAGTCGCCCACCACGACCACTTGAATGGGAAATGGCTCAGTCACCATCTCAACGACCGGAAACACCCTGACCTTTTCTCCCCCAAACACCAGGAATACGGCTCGCCAAGTAAACGTGAAACAAAACACCAGCACATAGATCAAAAGCATCGACACGAAGCACACATAAAGCACAACCAGCGCCCCCTCGAACCCAGACGCATGGCAAATGAAAATCAACGCCCACTTGGCACACGCCCTGATCTGCATCGCCTGCTCATCCGGCGGAGACAGACCATGGCGCGCAATAATGAGCATGGCCGGAAGCATGGACAGCCCCGACAGCGTGCTGCAGACGAAAAACATAAAGAGATGGTAATTCACATAATCGCACATCGACTGCGACTCGATATCAATGACAGTGGTTAGGAATATGAAACTGCAGTTCGGCATGATTAGGGATGAAATTGTCACGGAATGGGTTCATTTAAAGCTCTAAAAGACTTAAAAAAAGACCCAGCATCCATTCACTCAATGATCGCAGGCCCCTCCGCCTCAGCGTCGTTTTCCTGATTGTCGTCAAAGACTCCGCGCAGCCGGGCCAAAATAACCTCAACCATGCGCTGCAGCGCCGGGTTGGGCAGGAGCAGCCGCTGCTCGGCATTGAGCTGCGCGCCCGTTGCTGGGTCAGTTCCAAAGGCGCGCAGATGCGTCTCGATGGCGGTGCGCTCGTAGCTCAGCCCGCTGCCAGCCAATATGGTGGGGTTGCGCATCACATGGTGGCTTATCGGGCACACGGCAGCGCCGAGCACAGCCAAAAGACGCTCGGTGGCGGCGGCAGAGAGCGGAGGGAGGGGGGCGTTGGGGTTGTTGTTTTGGTTCGCGTTCATTTTTTTTGGTTCTGTCTCTTCAGAGTTCTACTTTTTTTTAATGCGCTTAAATAGTGAAGCAGCATGATCCGATGAACACCATCAACCCTATGAGAGATGCAAGGAAGAGGGAAGGGAAGTAGATGAGGGCGTCGCTGAGCAGGGGGGCTGTGATGGTGGATTGTGTGTCAATGATACCTACTGAACAAAACACACCCAACCATCACCAAACCCACACAGTGCACACCACACCTGCACCCACAACATGCTCCACACCCATGCGCGCACAACACTCCTCCTCACAGCCATATCATTCTGCGCCGTGTGGTTCATGACTCCACACGCTGCATTGTCCATCACAAATCAGCAGAACAGAGAAGTGCGGCGGAGCGCGATGTTCATTGTCGATGCCAACGCCACCATCGTCATTCGACTCAAGGAACGGAAACAACTTCATCTCAGAGAGGCGGACAGACACCAAAAAGTCAATACGCCAGTCAACATCGTCATCGGATGGCTGAGGCGGCTGCGGATGGTCGTGATGGTGGGATAAGACTTTGGAATTGTTTTTTTCATGTCCAATTAAACAAGTTTGCCCTTACTCAGCCATCGTCCCAAAGTCAATGGGCCTCACACCCAAACAAACACATCTCCATCAACCCGCGCCTTCACAACCGCCACCTCCATACGCAACGCTGCAAGCGCAGTCTCTGCATGGGCAATACGTTCAAACAGTCGATGCCCGCCAACGTAGCACCACTTGCACACTCCATATCCACAGAGAGTGCATCCAATCACGGCACTGGATCCAATGCAAGAGCACAAGTCACAGGTATTTCTTGCTCTGGGGAGAGGAGTTAGGGAAATTGAATGCGAGGGACATATGTCTCTCGACATTTTATCCAAAAACGTGTTCTCTCTAATAGTTTTTTTTGTAATCCAGTCTACACCAGTACATCCGTGAAAATGAGCACAGGGTCCCCAACTCACATCCTACGCCTTCGAGAGTGCGGTGCATTATCGCACACGGCAAGGAAGCACTTCTACCCTATACTCAACGTGCGCAGCATCGCGTTCAGGCGAGAGCTCAATGATAAATATTTTCATTTCGACGAGCAGATTGCTCCAAGAAACGAGGCCTACAGGATCTGGGTCGAGAAAGGAGAGGCGCTCTACGAACGCAGGCCTCAGCACGCCATCGATCAACTGGAAGAGGCATACGCTGAAGCCATAAAACGAGTGAAGACCGCCGCCATCACCCGAGCCAAGCGCAACAAGAAGCTCACGGAGAACATCATGCTCATCAGAGCCGAGATGAACACCTGAGACCTGCCTCCTACGGGCACCGCTGCCGTTTGGCAGACGCAGCCTCGCACTCCTCAGGCTCCGCTGGACGCTTTCCGTACGCCATGAAGACATCCTCACCGCCGGCGTCATGCGGCGGCATGTCAACGAAAGGAGAGGACGTGGCGATCCTCCCATGGAACATGCCCACCGACACCCAGCGATCAACCATTCCTCTGGCGTATTCCAAATCAAACGGAGTGAGATCAACGAGTGTCTCTGTATAGCGCAGACACATGTCTCTGTCACCGGCGCAAGTCAAATTGATTTTCAAATAATCGATGAAATGCTGCACAGACATTGCACACGAAAATGTAACCGCGCGCGCCGCCTTTATACAATTCATCAATGTACAAATGTACATTCGGTTTAAAATTCATCCTACAGCTCAACCCAGCCCCCGAGCTCCTCGATGGAGGTGGCAGCCGCTACAGCGCCTTTCAACCCAGCGTGCTTAGCACGGACATCCTCATACTCGGCCAACAGATGTCCAAACTGAGCCACCAGCGCAGCGTTCTGCAGCTCAAGGTCTGCGTTTCGGCGCAACAGCCCAGCGCTGCTGCTCAACAGCTCCACGTTCTCTGCCTGCAATGCAGTGACTGCAAATGACGGATACATATCAGACCGAGCACAATAACCACTTCTATCCGAGCCATCACCCGCATCGACCGATGGCTCATCGATCGCATCCAAACCACAGCCAATCAACGCCAGCAACGAACCCGATTGCACGACCAAAGAGTCCAAACGCTGGGCCTGAAACTCGTGCTCCGTGCGCAACACGCGATGCTCCTTCTCCAATGAGGAAAAATTCCGTCTCAGAGTGCTGCACTCCCTCTCCAACGCCCGGTGCGCCTGCTGTCTGCGAAGCTCTTCCAAATGTGCCGTGCCCACTGTGGCGAAGACCCGCTGTTTAGAGCAGAACATTGTTACTGAGTGCGATGGGTTACGCGTTAAGTACTCCCAAATCAAGGACACGCAGTATGGATAAAAATCCAACATGTATTTTTTCCTTCAATACTGCTCAACGGGGGAATGCTTCTTGACATCACCCGCCCCCCTTCCACCAGACGATGATGATGTTGGCGCAACTTTCTGCAGCGCACGCGCAGCCGCCTGCTTCTCGATGCGGCTGGTGACTTGGGAGGTGACGACACGCTTCCAAAGCCGCCGAAGCTGCTCCTTGTGAAGAGCCGCATCACTCGTGAGCCGGTTGTTCTCCAGCACCACCGACTGGTGCTTGCTCTCCAAAAGAGCCACCGTCACCCCACGCTGCTTAAAACTCATATGCAGATCAGCAAACTTGGCATGCATATCCAACATCTGACGGCGCAGCTCCTCCACCTCGGTTCCAGCCTCACGATGGGCGAGCCTGTCCCTCAGCCGCATGTTCTCCTGGCACTGCACCGCCCACTCGCGCATCCAATCGCGCTGCATCGCCATGGCGTCCACGATGCTGCGCAGCTGGACCCGCTGCTCAAAGAGGGCGCGGTTCGCATCCGCCAGCTGGGCCTCGAGCGGCTCGCGCTTGAACGTCAGATGATCAGTCACCTGCCTCTGCAGCTCATCCCTTTCGATGCAAACCTGATGCATACCGCTGCACGCAAGGCTGGTCTCGTTCAACACCACATGAAGCCGCGCAATCTCAGCGCCCATGTGTGCGACGCGCTCGGTTTCGGCAGCGAGCGAGGACTTGAGAGAGTTCATCTCATGATGCAGTAACTCCTCCTCAGTGGGATGCAATCCGCTGGCCATCAGAATGGCGTCCATGAGGATGTGGTTTGTGGTGTTGGCACGGACAACGCCTCGCTATTTATTTAGAGAGTGATGTTTTAAAATTAAAAAAATATCTCGTGTGCTCTGACTCTTCTAAACCGTATGATGTACAAAAGATCACACGCCTCTTCAAGGGACATGACAACCCCCGGCGCAATAAAAAATATTGCGAAGGGTCGTCTTCAATACACTAAAGTCCCAGAAGACGACAGCCTTGACCGCCCCAGTTTCCCAGCCAGTCCTAGGTCAGTCCACCCGCAGTCGACCACCCAACATACACAGCCCACATCCCCGCCACCCCGAAGACACTGCTTGGCCGTGATGAACCTTTTCGATTGCCTCTTCAATGCCAAAAAGACCAACCAACACCCCAACCACACTGAACCATACCCGTTCAATGACTACCTTCCCGACCGCAGCAGCAGAGGCGCCAGGAATGGACAATTATGACTGGAACTTCTTCCGCTACGACAGTCTCTTCAGGCACAGGCTCTCGCAGTTCGAGCTCAACCAAATACAGGTGGAGGTCACATGGCGCCCGCCGCAGCGGCATCTGCATTACAACGAGTTGTACCGCGGAATATACGAATACCTGCGGGCCCCTCCCCGCAACGATCGCAGGGAGGCGGCGCTCCGGTATCTGAACGACATCCGCGCAAACAACGTATTCCCCTACAATGCAAGCATGTGCTACATGCAGAACGATCGCATCCTCTGGATACAAGAATGGATCAAGGCGCTGCCGGACGACAGCGGCGAATGCAGCGACGCGGACACTGTGATCTTTGCTGATTGATTGATTAAATGGATATATCGTTTATTGATACTCAAAGGGAGCATCACCAGTGTGTATTAAATTGAATTATAAATGTAATGCCTTGCTTCTGAAATTACAGATGTGGACAGTTTCCCCTGAAACCCGGGAGAAACTTGTTTCTGCAGCATCAGCGCTTAACGCAGACGGAGTACGCGCTGTGCTTGAGTCAGATGAGTTCAAGAGTGCGTGGTTCAAGGAAGAGGCAATTTGTGATGCAGCGTGGCGGAGTGCAATATCAGCGTCTAAAATAGGCTACAGATCCAGCACAAGTTTAACACCTGAGGCAGATGAATCACTCAGGCGTATCTGTATGGAACTGCAACAACATGGCTGTTGGTTGGACGTGGAGAACAACGTTTTCGTTGCGCTACAGCGCGGGAATATTTATGATTTCCGTATGCCGCCCCGTCCCCCGTCGTCTTGGTCTGCTCTATTTGGCGTTTGCCAGAGATTCTGTCTGTTACACATGGGGGGAAGAAGAAGAATATGAAACTGATTACAATTGTATTGGAAATAGATTTTTCTAGATTGCCAGGGCGACACCATCGACCGCGTGAAGGTCGACCTCGCCCGCCTCCTCTTGCTTTTTCTTCAGAAACAGCTCGTAATCAACCAACCGAACCGCTGCACCGTCCGGCTTCTTAAAATCATTGAGCGTTATGAAGCCGGACGCCAGCATATCCACCGTGCTGATAGAATAGTCATTCGGGTGGCACTGCTTGGGAACAGAGTAATCGAAAGGCTGCGCACCGCCGCCGCCGTCCCCGAACTCATTCCCACCGTCCTGCGGCTGCTGATTCCGACGCGAGCGAAACAGCTCCTGGCCAGTATGGATGCAAATCGCCACATCATTTATCCATTCCGCGTACGCTTCGCCGGTATCCTTGTTGTAGATGAAGCGCCTGGCAGGAACGTACTGCGAAAACGGACGGCCGTTCTGCTGGGCAGGCGGCGCGACGATCGGAGCAGGCACTCTGCCACCGTCCACTCCGCGGCCGGGAATGAAGAAAGAGCTCTTGGAAAATACCATACCAGGGCCAGCAGGCTCCGCTTTTGCAGCGGGAACAGATGCTTTCAGCTTAGATTTTTTGGGTGGCATTGCACTGTCTGTGAATTGGAGCAGTTTAATTATAATTATCTAGAGAAAAAAAATCAACCAAAACATTTAAAAAAAAACCGAAGAGACACCCTGCAGAAATGCCAGGCGCCGACTTCTATCGCGCTTTGGCGACAGTGAAATTTATACAGGATGAGCTGCTGCACGAACGCGATGCGCATAACGCAATGAAGCTGTGCTTCGAGAAGATACACCAATCGCTCGACATGTTTCACGGGCATTACATCAACAGAGTGCGCTTCCACCTAAATCGGCACCACACCGAGTATCTGCGCAAGGTTCGTGTCATGCGAAGGGAGCGAGGCGAATCGCAACGCATGGAGGAGGAGAACGAGGCGGCCAAGAAGGCGCTATCCACTCGCCGTTCAGCACGCGTCGGTGTAGCGCAGGATCTGGCGAACGATGTTGAGCAACTCAAAAATATAGTCAGGCGCAAGGACCTCGAGATCGATCGCCTTACGATGCTGCTCGATGAGAAGATCGAGACGATTCCTCACGCGACGCAGACGGCACGGGAGATGAACCCACCGAAGCTTCGTCGTCTGGAAAAGCTCCTCAACCCGTATCTCCCTTCGAGCGACGAGGACGACTCGCTGACTCCCATGCCACCCCGTCCGGCCGACACTCAAGGACGCCCCGCCTCCGCCAAAGAGTCCGATTAAATCTTAAACCCAATCATGGTGCGTATAAAAGAATGCACCCCATCAACACTCAGATATGATTCCATCGCACTCCAGCGTTGGTTCATACACCAAGGCGACGTTTCGTCGACACAGTCTGCTCATCGCGTACCTAACACCTCTCGTGATTGCCATCCTCTCAACCAATGTTCCGGCCGTCTCTGGCCAGCTCAACCTCGAAGTAAGGATTGAAGGAGCCGCATCCACCGGCATCAACTCCCAGCTGCTCGGGTCCACCCTCATCACAAACGGAGTGGCCGCCCCATTCAACACCATCACCACCGATTCCAATTCCATTCTGCTGGTTGATAAGTGCCCCACAGGTACCTATTCGAAAGACGGCCAGGCGTGCGTCGACTGTCCAGCGGGCACCGAGTCGGCAGTGCAAGGGGCGTCCAGCCCGATGACGTGCAGCGCATGCAGCACCGGCTCATTCTCGGCGCAGGCCTCGTCCGTGTGCACGGACTGCGTCATCAACACATTCTCCACCACATACATGGCGTCGAACCGGACCCAGTGCCTCGTGTGCCCACCCCATTCAACGTCCCCCACGCACTCCAATCAGGTGCAGGACTGCGTGTGCGACAGCGGGTACTTCATGTCCGACAATATTCTCTCGCCGTTTGACTCGATCCTCGAGGCGCTAGGATTCGAGGGGGCGCTGTCGATTAATATCCCCCATGTGGCGTGTTGAAAATGATGATCACTCAAAAAAGACACGCGTCACTGCCCGTGATGTATAAAGGTGCACAGATGTCCACTGTCAATCACACACACTGAAATGGTGCTGATCGCAACCGCCGAGCCCACCGAAGATGTTGCGGAATACACCGATCCCACGTGGACTGTATTGCCGGGAGGGGAAACCTTCGTGATCATCCTGGGGAAGCGTGAAGCTTCCATGACCAGGGTCGACCTCTCCCGCATGCGCCGATGGATCCGCCAGTTCGTAACGGAGCTCAGGGCCGCCGAGTTCAACGAGGACGAAATTAGCCTGCTCCTTCAGTCGGTGCGCGGCACCATCGCCCAGATTCGCCGCCGTCTTGACGGGGTGGTGTAATCGAATCGATTTTTCGTTTCAGCAACACGCGCGATTGGAAATTACAATTTAATCATTCACAGCACTGCCCGCTACAATGAAAAAAGCCACGAGCGAGACATGAAACAGCAGCACCGCGTGGAAAACAAGCACACCGACTATCACACACAAACGAAACACCAATAAATCAAAACAAGGGTCATTATTGTAGTGCCGACCAGCCTCCAGATCGAGCATCCCCCATCGCGCCACCCAAACACACGCCCCAGTAAGGGCCTCTCATGTCCTCTTCCTATCAATAACCCATCCGCACACCCCACCATCCGCAGCCGCAGCCCGATCGATTCCAAGCGAATTGACGAGGCGCTCCGAGGCGGAGTCCGGCTCGCCGTCGGAAAACAAACGGCACACTGACACGCCCCGTGTAGCCAAGGCGGCGGAATCGAAGCGAAACCACATCATGAAAGGGTCTAGCCCGACGCCCCTGACCTCAACCACCAGCACATTCGCCATCAGATTTTGGGCCTGGAGCGCCAGATCCAGTGGATTCGCCACCACAAACACCGCCCCGTCGCCCATCGCTGCCAGAAAGCCATCCGAAGGGCGGAAGTCGAAGTCGGGGAGCAGCGGCGCCGATGGCGGAGGAAGTGGAAGCAGGATGGGGAAGGAGTGGTGCGTGGGGAACGGGGTTCTGGAACACCTGGGCGAATTTCGGTTGTGGCACTCACCCCTGCCGAAGAGATACGAGAGCATTCGCTTGAACGAGGCAAGCAGCGAAAACATAGAGTCCTTATTCGCATACGCACTGAATAAATAGGTCGGTCGGCCGCATCATTCATCTGGATATCAATGTCCCGCCCTCTTGAGACGCGCTGCTATCTTGAGCATTACATTTTCGAGATCAGTCCCTCCCATGATACGAAATACCGAGAATGATTCGCGTACGGTCCACAATGAGTCGCCTAGAGAGATTAATACGGTTATCATCAAATCATTCAGATCCGCTGGCCTGAAAATAGTCCCAAATTTTGACCCAAAACCACGCACACCGGACGACACTGCATTTAGAATTTCCACAAGCTTTGCTGCGGATGTATCACCAGCAGTGTCAAACGGAGGCCCCGAAAGCATTAAAGTGGCAGCACGCATCGTAAAACGCAATTCATCAATCAACCTACTGTGTTTCATCGCTGTGCTTCCATAAAATGCGTTGTCATATCTCGACAACTTAGACATTCCACGAGCATCAAGCTGCTTTTTCCCATCAAGCGAAAGAGTAGAACACATTATAGAAGAGAAAGAAATAAGTGCATGACTCAGCACACGATAACCAAACTCCACAACATCAGCACTGTAACATGGCACACCTGTATAATGTCCCACACGCAAAGAGCTGTCAATATCGGCCTCAATTCCTTTCAATACATTCTTAAACCAAACAACACGCGGAGGCAATTCCTCTTGTTCAACGCTGTCACCGGTCACACTTTCTTCCTCGAATTCCTCGTCGGAATAAGTTTCAGAGTCACTGTCGTGTAATTCTGCCTGCAGGTAAACAAAGGCACAATCATTCGTATATTCTGACCTCAATCTGAATGGTTCTTTCTTAATAACCAACAAGTCCACGATCTGCCGCAAAAGCATGACACTGGGTTCATTTCGAGAGCCAGGCGATGGTGATATGATTTTTTCCAACCGCGAACCTAACGCAGAAAGCATGCCCAGGGAAAAACGACTTATTTCACTTCCCTCATAACTAATTTCAAGGTTGATGGTGTCACTATTAAAAAATTCATCCGAGATACCAGACCCCATTCTTCCCAGACCTGAATCGTTTACTGCCTCACTTAGCACATTGAATGCAAAACACATTCTACCAAACAAAAACAGACATTGCTTTCCAGACACACCCCTTTCCCCAATTTTGAGATTCATCCCATCATTATACGCCAAACGAAATATACTTGCGAAAAAAGCAAACTCCATACTGGATCGGATATCCTGTTTATCGCGCACACTTTCGCAAACACTAGCAACATCGCCCAACACCTTTTGAAAAGGCCACATTCCGACTCTTCTTGCAGGTCTCGCCACTGCCACTCGTCTTGCAGGTCTCGCCACTGCCGCTCGTCTTGCAGGTCTCGCCACTGCCGCTCGTCTGGAAACAGATGCACCCAGATCACTCCTAGACTGCAACACCCCAACCAGCTCGCGAACACACTGCAGAAGATCGCCCAACGCACGCCGATCAGAGCAATCATCATACGGACTCAAAGACCCCATGCCCGTCCGGTGGGACGGGCTTGCAGTTTTAATACTGTCATCACTTATTAAAAACAAATTTAAAAATCACTACTGCACATCAGACGTATATAAGTGAGTGACCCTCGACAAAAACATATCCAAACGGAATGGAAGGTTCTTCAATCTCACCCAGCTCAGGCCACGCAGAGAGCTACGTGAACCCAAGCAAAGGGATCAAATTTCTTCCTATCGCAAAGGCCAAACTGAATTACCGAAATCCAGGCAAATGGGACGACTACTCAGAAACTCTTGACGAGCTTACCCGAAAGAGCATGAGCGAAGTCATGACACCCGATGTCTACATGCGGCTGCATTACAACGACCACACATTCGGGCAGCTGACACGCTCGGTAGATCAGCGGTGGCAGGACGCCACTTATCTCGTCATGAATGCCGACGGCGAGGTACGCCCGCGCCTGGACGCGACGCGCAGGCTGCTGCACTTTGGCATCGGCCAGACGATGAAAGAGTTTGTGGCGACGATCAACGTCAACATTTACAACGGGGAATGTGGTCGGCTGGATAATCTCAAGGGCGCCCGTTTCATGCACCACAACCGTATGACGGCAAATGGTCCTGTGATCGAAGGATTTATCCCGTTTTTCCGTGTCCCATGGGAGGGAAAAGATGGCGGACCAGTTTCTCAAGTATACGCCTACACCTCCGCCGAAAACAAGTTCACCATTCTTGAGTGCAGCGATTCCCAGCACGACGACGCCCTTGTGCACATGAAGACGACCTGTTCGATGAAGAAGTTCGACAAGATGTGCGCTTGGTGCGGCAAGCTGCGCGGCAGCGGCACGGGCGACAAGCTGAAGAAGTGTCCGTGCAAGATCTGCCGGTACTGCTCAGAGCGCTGCCAGCTGGAGCATTTGCCTTTTCATAGGGGCGTCTGCACCGCAAGCGGGAAGAAGGAGGCGGTCCAGGCCATGGAAGGGGCAAAGTGATGCTCTCGTTTTGCTCTTCGCGCGAGAGTATATAAACATGCCCACCCCCCAGACTATATCATGCGCGCAACCCCTCTTCTTCTGATTGCATGCTGTGCGTTTCTGTGCTCCAACGCCGATGCGACGGAAACCCTCGCCATGCCCCCGCCGCCGGGACCATACTCGTCCTTTTTGGGGGACGTCCGCGCGACAGCGGCGCCCGAGGATCCCGCATACAACCCGGGTCCTACGACCGCTACTGCTTCTATCCCAGTGAGCATTCATACCGAGACGGACCCGACCCCCGAACGGATGGTCGAGTTTTACAAGCATCTGTTCGGCGAGCTCGGTCGACACCATGGCAATATTGCCGAGGCATTGACGCCCGAAGTTAGGGAGCAATACGCGCAGTTGGAGGCCCACGCCAGCACTCCACTAGGGACCGCCCTTACAGCCGTCATCGAACTCAGGATCATGGATCTCGAGCTGTCGCTGAGCCACACGCACAGGCTGCTTGAGGCAGTGCAGCAACTTGCCGGCCATTGATTAGTGAATAAGCCTGATTTAAACAAAACCACGACAACTGCAGCCTTTCATTAAAATCGACAGGCTCGAACCGAATCATGCGACTGCATATCAGAGAGTGTTTTTGCGTGCTGACAGCAACAGTCATTTTTGCATGGGTTTCCAGCCCAACCCTGTCGCTTCGAAGAAATCGCCACATGATGGAGAAAATCGAATTGCCTAATACGGGGGTAAAATTCAGGGTTGATTACATTAACAACGACAGAGCATATCCCGGACTCAACATCACGGGCATTACACTAAGCGTCCGGAGACAGACAGAGCAATACACCACCCCCATCCCAACGATTGGAAACGACACAGAATACTTGAATGCCACAGCCCAATTGCGAACCACCCTCAAACCAGCAATCGGTGAACTATCTGCCACGGATGACGCAACAAGAAAATGTTCGAATCACAAAGCAGATACATTTACAATAACGAAAGACAGATCAGAAATCATCGCAATGATATCGCAGAAAAGCATCAACAATATAACAAAGCGCAAGCAGCCACGGAAACTCATAGTTGGAATGACATTTGATTGCGAGGAGTGGCTACTGGAAATAAAACTCAACGAAATCGGAGATGTCGTTGACCATTTCATCATAGTCGAAGGACGATTCACATTTCAAAACGACGAAAGGCTGCAGTGTTTTCCGCTTATAATAAAATCAAACGAACAGATCTCAAAATGGCATGATAAAATCATTTATGTGTACGACACAGAACCAATCGCAAGCTTTGAATACTGGGAAGCCGAAGTACACTACCGAAACACAATAGGGCTGAAAGGGTTGGAGGGCATTCAGACGTCAGACGACGACCTTGTCATAGTCACAGATATGGATGAACTTCCACACCCTAATTTTCTATGGGTGCTGAAATGGTACGATGGGTTTAAAGAAGCAATCAACATAAGTTTCCTGTGGTCATACTACAGCTTCAAATGGGTCAACACAAGACCATGGAATACAAACGCAATACTATCAATGCGTGAATTGCGACTCATCAACAATCAAACCAACAGGATCAGATTCGACATGGCCGGGCAACAAGGCTGGACCACATCCGACATGATCGTCGGATGGCACTGCAGCTGGTGCCTACCAACCCATGTGTTTGTGGATAAATTATCCCATTTTGCACACCGAGAACTGAATCAAGAAAAGTTCAAAAACATCGAATGGCTAGAAAGCATGCGAACCCAAGGACTATGGTTCCCCGACTCCGCACCAAACGGATGCATCCAATCGCACCTACAGCTACCCGACTACGTACAGGCCAACGCACATAAGTTCGAAAAGTTATGGAAGTAACAGCCCGCTCACTCATTCCACACACACCGCCGGCACTCGTACAGCCGCAGCCGATACGCGTCGCAGATGAGATGGAGCAGGTCAACCCCCAGCAGCCGCCCGAGGGCGGACTCCTTCCCCAGCCTTCCATGCGCAGCCATCATCAGCGCCAGCGAAGCGACATGCTCCGCACGGGCGGTACGAGAGAACTCGAAGCGCAGGCTGATGTGCTCGATCTCCTCGTAAGGGGTGATAAGCCCAGCACACAGCGCCGCGGGGGTGAGAATCGAGTCGATGCTGAAGTGCAGAAAGAGTGTGAGAACCGATTCGTCGGACGGACACCCACCCCCCTCCTCCTCCTCCTCAGTATCATCGATCATCATGTACGCCTTGAGCCGCTGTCCACCCGTCACAGTTTTGGAGAGGCTGTGCAAAAAGGCCCCAACCGCCTTGTTCTGCTGGCGACGCATCATGGCGAAATCACGCTGGTTGTGGAGGGCGAGACCGTCGTCAGCATCGTGCTGCTCGTCCCCAAGAAAGATCCGCTGCTTCACCGCCACACTCATAGACGTGCAGAACAGGTGGCGGTCCTGCTCAGCGTCGTCGATTCCGATGGCGAAAATGTCGTTTGATGATTCCTCTGCGGATGCTAGGAAGAGCAGGTCGCAAAACCACGGCGGTTGGCCACACACAGGGGCGGAGATACCGGTGGTGGCGTCTTCAATTTCATGAGATGGATTTATGTCCAATGGAATAGAACGAAACACCTTCGGCGGATGCAAGCAGGCGGAACGGATTGCAACAGCCATCGTAGATCGGGGGATGGCGTTCCACGTTGTGTTATTATATAGAGCATTTATTTTTTTATCTGATCCACAGACCGTAAAAAAACGTCCACCCAGAGTGCGTTTACAATTGTACCCCAGAATGTACTGTATGGTCTACTCGGCAATTAATCGTGCGAAATTCCCAAACCCACTCGCCTTCAAAACATCATACTTATTCAGCACTGTCATCAATGTGTGATCCTGCTCAGTCCATCCTTGATTCCCAATGAAATCGTTGTAGTATCTGCACAAGATGGGGATCTCGTCATCTTTATCCTGATCGAATGCCATATCACCCATGCCACACTTCATGATCCACTCCATAGCGTCCACAGTGCGAATCCAATAGAACTTACGCAGAATTGGTCGAATGATATCGCCGCCGTGAGTGCACAAGTCTATGAACACATCACAATCGTCTGCCATTTTTCGAGTCAATACTTTGCAAATGTGAAGCACGAATTCCTGCTCATCTATAGCATAATCTCTTTCGATGACAATTTTCAAACACGTGTCCTTGGCCTCGTTCAACTCCTGCATTGTGAGCGAATCAGCTGTGCGTGTCTTGTCTGGATGGTGCTTCCTAGCTAATCTACGCCACGCTTTTAAGATCTCGGTCTTGGAACATGTTTCTGAAAGCCCTAGTTTATGGAATGGCATCGACACACACATCCCATGCCACCCCGAATATGCACCCAAAAACATTTTTTTTTATCTCATCACACAAACGGCACACAGCAGGCGCGACGCCAATTCGGCGAATCCCAATCGAAGGTGCACGCACTGCGATGCCGCGCATAATCCGCCAGCTGGCACGCCTTGCTGCAATACAGAACCCGGATCCTACCGTTCCTGAAACATCGGCTGCACATTCGGAGCTTGCACGAAGCCGATGCAGGCAGACAGCAGTTGAGGCATTCATTCGGCATCGCGATGCACACACCGACGATGGCGGTACCGGCAAACCCATTCAGGCGCCGTGCGTTGATCTGCACCGATTTATCGGCTGAGGTCGTGAAGTAAAAGCTGCACTGTGAAGCATCCCCCGTCATTATTTTGGCGACCGCTATGCAGTGTACAAAACACGTTATGACTGACGCAGCCTGCACTGCTCCACAGGGATCGAACACTTCATCGACCTTCGACTGTTTGCACCACGGAAGCACGTCGCAAAGGCGAAGCTTTGTGATTTCATGCGTGGGATGAAGCTTGAAATAAACAATGAATCGCTTGCGATGGAATGTGTTGGACATTATACTGTGCACATATAACTCAACATCCGAATAAAACTGCCTGAACACATTTAACGGCACATCAATATTGATGTATTCGCCTATACAGTTGCCTTCGATTTGAAACTCAGTGGCAGGCATACGGCTACTTACTTTGTTTTGTTTTAATACAGCGAACCCGTCTATTACAACAGTAGTAGGTTTTTTTTTCACCGCACACACAATGGCCACAGCAGACCAAACACCCACTGGCTTATTTAAACCCAGCCACAGAATCTCCACCATCCATGCAAGAGCTCACCCCATGGTGCAAGCTCCTGGACTGGCACCTACCACTGGCATGCGTGATGGTTATCCTAGCCTCAACACTCTACACGCACCATCACTACCACAGCTTGCTCCGCGACTGCTCCGAAACACAGATGCTGCGAGATCTGGCGTCCATGCAAATCATGGGAATTTTACTCGCGGCATCAGCCATATCGGCAATGAAGATGGCCACAACGCAGGGGAGACACATGAAGACAAGCCATTTAACAAGCATCTCTACCCATCCAATGCTCCCGCAAGCCGCCGCACGGAGAAGGCAGCAGATGCCGTTGGTGTGATGACGCTTCTGCCTAGGATCGGGATAGGGCAGCCGCCAGAGATGGAAAGACCGTCGACACGGCGCACGAAGAGGTCAACTAAAAAACCACCCGCTGCGAGCGCCGTCCGACCACTGCATACTCGCTGTGAAGGCTCTTGCGATACCTCAGCTCTTCAATCTGATCACGCGTTCCCAAGCAAGCCATTTCATAGCTGCCTTCCTGCTCGAACAGGGTATGCGTCAGCAGCGCCCCAGTCTGCCTGTCCAACGCCACCAAGCAGAACGATTGCGCTCTCTTGCGCTGCTCCTGCTCAAAGTCCGGCCTGAACATGATTCCCGGGAACACATTCAGCAGACGCTTGCTCTCAGCATCCGCAGTCAACCCGGCGCGCTGAACCGAGCCAATAACATGCCAAGCGAAACTATGCTTGCGGCAATCGCCAGGAAACTGATTAACAAGCCCCTGATCATTGTCCTGAATCTCCTGGCCGCCCACAAAGTGCACGCGCACATCCTTCAGATTACGCTCGTTCTTGAAAGTCGCCTTCAACGCCAGTGTGATATCGGCCAGAATATGGCCGCCCCGCCCCAATGGACGCCTGCACGCAAAATGCAGCTGCGGGATAGCAATGTGCGCGCCAAACGCTCGACCCGACGGCGCCCATGCGAAAACAGAGATACATGTGAATACTCCTCTGGTTGCGAGAAAGCGAGGCCCAGCGTCAAGATCGCTGTAGTATGCGTGCTCGAGCGGCAGGATATATTGCGTATTGGGTGACACCAGATAGGCCGCCAACTCAGAGCCCATTGGAATGACAGTTGGCACCCGCACGATGTCGTGCGAGGCCTGCATGTTTGCTTGCTCCTCTTCGTGTAACATGGTGTGAGAGGCACAAGCGGTGATCCTGAAATTCTTCTTTGAAATAGAACAAGACACTTTTTTTTCTCGAAAACGATTCACGAAGAGCCAAATGAATTTTAAAAACAAATAAATACTTCCAACACCCAACAGTCAAAAAAAACCTCCCCACCCACACTGAATGTTCGGCATCGGCACCTTCACATTCCTGCTCGCCTGCGCCCTGATGGGACCGAAAACCAGCGCCATCTTCGCGGCAATCGCCATTGTGTTCGTATCATCGATGATAGCCGGCGTCTACAAGGCACAGCTCTCCGACGCCACCCTCGAGCAAGACCTTTCAAACATCGAACACGCGTTCAACACCGAAACCCTGCTCGACCGCCTCCCCGTCCAATCGGACGTCATCTCCTATTACACCCAGACGACCGACCGCGACTACAGGCTGCTGGCCCTGTTCGCAGGGCAGGGGCTGCACACGAGCCTGACGGCCAAGATGCCCGTCGGAATGAGCAACACACGCCAAACCATATACGTGGCCAACGCGATCGCGGTGGCGTACAATGATCTTCAGATAAACATCGAACAGAAATCCACCAACGTCGTAAACGTGCTGGAAATCGGCTCCGGGCGCGGGTTCTGCACGCTCATGCTCGCCGGCCTGTTCACCCCCTCATCCAGCTTCCAGTTCCACGGCGTCGACCTCGTGAAGCGCCACGTCGAAGTTGCGCGCCGGGATGCCGCCGATCACCAATGCCCCAACGCACATTTCCACCACGGCGACGCCACACTGACCGCAAGCTTCCGACCGCACGCGTCCGCCGCCCCGTTCGACATCATCTTCGGCATCGAGGCGCTCTGCCACTTCGACACCCCCTACCACATGAGCGCCTTCCTCACCAACGCGGCCAACCACCTCGCCCCCAACGGCCGCCTCATCATCATCGACGGCTTCCGCGCCGAGAACTTCACCGCCGCCCCGCCCGCCCAGCAGCGCGCGATGCGCCTCGCCGAGCGCGCCTTCGGCATCAAGCGCATGTGGGCCATGAGCGAGTGGGTCGAGGCGGCGTACACCGCGGGGCTGGAGCTCAGGAGCATGGAGGATCTGACGCACCAAGCGCTCCCGTTCTGGACCCTCGGCTGGCGCTTCGCCCACACCGTCCTCCGTCGCACGCCCGCCTGGGTCATCCGCCGCCTGCGCGCCTCGACCTACACGGCCAAGTCCACCGACAATCTGCTTGCCGTCGCCACCGTCGCCCACGCCATGCGGAACAGGGCGGCGGC
>Ga0194042_1000185_pt1 | contig 19689 bp, 18 predicted proteins | sample JunL4412m_MetaG_FD_148974 | JGI IMG/M metagenome (GOLD analysis project Ga0194042, IMG submission 148974) | Anoxic zone freshwater microbial communities from boreal shield lake in IISD Experimental Lakes Area, Ontario, Canada - Jun2016-L442-12m | ecosystem: Environmental > Aquatic > Freshwater >...
GTGGAGCCGCAGATCCTGATTGCCGACAAACCGGTCGGCATCACTTCACATGACCTTGTAGCCGCTACTAGGCGCGGGTTAGATCGTGGAGTGAAGGTAGGTCACGCCGGCACACTTGACCCATTTGCAAGCGGACTACTAATCATTCTGATCGGCGCTGCTACACGCACACAAAAGTTCTTCATGGGACTGCAAAAGACTTACGAGGTCGAGGCCCGCTTCGGTGCCGTGTCTAGTACTGGTGATCCTGAGGGGCAAATCACGGAGACTGGAACTGTTCCTCAAGGGGATCTCGATCTACCAACAGGGCAGGTTACCCAGCGACCGCCCGCTTACTCAGCGGTCAAGATTGATGGTGAACGCGCATACAAACGGGCTCGACGCGGGGAGGAGGTCGTTACCGATGAGCGTGTTGTAACCGTAGATGAGTTCACTGAACTGGACAGAACGGACGATGTTCGCCGCTTTCGCATCAGGTGCAGTTCAGGCACCTATGTGCGCTCTCTGGTCAGCGATCTTGGCGACGCATATTGCACGCAGCTGCGCAGAACCGCAATCGGACCGTTCACAGTCGCCGAAGCCGAGGAGGGCAAGCCGACCGACCTACTTCAAGCATTGGCTCGATTCATGCCGACTTCAGAGGTAACCACGGAGCAGGCGGAGGACCTTCACCAGGGGAGAAGCATCGTCGCACCGATTGATCAAGAGACGATCCTCACCGCCAATTCAAGAATCGTTGCCTTAGCTCGCGGTGCTGCTGAAGGCCGGGCTGAGCCATTCATTGTCTTTCCGCTCTGACTAACCTCTGCTAAATGCGAATCACTCCCCTTGAGCAAGCTGCGGATCGAAGGCGGTCAGTCGCCGTCGGTGAATTTGATGGCGTTCACCTCGGCCACCGCGAGGTTATTTCAGGCTCGGACACGGTTCTAACCTTTGAACCTCACCCGCGAGCAGTTATCGGTTCACAGGGTGCGCCAGCGCTTCTCACAACGCTTGAACAGAAAGCCAAACTTGTCGAAGCGCTTGGCGTCGAGGAGATGATCGTTGTCACCTTTGATCAGGAGTTCAGTCAGATGACAGCTGAACAATTTGTGGACAGAGTCCTTGTCGAGCAGGTCCGAGCTCTCAAGGTAAGCGTTGGAGCAAACTTCCGTTTCGGAAACCGAGCGGCCGGCGATCCCGACACTCTGCGCGCCGATAGTCGTTTTGATACTCGCGTAGTTGACTTAGTTGCCACTGCCGATGGTCCGGTTTCATCGAGCCGCATACGCGATCTAATCCGCGACGGCGACCTCGAAACGGCAAAGCGACTTCTCGGCCACAACTTCGAAATGGTTGGCAATGTCGTTGAGGGCGCCAAACGAGGTCGCGAACTTGGCTATCCAACCGCAAACGTTGAACTTAACCCCGCGTTGATTGCTCCGGCAGATGGGATCTACGCATGTATGGCCAATCAACTACCAGCCGTGGCAAGCCTTGGAACTAGGCCAACCTTCGAAACTGGCGGGAGCCGGCTACTTGAAGTCCATTTGCTCGATTTCAAAGGTGATCTCTACGGTCAGGAATTGCACGTCGAGATGCTGAAACGACTCCGTCCGGAGCTCAAGTTTGAGTCAGGCGAAGAGCTTATTGCTCAGATGGATCAGGATTCGGCGGATGCTGCCGCAGTCTGCAAAGCGCAGGCAGAGTGACCATTTCGGCGTCGAATCCCCAGCCCTGCTACCGTTACGCGCCGTGCTGCTGACAAGTGAACGCAAGAAGGAACTCGCCACCCAGTTTGGTAGTGGGCCAGAGGACGTTGGTTCGACCAAGGTTCAGGTTGCAATGCTCACTGAGCGGATCAACCATCTGACTGAACACCTGCGGACGCACAAGAAAGACCACCATTCGCGGCGTGGACTCTTGATGATGGTTGGACGGCGCCGCAGGTTCCTTGATTACCTTAAGCGTAAGGATCTTGAGGGTTACCGCGGGCTCGTCAAGGAGCTCGGCCTGCGCCGATGACCGTTCTCGGAGCTGGCAGTGCAGCTCCAGAGTTTTCGCTCCAGCGGGCAGATGGGGAGCGCCTCTCTAATGAAGACCTGAGCGGTCGGACCGTTCTACTCGTCTTCTACCCATTCGCTTTCAGCCCAGTCTGCAGTGACCAGCTGAACATCTATGAGGAGATTCTCCCCGACCTCCGCGCAAGAGGCGCTGAGATCTTCGGTGTGTCCTGCGACAGCAGTTTGTCACAGACAGCCTTCATAGAGAACCTTGGCGTCTCAATCCCGCAGCTCTCAGACTTTGAACCAAAGGGCGCTGTCTGCCAAGCATTTGGAGTGCTTCACGCGGGTGGATTCCCTGAGCGCGCACTAATCGCAATTGCTCCCGACGGGACTATTGCATGGAGCTATCAGGCCGATTCCCCGGGCGAACTTCCCGGAGCGAACCTACTGTTTGATGCCCTCGACGCAGTGGAGTCGAGGGCCTGAGCCTTAGTAGCAAGAAGGCGGCCGAGCCAGGTGACGCCGACCGACTTAGCGGTCCTGCTGAAGCTCCGCCAATCATTCTCTACGCAGATTACGAGTGTCCTCAGTGCGGGCTGGCTTATAGCCGGCTCAGAGCTGCAGGAGCAAACCTTGGCGTTCGACACTTCCCAGTTACGTCAAAGCATCGCCTGGCTTGGGGTGCAGCGGCAGCAGCTGAGGCAGCCGCACTTCAGGGCAAGTTCTGGCAGATGTCAGACAGCCTGTTTGCTGAGCAGGGCAAGCTTGATCCGCCTCATCTATGGAGCCGCGCGCATGAGCTTCAGCTTGACTTCGATCGCTTCGAGCGAGACCGGACCTCGGATCAAACAAACGCTCTAATCGACCAGCAATTTCGAGATGCCATCAGGGCCGGGGTTGCTGCGACGCCAACACTTCTAATCGCTGGAATCCTTAGCGCTGAGGTACCAACTGTCGCGGAGGCTGCCGAGTTGGCTCGCCAAACGGCGCGATGATGCCTAGCTCGCTACCCTCTAGGAGTTCGGAAAGAGAAAAAAGCAAGCATCCTGCCGACCGAAGGGCGGGAAAAGGAATAAGTGATGAATATGGCAGACGCGCTTACAAGCGTCTCCGTTGAGATCTCCGGTACGGAGTTCTCATTTGAGACTGGCCGTATGGCCAAGCAGGCCTCAGGGGCTGTAGTAGTCCGAGCAGGCGACACGATGGTCCTCGCGACCGCGACCGCTGGCAACGAGAGAGATGTGGACTTCCTTCCACTGACAGTAGATGTCGAGGAACGGATGTACGCCGCCGGAAAGATCCCAGGATCGTTCTTCAAGCGTGAGGGTCGCGCAGGTGAGAAGGCAACACTCGTTGCACGCCTAATTGACCGACCAATCCGACCACTTTTCCCAAAGGGATGGTTCCGGGAGACTCAGCTTGTGGCAATGCCCCTTTCTGTAGATCAGGTGCAGCCATACGACGTGCTCGCAATGAATGGCGCGAGTGCAGCCCTGATGATCTCTGAGGTTCCACTGGCCCAGCCAGTCGGATCAGTTCGGATTGGAAAGATCGACGGCAACTTTGTAATCAACCCAACCGAGCAACAGATCCTCGAGGAGAGCGACCTTGACCTCGTTGTCGCTGGTACCGACACGGCGATCCTGATGGTTGAGGCTGGAGCTAATGAGCTCAGTGAAGCTGAAATCCTCGACGCACTTGATATCGCCCATGGCGAGATCAAGAAGCTTTGTGCTGTACAGCGCGAGCTCGCAGAGAAGGTTGGAAAGCCAAAGCTGACGGTCGACGCACCGCAAGTTGATCCAGAGCTGTTCGCTCAGATCACTGCATCACACGGCGAGAAGCTCTCAGCTGCAGCGCAGATCGTCGACAAGCTCGAGCGCCAGGATGCATGTTCCGCTGTTGAACAGGCAATCATTGAGCAGTACGCCGGTAGCCCAGACGATGAGAGCTACTCCGAGAAGCGAAGTGACGCAGCTCGGGCCTTCGCCAAACTGGAGAAGGGGACAATCCGCGAGCGGATTGCTATCCAGAAGGTACGGCCTGATGGAAGGGCGGCTGACGAGATTCGTGCTATCTCGATCGATGTCAGCGTCACTCCTAGGACTCATGGATCGGCCCTGTTCACTCGCGGTCAGACACAGGCTCTTAGCACCCTTGCGCTAGGAACAACGCGGGAAGAGATGCGTGTTGATGGGCTTGGCCTTGAAACTGCCAAGCAGTATTGGCACCACTACAACTTCCCACCATTCTCGGTTGGTGAAGCTGGTTTCATGCGCGGTCCAAAGCGCAGGGATATTGGTCACGGAGCCCTCGCTGAGCGAGCACTCGTACCGGTAATTCCTTCGCAGGAAGAGTTCCCGTACTCAATCAGGGTTGTCAGCGACATCCTTGAGAGCAACGGTTCAAGCTCAATGGCTTCAGTCTGTGGTTCATCGCTTTCACTGATGGATGCTGGCGTACCGATCAAGCGTCCGGTTGCTGGAATCGCGATGGGCCTTATCAAAGAGGGCGATGATTACATCGTTCTTAGCGATATCGCAGGGGTTGAAGATCACCTCGGTGACATGGACTTCAAGGTCGCTGGCACCGCGGAGGGAATCACCGCTCTGCAGATGGACATCAAGATCGATGGCGTGACGTTTGACATCCTCCGTGATGCTCTCGGTCAGGCAAAGAGTGGGCGCGAGTTCATTCTCGGCAAGATGGCATCTGCCATTGAGGCTCCACGCACCGAGTTGTCTCAGTACGCACCGCGTATTTCGACAATCAAGATTGATCCTTCGCAGATCGGTCTAGTTATCGGTAAGGGTGGCGAGACAATCCGAGCGCTGCAGGAGGAATTCGACGCTCAGATCAACATCGATGACGACGGAACATTGCTGATCTACGCCACAACTGGCGCACTTGGTGATGCACTTGTCGACCGGATCAACTCGATGACAAAGGAGGTTGAAGTTGGTGACGAGTTCGCCGGCAAGGTCGTCAAGACCACAACCTTCGGCGCCTTCGTTGAGCTTGCTAAGGGAACAGATGGCCTGCTCCACATCTCAAATGTCAGCCCGGGTAACCGCGTAGACACAGTTGAGGAAGTGCTCAACAAGGGTGATGAGATTCAGGTCAAGGTTGTTGAGGTTGATAGGGAGCGCGGCCGGATTGGTCTTCGGTTGGCAGATGATCCTTCAATCGCAGGCAAGACACCTGAGGAGATCGCTGCAGCCACAAGCGGTGGCGGCGGAGGCGGTGGCGGCGGAGGTCGTCGCGACTCATCCGATAGGGGTGGACGTGGCCGCGGTCGGGACCCAGAGCGCTCCTAACCCAGCAGCCGGTGAGTTTGTTTAATGAGGTTTCGGTAGGTGATGGGCTGCGGCTCATCAGCTCGCCGATGCCCTCAACTCGAACGGCCGCCGTCACAATCACAGTCGGAACCGGTTCAAGGTTTGAACCTCAAGCTCAGAGTGGCTTCTCCCATTTCATCGAGCACCTGCTATTCCGCGGGTCTCAGAAATATGACTCAGCGGAACTAGATCGCCTATTTGATCGTCTCGGCGGAGAAATGACAGCCATGACAGGCAGGGAATCGACAGTCCTGCATAACCGTGTTGCATCCGACCGCTTTGACTCCGCTTTCGATGCGATGCTCGATATGGCTTTTAGCCCGTTGCTGGCAGATGTCGATGCTGAACGAAGTGTGATCCTCGAAGAGATAGCGATGGTTGAGGATGACCCAGCCGAAATGGTTTTCGAGCTCCTCTCAACAGCGACGTTTGGAAGGAACCCAGTTGGCAGACCAGTCCTCGGCGACCCTGAGGTAATTGCACAGGCGAGCCAAGAGGAGCTTGTGAACTTCCATCGGCTCACCTATCAACCTGCCAATACAGTCGTTAGCGTTGCAGGGGACTTCGACGAACAGGCAATCATCGATCGTCTCGAACAGATCAAAACGTCAAGTAGTTCTGGAAGTGACTCGCCCTTGCCATCTACGGATCGGTCGCCGACCTCACAGACAGTCGAGCGCGACACTGAGCAGACCCATATCTGTATCGGGAGCAGCGGACCAGGCATGCTGGCCAGCCAGCGGTACGAGCTGAGAGTGCTGGATCAGATCCTCGGAGGAGGTGCATCATCGAGGCTGTTCACAAGGATCCGTGAGCAGCTGGGCTTGGCTTACGACACGCACTCATTTGTTTCGTTTGCCTCCGATCTGAGCGAACTGGGTGTCTACGTAGCCACACGCCCAGAGAATGCAACTGCGGCTGCTGAAGAGCTTGGAAATCAGGTGCGAGCCATTCGGAGCGACGCGATCACTGAGGATGAGTTCGAAAATGCTCGTGCATCACTGCTAAGTCGGATTCGTCTTGCGTCAGAGAGCGTAAGTGATCGTTCGCTTCGACTAGCAGCGGACCTAACGGTTGGCCGCAAACCACTAGGAGACCTTGAACTTGAAGCCAAGGTAGAGTCAGTCGCAGTGGACGATGTGCGAAACATTGCTGAGAGCGTCTGGGCCCCTGAGCAACTTTCTGCGGCCTGCATCGGGCCTTCAACAGAAGCAGCGGAAATTGCCTTAGCAGCCGCTGGCTGTAACGGTGGCAAGCTTTGATCTCCGTTGTTGTCACCGGGTCCGAAGGTCGGATGGGGTCACAGGCCTGCGATGCGATCGAGAACGCCGACGACCTTCAACTGGCGGGCCGGGCTGACCCTGCGCTAGGGGTCTCGCTTGAGGATTTGATCGATCAGGCGGACGTAATGGTCGACTTCACAGTTCCAGAGGCCGCACTTGGAAACATCAGAACTGCTGCAGCTGCAGGCGTGCACTCGGTCGTTGGAACCACAGGCTTTGACTTGGATGCTCTCAACGAGATAACTGGTGCCAATATTCTCGTCGCTCCAAATTTTGCACTAGGTGCAGTACTAATGATGCGCTTTGCAGCAGAGGCCGCAGCAGTCTTTGGTTCAGCCGAGATCATTGAGCTCCACCATGATCGAAAGCTCGATATCCCGTCCGGGACAGCCGCACTGACTGCTGAACGGATTGAGGCGGTCTCCGGCACAAATGTCCCAATCCATTCGGTGAGGCTGCCCGGTCTTGTGGCACATCAAGAGGTGATCTTTGGTTCGCTTGGAGAGACACTGACCATCCGCCACGACAGCATTGATCGAACCTGTTTCATGCCTGGCGTTCTGCTCGCTGTTAGGCGGGTAGGAGGACTTGATCAGTCGCCTGCAATCGGACTGGAGACTGTCCTATGAGCAAACTTGGAACCGTGATCACCGCGATGGTTACGCCGTTCTCTGAGGATGGGCGCTCAATCGACGAGGTCGGAGCAAGCAAACTTCTTGAGCATCTGATCGAAAACGGCTCGGACGGCGTCGTTATCGCCGGAACCACGGGTGAAGCTCCAACCTTGAGCGATGACGAACAGGTCTCACTCGTTGAACTCGCCGTCAGCCAGGCCGCTGGACGGTTAACGATTATTGCCGGCGCTGGCTCTAACGACACGCGGCACGCTGTCCATCTCACCGAGCGTGTGGCAGCAGCCGGCGCTGACGCGATCCTCAGCGTCACTCCGTACTACAACAGACCTGAGCAGCGAGGAATCCATGCGCACTTCGAAGCCGTCGCTTCGGCTAGCGACCTGCCGGTGATCCTTTACAACGTTCCATCGCGGACGGGGACAGACATGTCTGACGAACTTTGCCGCGAAATCGGCGATCGGAACGAGACAGTCGTCGGGATCAAGCAGGCGCGTTCCGGCGTGCCAAACAAAATCGACGGGCTTGACCTTTATGCGGGCAACGATGACAGCTTCGCCGCTGCACTCGACAATGGGGCGGTAGGAGGAATCCTCGTGGCCAGTCACATCATTGGCAAGCAGATGCGATCAATGGCTCTCGAGCCCGAGAATCGTTCCCAACTTGATGCACAGATGCGCTCTCTTTACGATGCGCTGGGCGTAACAACCAACCCGATCCCGATCAAGGCTGCTCTCAACATCCTTGGCCTGCCTGCTGGACCAATGCGACTGCCGCTAGTCGAAGCTGATCGAGACCAACTGGCTCACATTCGAGAAGCTCTTATAAATCTAAACCTGATCGGAGCATCTGATCGATAGTCCACTGCGAGTACTGCCCCTAGGCGGAGTCGGCGAAATTGGTAAGAACATGTCCGTTGTCGAATATGACGGACGAATCGTCTTAGTAGATGCGGGTTTGAGGTTCCCTGGCGGTGATCTTCCTGGAATTGACCTGATCCTTCCCGACTTTAGTTACCTGAAGGAGCGTCGCGACTCAATTGAGGCAATCGTATTGACGCACGGCCATGAGGACCACATCGGAGCCCTGCCATGGCTGCTGCGCGAAATCGGAACTGAGTCTGTACCAGCGATTTACGGTGGTGCGCTCACTGTCGAGATGGCTCGCTCGAAACTGGATGAGCATCGGCTGTCATCGAACGCCCTTGAAGCGATCGAATGCGGTGAGAAGATCAAGGCTGGTCCGTTCGAGATTGAACTCGTCCACTTGACCCATTCGATTCCGGACATGTGTGCAGTCGCCATCAACACACCTGCTGGTCGCGTTCTATTCACGGGCGATTATAAGTTTGATCAGACGCCAGTTGACGGCGGGCCTGCCGACATGGGCCGATTGGCGCAACTTGCCGAGGAGGGCGTTGTCCTGCTCTGCGGAGACTCAACGAACGCAGACCGACCAGGCTTCTCTCCGTCGGAATCAGTCGTCGGTCCAGCTCTTGAAGAGGTTTTCAAGAGCTGCCACGGACGGATTATTGTCACGAGCTTTGCTTCGAACATCCACAGGATTCAGCAGGTGGTTGACGCGGCGATTGTGACCGATCGTAAGGTTGCACTTGTTGGGCGTTCGATGCTTAAGAACACGAAGATCGCGCGTGGTCTGGATCATCTTGATATCCCGGATCACCTTGTCGTCCAGTCCAGGGACCTCAAGAACTACCGTGACGATGAGATTGTGATCATCTCGACTGGGTCACAGGGTGAACCGCTATCTGCCTTGCGACGAATGGCGCACAGTGATCACCAGCAGGTTGAGTTACATAGCGGTGACACGATCGTTTTCTCAGCTACGCCTGTCCCTGGGAACGAACGGGCGGTAAACGAGACAATCGACAGACTCCATCAGATTGGATGTCGTGTGATTACCGCCAATGATGCCCCGATCCACGCTTCCGGTCATGGCTATGCAGAGGAAATCAAGCTGATGCTGAATCTCGTCCAGCCGGAGTTTGTTATGCCAGTCCACGGCGACGCTAAACGGATGCGGTTGCACGCTCAACTCGCCGAAGCCGTTGGCATTCGGCCGGAAAATATCTTCCTCGGTGAAAACGGCCAGCCCCTAGAGATTGACTCGCGAGGTGCTCGCTTTGTCAAACGCGAAAAGGCCGGGGTAATTCTCGTCGACGGAATGGAACTGGGTGAACCAGCAGATGCAGCAGTCAGAGACCGGCGTACGATCGCCGACGATGGCCTGATCGTTGTGGTTGTCGCGCTTGACGAGCAGAACGGTCATTTAGTGTCCGATCCAGAGGTCGTACTCCGTGGCGTGCCTCTCGTGAAGAGCGAGGATGAGGTGCTTAGGATTCTCTGTGAGGCCGCAATCGTGGCCTGCGAATCAGCTTCAGACCATGGCGAGACCGACCGCGATGAGATCGCTCGCAGGGTGCACGACAAGGTTGCATCGGCCGCGAACAAGCAGCTAAAGCGACGGCCACTTGTGATTCCAGTCGTCGTTCAGGCTTAAGTAGCGAGCGGAAGTTCAACAATCAACCTCGCTCCCCCGAGGGGACTGCGCTCCGCTCTAGCTGAGCCGCCGTGTGAGGATGCAACGGCGCTAACAATCGCCAGCCCTAGTCCACTGCCCTGATCCGTTTCTCCGCCACCACGTATGAAACGGTCGAAGACCGACTGCAGTTTCTCGTCGGGAATTCCCGGCCCATCGTCATCAACGACAATCGTTGCGACGCCATGACTGGAACTTGCGTGAACCTCGATATGCGTCCCATCAGGCGTGTGGGCGATTGCGTTAGCAAGAAGGTTGCGGATAACTCTGAGCAGCCCCTCCTGATCACCGTTTATCTCCAGTGGAACGCTTTCAATCAAGATTGTGCGATGCCCTAGCAGTGGATCGAGTTCGTGCCGCACCTCGTTAATCAGTTTCGATAGGTCAAGCTCGCGTAGCGGCGGCGTTGAACTGTCGCTCCTGGCAAGAAGCAACAGATCTGAAACAAGTGCACCCATCCGACGCGCCGACCTTATTGCGGCCTCCGTTGACTCCTCTACTTCAGGATCCTTGTTATCCGAGAGCAGTTCGAGGTTTGCGAGCAGAGCAGTTAGTGGAGTGCGCAGCTCGTGCGAAGCATCTGCGACGAACTGTCGCTGGCGATCGAGTGACGCAAGAGTGTGCTGCTGCGCTATTTCTAGAGATTCGAGCATTCCCTGAAGTGTCTCAGCAAGGATTCGCACCTCATCCTCAGCTTCCGGAATCGGAATAGTTTGTCCCGGGTCAGCGGTTCGTTCAATCTCTCGCGCAGCAGAAGTCAGCTCTGTAATTGGTCTCATCGCCCGACGCGCGATTAGCAGGCCTGCTGCGAGAGCGAGGAGAGCTCCACCAACAACTCCAATTGCCAGCATCAATCTTGACCCAGCAATCGTCTGGTCGAGGCCTCGTGTCGGACGCGCGTATTCCAAGAGGGCTCGTCCATTCGGCTCGACCGCAACAAATCGAGTTTCAACAACGTAGCCATCTACCTCAACCTCACCAGGCGGCAGTAGACCGATGTCCGGAGCTCCGGGCGTGTCGTCGATCAAGTTGCCCGACAGATCAAGAACCCGAATCTTCGCCTGTTGAGACGCCGCAAAATCATCGAGTCGTGCGCCTCGTAATTTGTAACCACGCGGTGTCGCTACAACTTCGCTGCTGGCAACTAATGTGTTTGCAGCGTCCGCAGTCTCACGATTGAATTCGGTCCTCAGTGTCTCACTAAGTACGGCACCCACAGCAATCGCAAATGTGAGCAAAATCAGCAGCGTTAGGATTGCTGATCCGCCAGCCAAGCGCCAGCGAATCGGTATTGCTGAGGGCCGGAGGCGCCTAGTTTCGGATGACATAGCCGGCGTTACGAACTGTTTCGAGGATTCGCTGCTCGCCTCCAGACTCGAGTTTGCGACGCAGATTCGAGATAAAGACCTCGATTGTGTTTGTCTCAGCAAGAGGGTCGTAGCCCCATACCTCGTCGAGAAGTTGCTGCCGAGAGATGACTATTCCTCGATTTCGCATTAGAAATTCGAGTAACTCGAACTCTCGCGATGTAAGATCAAGAACTCGCCCGTTTAGGTCAGCCAATCGAGCGTCAGGGTCAAGCGTTAGTTGCTTCACGGTCAGAGCAGCGGCGCCGCGTGGGGGACGTCTCCGCAGCGTCGCACGGATACGCGCGAGCAATTCATCGCGATTAAATGGCTTCAACACGTAGTCATCGGCGCCAGCATCTAGACCCTCGACCCGTGACTCCGGAGCATCCCGAGCAGTCACAGCGATAATCGGCACATCATTCCCTTCGATGCGGAGGCGTCGCGCAATCTCAACGCCATCGATTCCCGGCAATCCTAGATCGAGCAGTACTACATCCGGCTTAAAGGTCCGGACGTCATCGAGTGCTGCAGGCCCGTCATAGGCAGCTCGAGCATCAAGGCCAGCTGCGCGCAACATTCTTTGAAGTACCGATGCAATCTCCAAATCGTCCTCAACTACGAGAATCCGGAGAGGTCGTCCGGGGTCGGGCCAATCATCCATGAATCAGATACTAGGACGGAAGGGACTCAACTCCCGTTGTCGAAGTGTCGTAGGTGGCAAATAAATCAATGGCAACCAATACGAAACGTAAGCCGAAGCCCCGCGCTTCCAAGAAGCCGACTCCTCGGAAGCGGACCGCTGCCCGCAAGAAGCAGGGTCGGCTCGAGCCCCTCCACCTAGATCTAATTGCACTTGGTCTCGCGATCCTTGCGACCTTTGAGGCTGCAGTGCTCTGGGGAGGTTGGTCTGGCGGACCAGTCGGTGCGGGGATAACGCATCTCCTCAAACTTGCGATCGGTTCAGCTGCGGTTCTTGCACCAGTTCTACTGATGGCTTGCGCAGTGATCGTTCTCGCCCGCGAGTCAAAGCGTCCGCAACGCGCTGTTTGGATCGGACTTTTGTGCCTGCTTCTCGGCCTCTGTCTTGCTCTGACGGCTGGGACCTTCGGGCTGTCACACAATCAGCCCGCTCCTAGCTGGAGCGTGGCTTCGCTTGAACATCGCGGCGGCGCTATCGGTCAGGTTCTCTACCTAGCCTGTTTCGGGGCTGCAGCGCAGATCGGCGCCCACCTGATGGCAATCTTCCTGATTGTCGGAGGAGCGGTGCTTGTTTCAGGCATCACAATCGCTTCGATACTGGCAAACACGCGGGAGGGCGCAACCGACGCAACCCGGATGTTCCGAGATGGGACTGAGGGTGCCAGGCGTAAGTTCAAGGAACACCGTGCTGCGGCAGCTGCCAAACAGGCTGTAAAGCCAGCAAAGCCAATCACTGTGCCCGATCCAGAGCCGGAGCGCTTGATTGTCAGAGCCACTCATGTCGAGGCGCCTGCCGCAAACGATCATGGCTGGCAGGAGGATGACGAGACACCTGAGTCCGGATTCACGTTCGTCCCGGAGCCTGATCCCGAACCATTAGATCTTGAGGACGAAGAGGAAAATATCGATCTAGAGGATGCAGATCAGGATCCTTCTCTGGGGCATGAGCCATCTGCTCCGCTGACACCGATGGGTCGCTACCGAGACAGCGTCCTCGACGATCCCTCGTTCGTTTGGAAGCGTCCGCCCAGCAGGTTGCTGACCCGCTCCAAGAAACGAGGCTCGCGAACCGGGCAGGCCGATTCGCAGCGAAAGACTGCAGTTCGTCTCGTTGAGGCCCTAGGGCACTTTGGCGTTTCAGCTGAAGTAGTTGGCACCGTTTCTGGTCCGCACATCACTCGCTACGAACTTCGTCTAGCGCCCGGAACGAAGGTCAACAAGGTCGCCGCGCTTCGCGATGATCTTGCTTACGCACTGGCATCAACTGATATTCGAATTCTCGCTCCGATCCCCGGCAAGCAGGCTGTTGGAGTTGAGGTACCTAACGATGAGCGTCAGATGGTCTTGCTTGGCGATGTCTGGCAGGACCCTCCAGAGGGCTGGTCTCCGCTGACGGTCTGGCTTGGCAAGGACGTAGCTGGCCGTGCAATTGGCGCCGATCTGGCACGTATGCCGCACCTACTCGTCGCTGGAACTACCGGTTCGGGCAAGTCAGCATGCGTCAACTCAATGCTCAGCTCGATCCTCTTGCGGGCGACACCGCGCGAAGTGCGCTTGGTCCTAGTAGACCCAAAGCAGGTCGAGCTCAATCACTACGAGAGCATCCCGCACTTACTTACGCCAGTTATTACAAACCCGAAGATGGCCGCTAACGCGCTCGCAAATCTTGTTCGGGAGATGGAGCAACGTTACGCGCTGATGTCGATCCACAAGACTCGCGGCCTCCGCGAACTGAACACCTCGCGAGAGCGACGAGGTGACCCAGCTCTGCCTTACATCCTCTGCGTGATTGACGAGCTCGCCGATTTGATGATGGTCGCTCCGGCCGAGGTGGAGGACTCGATCATTCGCCTGGCTCAGAAGGCGCGCGCAGTAGGTATCCACCTGGTGCTTGCTACGCAGAGCCCCCGAGTAGATGTAATCACGGGAATGATTAAAGCGAATGTGCCCTCCCGGGTTGCGTTCTCTGTCTCGTCGCAGACCGATTCAAGGGTGATCCTTGATCAGAACGGCGCCGAGACGCTCCTCGGACAGGGGGACATGCTGTTCGCCCCTGTTGGCACATCGAATCCACAGAGAATTCAGGGAGCATTCTTGGATGAGGAACAGGTAGGTGCGATCTGCGATCACTGGCGAAAGCAGGGCGAGCCCGCCTTCCAAGAGGAACTGCTTGAGGAGGTAATTCCCGAGGCTGCCTCAAAGGACGAGCAGCCTGGCTTTGATCCAGATGAGGACTCAATGCTGGTCGAGGCAATCACTCTTGCGGCAGAGATGCAGACTGCCTCAACGAGCATGATTCAGAGGCGTCTGCGAGTGGGCTATACGCGAGCAGGTCGCTTGATTGACATGCTCGAGCGACGCGGGATTATTTCTGGATATGAGGGATCGAAGCCGCGACAGGTGCTGATTACAGAGGCTGATCTCCCGCGCGTACTGGCTCAACTTGAAGCCCGTGAACCGGCTCAGGCCGCGCTTGATTTATCTAGTGACGACGACTGATCAGCTCGCGCCGCTAGCCTCTCACGCATGACTGACATCGGTTCAACGCTTCGTGAGGCACGCCTCAAGCAGGGGATAGACATCTCCGACGTTGAATCAGAGACGAAGATCCGCGCAAAGTTCCTGCGAGCTCTCGAAAACGAAGAGTGGGCGTTAGTTGGTAACGACACTTACGTAAGAGTCTTCATTCGTACTTATGCAGAGTGCCTTGGCATCGATTCAACGCCGCTTCTAGAGGCTTATGTGATCGACGGGTCTTCGCCATCGATAGTCGCACGCAGCCAATCAGCTGCCCGGGCGGATCGACGACAGCGCACTCACAGGATCCGCAATGGACTAATTGGAGTTGCCTTAATCGTTGCCCTAATTGTTGCTGTAATCCTCATTGGAAATGGAGGCACAAATTGAAGGTACGCGCAGGGATCCTAGTTACCGGAACTGAGGTACTGACAGGGATCATCACCGACCGAAACGGACCGTGGCTCTCAGAACAACTCCGTTCGATGGGGATTGAGCCGGCGCAAATTACTGTCGTTGCTGATCGCCCCGATGACATAACCGCGGCGCTCGCTGCGATGAAACAGATGGGCTGCCAACTTGTCATTACAAGCGGCGGGCTTGGCCCGACAGCCGATGACCTCACAGCAGCAGTTATTGGAAGCTTCCAAGGACGTCCTCTTGCGCTAGATAGCGAGGTCGAAGCGGTGATTGAGGCAATTCTCGCTCCGCTTGCCGATCGCTGGCCGAATCTTGACCACGACGCCGTGATGGCGGCTAATCGCAAACAGGCAATGGTTCCCGCCGGTGCGACGGTCCTCAATCCTGTTGGCACGGCACCGGGACTTATTGTCCCGCCAAGTGAAGGGTCTGATGGACCAACAATCGTTGTGTTGCCCGGTCCGCCACGTGAACTAAAGCCAATGTGGGCCGATGCAATTGAGACTCCGGCCTTCAAGGCGGCTGTTGTCGGCGCTGGGAGCTATCGGCGGTCGATGATGAGACTGTTTGGAATGCCTGAATCGGAACTCGCACTGACGCTCAGAAACATTGAGGAGCAGGGGATCGATCTAGATGGTCTTGAGATCACAACCTGCCTCCGGCGAGGCGAGATCGAGATCGCGACCACATATTCTCCCGATTTGGAGGCCAATTACCAGAAGTTTGCAGTGGCTATTGAGGCTGCTCATGGAGATCTTCTCTTCTCTCGCGATGAAACAACTATTGACCAGATCGTCGCCCAACTCCTGCAGGGTCATTCGATCGCACTGGCGGAGTCTTGTACTGCTGGAATGCTCACTTCAAGACTGGCTGATGTTCCGGGCTCCTCTGACTATCTCGTTGGAGGGATGATCGTTTACTCGAATGACGCAAAGGTCGAGCTCGCCGGGGTTTCACCTGCGACGCTCGCAGACCACGGGGCCGTTTCAGCCGAAGTTGCCTCTGAGCTCGCTGTCGGGGCCGCTACGCGACTAGGGGCTAGCGTTGGAGTCGCAATAACTGGTGTTGCCGGGCCGGCCGGTGGAAGCGAGGAAAAGCCAGTAGGACTTGTTTGGTTTGCCGTTGCTGTCGATGGACAGGCCGTCTTCTGCCGGAGTGTTCAGCTTCCAGGTGGACGAGCAGACATTCGTGACCGTTCAACAACGGTTGCGATGCACATGATCCGCAAAGCTCTGCAGTCCTGACGCGATTTGACCCTTACTGTCGTTGGCGTTCCGTCCGCACCCAGTCCTAACTTTGGGTTGCCCGGCTAAGACCGGGAGTGACAGTCACGCGGGCAAACCGCGTCGAGAGGAGCATCAAGATGGCAGCAAAGAACGAAGATAAGGCAGCAAAGGCACGCGACACGGCCCTCAAGGGAGCTATTGCGCAGATTGAACGCGAGTTCGGCCAGGGCAGCGTAATGCGGATGGGAGATGAAGGAGCACGAGTCAGAATCGATGCGATTCCGACCGGAGCGCTTTCACTTGACCTCGCACTCGGTATTGGCGGAGTTCCTCGCGGCCGCGTTATTGAGATCTTCGGTCCTGAGTCCTCGGGAAAGACAACTTTGGTCTACCACATCATCGCTGAGGCCCAAAAGCTCGGCGGTATCTGCGCCTTCATTGACGCTGAGCACGCCATGGACCCACTTTACGCTCAGGAGATCGGCGTAAATATCGATGAGCTGCTCGTATCGCAGCCTGATTACGGCGAGCAGGCACTTGAGATTGCCGACATGCTGGTGCGCTCAGGCGCAGTTGACCTTGTTGCCCTTGACTCAGTTGCTGCGTTGACACCTCGCGCAGAGCTTGAGGGACAGATGGGAGACCAGACTGTCGGACTGCAGGCACGAATGATGTCGCAGGCGATGCGCAAGCTGACCGCCAATCTGAATCGCACACAGACGCTCTGTGTATTCACTAACCAGATACGCGAGAAGATCGGCGTTATGTTCGGATCCCCCGAGACTCAGCCGGGCGGTCGAGCGCTGAAGTTCTATTCGTCTCAGCGCCTCGACATCAGAAGGATTGAGACCCTCAAGGACGGTACTGAGGCTGTTGGCAACCGCGTAAGAGTCAAGGTCGTTAAGAACAAGGTTGCGCCTCCATTTAAGATCGCTGAATTCGATATTGATTTTGGCAAGGGGATTTCAGCGTCAGGGTCGCTAATCGACCTCGGAGTTGAGCACGAGGTGATCCAGAAGAGTGGAGCCTTCCTCTCATACGGTGAGACCCGGCTAGGCCAAGGTCGCGCGAATGCGAAGACCTTCCTCGATCAGAACCCAGAGATGGCCGCTGAGATTCGTGAGAAGATCTTTGACGCTGTGGGACTTGACCGCGGACTGATCAAGGAGATTGTCCGTGAGGAATCAGACCTACCGGTCGAGGTTGCGCAGGAAACAGCCGATAAAGCTGCGTGAACTCGGACGCCGATGAACAGCTGCTAGACCAGGCCGTGGCTCGGGGACTAAGGTTCCTGAGTCGTCGGGCCCGGACTGTTGCAGAGGTGCGGTCAAAGCTGGAACAGAGCTCTACTCGTGAAGAAATTGCTGAGGCTGCAATCTTGCGGATCTGTGAAATGGGATATCTCGATGATCAATCCTATGCGGTGCGATTTGCTGAGGACCGTCGCCACCTCGATGGATGGGGTAACGAGCGAATCGCGCGGCGGCTTAGCGAGCTCGGAGTAGAGCGGAGTTTTATCGAGTGCGCACTTGACGACTCTGATCGTCAGTCGGAGCTCGCACGCGCGATCGCAATACTTGAAAAGCGGCTCTCGGAACCGGCAGTTACGACTCCTGATTTCAGGAAGGCAATGGGTCTATTGGTGCGTCGAGGCTACGACTCGGAGATAGCGGCCGACGCGGTCCGGGTCCATGCCAACCAATACGGCTAAGCCAAGGAAAGCGCCGGCTAGCGCTTATCGCGCTGGCGATCAGCCATGTGCGACGAGAGACTACGACCACCGGCTTTCTTTGTCGCGGCCTGCGCAAGCTGGGGGGCAAGCTGTGCAAAGCCAGCACTGAGCCGAAGCGCTAGCGGAGCAACATCAATCTCAGCCCGGTTGTTCTCAATTGCACTTACAGTCGCATCTGCGACATCGCTTGGAGTCACGGTCGAAAGCCCCCGGGGGAGCTTCGCTTCTGTGTCAGCAAACATTCCGGCATCACTGACGAATCCGGGACAAATAACGGACACACCAACGCCGGTCTCCTCAAGATCAGCTCGCAGTGAAAGCGACAGCCCGCGGAGGCCAAACTTAGTAGCTGAGTAGAGCGCTGTACCAGCTGCTGCTGCCTTACCCGAAAGCGATGAGATGAAGACAATGTGGCCGCGACGCCGCTCAACCATTCCTTCGGCAAACTGCCGGGCTAGAACCGTGGGAGCCCGCAGGTTTACCTCCAACGCCCGATCGATCTGATCAACGTCATATTCCAGCAGCGGCCCGGACGCGGGCAGGGCTGCGTTCAACACGAGAATGTCAACAGGGCCGGCAGCATCAACTAGTGCCGTGACTTGAGCACGATCTTCAAGATCACAGGCGATGACCTCGGCAGCTAGATCCGCTGCTAGACCGTCAAGCTGTTCGGCCCTCCGAGCAGAAAGGATTAGCGGGCTTGCCTGTCCAGCAAGCGCGTGTGATATCGCGCCGCCCAAACCCCCGGCGGCACCCGTAACTAAAATCCGACCTCTAAGTGAACTCATACGCAAAGACTGACAGGCTGGCGAAAAGCACGCCGACTGGCTGAACATGACAACCGCGATCCTGAGTCGGTCGAATAAACTCTAGGACCGTGGATCTCCCAGTCATCGCTATCTACGGGCCGACATCGGTCGGAAAGACTGAAGTGTCGCTGTGTCTCGCAAAGCTACTTCGCCAACGTGGGGAGGACCCGGTCGCAATTAGCGCTGATGCGTTTGCCGTCTACCGGGAGATGCCAATCATTAGCGCCGCACCAGATGAGACTGCAAGAGGGGAACTTGACTACCGAATGGTCGGCGATCTTTCCGTAGCTCAGGAATCGAACATCGGTGTATTTGCCGCACGAGCGATCAGCGAGATTGAATCCCTCCTCGACTCTGGTCGGCGGGTAATTGTTGTCGGCGGTAGCTCCCTTTACATGATGGCCCTACTGCGAAATATGCAGATCAGCCCACCGGTCACCTCTGAAATTAGAAACAGCGTTCAAGCGCGGATTGACTCTGAGGGCATAGAAACCGCATATCAGCGGCTGATCGACCTACATCCAGAACTGGCGACGCAAATAGCTAGCCAGGATGCGCGGAGAGTCGGTCGCGCTCTTGAACTAATCGAATCTGGTCACCCACCGGTCGGAAGTTCGGATGGAATTTGGAATGCATCGCTACGCTGGCCAACCCTGCTGGTTGGCCTAACTCGAGACCGTGAGCAACTTCGGACAAGGATTGATAACCGAGTTGAACAGATGCTTACAAATGGGGCAGTTGCCGAGGCTGAGACCGTCGCCGCTATCGGTTGCTCCGCCACGGCAAGTAAGGCAATTGGCCTTGCCGAACTGCTCGTAGGTGACTACGAATCAATGCGAGTCAGGACTTGGCAACTTGCCCGGAGCCAGCTCGTCTGGATGCGCAAAATGCAATTCGACACCGTGATCGACGCGAGCAGTCAGTCGGCTAAGCAGGTGGCGATTTTAATCGTTAACCAGCTCGACAGCCAGGGACTTACTTGGAGATGAAGGCATAGACTTCCCGGTCAGGACGATTACGAATGAAATTCGAAAAATGGCAAGCACTTGGCAATGACTATCTGATCATCGAATCTGAGAGTCTGCCGTGGTCGCTTACTCCGGAACGAATCCGCCTTCTATGCGATCCGCATTTTGGGGG
>Ga0194042_1000186_pt1 | contig 19637 bp, 24 predicted proteins | sample JunL4412m_MetaG_FD_148974 | JGI IMG/M metagenome (GOLD analysis project Ga0194042, IMG submission 148974) | Anoxic zone freshwater microbial communities from boreal shield lake in IISD Experimental Lakes Area, Ontario, Canada - Jun2016-L442-12m | ecosystem: Environmental > Aquatic > Freshwater >...
AAAAAATGTCAATCACGCGCTCTTCAAGATTCAATCCAGCCGCTTCAATTCGTTCGTTTGCCACTTGCTTGCTCCGCATGTCGTGTCGCCGGCGTCCACCCGGCCAGATTCGGAAAATTGCCGGCGAAACGCCGGCGAAGAGTTAGAACTTCAACCCGCCTTCGCGCGCGCCTTCAGCCAATTCCTTGATGCGGCCGTGATACAGATAGCCACCGCGATCAAACACCGCTTTTTCAATGCTCTTTTCTTTGGCCTTCTTCGCGATCAACTTGCCGACTTCGCGAGCTGCTTCTTTGTTCGCGCCGGTCTTCAAGCCGTCCAATTCTTTCGAGAGCGATGAAACAGACGCGAGTGTCGCACCCTTGTCGTCATCGACCAACTGCGCGTAGATATGTTTCGAACTGCGGTACACATTCAAGCGCGGCTTGGCTGCCGTGCCTGCAACCTTTTTTCGCACACGTATATGCTTGCGGACTCGCCGCTCTGATCGCGATACAATGCTCATCGTTCTCTCATCCTCTTTTTCATGCCGCGCTTTCGCGCCATTCATTCCAGCCTGCGTTTCCGGGGTCCGGCACACCCAGACTCCCCGCAAGCCGCACGAACTTTAGTTCAATTTTACTTGCCCGTCGCCGCAACCGTCTTACCCGGCAGCTTGCGAACCACTTCACCGGCGTAACGGACACCTTTGCCTTTGTACACGTCAGGCGTTCGAACCAAGCGAATTGAAGCGGCAACCTGGCCGACCAACTGCTTGTCAATGCCTTCAACCGTGATCTTCGTCGGCACCGGCAGCGTCACTTTGACGCCTTCAGGAATGGCGTAAATTTCAGGAATCTTGGTGTTATAACCGACGAACAACCGCAGCTTCTTCTTGTCGCTCGAAAGTTCAGCGCGATAACCGACGCCTTGAATTTCGAGTTCCTTGAGGTAGCCTTTGGTCACGCCTTCAATCATGTTGTTGATGATCGCGCGGTACAAACCGTGCTTGGCGCGATCCGCGCGCAGATCGGTCCCGCGCGTGAATGACACTTCCTTCGTAGCCGCATCGATTTCGGCGCTGATTGCACCGGTCAAATCCTGCGTCAACGAGCCTTTCGGTCCTTTGACGGTCACCCGCTGGCCTTCGATTTTGACATCGACTCCGGCCGGGATGGGGACGGGCTTTTTACCAATTCGCGACATCGTTACACTCCCTGTTTCAACAACTCATTTTGTCATTTGGCGTCTGGCATTATTCATTCAGCCGGTGCTCGTCGCCGAATAGCACAGACGAGTTGCACACGCGAATGTTGAATGGCACAACAACCGTTTAATACACTTTGACGAGCACTTCGCCACCCACGTTCGCCGCGCGCGCTTCCTTGTCGGAGAGTACGCCCTTCGATGTCGTCAGGATCTGGCATCCCATGCCGCGAAGAACAGGCTTGAGCGCTTCCTTCTGAGAATACACTCGCCGACCTGGCGTACTCACACGTTCAATCAGGTTGATCACCTGTTCGCCCGCGCGTCCGTACTTCAGCATCAGCTTCACATCGTTCTGCGCCGGCGTCTTGGGATTCTTCACGATTTCGAAGTTCGAAATGTATCCCTCGCGCTTCAACGCTTCCGCAATCGAGATGACGATCTTCGAACTGCGCACGTTCACGGCTTCGCGGCGCAAATGAACCGCGTTACGGATGCGTGTCAACATATCGGCGATCGGATCGGTTACTGGCATGTTTTCTTCCTTCGTTAAACGTACTCGTTAAACATTTTAGGTTCAACGACACACGTTTCATTTATCCAACGATGACGCGTCTTTAACCCGCGCCACGTATGGCGCGCCGGCTTTGTTTGTACACTAATCTCACAGTGTGGTTGCCAAGGTTCAGCAAATCCCCACGATATTTCAGTTCTTTTCAGTTTGAGTTAAAACTACTCACTCATGTACTGTCGCTTTCGTTTACCAGCTCGACTTCTTCACACCAGGCAGTTCACCCTTATGCGCGAGCGATCGGAAGCACAATCGGCAAATCTTAAACTTGCGGTAGTACCCACGGGATCGACCGCAGAGCTCACAGCGGTTATAGCCTCGCGTCGAAAACTTAGGCTTCAACTTGCACTTGACTACCCAACGTACACTGGCCATCGATGTCTCTCCGCCGTTGCTTCTTTAGTATGGATGAGCGTTGAACTCATCTGTCGTGTGTCGCTTAATCTATTCGAAGGACTAACTCTTTACCAGTCCAAGTCTTACTTTTAATGATCTCTGAACGGGCAGCCCATCATTTTCAACATCTCGAGCGCGTGTTCGTCTTTCTTTGCGGTCGTACAAATCGTGATGTCCATACCGTGAATGATGTCCGTCTTGTCCGTCTCGATTTCAGGGAACACGGTCTGTTCCTTCAAGCCGAGGGAGTAATTTCCGCGACCATCGAACGAGCGCGGGGAAATACCACGGAAATCGCGTACACGGGCCAAGGCGATGTTGAACAAGCGATCCAAAAATTCGTACATCTTCGGACCGCGCAGAGTCACCCGGCAACCGATCGCCATGTTCTCACGCAACTTGAAGTTTGACACGGACTTCGTGGACATCGTCACAACGGCCTTTTGACCGGAGATGATCGTCATGTCAGCGAGACACACTTCGCCCACCTTCGGGTTATTGTCAGTCGCGGGCTTGCCGAATCCCATGTTCAAACATACTTTCGTCAAGCGCGGAACAGCCATGATGTTCTTGAAGTTGAACTTTTCAGTGAGCGCAGGGACGATTTCCTTCTGGTATTTGTCCTTCAAGCGCAATACCTTGGGTGCCGTCTGCTCTCCGCCTTCAACCTTCGGTCCCTTAGCAGCGGCTTTCGCCTTTTCGATCTTGGCTGCATCGGGCTTGTTCTTGGCGGGCGCGGCTTTCTTTTCTTCTTTTTCGGCCATGACGTAGTATCCAGTCTAAAAATTGATGCTTCAATCAAGCAGGCAATGCGCCCGCGGTCCTCGACTTGTTTAGTTGCTACCGTGTTCGTGCGGCGGTCCTTTTTCAACAACCTTGACGCTCGACACGTGAATCGGGCGCTTCATGATCTTCAAGCCGCCCGCTTCGCCCGTCTTTTGGTTGTAGCGAGCAGTCTTCCACTGCTCGACACCGCGCACTGGCGTCTGCTTTTCGCCGCGCGTTTTGCTCTTAGGCACATCCAGCAACACCGTGCCTTTAATCCGGTCAACTTTGATGACCGTGCAGAGCTGCGGCTTGTTGGTCGCGGGATCGACGATGTTCGCGCCTTCACCCTTGACGATTGCAACTTTGTCGCCTTTGCAAATCTTGGTCTTAATCATCTTGTTTCGCATTGTACCGTACCTTCGTTTCCAAATCTGTTCGTAATGTGATCACTGCCAACCCGGTGCGAATCGTTTAGACGACTTCCGCGGCCAGGGAGACGATCTTCATGAAACCCTTCGAGCGCAGTTCGCGAGCGACCGGTCCGAAAATACGTGTTCCGCGCGGTTCTTTTTCCGGTGTGATCAACACAATAGCGTTGTTATCAAACCGAACTGAGGAACCATCCGCACGCTTCACAGCTTTGCGGGTTCGAACCACGACACCCTTAACAACCAGCTTCTTCTTGTCTTTCTTGCTGGTCGTCATGAATTCGCTGCCGGGCTGAACTTTCTTCACCGCCGCAACAATGATGTCTCCAACCGACGCATAGCGGCGGTGTGTGCCGCCGAGCACTTTGATGCAGACCGCAGTCCGCGCTCCAGTGTTGTCGGCTACAACCAGTTCTGTGTGATGCTGAATCATTTCTCTTTAGCCTTCCCTGTCGTATTCTGTCGTATCTGGCACGTTCGTTATCGGGCTGAAATTTACGCTGTTAAGCCTTCGGAGCCGCTGCTACGTGGCCCATCACTGCGGCGCGTTCAACAATCTTGACCAACGCCCAGCGTTTCTGCTTGGAGGTCGGGCGCGTTTCAATGATCTCAACGCGGTCGCCCATCTTCGCTTCGTTCTTCTCGTCGTGCGCGTGCAGGTTCGTTGACCGGAAGATGTACTTGCCGTAGCGCGGGTGTTTGACCAAGCGCTTGATTTCGACGCGAATCGTCTTCTGGCGCACATCGCTCGTCACGATGCCCTCTTCAGTTCGCCGTCCACTCACCGCGTTCGTGGTCGTTGCTTCCGCCGTCTTTGCCGCTTCATCCGCCATGTTTCATTCCCATCAATTCAGTAGACTATCGAATCTCTTTTGTCTCATGCGCGCGTTACGTTCGCGCATCGAAATCTTGGTCGCTTAACCAGTCACTCATACGAGCTTTACTGTTTAGGCCTTCTGGCCCATGTCTTCACGTTCCAAACCGTGGCGCACTCGTTTTGCTTCAGCCAACCGAACTGCACTTCGGTTTGCACCACCGTTGCCGTTCAAGTCGTCCTGAGCGAACTGGCGCGTACGAATGCTGCGCAACTGAGGCTTAACTTTGCGGCTCTTTGCTTCTTTCGCCAATTCAGTCTTTATCGCGGCTGCGCGGTCTTCGACGGACTTCAACAAGCGGTTGAACGCCGGAGCGGCTTTCGCTGCCTTCGGAGTCAAATCGGCAATCTTGGCATCCAACGCTTTGCGAACAGCGCGTTCAGACAAAATCGTTTCAATGCGAGCAATCAAACGTTTACCTTCGCGTTTATCGTGCGCTTTGATCGATTCACCTGACGAGCTTTTCACGATACCGTCGAACAGCTTCTTTTTTTCGAGGATCAGTTGATCCTTGAGCTCTCCGTCGGTCTTTTCGCGCAATGTTTTCGCTGTAATCGCGGCCATCTTCACTTACCCCGTTTAATCTGTTCGTAGTACGGGCTATAAACCCGTTCAGTTTCTTTGCTTTAGGCGACGGGCTATAAGCCCGTCCTACCTCAGTGTTTAGAACTCAGCGCGACGTTTCAAGAACTTCATGCGGAACGGCAATTTGCCGGACTGCAATCGGAACGCTTCGCGAGCGGCCGTTTCCGGGATGCCCGAGACTTCGAACAACACCGTACCAGGCTTGATCACGACTGCCCAATATTCGATTTCGCCTTTACCTTTACCCATGCGGGTTTCGGCGGCGATTGCGGTCACTGACTTGTGCGGGAATACACGGCACCAGTAGCGGCCTTCATTGCCCAAGGAGCGGGAGAGCACCACGCGACAGGCTTCCAATTGCTGCGCTGTCAACCAGCCCGGTTCCATCGCCTGGATTCCATAATCGCCGAACGCGACATAGTTTCCAGCAGTCGCGTTACCGCGAATACGTCCGCGCTGGCTCTTTCGGTATTTGACTCTTTTTGGCATCAACGACATTGCACTAATCTCCGTGGAACGGTCGTATTACCCGCTCAAATCTCTTGCCGTTGTATAGGACCTATAAGACCTATACGACCGATATGACCAATTTAATTTACGCTTCCCTTTTATGCTTCAGAGGGCGTCGGGGCTTCGGGCAGTTCTTTCTTGATCTTGCCCTTGTAAATCCAGAGCTTCACGCCGATCACACCGTACGTCGTGTTGGCTTCAGCGAATCCGTATTCCACGTCGGCGGTCAACGTGTGCAACGGAAGCGAACCCACCATGTACGGTTCGGTTCGCGCGATTTCTGCGCCACCCAACCGGCCTGCAACAATCACTTTAACACCGAGAGCGCCCTGACCCATCGTCGCTTCAACGGCTTTTTTCATCGCGCGGCGGAACGAAGCGCGCTTCAACAACTGTTCAGCGATGCCTTCGGCCACTAACTGAGCGTCCATTTCAGGCTTCGTAATTTCGCGGATGTTGACCTGAACCTTCTTGCCAGATCCATCCTTCGAGAACTTCTGCAACTCTTCGCGCATCTTGTCGATTTCGGAGCCCTTCTTTCCGATCACGACACCCGGTCGCGACGTAAAGAGGAAGACGCGGGTCTCATCACCCGTGCGCTCGATTTCGATCTTGCTCAATCCGGCTTGCTTCAAGCGCGAGCGGATGAACTTCTTGATCTTCTGGTCTTCGATCACATACGTGCCGTAGTCTTTGCGGCGCGCATACCATCGCGACACCCAAGGTCGTGTGATGCCGACTCGAAATCCGTAGGGATGTACTTTCTGGCCCACTTCGCATCTCCATTCATTTAGTCGTACCGCAAGCCATCGGCTTGCTTGAATCCTGCAGGCGGGACGCCTGCTTGTTCGGGCTTATGCCTTCGCTTCGCTGACCACAACCGTAATGTGGCACATGCGGCGCAGAATCGGCCGTGCGCGTCCCATCGGTCCCGCCAAAAATCTCTTCAATCGTGTGCCTTCGTCAACGTAGCACTCCGAAACGATCAAACTTTCTGCACTGGCCTGGCCTTCGCTCTTCACGTCAGCGTTACCCAACGCACTCAACAACACGCGGTCAACATAGTACGCAGCGCGCTTGCTCGAATAGCGAAGAATTTCGCGGGCTCGTTCGACGGAGTGACCGCGAATCTGATCGATCACCAAGCGAACCTTTTGCGGAGCCATTCGGATGCCGCGAAGTGACGCGCCGTAGTGACCGGTCGGATACACCAGCTTGCTGGTCGGACCGTTATCTTTACCGGCGTGCTTTCGAGCGGCACGTTTTTCGTGCACTACTTTGCTGCGTAATACCTTGCCCATGTTCGTCTCTGTCCGTTTCGTGCCGCAGGCCTGACGCCTGTTAATTTGATCCCTGCAGCCGGGGACGGCTGCCGTACATAAAAGGGTCTATCAACCCGTTCTTAATTACTTTGCTGCGGGTGCGCCAGCTTTGGCTCCACCTGCACCTGCATGTCCGGTGAACCGGCGGGTCGGGGAGAATTCACCCAGCTTATGTCCCACCATTTCTTCGGTCACATACACTTTTAAGTGCTGCTTACCGTTGTGGACCATAAATGTGTGGCCGACGAAGTCAGGCGTAATCGTACACGCACGTGCCCACGTCTTCACCGGGTCGCGAGCGCCCGATGTCTTCTGCTTCTCGACTTTGATCGCCAGCTTCTCGTCCACGTATGGACCTTTTTTCATCGAACGCGACATGCGATACTCCCAACATTTCGTAATTCACTGTACCGCCGGCGTCTCGCCGGCACGTTTCTGATTCTTGCCGGCGAAACGCCGGCGGTACACCAAGTCAATTCAATCCTTACACCGTTGCGCTCGGCGCATTCGTGCGGCGTCGGATAATCTGGTTGTTCGTTCTTGACTTCAACTTGCGCGTCTTTCCACCCTTCGCCAGGACACCTGTCGGTGACTGGGGAATGTGACCCTTTCGGCGCGCCGATCCTCCGCCCATCGGATGATCCACCGGATTCTTGGCCATACCGCGGCCTCGAGGTCGGCGTCCAAACATATGACGGTTTCGGCCTGCTTTACCCACATGGACGTTCTGATGGTCCAAGTTGCCGATCTGTCCAACTGTCGCGCGGCATTCAGCCGGAACGAAACGCATTTCACCGGACGGCAACACGATCGTGGCCTTATCGCCTTCTTTGGCCAACAAACGAGCTTCACCACCGGCAGCGCGAACCAACTTGCCACCCGAACCAGGCTGCATTTCGATGCAATGAATCGACGTCGAAAGGGGCATGCTCTTCAGGGGCATTGCGTTGCCCACATCCGGTTCAACCTTCTCGCCGGAGATGACTGTCTGACCGACCTTCAAACCGACCGGGGACAGAATGTAGCGCTTTTCGCCGTCCTTGTAGTGCAACAAGCAGATGAAGGCAGAGCGGATCGGATCGTACTCGATCGAATTGACTTTCGCCGGCACTCCGTCTTTGTTGCGCTTGTAATCGATCACGCGGTACTGCTTGGCATACGTGCTCTGCATCTTGCGGTTCGTGATGCGACCGTGAGCATTACGACCACCGGTGCGAGCGATATGCTCAATCAATGTTTTTTCAGGTCGCGTATGGGCGGTCAATTCCTTGCGGAAATCGATCACCGAAGCGCCGCGGGTACCCGCAGTAATCGGTCTGTAAAATCGAAGTGCCATGCTCTCATTCCTCGTTTCTAATACCGCGAAATCCAGTCCCAGCGGCTCAGCGGCATAAATCGTAGCCGCGCTATTCCTCTGACCTGCGATTCCGGTACAAATCCCAACGACGAGCTTCGACTGTCTTTACTGTTGTCGCGGTTGTCTCCCATGACAAAGTAATGCTTGGGAGGAACCACATACTCACTCGTCACACAAAAGTACTGTCTCGGTCTGTCGTAAGCGAAAGGTTCCTTCAACAGTTTCCCGTTGACATACACCCCGCTGTCTTTAAAACTCACTCGGTCGCCCGGCAATCCGATTACACGTTTGATGTAATCTTTACTTTCTCGGTTCTGGTGATACATGTCCACTTCTACGGCTTGGAACACAATCACATCAAACCTGCTGATCGGGACGAACTTGTACGTCAACTTATCAATCACTAACCTGTCCGACGTCTGGAAATTCGGTTGCATCGACGGTCCTTCGACCACCGACACCTGGAACACAAGCAGATACAGGAATAAAGCCCAAAAGGCCGCGCGCCCGATCAGTTCCAGCCATTCACGGATTGCCGATACATCATCGTCGCCATCCGCTTCTTCCGGAGGCACCGGTTTGGCGACCGCCTGCGCTTCACCATCTTCGCGCCGCTCGTCTTCCATTCAGCACCATCCGTTTCCATCGCATGTTCGTTGCATTTCTGCTTTGAACTTGCACGTCTCGACTCAGTCGATACAGCTCTTAAATCAGGTCGATGGCCTTGGATTCAGCAGTCAAGCGAATCACGGCTTTTTTGCGGAGGCGCGAGAAACCACCCTTGCGCGCACCACCTCGCGAAGGCTTCTTGCGGGGCTTGACGATCATGGTGTTCACCACATCAACCGTCACGCCGAACGCCGCTTCAACAGCCGAGCGAATCTGATGCTTGTTCGCTTTCGGGTGCACTTCGAACGTATAGCGGCGCTTCTTGCCTTCTTCTTCTTTGCCTTCACCCGGAGCTGCGGCCATCTGATGGCTTTTTTCAGTCATCACTGGGCGGCGCAGCACTGCGTACGGGCTGGACAACAAATTTGATGCTCGGTTTTTGCTCATGCTTTCACCACTTCCGCCATATTCTCGATTGTTTCTTTGGTCACCAACACGTACTTGTGTTTGAGAAGATCGTAGGCATTCAGATTGCGGGCCGGAATAATCATGCAACGAGCGACATTGCGAACCGACTTCACCAATGCTTCGACCGGCTTGCGGTCGGTTACAAGGCAGGATCCCACGAGACCCAACTTCTTCATCGTATTCGTGAAGGTCTTGGTCTTCGGGGCGGTATAATTCAATTGATCGATCACCTTCAACTGCTCATCGCGAATCTTAGACAGCAAGGCTGACTTGAGGGCTTCGCGGCGCATGCGCACCGGCATCCCTTTATGATAATCGCGCGGACGAGGTCCGAACGCGTTACCACCGCCGCGCCACAAGGGCGAGCGCTTCATGCCTGCGCGGGCGCGGCCTGTGTGCTTCTGCTTGAACGGCTTGACGCCGGAGCCGGAGCGTTGTGCCTTCGACTTAACTTTATGTGTTCCAACGCGCTTGTTCGCTTCGGCGCGGATCACGGCTTGGTGCAGGAGCTTCGTACGAACCTTCTCGCCGAGCATCGTGTCGTCGAATTGAATCGTTCCGACAACTGCGCCTTCCGCGTTATAAACTTTTATGTCCATCGTAATCGCTTTCTCACCAAAACAAAAATGGCGACATTGAAGGGATTTGCGGTTAAGATTCCACATTGGCTACTTTCAGCCGGAATCTTTCCCAAACACCCTTTAATATCGACCGCTAGGTCTTTTTCTTCCCGGGTTTTGATCTTACGGGTTTCAATCCCGCTTTCAAACCCTCAGGAATTCGTTCGCCCCGTTCGTCAGGGAAGAGCAATATACAGACGTTCCCGAACACCGCAAGCACCAAATCACATTTTTTCGCTATTATTTTTTTATTAGGGTAACGCTCATAGGTAAATTCACATGGCCCTAACGTTCAATTCGCAGCATGTTCTTTATCGGCGCGAGAACCTTCATGCTGGACCGTTACTTCAAAATCTTCTTCAACGCCCGTGCAATCTCCTTCGCAAGGCCTTCAATGTCCTCAGCGAATGACGGGCGGTACACGAATGCGGTGCAGGCGCGCGAGAGCATGACATTCACGCCGCGTTCTTGATTCAGCCGGAAATCCGTGCGGATACCCACGACGGGGATGCCTTTTGAATAGGCGTAACCGACTTCGAAGCTCGTTCCGCTGTCGGAATCCGGGCCGTCGAGCCAAGCCAGCACGCAGCGGGATTCGTCGATGCCATCGATGCAGCCTTTGAAGATCAATCCGAACGCTTTTTGATCGTTGAAGCGGTCGTCGTGTTTGAAATCCTGGGGCAGCATGATGCGTAGCGTCGGAATCTCGCGCTCAATGGCTGCGGCCAGTTCGCGGTTGACGCGCCGTTCGTGAATCGTGAACAGCGGTCCCGCCAAATACACTTTGCCTGAGAGAGGCAGCCGTCCGGTCGTATCGTTTTTGATTTTTGCCATGCGTTCTTTTTACCACAGGGTTGGATTCGCTCAATGATCGGTGCGAAAATTTATTTTTACGCAATAGACAATCGAAACCCGTCGTCAATTATTCAGAACGTGCGTGTGTTCCCAAGGATGATGCTTATGTCGAAATGTTTTTTGTCCATCGTTGCGTTCGTCTGCGTGAGCTCGATACTTGCCGCAGACCGCGTCACGATGATTTCAGGTTCTGATATCGAAGGCCAGGTCGTCCGAGACACACCCGGCGATCCGCTTGTCGCGATCAACACGGGTGGAAAATTGACGCTCTTAAATCGCAGTGACATCTCGGCGATCACGCTCGACGATGACGGTCGGGCCGACTATGCCAAGCGCCTCAACGCCATTAAAAAAATCAACGCTGCCGCCGCGCATTTTGAACTCTACACATGGGCTTTATCTCAGCGCTTTTTTGATTACGCCGAACGCGAATTGGCTGCGACGTTGGCTTCTGATCCGCGCCATGCGGAGGCGCGGAAAATCGCGCTGAATCCCCCACCCTTTCCTGCTGCGGTTTCGCCCAAGACAGAGGTGGTTGCTGGTGTTCAGGAACTTGCAGTGATCCGCCCGCGCGACGCTGTTGCGGACGCGGGTCCGGTGATCGGAATCCGCCCGTCGGCAGATCGCGTTCGTGCAGAATTCGATGATAAAATCATGATCTATTGCAAGGCATTGATGTCGGCGTCTTCAGCGGATGAAAGTGCTCGAAAAACGGCGGCCACTGCACTGGCTCTCGACCGAGTTAAAGCGACTGAAACGGTCTTCGCGCAGCTTGACCCTGCGCGCAACGCGGATGAACAGACGCGCTTGGCTGCGCTCGCTGGGATTGATGTGCTCAAGCCAGCGACTCCAGAAGTTTCGAAACGATTGGCACAGGTCGCGATTGCGGATCGGTTTATTCCTGTTCGCAAGCAGGCTGTTGCGTTGATCAAATCGCGCAATGACGAAGGTGCGATGAATGCGATGGTGAATGCGTTTATCGGCGCGTTTGGCGACAACGGACAAGTCCGCGATCCGATCATGCAAGCGGCTGCGGGCGAGGCATTGAAAGGCCTCGACGACAAGCGCGTTTTGACTTCCATTCAGTACCGCGCAACGACTGAAATTCGTACCGCTGTAACAGACCTCAACGCCTTGACGACGCGTCAAATTGATAGCTATACGGTGAACAGTGGCGCTCAAGCAACCGTGATCGTTCCACTGAGTTTCCCGATTCAATTTCCGGAGCTGAACATCACGTCGGTCAAGACTACTGTCTGCGCTCCGTGTGCGGCGTTGTCGTCACTGACCGGGCAGAATTTTGGCAACGATTTGGATCAATGGGCGAAGTGGATTCGGATGCAGAAATAGACGAGCGACCTGCATTGATTTTGACTCAAACAGACGGGCTATAAGCCCGTCTGTGTTTTCATGCGCGATTTCCTGCCCTTTCGGCACGCCTCATTTTGATTAAACTACCACGATACGATTTCATAAATTGGGTGTAGCGTCGTATGTCTTATCACATCACCTATTCTCAGAATTGGAGCTCCGGATGGCCACTCGTCTTCTCAAGAGTACGACTCTTTTTGCGTGCCTCGCATTCGCACTTTTCGCCGTTCGCGCAGCCGACGAACTCAAGCACGGGCCGGATTCGGAAATTCACGAGGGCGTTCCGCGTGGCAAAGTTGAACAGCAGCCGAAATGGCTCAGCAAAACGTTTCCGGGAACGGAGCGCGACTGGTGGATTTATATCCCGGCGCAATACAAAGAAGGCACACCCGCGAACGTCATGATTTTTCAGGATGGCGGCGGGCCGGTCAGTGAAAAAGGCGAGATGCGCGCGCCGATTGTGTTGGACAATTTGATCCATAAAAAAGAGATGCCGGTGACGATCGGGATTTTCATCAATCCCGGCGTGCTACCTTCGACGGACATGAGCCTCGTGGAAATCGATGTGCCGGGCAAGGACGGTGCGCCTTCGAAAAAAGAGAAGCGTCCGGTGAAACAGCCGCGCCAGAATCGAGCGTTTGAATATGACTCCGTTGGCGACCGTTACGCGCGCTTTTTGATTGATGAAATTCTACCTGAAGTCAGCAAGCGATATACGCTGACCCAGGACCCTGCAGGTCGTGCGTTGGTCGGGCAGAGCTCGGGCGGGAGCTGTGCGTTCACGGCGGCGTGGGAACGCCCGGATATGTTCGGAAAAGTCGTCAGCGGTATCGGCAGTTTCACCAGTCTGCACGGTTGCAATATGTATCCCGATTTGATCCGCAAAATGGAGCCGAAACCGCTTCGTATTTACATGCAGGACGGCGACAAGGACCTGGATATTTATGCGGGCAGTTGGTGGCAGGCGAACAACGACATGGCCGCCGCGTTGCGCTTTATGGGCTACGATTATTTCTTCCTGCAAGGCCACGACGGCCACAGCGGAAAACAGCTCGGCGTGAATTTCCCGGACGTGATGCGCTGGCTGTGGCGCAACGAACCGGTTGGCGGCAAGCGCCCGGAAAAAGTCGATCCGCGCGGCGTCCACGAAGTGCTGGTCAAAGACGAAGGTTGGAAGCGCATCGCGGAGTTGCCGGGCGCGTTTTTCCGAGGCGGAGACGTGGATGATTCCGGAGCGTATTATGTCTTGAACGCGGTGCCGAATTCAGCTGGCATCAAAAAGCTCGGAGCCGATGGAAAGCTAAACGACTTTGCTGCCATCGCGGACTTCAGCGGTGAAATCAAATTCGGACCGGACGGAAAACTCTATGCGGCCGCTGGCAAAAAAGTCGTGAGCTTCGCGCCTGACGCCACGCGTACGGACTATGTGGAATTGCCTGCGAATAATCCGATTATTTCGTTGAGCATCGACCACGTTGGAAATATGTACTGCGGCGCCGATAAGGGTGTGGTGACATTGGTCAACGCGAAAAAAGAAATTAAAGATCTCGTCCCGATGGGTGATCGCACGACGATGATTTTAACACCGGATCAAGGCTTCATGGCCTTCATCGATCAACGCATCGCCAACATTTTTTCGTTCCGCGTTGAGAAGGATGGAACGCTGACGAACGCCGAGCCGTTTTATACACTGCAAACGCGTGAGGGCCAGATCTCGTCTGTGGCGAACGCGTCCGCTGTGGACGACAAAGGCCGACTGTATGTCACGAGTTTGTTGGGCGTCCAAATTTTCGATCAAGGCGGACGCGTGATCGGAATTTTGACACTGCCTGATCGCCTGCTTCTGAGCGGCATGGCGTTCGGCGGACCGAATTTCGACACGCTGTACGTGACCACGAAGAACGCGATTTATGCACGAAAATTGAATGCAAAAGGTGTGCGTTCGTGTAAACCGCCGATCGTTGTGCCGGGGCCGAGGATGTAGCATGTGTTGACTGCGGAAAAGACGGGAACACTGGAGTGGGGTAACGGCGAACGGCTATTTTTACCGCGAATTTACGCGAAAGGACGCGAAAACGGCAAGGGCGAAGGGCTGGGAGAACGGCAAGGGCTTGAACCCCTCTCGGTGTAAAAAGTATCAAACGTTTTTATGTTAAAACGGCACCGCGAAAATGTGCGGCTTTTTATTTTGATTCAAACTGCCGGATCGGCTTCCGCGTAACACGGTCAACGGAGGCCGCGATCATGGAAAATCTGTGCATGCCGGAAACGAAGCCGAACACGTCGCTTTTTCAATGGCTCTTGCGCGAGGCTGTCCGGGCCAATCCGCTCTATGTGATCAGCGCGGCGTGCCTCGCGTATGCGTTGCAGGAATTCATGGTCGAGATTGATCCTCAGGTCGGGAAATTGGGCGGCGTGATTGCGTCGCTGACGATGTTGCATGTGTACGAAATAGCGGTGTTAATTGTCGCGACGGTGGTGCTGAGATCGCGGGCGCGCGGCGGGTTGGACATGCACGGACTGCTGATTGTCGCCGGGATTTACATGGGCGTGACCTTCATCGCGCTGGATGAATTGATCACGATCAAGCCGGAATTGAGCCACGTCATTGCGCTGGGCGGATTGATTCTGGCCGGGTGCAAACTGGCGTGGTACGCGCGGCTACCGGGTGTGTATTTGCCACTGAACTACCGCGTCGTGGCACTCGTGATTTTGGGTGGGCATGAATTATCGCCGTTTCTCAATTCGTATTCCGTGTCAAAGACAATGGAGCCGCTGGTGTCCCAGGGCTGGGGCTGGATGGCAGGGTGGGTGTCGTTGCTGCCGGTGTTGTGGTTGATCTGCGTCGAAGCGAATCGTGGCTCGAAAGTACGCTCTGATCGCGCTGCCGATTCATGTCCGGATGACCCGTTGGCGACGAGCCTGTGCGGCGCGTGGTTGGTGTGTATCGCGGCAGTGGCGAGCGTCGTGCATCTGTTTGTGAGCGATTGGATTTTTGATGTGCCAGCGGACCGGATGCGGATTCTGCCTGCGGCGATGGTGTTGAGCGCGTCGATTATTTTGTTGCGTTGGAAACGCGGCTGTTCGTTCGGAACATTTGATGGGCTGCTGGCAACAGTGCCGTTTTTGATCGTGGAAGAACTGTGGCGCGCTCTGCCATCGAACGGCCAGCGCTGGGATTGGGCGTTTGTGCTGGGCGTGGCGATGCAGGTGCGGATGGCGTCGGTCGTGTTCTATTGCGCTCTGGCGCTGGGAACGCGGTGCTCGCGATTCTACGCGGGACTGGCGGCTCCGTTCGCGGTGCCGTTCATGATTTATGGATGGCGCGAACGCGAGATCATCCCGAATTTCCGCGCGGTCGCTGCAGCATGTCTGGGATTTGTGACGCTGGCGATGGGAATGGTGGTAAGTCTGTTCCGCGAGCGCTTGATGCGGTGGTTGAGTACAGAACGGGTGGTGCGGGAGAAGGTGGGTTGATGCGGTGGTGAGGGGTAACGGCGAACGGCTTTTTAACATCGAATAACGCGAATCGGCGCGAATTTACGCGAAAACGGCAACGGCCTTTGAATACGAAAAAACGAAAAACGGGTTGAAGAGCAGACGCTTAATGACATGCGCAGCTCTTAATGATGGGCTTTAATTTATTATTGAACTTCACACACAACGACCGCCTCGTTGTAGTCACCTCATATATCCGTATTAAATCTGGGCGAATTGACCAAACTTTTTAGAGGCGGCGACCCTATGAGTGAGCAGAGTCCTGGCACACCTGTGGCTCCGGCGGAGGCTGCTCCGGGGCGGTTGCAGGCGTTGGATGCGTATCGCGGGTTGATCATGTTGACGTTGTTGACGCGCGGGTTGTTTGCGCCGTTGAAGGAACATCCGAACGCGTTTTGGAAGTGGTTGGCGGTGCAGAACAATCATGTCGATTGGGCGGGGTGTGTTTATTGGGACATGATTCAGCCGTCGTTCATGTTCATGGTCGGCGTCGCGATGCCGTTTGCGTTTGCTCGGCGGACGCAGCTGGGAGATTCGTGGACGAAGCAGTTATTTCATACGCTGTTCCGCGCGTTTAATTTGATCGCAATCGGGATCATCCTGGACAACATCGGGCGCGATACGGTGCAAATCGGATTCATCCGCGTGTTGCAGCAGATCGCACCGGGATATGTCTTCGCGTTCTTTTTGTTGGGACGAAGTTTTAAGACTCAAGCAGCGGTCTGCGCGGCGATTCTGGTGGGCTATAACTTTTTATGGATGAACAATTCGTACAACGGCGCGGGTGGCCCGTGGGCGAAGGGTGTGGAGAATATTGGCGGGGCGTTTGATCGGTGGATGGTGGGGCGGAATTACAGCGGCCCGTATGTCGGGATGAATGCGATTCCGTCAGCGGTGACGATTGTGTTCGGATTGATGGCAGGACAGTTGATTGCGTTGCGCGGAGAGCCGAAGAAGACGGCGTGGATTTTGTTGATTGCAGGTGTTAGTGGCGTTGTGCTGGGATTGGGTGTGAGTCCGTGGCTGCCGTTGATCAAGAAAATCTGGACGCCGAGTTTTGCTGTGTTTGCGGCGGGATGCACGACGCTCGCGCTGTTGTTTTTTTATTGGTCGATTGAGATCATGGGTTGGAAGCGCTGGGCGTTTCCGCTGGTGGTGGTCGGGTGCAATTCGATGGCGGCGTACATTATTGGGAGTGCGTTCAATTCGTTTTACAAAGGATTGACGAATCCGTGGGTCGCGGGGTTGAAGCCGGAGATGGGCGATATGTGGTTCAACGTCTTCAACAACGCGTTGTTCGCGCTGTGTTCATGGGGCGTGTTGTATTGGCTGTATCGGCGGAAGATATTTTTTAAGGCGTGAGGATGACATCACTCGGGCTTGCGGGGTTTGGCTCGCTCGTCGTCAATGGACATGGCGGGCGTGCCGAAGATGATGAATTCGAGCGTCTCGCCGGGATGGGCTTCCAATTCGTGCGGGACTCCGGCTGGGAGAACAACGGCGGCTCCGGGGCGAATGGCGTGAGTGACTCCAGCGATGGTGATTGTGCCGTTGCCGCTGAGGTGGTAGTAGACTTCGTCGTAGCCGGCATGGTAATGGAGCGAGCCTTTGGTGACGGAAACGACGTGGACGTTCGCGACACCTCCGGCCCCGCCTGTGACGATGCGGCGGACGTTTCCATAGGGGCATTCGATGAGCGGTGATTGATCGAGGTAGTTGACGACCGGCGTTTTGACGGGTGCGGACATGGGAAGACTCTCTGAGCGGCGACGCGTGCGGTTAGTCCGCACATGAAAAAACCAAGCAATGTGAATCGCTTGGCTTCAAAAGCCTCAACACGGTTTGAATGTTGATGGAATGCGCACGAGAGGACTCGAACCTCCAAGGGATTTCTCCCACCAGCACCTCAAGCTGGCGCGTCTGCCAATTTCGCCACGCGCGCGTCTTTGTTCAAACGCAGGACGCGTCGAACAGGAAAGTATCTTAGCTTTATTCTGAACAGTGTCAAATGGAATACGCAAGGCGTTGAAAAAAGGGGTGATGCGACGCCTTCGCCCATGGCGTCGCTCGGGTTGAAATCTCGTTAGTTACTTGTACTTCAACAACATAATAATCAAAAAGACCAAGGCAAGACACGCGATCACCAGAACACCGACTGCGGCGGCGAGGCGCGATTGTTTCGGGATGAAGCTGAAGACGCTGTCGAGAATACCATCGACGTCGTCCGACTTTTCCGTGGCGGCTTGTTTCCCGCCGGTTTTTGACGACAGCTGCACCGTTGCCGATTGAGCTTTCGCGCCTGGAACCTGGCCGTTTTCGGCTTGGTTGATTGCTTCGCGCAACTGCTTCGTGTTTTGTGGTCGCTTTTCCGGTTCCTTTTCCATCAGCAAACAGATCAAGCCGCTGACGGGTTTAGAGACGTCTTTGCAGACCTCGCATGGCGGACGCAGCGGCGTGGAAATATGTTGCGTCATGACGACGACCGGGTTCGTGCCTGGGAACGGGACGTTGCCGGTTCCGAGATGGTACAGAGTCGCTCCGAGGCCGTACATGTCCGCGCGAATATCGACATCGAGTTGTCCGCGCGCTTGCTCGGGCGAGAGGTAATAAGGCGTACCGACAGCGAAACCCGCGAGCGTCAAGCGCTGGTCGCCCTGTCCGGCGGTGGCGAGTCCCAAATCGGTGAGGCGGAAGACGCCGCCGGAAGTCATCATGATGTTCGATGGTTTGAAATCGCGATGGACGATGCCGTGGCGCTCTGTTTCTTCGAGCGCGGAACACATCGCAGACGCGACTTTCAACAGCAGTTCGTTTGGAAACGCACCGCTCTTTTTCAGCATGGTTTCGAGGTCGGGGCCATCAACGTAATCAATGGCAATGTAATGGTACTTTTCAAACGTGCCGAACTCGACAGCCGAAACGATGTTCGGATGCGACAGGCGCTGGGTCACGCGGGATTCGCGTTTGAAGCGTTCGAGCAACTCTTCGTCCTTGGCCAAGTCAGGTGGGAGAATTTTCAGTGCGACCATTTTGCCGGTCGCCATTTGTTTGGCAAGATACACAGATCCCATCGCACCCTGGCCAAGCTTGCTGACGATGTCGTAGTCGCCGACGCGCTTGTATTTTTTGGTGCCGGGAATTGGCGTGTAATGCGGCACCTTGACCGTTTGCGCGTCGCACGGATCGTTGGACGATACGGGGCCGGATGTCGGAACAGGCTGAGGCCCAGTGGGCGTCGGTGCGGGCTGTGACGAGCTGCCCGGTGCGTCGGAACCGTTGGGTTTGGGGGAGTCGCTCGGAGTGGGCACCGGGTGAATCAATCCTTTGGAGTTTTAAAAGTGTCGGAAGGTAAATTTACGTCATTTTCCTCAAATGCAAGTGTCGGCTTGTATAAATAATGTTTTACAATCGCGCGACTGTTCAACGCCCGGACCCATATGTCGGCGTAATACTTGGCCTGTTCGTTGATGTAATCCTGCTCGATTTGCTTGCGTTTCTCTTTGAATTCGGCCTGCATCGGCTTGTGTTTTCGGATCAGCCGGACGATGTGAAATCCGCGCGCTGAACGCACCGGCGGCGTGACCATTCCAGCTTCCAGATTTTGTGCCCGGATTTCGTTATAAAATTGAATCGACTCTGGAACATCCGGCGGAGTCTGGTCGGGATAGCAGCCACTCAACATGCCATGCTGAGCCTTGTTCTCAGGCGTGTCATCCGAAAATTTATCGACCAATTCCGCCCACGAATCGGGCTTGGCGAGGAGTTGTTGATAAATGGTGTCGGCGACCATGCGCGCAGCCAGTTGAGCTTCTTTGCCCGCGCGCAGCATGCCTCCGGACGGCACGATCAACATGTGCGCGATCTCGAACCATGCCGGTTGCGAATATTGGTCACGCGCCATCGCGAATTCAAATTGCAGCGTCTTTTCAAACGCGGTCTCGTCACTCGGAACGACTTTCTGCCGGATCGCTTTGCGCAGCACCGAACTCGCTTCCACCGCGCGGCGATACTCGGCTTCCGTCTGCCCGAACTTACGGTAGACGAATTCGCTGAACGTCATCGCGCCGAATTCTTTGGGATTTTCGTGGATCAACTTATCATGCTCGACACGCTCGTCGTTCAACTCCCGTTGCATCTCTTCTTCTTTGATACGAATCGGAACCGCGCGCGGAGCGTTAGGTGAACGGTGATTCGGACTCGAGCACAACCACTCCATGTA
>Ga0194042_1000188_pt1 | contig 19464 bp, 12 predicted proteins | sample JunL4412m_MetaG_FD_148974 | JGI IMG/M metagenome (GOLD analysis project Ga0194042, IMG submission 148974) | Anoxic zone freshwater microbial communities from boreal shield lake in IISD Experimental Lakes Area, Ontario, Canada - Jun2016-L442-12m | ecosystem: Environmental > Aquatic > Freshwater >...
GGGGAAAAAGGGCCACGCCGACAACGCGCGCGCAGTCGATCAGCCCATTGGCGGATTGCTCAAAGACTTGAAGTCGCGCGGACTCCTGGATTCCACGCTCGTCGTCTTCACCGGCGAATTCGGTCGCACACCCTTCGCACAAGGCAGCGACGGTCGCGACCACAACCCGTTCGCGTGCTCCCTCTGGATGGCCGGCGGCGGCATCAAAGGTGGAACTGTCTTCGGAGCGACAGACGAATACGGCTACAAAGCCGTCGAAAATAAATTGCAAATGCACGACCTTCACGCCACGATGCTCCACTTAATGGGCATCGATCACACGCGCCAAACCTATCGCTGGGGCGGACGTGACATGCGCCTGACGGACGTGTTTGGCAACGTCATCAAACCCGTTCTCGCGTAATATTTTTCTCTCGCAAAGGCGCAGAGACGCAAAGAACGACACCTCAATAAGGAACATATAATGAACAAATGGATGATCGTATTTTTATTAGCAATCGTGTCGCTGGCTGCGACCTGCGGCGAACCCGCGCCCGCGCCGAAGTTGGTCCAGGAATCCGAAACCGGCATCACCCACACGTTCGTCGTCTTCGGCGGAGCGACATACGTCGTCGGCAAAGACAGCACCATCACGCACCGCTACCCCTTCGGAACGCGCGACGGCTGGATGCTCCCGAACGGCAACCTCCTCTCCGCCGTCAGCAAGAACAAAGAGTACCCCGGCGGTGCCATCGTTGAAGTCGACAAGGACGGCAAGAAGGTCTTTGAATTCAAAGGCTCGCAGGTCGAAGTCCACTCCGTCCAACCGCTCGAAAACGGCAACATCGTCATGACCGAAGGCGGCCCGAAACCGAAGCTGATGGAGATCACGCGCGAAGGCAAAGTCGTCGTCGAATTCGCATTGAAATGCCAAGTCCCAAACGCCCACATGCAGACGCGCATGGCCCGTAAATTGCCAAACGGAAATTACCTCGCGCCACATCTGCTCGACCGCGTTGTCCGCGAATACAAGCCCGACGGCACGGTCGTCAGCGAAATCAAAACGCCCGACGAGCCCAAGGACAGCTGGCCCTTCACCGCCATCCGCCTCGACAACGGCAATACGCTGATCAACTGCACCCACGGCAACATGGTTCAGGAAGTTGACAAGGACGGCAAAGTCGTTTGGCAACTCACGAACAAAGATCTGCCTTCGCCTATGCTCGCCGACCCGTGTGGAGCGCAACGCCTCGCCAACGGCAACACGATCATCTGTAGTTACGGCGCTGGAAAAGCCGACGCAGTCAAGGCATTCGAAGTCACACCCGATAAGAAAGTCGTCTGGACATTCAAGACGAACAACGGTGACCACCTCCACGAAATCCACGTCATCGATCCGGGCGAAAAGAGCCTCAAGTAAACTGCGAACAGCGAACGGCTTTTAACCGCGAATAACGCGAATGGACGCGAATTTTCGCGAAAACGGCAAAGGCAAATGAGAGGAAATGGAGGGAGTGACGATTGACTATTCCGCCGCCTCGCATTACCGGGACGTACGCGTTCCGGCCTCTTGAATTGGCAACGTGGTTGATCATCGCCGCGTTGTTTGTGATCGCGGCGGTGGGCCGTCACGCGAGTGCATCGCGTGACGTCCCACCGCCACAAACGTCCTGGCGCATGAAGGTGAATTCCGTGCCGATCGACGAATTGATGACGCTTCCCGGCATGACCTCGCGCCGCGCCAAAGCACTGATCTCAGCACGCGAAAAACGCGGTGGATTTGATCGCGTTTTGGACCTCACCGCTGTTCCTGGCATCACGCCGGGATACGTTCGACGAATCGAAAACATGATCGACATCTCGAAATGAATCCACCGGCTTCGTTGGAAATTTGACTCGATTTCCTGTATGATCCCGCCTCAATGCTTTTCAATTCACTAGAATTTCTCGTCTTTTTCGCGGTCGTTTTTCCGCTCTATTGCGCGCTCTCCCGCCGCTGGCAGAACCACCTGCTGCTGCTGGCAAGTTACATTTTTTACGGCTGGGCCGAACCCAAATTTGTCGTCCTCATGGCGCTCACCACCATCGTCGATTTCTGGATCGGCATGCGCATCGAAGACGCCTCGACGCCCCGCAATTCCAAGCGCTGGCTCGTCGCCAGCATCATCTTGAATCTCTCGCTCCTCGGCACCTTCAAATACCTCGGCTTCGCCACCGAAAACATCAACGCGCTCGCTCAAGCGCTGGGATGGACCTCGCAGTTCAACATCCTCTCCATCGCCGTCCCCGCTGGAATTAGTTTCTACACATTCCACGAAATCAGCTACGTCACCGACGTCTACCGCAAGCACATCAAAGCCGCGCGCAAATTCGAAGACTTCGCCGTCTTCATCTCATTCTTCCCACAACTCGTGGCCGGGCCAATCGGTCGCGCGTCGTGGCAAATGCCGCAATTCCAAAACCCGCGCCGCATGAGTTACGAAGGCTGGTCCGAAGGCCTCACACTTTTCGTGATCGGCATGTTCCGCAAAATCGTCGTCGCCGACCCGCTCGGCATGCTCGCAAAAACAGTCTTCGATAATCCGGAACGCTGCGGCCGCTGGACGCTCCTGATCGGCCTGTATTGTTTCGCGTTCCAAATCTACGCCGACTTCGCCGGCTACAGCGACATGGCGCGCGGCCTCGCGCGCTTCCTGGGTTTCAATCTCATCCAGAATTTTGAGCACCCTTACTTCTCCACCAACATCACCGAATTCTGGCGGCGCTGGCACATCAGCCTCTCATCGTGGCTGCGTGATTATCTGTACATCCCGCTCGGCGGAAATCGCCTGGGTACGCTGCGAACCTACGTGAATCTTTTCCTGACCATGTTCCTCGGCGGACTCTGGCACGGTGCGTCCTGGAACTACGCGGTTTGGGGCATGCTGCACGGCATCTTTCTCGCCGTTCATAAATGGATGATGTCGCGAAATCCCAACGATTCGTCCCAGGGCAAGGAGCAGGGTACTGCTCCTTGGCACCCGATGAATACGGTGAAAGCCATCGCCACATTCCATCTCGTAGCACTGACCTGGATTTTCTTCGCGTCGAAATCGTTCGAAACATCCGGCATGTATCTGCGTGGATTGTTCGGCAAGCACATGGCGTCAGCAACCGGACGCCCACCTTTAAATAAGGACGACCTCACCGCAGCAGGCGTGGGATTGCTCATTATGCTGTTGCTCGTCGATCTCCCGCAATATCTAAAGCAAGACCATTGCGCGATGCTGCGCTGGAAATTCGGCTGGCGCGTGCTGGGATTCTTGGTGCTCGTACTCGCCGCACTTTTCACGAGAGGAGCGGAACATGTCCCGTTCATCTATTTTAAATTTTGAGTCGCTTGAAGGCGTCACACTTCGAGTCCCCGCCACGCTGCTCGCCGTTCTGGGTGTCGTGCTCGCGCTCGAACTGGTCTTTCGTCTCGTCCCGGAAAAAAAGCTCGTCCCCAACATGAGCCGGCAAGGCGAAGTCTTTTTTATGGAACGCGAAGTCCTCTCAAAATTCGACGCACCGAAGATCGTCTTCCTCGGCAGCTCCCGCATCCGCCGCGCCCTCGTCCCGGCTAAACTGGACGAGCAACTCGGACTGAAAAAAGGCTCGACAGTCAACCTCGGTCTCGCCATGGCACGCGTCTATGAGTCGCTCTATTTATACGAACGCAACGAAGCGAAATTAAGGAGTGCCGAAATCGTCGTGCTGAACCTCGACGAATGGCACGTCAGCACCGGCCCTGCAATGAGCAACACGCTGTACGAAACGCACGGCCCGATTTCTGAGCGGCTGCATTTTCCGGAGCGTATCCGAACGAAAATGCTGTTCGACGGATTGCTCACGATGCGAGTCAAAATGAAGCTCGTGCCGGGAGCGATTTTCGGGCGTAAGGACGATGTTCAAAATCTAAAGCTCGATGAGAATAATCAAATCCTTCCCCCGCCTCGTGCCGAAAAACTGGAGACGTATGGCGGTCAGATTAAAATGTTTTATGATCGCTTTGACGTGAGTCCCGTGTTGCTCGGACATATCGAACAACTTGCGAAAAAAGTCCAAGCAAACGGCAGGACGTTCGTCTTGCTTCAACTACCGAACAGAACGGCGTATCAGGTAGAGGTAGATCGGACACATAAGCAGGATTTTGAAAACGAAGTCGCAGCGGTTCGTGCGTTGGCGACGAAATTGAACGTACCTTTTTTGTTTTACCGCTCGCCAGTCGAGATCGGTTTGACGGATGCAAACTATGAAGACTACGGCCACATGAAACCCGACGGCGCGGCGATCACGACGCGCTTTTTGGGAGACAGACTTTTGGAATTGCGCGCAAAAAAGTAAACGTGGGACGAGTAAAATATTCGCGCCACTTTGGAAATCAGGGAGTCGAATCGATGTCGCATAAAGTAGCCGTGTTGGGTTTGGATTGCGCGGAGCCGTCGCTAGTATTTGACCGCTTCCGTCCGCGTTTGCCGGTCCTGTCGAAATTGATGGACACCGGCATGTGGGGCCGTCTACGCAGCTGCGACCCGCCTATCACGTGCCCGGCGTGGATGGTCATGATGACCGGCACCTCGCCCGGCGAACTCGGCATCTACGGCTTCCGAAACCGCACCGACCACACCTACTCCGGTCTCGGCATCGCCACGTCATCCTGGGTCAAACACGAAACTGTCTGGGACGTCCTGTCGCGCAATCAACGCGATTGCATCACATTCGGTGTGCCGTTGACCTTCCCTCCGCGACCCTTGCGCGGCAACCAAATCGGTTGCTTTTTGACGCCCGGACCCGAGAGCAATTTCACCTACCCGGCCAGCCTCAAAGCCGAAATCACCGCCGCGTGCGGCGAGTACATTCCTGACGTCCGCGACTTCCGCACCGATGACAAAGTCGGCCTGCTCAAGCGCGTTTTCGAGATGACCGACAGCCACACCACGTACGCGAAATGGCTGCTGAAGAACAAGCCGTGGGATTTCTTCATGATGGTCGAGATGGGCACCGACCGTATTCATCACGGCTTCTGGAAGTACTTCGACAAAGAACATCCGCGCTACGAATTCAATCCGGCCTTGCAGAATTGCATGGAGGATTACTACGCGCATGTGGATAAATGCCTCGGCAACATCATCGAAGACATTCCCGACGACGCGTGGATCGTGATCGTCAGCGATCACGGTATCAAGCGCATGATCGGCGGCATCGCGTTCAACGAATGGTTGATCAAAGAAGGCTACCTCGTCCTGAAATCACGCCCGTCAAAACTGACCCCGATTGGCAAATGTGACATCGATTGGAGCAAGACGACCGCGTGGGGCGACGGCGGTTATTACGGTCGCCTGTTCCTGAACATCAAAGGCCGCGAACCGCAGGGCCAGATCGCGCCCGAAAACGTCGAGAAATTCAAGCAGGAATTGACCGCGAAAATCATGGCCATAGGCGATGAAACCGGCAAGCCGTTCTCTCACCCGACTCAAGTCTTGCGCCCGGAAACTCTCTACGAGAAAGTAAACGGCATCGCGCCGGATTTGATTGTCTATTTCGGCCAACTGTACTGGCGTTCCGTAGGCAGCGTCGGCGGCGACAACCCCTCCGTTCACACTTTCGAAAACGATAGCGGCCCGGACGACGCCAACCACGCCGAAGAAGGTATCTTCATCTGCTCAACCAAGGCGCGCATGAAAGCGAACCTGCGCGGCCCCGGCGAACAGAAGGGTATGAACCTACGCAGCGTTGCAAAGACGGTGCTCAAAATGCAAGGCATCACCCCGGCGGCCACGATGGGCGGCGCTGCGTTTGACTTGAGTGGATTTTGATTACGTACAAAATAGTAAAATGCTTACATGGCGTAAACATTCTTAACACAAATTCTCATTGAACGGCGTGCGCGGAGCGTCATAATTCGGGCTGGAGGAATTTTGTACTATGGCCAAGTGCGTACTGGCGTTTTCCGGCGGGCTCGACACCTTGGTTGCGATTGCGTGGCTCAAGGAGCGGCGTAATTTTGACGTAGTCGCGCTGGCTGTGAACCTCGGGCAAGGCGAGGATCTCGAAGAGCTCGGCGAAATTGCATTGCAGGCCGGAGCAACGTCCGCTCGCGTGGAAGATTTGCGCGACACGTTCTTCAAAGACTACATCGCCAACGCGCTCCGGGCGCTCGCGCATTACGAACAGAATTATCTTCTGGCGTCCGCTTTGTCTCGTCCTTTGATTGCCCGCGAGTTGGTCCGCGTGGCTCAGGAAGAAGGCGCGACGCATGTCGCTCACGGTTGCTCAGGCAAAGGCAACGACCAAGTGCGCTTCGAAGCCGGCATCGCGGCACTCGCTCCGAATTTAAAAATCATCGCTCCTCTGCGCGAGTGGGAATACAAGAACCGCGAGGAGCGCATCGCGTACGCCCAGTCCAAACGCTTGCCCATGCCCAAGCCAAAATCCGGCGGTTTGCGCTGCGGATATGATTTGAATTTGTGGGGTCAATCCATCGAATGCGGAGCGCTCGAAGACGCCGGTATGCCTCCGCCCGAAGATGCCTACACGATGTCCGTCTCGCCCTTGAAGTCGCCGAACGAACCGGCTGAAATCGAAATCGAATTCAAAGAAGGATTGCCCATCGGACTCAATGGAACGAAGATGGGGTCTGCGGATTTGATCGAGCACGTGAATCATCTCGCTGGCTCCCACGGCATCGGTCGTGCGGATATTATTGAAGATCGCTTGATCGGTTTCAAATCGCGTGAAGTCTACGAATCGCCCGCCGCGACGACTTTGTACGCGGCCAAACGCGGACTGGAGCAAATGGTTCTGTCACGCGAATCACTGCAAGTCCGAGACGGTCTCGCCGTGGCCTACGGACGCTGCGTTTACAACGGCCAGTGGTACAGTGAACTGCGCGAATCGTTGGACGCTTTTTTCCTGCGTTTAAATCAAGCCGTAAGTGGAAAAGTCCGTGTCCGTTTGTACAAGGGCCAAGCAACCGTCGTCTCGCGGACGAGCGATTGCAGTCTGTACCACTCCGGTTCCTCTGCGCATCGCGATCAATTGGACAACGAAGCCGCCGAAGGTTTTATTCGGATTTGGAGCATGCCGTTGGCGGCGGAAGCGAAACGCAAAGGGAAGAAGTAGACGAAGCGTTTTTAACCGCCAAGCGGCGTCATCTATAACGCCGCTTCGCCACTGGCTTTGCTCAGCTTTTAAAAATTATCGCCTGTATTCACCTTCGCCTTGTCATCCTTCGGCTTCACTACGGGTGGCAGCGGCGGTAACAGCGTTTCAATCGGCTTGCCTTCCGTGATTTTGTCGAGCGCGATTTTGACGGCATCTTTCAAATCAGGATCTTTGTCTTTAGCAAATTTTTGCAATCCCCGCAACGCTTCCTTGGCATCCGGTCCGATGTTCGCCAGAACTTTTGCTGCGCGGATTTTCGAATCGACATCGTTCGCTGTTGCAGCGATCGCCGCATTGTTTTGAGCGGTCTGGTTCTGAGCGACAGGCAATGGTGGCTCGTCGATCACTTCGATCAAGTCCACCACGCCGATCTTTGCTTCGACTCCCAGGCCCATCAGCAATTCACTTGCGATGCCGCGGACCGATTTGTCGTCATGCGTCAAATACACGATCAATTCCGGCGTCGCTTCCTTGTATGCCTTGCCCATCTTCTTCAAAATGTTAGCGCAGATACGACGTAAGACTTTGTCCTCATCGTCAAGACTCAGCACCAGATCGTCGACCGCTTCAACAGCGTCCGGTCCGAGATTTTCGAGGACCATCGCCGCGTATTTTCGTCCGAGTTTATCGTCAGCGTCTTTCAGTTTGAAGATCAGCGTGTTCACCGCATCCTTCGCGCCGGGACCCATGTCGCGCAATAATTCAGCGCTCATTTTTTTGACGGCCACTTTCTCTTCGTCCAACGCGTTGGCCAGTTCGTCCGCCGCTTCACCGCCGTAGGATTTCAATTCCTCGTACGTTCTTTCGACGACCGCTTTATCGTCGGACCCGAGTTTCTCGATCAACTCACGAACGTGTTCGGTCTGCAACGTTTCTTCCATGCTCTTGAACATGTAGTCGAGCTGCTCGTCCTTGGCTTTCTGATCAGCCCCAACCAGAGCAATCAAAAGTGGCTTGTAGCGCTTGTCATTGAGTGCGATCAACTGCCCGACGAGCGACACTCGCTTGGCGGCTTCGTCGTGAATCGCTATGTCCTTGGACGCGAATTGAGCTCGGAATTTGGCATAGAAAGGTTTCTTGCTCTTCGCCGCAAACGGGTCAATCGCGTTCAAAAAATCTGTGATCGCAGCGTCGCGCACGACGGTGTCCTGTGATTGCAAATTGTGGAAGATGCCTGGCCAATCGTGGCTGATCACATCGACCGGTCCGCGTGCTATGACTGGCGGCTTGATCGGATTGACGATGGGCGATCTGACCGGTGCCACTACCGGCGGAACTCCGGTCGGGTTGGGCGGCGCCGGCGGAGTCACCGGCTTCACTTCCCCGGCTTGAAGAACTCCGGCCATCATGAAAAGGGCTGTCGAAATAACGAGTCGCTGGCTCACGTCAAGTCTCCTCACTCAATACGTTCAATGCGTGTTCTGAATGTCAATCCGATGGTATCGGCATAGAAGGGGCCGGTGCATCAGAATTTTATACTGTAGATCGCCATCGATCCCCAGTATATCGTTTAACACCTCAAACTGGAGAATAGAACGCATGGAATCAAAAAATCTTCAAAATGGTCTCACGAATCACGTCGTTTTGGTCAGCGGAGGCGGTACCGGAATCGGCAAAGGCATCGCGCTGGCCCTCGGTCGAGCCGGGGCGAAAGTAGCAGTCTGTGGTCGCCGCGCCGAACCGCTGAATGCCGTGGTCGCTGAACTCAAATCTGCAGGTTCCGAAGCGCTGACCGTCCTCGCCGACGTCACGAAATCCGATGATTGCCGCCGCGCCATTGCAGAGGTGATCGCCACGTTCGGAACGTTGCATATCCTCGTCAACAACGCCGGCGTCGCGCGCTTCGGTCCGATGGCGAACACGTCCGAAGATGACATTGACGTGATGCTCGACACCAATATGAAGGGGACGATGCTTCTGACGAAATTCGCGATCCCTGAATTAGCCAAGCATCATGCTACGAACACCGACGCGTCGATCATCATGATCGCATCAAGCGTTGCTGACAAGCCGCTCAAAGATTTCTCGGTTTACTCTGCGGCAAAAGCTGGGATCGTGCATTACACGCGCTGCTTGGCGCTTGAACTCAGCGGCCAACGCATTCGAGTCAATTGCATCAATCCGGGCGTAGTCGAAACACCGATCTTCGCGACGATGATGCCCAGTGCCGCCGTACCGGATGCGATGGTTATGTATGCCGGGATGACGCCACTCGGACGTGTCGGACAACCCGACGACATCGCCCAAGCCGCGCTCTATCTTTCCAGTCCACAAGCGCACTGGGTGACTGGAACGGTGTTGACTGTGGACGGTGGAATTGCATTGTCCTAAATGAGTTGTGAGAGAATCGATGCGGTTCGAAAGTAGCCCTAACCAAGTCCAAAACCAGAAATGAGCAAGGCAAAATCACTGCTCCGACTGTTATTGATTGGGGAAACAAGCTACGCACCTTCGAATCATCAGCGTGATCGCTTCATCACCAAGGCTTAATACAATTAAATTAAAAACAACGCTGGATTTTTTTGGATTTTGCATTAACTTTAATGGCTGGGAATCGTATCTATGGCGTTTGGTTCGGCGGACTGGTAATGACGGGAACTTGGTTGGAAAAAAGCATCAATCTCGCTCACAAGCATGAGCTTCACATGCGCCCTGCCCAACGTATCGTGGCGGTCGCACGGAAGTTTACATGTGACGTGCGCGCCTGTAAGAATGACGTCGACTTCGACGCCAAGAGCATCCTCGACATGATCGAATTTGCGGCTTACATGGTTGGCAAAACCTCCGACGGTGATAACAATTTCATCTTCCGTGCCAGCGGCGACGATGCCCCTCAAGCGCTCGACGCCTTGACCGCCCTGATCGATGCCGGTTTCGGCTTGGATTGATTTTTACGCACGATTCGCCGGTTCGGTGTAGTCACTGAAAACTCACGTTCACACACTCTTTTGAGGACATCGCGTCATCATGCGCAACGCCACGCTCGCCGTACTCCTGTTTTGCCTCACCTGCGCCGCCAGCGCGTCGGATTGGACACAATGGTTTGGCCCCAATCACAACGGCACATCCGACGAGAAAATCGCGACGACGTGGCCGGCGGGTGGACCGAAAGTCGTCTGGAAAGTGGACATTGGTGAAGGCTTGGGAACGCCCGTCGTGGCTGACGGCAACCTCTACATTATGTCCCTGACCGAACCCGCGAAAGATAAAGGCAAGAAGACAGAACGTGGCGGCGTCGAATCCGTCGTCTGCCTCGACGCGAAAACCGGCAAGCAGGTTTGGACGTCGCCGGTCGGCACCTCGATCATTCACGAACATTCCGGCAATGACGGCCCGCGCTCAACGCCCGCTGTCGATGGCGGCATGGTCTATGCGCTCAGCACGAATCTGATTCTCACTTGCTATAATGCCAAGACCGGCGCGAAAGTCTGGTCGCACGACTGCCCCACCGAATTCGGCGGCTCGATCCAACTCGCCACGCCCGGCATCAGCAACTGGGGATGCGCGAATTCGCCGGTGATCGACGGCGATCTCGTCTTCGCTCACGCCGGCGGAAAAGGTCAGGCGTTCCTCGCGTTCAACAAGAAGACCGGCGCTTTGGCGTGGAAGGGCGAAGACGACATGTTGACGCACTGCACTCCGACGGTCGCCACGATTCTCGGCCAGCGCCAGGTGATCTTCTTCACCAAATCCGGCTTGGCCAGCGTCGTCCCCGAAACCGGTAAAATCCTCTGGCGCTTCCCGTTTGACTGGAAAGTATCGACGGCCATTTCGCCTGTCGTCGGCGGCGACATGATCTACTGCTCAGCCGGTTACGGAGTCGGTGGTGGTGCGTGCAAAATCACCAAAGATGGCGCCGCATTCAAAGCAACGGAACTCTGGAAAAATCCCCAAATCATCAGCCACTGGTCCACACCGGTTTATCACGACGGTTACTTGTACGGCTTGGTCGGCTTCAAGCAATTCAAATTCGAACCGATCAAATGCGTCGAAATGGCGACGGGAAAAGTAATGTGGGAACAAAAGGGCTTCGGTCAAGGCGGCACCATGCTGGTTGACGGCAATGTCCTGATCCTCGGCGAAGAAGGCCAGATCGTCCTCTGTGAAGCGTCACCCAAGGCATACAAAGAACTCGCGCGCGTCGAAGCGTTGACATACAAATGCTGGAACCAACCGATTGTCAGCGGCGGCCACATTTACGCGCGCAGCACAAAAGCCATCGTGTGCTTGGATGTGTCAGTGAAGTAAATGCGCCGGTGTACTCTCTACTGAATTGAACCTGAGAACGGAGCTTTTTGCTCCGTTCCTTTTTATCAAACGAGGTCGCATGAAACTCCATCGATTCGCCGCGTGTATCGTTGCCTTGCTTATCGCCGCTCCCGTTGTCCGCTCAGCCGAAGAACTCTTCGCGCGCGACAATCTCGTGGCGTGGTGCATCGTTCCGTTCGATGCAAAAAAGCGCGGACCGGAAGAACGCGCAGCGATGCTGGAGAAACTCGGCTTCAAACACTTCGCATACGACTGGCGCGGCGAACACATCCCAACGTTTGATGCTGAAATCGATGCGCTCAAAAAACATAACATCGAACTCAGCGCGTGGTGGTTTCCGGGATCGTTAAATAAAGACGCTCAATCCATTCTGAACGTCCTCGAAAAACACAGCATCAAAACGCAACTGTGGATTTCGTGCTCGGGCGGGGCCGCTCCGAAAGATGACGCTGAACGCGCCAAACGCATCGCCGCCGAAGTCGCTCGTTTGAAACCCATTGCTGAAGCCGCCGCCAAAATCGGATGCGAAGTCGATCTCTACAACCACGGCGGCTGGGGCGCGGAACCCGAACAGATGGCCGCCGTCGCCGAAGACATGAAAGCCCTGAACGTCGGCATCATCTACAACCTGCACCACGGCCACGAACACCTCGACCGCCTGCCCGAAGCGCTGAAGAAAATGCTGCCGTATCTGCGCGTAGTCAACATCAACGGCATGAAAAAAGACGGCGACAAAAAAGGCGAAAAGATACTCGTCGTCGGCACCGGCGATTTGGATTTGAGCCTGCTAAAAACAATCCGAGACAGCGGCTTCAAAGGCCGCATCGGCATCCTCAACCACACCAACGAAGACGCCGAAACTCGCCTCAAAGCCAACGTGGATGGATTGGAAAAATTGACCGCACAATTGAACACGAAGTAATAAAAAACGCGAAGACCATCAAAAGTCTTCGCGTTCTAATCCATTGCCGTTGCCGTTTTCGCGAAAATTCGCGTAAATTCGCGGTAAAAAGCCGTTCGCTGTTCGCCGTTTTCGCGGTCTATTCAAACACCGCCAGCAAATCACCCGACTCCACAATATCGCCCTTCTTCAGTGGCACTTCGCGAACGATTCCATCCTTCGGCGCGGAGACGTTGACCTGCATCTTCATCGCCTCCAACACCATGATCACGTCGTTCTTTTTCACAGCGGCTCCGGCGTTCACCTTAACGTCAGCGACCAATCCCGGCATCGCGGCGCCCAAGTGGTGCGCATTGCCCGGTTCGGCTTTGCGTTTCACGACGGCGGCAGACTTGACCAACTTATCCTTGATCGACACTTCGCGCGGCATGCCGTTCAATTCGAAGTAGACTTTGCGTGTGCCGTCTTTGGCCGGTTCAGCGACCGAGATTAACTTCACGATCAACGTCTTGCCCGGTTCGATCTCGACTTTGATTTCTTCATCAATGTCCATTCCAAACAAAAAATTCTTCGTCGGAATCGGCGTCGCGTCGCCGTACATCTTCTTCGAGTTCGCAAAGTCAGCGAAAACTTTGTCGTACAACGCGGCGGACAACGCGTCGCGGTGCGAAATCTCGGGACCATATTTTTTCGTCAACGAATCCTGCAAGCCGCCTAAATCAATCGACGGCAGCAACGCACCCGCGCGCTTCTTCAGCTGCTTTCGATCCTTCAAAATCACCGCCTGCAACGCCGGGTCGAAACCACCGGGCGGGAAGCCGATGTGGCCTTCGAAGAATTGCACAACCGATTCCGGGTAGCTTAAGTGCTTGCCCTTCTCGACGACATCTTCAGACTTCAAGCGGTTCGTAACGAGGAACAGCGCCATGTCGCCGACGACCTTCGAACTCGGCGTGACTTTCACGATGTCCCCGAAGAGGAAATTCACCGCGCGGTATTCGCGTTTGATGTCGTCCCAGCGATCCGCCAATCCCAGCGATTGCGACTGCTGCTGCAAATTCGTGTACTGCCCGCCCGGCATTTCGTGCTCGTACACTTCGGCCGTCCCGGACTTCATGTCGCTCTCGAACGGGTAGTAGAACTTGCGGACGTTTTCGAAGTAATCGCCAATCGTATTGAGCGCGCCGAGGTCCAGTTTCGTATCGCGCGTACCACCCTTCAACTGCGACACAATCGTGTTCAAATTCGGCTGGCTGGTCAACCCACTCATGCTGGCAATCGCCATGTCAGCAATGTCCACGCCCGCTTCAGTGGCCTTCAAAATCGACGCGCCTTGCGTACCGCTCGTGTCGTGCGTGTGGAAGTGCACCGGCACACCGACTTCATTGCGTAACGCTTTGACAAGCTTCTCCGCCGCGTACGGTTTGCACAACCCGGCCATGTCCTTGATGCCGATCATGTGCGTGCCGCGTTTGACGAGTTCCTTCGCCATCGTGACGTAGTAATTCAGATCGTATTTACTGCGCGTCGGATCGTTGATATCAGCGGTGTAACAGATCGCCGCTTCACAAATCCGATCCGTTTTCAACACGGCTTCAATCGCGACTTCCAGTCCCGGCATCCAATTCAAGCAATCGAAAATTCGGAAAATATCCATGCCGGCTTGCGCGGATTCTTTGATGAATTCATGCACGACATTGTCAGGATAATTCGTGTAGCCGACTGCGGACGATCCGCGCACGAGCATCTGGAAAAGCACGTTCGGAATCTTCGCGCGCAACTGCACCAAACGGTCCCACGGGCATTCTTTCAAGAAGCGCATCGCGGTGTCGAACGTCGCACCGCCCCACATTTCCATGCTGAACAAATCGGAGCAGCGACGCGCGTAAAAATCAGAGACGGCCAGCATGTCATAACTGCGCATGCGCGTGGCCAGCAGCGACTGGTGCGCGTCGCGGAACGTCGTGTCGGTGACCAGCAGTTTCTTCTGTGCGCGCGCCCACTTCGCCAACCCCTCCGGACCTTCGCGTTGAAGAATCTGCTTCGTGCCGCTGGGAATTCCCGGCGCACAGAATTCAATCCCCTTGCCCGGCTCCATATCTTTCGCAATCGGCGCGGCTGGAACAGTCGCTGTCAGCGGCGCTTTCAACCCTTCGCCGACAATCGGATTGCCGTTGACCGTGATTTCAGCGATGAAATTCAGCAGTTTATTAGCGCGGTCACGCGGTTCGCGCCACGTGAACAAACTCGGATTCGCTTCGATAAATCCAGTGTCGCACTGCCCCGCCAAAAAGTCCGGGTGACGCAATACATTCTGCAAAAACGGAATGTTGCTCGACAGCCCGCGAATGCGGAACTCGCTCAACGCGCGGTACAAACGTGCAGCAGCTTCAAGGAAATCGCTCCCCAAGCTCGTCGTCTTCACCAACAGCGAATCGTAATATGGCGTGATCACCGCCCCGCCGAACGCCGTGCCGCCGTCGAGACGAATGCCGAATCCTGCCGCTGATCGATACGTGCTCATGCGACCATAATCCGGCGTGAAATTCTTCGCCGGATTCTCAGTCGTGATGCGCGCCTGGATCGCGTAACCGCGCAATTGAATCTTGTCTTGCGCCGGAACGCGCGTCTGCGGATCGCTGATTTTGTAACGCTCTGCGATACGGATTTGCGCTTGGACCAAATCAACGCCCGTCACCATTTCAGTGACCGTGTGCTCGACTTGGATGCGCGTGTTCATTTCGATCAAATAGATCGCGCCGGTTTTCGGATCCATCAAGAACTCGACGGTTCCCGCGTTCTGGTAACCCGCCGCGCTGGCGAATTTCACCGCCATGTCGCAGAGATTTTTACGCTGCGCTTCGTTCAACGCCATGCTCGGAGCAAATTCAATCACCTTCTGATTGCGGCGCTGAATCGAACAATCGCGTTCGAACAAATGCAGCACATTGCCGTGCATGTCTCCAAGAATCTGGACTTCCAAATGCTTCGGTTTGATGATCCGTTTTTCGATAAAACATTCGCCGCATCCGAACGCGACTTGCGCTTCAGCCTGAGCCGCCGGAAGCATCAGGCGCAATTCGTCATCGTTGCTCACCGCGCGAATCCCGCGCCCGCCGCCGCCATGGCTGGCCTTGATCATGACCGGGTAGCCGCACTTATTCGCAAACTTCAACGCCTCCTCGACGGACGCAACCGGTCCCGGCGTCCCAGGAATAACCGGCAGGCCGAGGCTCGTCGCGAGCTTGCGCGCACTGACTTTGTCCGACACTTTCGCCATGACGCTGGGATCTGGTCCAACCCAGATGATTCCAGCCGCGATGACCTTCGACGCAAACTCGCCATTTTCAGACAAGAACCCGTAACCCGGATGAATCGCATCAACGCCTTTTTCGAGCGCGAGTGCCACGATGTCATCCATCCCCAAATACGCCGCGACCGGCCCCTTGCCCTTGCCGACCTGATACGCCTCATCGCACTTGTAGCGGTGCAACGCGAGCTTGTCTTCCTCGCTGTAAATCCCGACGGTCGCGATGCCCATTTCGTTACACGCGCGAAACACGCGAATCGCGATTTCGCTGCGGTTAGCAACCAGCAATTTCCGAATCGGCCGAATACCCCGCGCCTTCGCCTCAGCCTCACTGAGCAAATGCGTTTGGTAAACGGATGCAGCGTGAGCAAATGCGGGTGCGGCGGGAAGTTGTTTCGTGGCGCGTTTGGGCATGATCATTCCGACAAAGCGTTAGAATTTCTCGAGCAAAAAAGAGACAAAATGAGGCGGGGTATTTATACGGGTGAACGTTCAAAATGCAATGGAAACAGGCCGGCTCGCGTGACGCGCACGGAACTGAAACGCAGAAAAGCGCTAAATAAATACCTATCCTATTCACTCGTTCAAACAGGACGGATTCCAATCTCCTTCACAGGCATCCGAATCTCCTTACTATACAAAAGCACGCGCAGATGCGTCATCCCCTCGGTCTCGTCCTCCAGAACCTTGACGCAAAATTCGTCGCCACGGGGATCGATTGTAGTCAGCCAATCGCCCGTCTTGGCGAGCGGCCTTTTGCCGCGCGGCATTTCGTGGTCACACACATCGCACCTCACCGCCCCGTGCGCCCGGAGATTGTTCCGAAATCGGTGCTCTTGGGTTGGACCAGCGTGGAACTGGGGAGCGATTCGTAGGGGACGCCGTCGAGCAGCATGCCGACTTGAATCTTTCGCCCCGCTGTTCCGTTGGACGACAAGTCGCGCGCGTCTTTTACGATGCCTTCGGTGTCGAACCCGGCTGCGACCAAGCCCGCTGTACTGAACGTCACATCGATGCGACAGCTTTCGCCGCCTTTGGTCAACTTGCCTTTGCTGATCTTCGGATACATGACTTTCAAATTACGCAGGATCGCCGGGGTGCCGGGAACGCCGCCTGAGCCGCGTGCGTCGAGCGTCGTATTGACGACCACGTTACCAAGAGCGACTGAAAATTCGTGCGGCTTCGAGAGGTCCAAACCGGCGGCCAATTGAATCATGCCGCTGAACGACACGGTGTCTTTCGATTTCTCACTGAACGTAAATTTACCCTGAATATTGCGCAGACCGATAGCGTTGCTCGGAGCAACACCGGTCAATCCGCGACCCGATTTCAAATCCGCTATCGTCGTTGTGGTTTCGCCGGTTTCACGCGAACTGATGACAAGCGTCTTGCGCCCTTGTCCGAGCATCTTGCCAGTGTCTTTGTCCGTCACGGTCGTCTTCGCAACGAAAATGCCGTGCTGAACATATTGATGCACCGGCGTCGTCCCGCTTACTTTCGCCGAGCGCCCCGCAACGTCGCCCCAATCGGTCGAAACCGAAACGTTCGCGCGTATCAACGATCCGACATCAATCCCCAATTGAATGATGCCTCCATTGCTGCGCAAGACGCTGATACCCAGATTGTTGGTCGGATTAACCACCGTGTAAATACTGTCCGAAACGTTGGGAATTCCGGTCGCAATCGACGGCGGCACCGGAATCGTTTCCGTCACCGTCTGCATCAATGACGCAACATCATTCGCCACCGTCAACGTAATCGGGAACAATCCGCCTCCGCTGTAATTGTTCGTTACCGTCACAAACGTTCCGACTGCAAACGATCCGGTCCTGACCGCTGAGCCATCGCCGAAATCAAACGTGTAAGTCAGCGTCGAATTGTTTGGATCATTCGCCGAGAACGTGTACGACACCGGCAACCCAAGGTAGCCGGGATTGTCGTTCGTCGAAAACGCCGTGATCGCAAAAATGTTTCCAATCGTCCCCGTGCCCGTCGCCGTGAGCGTCGCAACCGGAGCCGTGCCGCTGGTGGCCGTCAACGTATTGGTGCCCGAAACGGTGCCTAGCGTCCAACTGCCCAACGTCGCAATTCCACTGACGTCGGCAACGGCATTCCCGCCCGTGATCGAACCACCGCCCGACGCAATCGCGAACGTCACCGATGCGCCAGCGGCAAAATTATTGAATGAGTCCAACACTTGAACGGTCGGAGCAATCGCCACTGCCGTGCCCACCGCAGCCGTCTGATTGTCACCGGCTGTGACAATGAGTTGCGTGACGGGTCCGGGCGATGCAGTCGCTATGAAAAATACAGTGGGCAATCCGGCACTGGAACAGGTCAACGTGTTGGTCCCGGTCACTGTGCCAAGCGTCCAATTGGCAGGCGAAATATAGCCGTTGATATCCGTCGTGGGGCTGATGGATGCGATGCTGCCTTGCGTCACCGAGAACGTAACCGGCACGTTCGCCACGGGTTGATTCATGGCGTCGAGTACTTGTACCAGCGGCGAGATGGGCACACTCGTATTGACGGGTGCAGTTTGATTATTACCCGAAATGATCACGATCTGAGTTGGCGTTCCACCGGCAACCGTGGCCGTCGCAGTGAAAATTGCGTCAGGCGCTCCGACGCAGGAACACGTCAACGTGTTCGGACCTGGGACGGGGCCGAGCGTCCAACTGGCGAGCGAAATAAATCCATTACTGTCCGTCGTGGGGCTGGTGGTTGCAATGTTGCCTTGCGTGACCGCGAACGTGACCAGCGCATTCGCCACCGGCTGACTCATGGAATCAAGTACTTGAACCACCGGCGCGATGGGTACGTTTGTGTTGACGGGAGCGGTCTGATTGTCTCCCGCGATAATGACGATCTGAGCAGGCGATCCACCTCCGCCGTTAATGCCCGTGGCATTGACGATAACTGGCGTGGCAGAGCCGCTCGTGACAGTCAGTGAATTCGGGCCGGCAACCGGGCCGAGTGTCCACGGTCCGGGAATGGCGATACCGTTGGGATCGGTGGTCGTCGTTCCCCCCAGAATATTGCCTCCTCCCAACGTGACCGCAAACGTCACCGTCACGCCTGGACCGACAGGATTCCCATTTTGATAAATGACCTGCGCGACAATCGGCATAGGAAGTGGCGCGCTCGGCGCTCCGATTTGATTGTCACCAGCAAGAATCACAATCGTCGGTGTCGTGGGCGCTCCTTCGCTGTATATTTCAGCGGAACCCATACTGCCACCCGCATTACTCCCGCCTGCCAGCAGCACATCGCCGCTCGGTAAACGCGTCGCAACGTGAAAGCTCCGACCGGCGTTCAGCGGTACGGATGTTCCTGTCCACGAGAGACCGTTCGGATCGTAAATTTCCGCAGAAGCCAAGTACGTCGATGGCGCAACAAATCCGCCAGCGACGAGTATCTTTCCACTGGGCAGCACTGTTTGAGTATGGCGTTGGCGCGCAGTGCCCATCGGTTGAATCGTCGGGCTCCACGTCGTAAAAATCGAATCGTAAATTTCAGCACTATTCAATGCTCCGCCTGCGTTAACGCCACCGGTGACCAGCACACTTCCATTGGACAGCAAACACGCGCCGTGAAATGCGCGTCCCGTATTCAAAGGCGCAATTTGCGACCACGAACCAAATGCCGGATCGAAGACTTCAGTGATCGTCGCAAAACCGCCGCTGTCACTTCCGCCAGTGACCATCACAGTGCCATTATTCAACATCGTCGCCGTGTGGTTTGCCCGCGCATCGGAAAGCGTCCCCGTCGACGTCCAAGTATCCATAATCGGATCGTAGATTTCAGCCGTATTTGAAAA
>Ga0194042_1000189_pt1 | contig 19357 bp, 18 predicted proteins | sample JunL4412m_MetaG_FD_148974 | JGI IMG/M metagenome (GOLD analysis project Ga0194042, IMG submission 148974) | Anoxic zone freshwater microbial communities from boreal shield lake in IISD Experimental Lakes Area, Ontario, Canada - Jun2016-L442-12m | ecosystem: Environmental > Aquatic > Freshwater >...
CCCCGAGGAACCCGAGCGTTTCGCCGAGGTGCTCAACGGCTTCCTCGCCGCCCACGACTGAATCCTGCACCTTCATTCCCCCGCGAGTTCATCACTTACGCGGCAAAAGAGGGGCGAATGGGCCGCGTAACTGATGGACTCGCGCGGAGGTTTGCGAGGGGGTTGGGAGGGCGGTGACGCTAAAGGGGGAAGTGGCAGGCGACTTCGCGTCCGTCATCAAGTAGTTGCAGGGTTGGCTTGTCGGTACGGCAGATGTCCTGCGCGTAGTGACAGCGCGGATTGAACGCGCATCCCGCGGGCTTATCAATCGGGCTGGGCAAATCACCGGTCAGCACAATGCGCTCGCGCATCTCGGCCTCAGCGTCAATCACCGGAATGGCCGAGATCAGCGCCTCGGTGTAGGGGTGACGAGGTGCGGTGTACACATCAGTTGAGGAGCCCACTTCGACAAGTTCACCGAGGTACATCACGCCAATGCGGTCGGCGATGTGATGCACCACCGCCAAATCGTGCGCGATGAACACGTAGGTGAGGTCGTTGTCGCGCTGCAGGTCGGACAACAAATTCAACACCTGCGCCTGAATCGACACGTCGAGCGCCGACACCGGCTCATCAGCGATCAGCAACTTGGGAGCCACGGCGAGTGCGCGTGCGATTCCGAGTCGTTGCCGCTGACCGCCCGAGAACTCATGCGGGTAGCGGTCAGCGTACGACGGATCGAACCCCACCTGCTCAAGCAGCATCAGCGCACGCGCACGAATCTCTGCGTTGGTGCCGAGCGAATGTGTCAGCATCGGCTCTTCCACGGTCGCTAATGCCCGACGGCGCGGATTAAGCGACGCGTACGGATCTTGGAAGATCATCTGGAAGCCTAGGCGAAGCGTGCGCAACTCGCGGCGTGACTTGGTGGTGATGTCGACACCATCGAAGATGACCTCACCGCTCGTCGGATCGAGCAAGCGCACTAAGCAACGTCCCAACGTCGACTTGCCGCAACCACTCTCGCCTACCAGCCCCAGAGTCTCTCCGGCTCGCACCGACAGACTGACCCCATCGACCGCCTGCACCAGCTGCTTTCCCTGCGACGTGCGAATCGGAAAGTGCTTGGCGATCTGACGCGCTTTGAGCAGCAGACCGCCCTCATCCACTACGGGTTCGCTCACGGTGCCACCTCCAACGGAGTCATCGCTTGACGCCGAAGTTCAACGCGATCTGCGAAGGGCAAGACACACGAGTCGAAGTGACCGGGGATGTGCTCGACAAGTTCGGGCTGTGGACGACACGTATCCGACACAAACCTGCAGCGGGCAGAGAACAGGCAGTGATCGCGGTCGGGGTCGCCGGGTGAAATCGGTGCCCCAGGAATCGCTGCGAGTCGCGCCACTCTCGTTCCGTCGGTTGGCGGAATCGACGCCATCAAACCCCAGGTGTACGGATGCAGAGGATTGCGCATGACCTCGCGCCGTGGTCCTGCTTCTGCCAATCGGCCGCCGTACATCACCATCACGCGGTCGCTCATCTGTGACACCACGCCCATGTCGTGCGTAATCAGCACGATCGAAGAACCGAACTCACTTTGCAAACTCTTGAGAAGTTCGAGAATCTGCGCCTGAATGGTGACATCGAGCGCCGTCGTCGGTTCGTCGGCAATCAGCAGCGATGGGTTGCACGACAACGCCATCGCGATCACGACACGCTGACGCATACCGCCGGAGAATTCATGCGGGTACGAGTTCACGCGATCAGCCGCATTCGGAATTCCAACGGCGTCAAGCAACTGCACTGCGCGAGCAAGCGCGGCCTTCTTCGACACCTTCTCGTGTGCCCGAATCTGTTCGCTGATATGCCATCCAGCGGTGTACACGGGCGTCAATGCCGTCATCGGGTCCTGGAAAATCATTGCGATCTCTTGACCTCGAACCGCGCGCAATTCGTCGTCACTCATCGTCAGCAAGTCGCGGCCCTTGAACAGTGCCTGTCCCTCGATGACGCAGTTGGGATTGTCGATCAGCCCGAGCACCGACAACATCGACACGCTCTTGCCAGACCCTGACTCGCCCACAAGTCCGACCACATCACCAGGACCCACCGTGAATGAGATTCCATCGACGGCCGTGACGACACCCGTACGCGTACGGAACGACACCCGCAAGTCGCGTACGTCAAGCAGCGGCTCAGACATGACGCACCCTCGGATCAAGCCACGCGTAAAGCAGGTCAACGATGAAGTTCGCCAGCACCACGAAGAAAGAAGCGTAGAGAACGCAAGCGAGAATGACCGGCAGGTCGAAATTCTGCAACGAGTCGTACGTTAACTTGCCAACACCCTGCAATCCGAACACGACTTCCGTCAGAAGCGCGGCACCACCGATGAGCGCGCCGAAATCGAGGCCGAACAAGCTGACGATAGAAATCATTGACGTGCGCAGTGAGTGCCGAATGAGCACGCGCGTTTCACCGATCCCCTTCGCCCGCGCCATGCGCACATAGTCCTCGTTCATCGACGCGACCATTTCCGAACGCAGCACCCGCGCGTAGATACCGGCGTAGAGAACGGCGAGAGTGAGCCACGGAAACAGCAGATGCAGCGCCCATGGCCCCACGCCGTCGGTGAGTGGCACGTATCCCAGCTGTGGTACCCACGCGAACACGGTGTCGTGTAATCGGCTCTGGGTCACAAGGTTCACCACCTCGCCCAACCAGAACACCGGAAGTGACACGCCGATAACTCCAATGACCAGGATCAGCGGATCAATGACGGTACCTCGAGCGGCCGTAGCGGCCACGCCCATGATGAGCGCCAGCACCACCCAAATCAGTGCGGCACCGAACACCAACGACAGCGTCACCGGAATGGCCTGCATCACCTGTGGAATCACCTGCGACCCGCGGTTGACGAATGAGGTGAGATCGCGGTTGATGAACAGGTGCTGCATCATCAGCCCGTACTGCACCCAGATCGGCCGATCGAAACCAAATGACGCTCGTACCTGGGTGAGCGTTTCCTGGCTCGCGTTTCGCCCCGCAATGCGCGCAGCTGGGTCAATGCCGGGGGTAGCAAAGAAGATGAGGAAAACCAGCACGCTGATCGCGAACAACACCAAGAGTGCGGCCAGCGCGCGCTTACCCGCAAAGCGCCACATCAGGCAGCACCTCGCAATCGCGCCTTCGGGTCGAGAGCGTCGCGCACTCCATCACCGAGCAGGTTCAGTGTCACGGCGGTGATGGCGAGCAGAATTCCGGGGGCGATCGCTACCCACGGCCGCGTGTAGAGCAAGCCCACACCGTCGTTGACGATGGTTCCCCAACTCGAATCTGGGGGCTGCACTCCGATCGACAAAAACGACAACGCAGCTTCGGTGAGCATGTTGATGGCGGCCATCAGTGGCAGGAACACGATGATCGTCGGCAACACATTGGGAAGGATTTCCCGCCGCAGCAGTCGCATGTCGGGCGCGCCCGCACCGACTGCCGCTTGCACGAACTCACGCTCGCGGAGCGACATCACCTGCCCACGAATAGGGCGCGCGACATAGGGCACGTACACGATGCCGATGATGACGATTGGAAGCAGGATGCTTGCCGACGACAACGTCACCGGGCCGATGGTCAGACTGCTGCTGATCAGCACCACTGACAAGCAGATGGCCAGCAAATACACCGGAAATGCCCACAGCACATCAAGTCCACGCGACAACACCGCGTCGACTCCCCTGCCGAAGAAACCCGACACGATGCCGATGATGCCCGCCAACACGCAGCACAATATCGCTGACGCAAAGCCGATGATGAGAGTGTTACGGCCGCCGTACAAAATGCGGGAGGCCACATCGCGCCCTTGGTTGTCTGAGCCAAGGAAGTACTGAGCCGTCCACGTCGGTGCGATGGGATTGACACCGAGTCCGAGTCCCTCAGTCGAGGGCTCGAGCACCGGAACCGTTTGTCCATTGATCGTGATCGTGCCGGCGACATTCGACGTGAAGGCGTCGGTGTGCGCGATCGACGATTCGTACAACGGTGCTGCGATACATGCGAGCACGATGATGATGAGCACCACCAGCGAGCCCATCGCCACCTTGTTGCGCCGAAGGTCCCTCCACGCCGTCCGCCAGGGTCCGGCGGTTGGCGAAGAGGGAACCTCCGCGCGCTCAGTATCGAGCGTTGTCATCAGCTATTTCGCAGACCGGCTATTTAACCCACAACTGGTCGACGAGCATGTAGAACTGCTTGCTGAACTGGTAGTTGCCGGTGTCCTTCGAAATGAAGTCGATCAACTTCGGCGTCATGACGGGAACCATCGGGCTCTGTTCCATCATGGCCTTGTCGACAGCAGCCCACTTCTTGTTCGCCTCATCGAAGCTGGTCTGCTCCGTCTTCAGCGCATCGTCCATCTGGGCCTGAATCTTCTTATCGCAGAAACCCGACATGTTGATCGACGAGTCACTGCCCGGCGTGAACGAGGCGCAGCCCAGCAACACATTGAGGAAGTCAGACGCGGCGGGGTAGTCCTGGTACCACTGCGTGACGCTGATCTGTACCTTGTTGTTGCTGTTCTGAATGTAGGTGAACTGAATGTTTCCAGAGATTGCCTTCACCTTGGCCTTGTACCCAATCTGGTTGAGCACCGACTGCACATACTCACCGACAGCCTTGTTCACCTCGTCATCGGCAACGATCACCGTGACCTCTTGGCCGGCGGTACCCGACTCAGTCACCAACTGCTTGGCCTTCTCGAGGTCAGCGCCCTGCCACGTGTCGCCAGCAGGATTGGTGTACTGGCAGTTGGCCTCGTAGCCCGGGAATCCAGGCGGCAGAATCGTGCAGACCGGCTGGGCAAGGTTCGCTCCGCCGTACAACTTCACGATCGCGTTGCGATCGATCGCCCAGTTGACTGCCTGGCGCGCCTTGAGGTTGTCGAACGGAGCGAGGTTGACGTTGAGTGGCAAGTACCAGAACGCCGTGAGTTGGTTGACGTGCACTTGGCTGGCGTACTTCGAACCAATCTCGGCCAAGCGGTCGGCCGGGGGCGGGTCGTAGAGCCAGTTCGCCTGGTTGTTCTCAACCGCCGTGACCTCGGCTTCGACCGTCAGACCGAACTTGTAGTCAATCTCGTCGGGGTAACCGGCAGGCTGAGCCGCGCGGCTCCATTCCTTGAAGTTGGGGTTGCGCACCATCACCAGCGCCGTGTTCGGGTCGTACGACTTGAACATGTAGGCGCCGGTCGTAGGAATGGGCGTGTTGCCCGCATCCTTGGTGGGTGCGCTCTTCGGGTTGATCGCCGCGTGCGGCACCGAGAGCTTGTAGAGGAACTCAGGATCGGGGGCCGTGAGGTTGATCGTCACGGTGCCCGCCGTCTTGTCGCCCACGACGCCACCTTCAAGGGTGCACGTCTCCGGCGCCTTGATGCACGCATCAGCGCCAACGATTCCGTTGTAGAAGGAACCGGCCGTGGGGCTCGACACCTTGAAGATGCGTTGGAACGAGGAAACGACGTCGTCGGTCGTCAGGTCGGCACCATCAGAGAACTTGATGCCTTGACGCAATTTGAACACGTAGGTCTTGCCACCATTAGTCGTGTCAGGAATCGACTCGGCCAAGTCGGGTACCACTGTGAACGAGCCCTCGCCGTCGACGTGCTTGAAGGCGGTCAGACCGTCATACGTCCCCTGGTACAACTGCCAGAACTGCAGCGTGTAGTTGACCTTGGGGTCCAGCGTGCCCGCGGCACCTTTGGCCAACAGCGTGAGAGTGCCACCAGCGTGGGCGGGGTCGTACGGACGCACATCGCTGTCGTTGCCAACGGAAGCGCTACCGCTAGGCACCGCCGACGCACTACTGGCGGCTGCCCCCGAACTTCCACTCGGTGACGGACTCGATCCGGATGAGCAGGCCGCGAGGGCTCCTACAGCGAGGAGCGACACTCCAACCGTGGCGATTCTGTGCAAGCGCATCGACGTCCTCCGAAAACTCGGGATTCAGTGGCAATTGAGCAACCTCGAGCATGCCATTACCGGCATGGGTGCGCGAGTCGACTTGGTCAAATAAGACGATTCCGAGTCCGAATCGTTGCCACAGGTCGCGCATCATCGGGCCTACACTCAAGGCTGTGCCCTACATTCTGGGAATTGCCGCACTTGTACTGCCCACGATGCTCGTGGTGCAGACACTTCGCGGCAAAGTGAAGCCCACGTGTTGCGCGCCGCCCGCCGATCGCGATCTACGCCTACGGCAAGGCGACGCGCCCTAGGTCGTCTGTTGAGTCGCCGACGGCGAGGGAGTCGAAGCGTCAGTCGGTGATGCAGTGGGTGAAGGCGAAGTCGCTGGAACACCCGCGAGCGTCTTGGCGAGGGCCTCGGCCATCGCCAAAGCCGCGGCCAACTCCTTCTGCGCAACGCCATACGCCGCGAAGTCACCCGCCTTGAGTGCTTCTTGGCCCGCTGCGTACGCCGCCTGGGCTGCCGTCAACGCCGCAGCCAACTGAGCTTCTACGCTGCCGGTGGCACTGGGTGATGGCGATGGCGACGGGGAGGTCGGATCGGTGGGCGTCGGAGTGATGGGGGTCGTCGACGTCGATGCGCCGAATACCTTGGCAAGCCCCGCTTCGAGGGTGTCTTCAAACGCCACGGTCTGACCGAACGACACCAGCACCTTGCGCAAAAGCGGGTAGCCCTCAGCTCCGGTGGCCAGTACGTAGACCGGCTCGACGTAGAGCATGCCTCCAGCCACTGGCAACGACAGCAAATTTCCCAATTCGACGTCTGATCCGCCACGTCGTAGCAAGGACAATTGCGCCGACACCGACGGGTCTGATTCGAAATTATTCTGTACTTGGCTCGGACCTGGAATGGTTGTCTGCCGCGGCAACTGCAGCACTTGCATGGTGCCGTACCCCGCACCAGGTTCAGAGTTCACCGCCATGAAAGCCGCCAGTGTCTGCCGCTTGCTCGGGGCAAAAGTCGTGGTCAGTGAGAAGAACGGTCGAACCTGTCCGGGCATCTGCAGTTGCAGGTAGTAGGGCGGCTGTGCCTGGTTGACTCCGCGTCGGGTCGGGTCGTCGGGCACGATCCAGAAATCCTGACCGCCGTAGAACGACTGGGGGTCGGTGACGTGGTACTGAGACAGAATCTGACGCTGCACCTTGAAAATGTCTTCCGGGTACCGCAAGTGCGCCATCAGGTCGGCAGGAATCTGGTCGCGCGGAGTGACCGTGCCGGGGAATGCGCCTTCCCACGTCTTGAGGATCGGGTCGGTGGTATCCCATTCGTAAAGCGTCACCGTGCCGTCGTAAGCATCCACGACAGTCTTGACCGAGTTTCGGATGTAGTTGACCTGATCGCGTGCTTGCACTGCCAGCGACGAGGCCCTTGTGTTGACCGAGTCGGCAGTTGCATCACCCAGCGTCGTCAATTCCGAGTACGGGTACTGGTCGCTGGTGGTGTAGCCGTCGATGATCCAGACGATGCGCCCGCCGACGACGGCCGGGTACGCGTTGCCATCGAGGGTGAGCCAGGGGGCGATATTCTTCACGCGGTCGCGCGGTTCACGATCGTAAAGAATGCGTGAGTCTTCGTTCACCAAGTTCGACAACAAGATGTTCTGCTCTTGGAACTTGGTGGCAAACACCAGTTTGTTAAACATCGACCCAAGGGACACACCCCCCTTGCCGCTGTACGTGTTATTCATCTGCCCATTGGCACTGCTGTCGTCGGGGTAATCGAGTTCAACGGGGGCGGTGGTTGAAGGCGCACCCACGATGGAATACGCCGGGGACTGCTCACCGAAGTACACCCGAGGCTGCGTGATGTTGAGCGCGCCCGTCGGCGGCACATTCGATTCGTAGAATTTGGGCTGACCATCGGACGTGGCCGTGTTGTCATAAGCCGACACAAAGCCGTAGCCGTGGGTATACACAGCGTGGTCGTTGATCCAGTTGTGCTGACCGTCAGGAATACCCGCGAGGTTAAGTTCGCGCACCGCAACAACCGAGCCACGCTGGCGACCGTTGAGCTGGTAACGATCAATATCGAGAGTGTCAGGGAATCCGTAGAAGCCACGAATCTGCTGCAACTGCCGATAAGTCGGCGACACGATGGCGGGGTCAAGCAACCGCACGTTGGCCAGAGTTCCGGCGTCCTTGGCGATGGCCGCCTTGTTCGGAACCTCCGACGCTGAGTAATCCTCAACCTTTGCGTCAGCGATCATGTAAGCCGCGCGAGTGGAGTCAATATTGCGCTGAATGTAAGGCTGCTCTTTGTTCGCCTCACTGGGTCGCACCTGAAATTGCTGCACGACCGTCGGCCAAATTCCTCCGATGACCAACGACGACAGCAACAACAGGCCGAGACCGAGCAGCGGCAAGGTCCAGTTGCGCACGAACACATTCACGAAGAACAGCAGGGCACACACAATGGCGATCAGTGTGAGGATGTCTTTGGCTGGCAATACGGCATTGACGTCGGTGTAGGTGAGCCCGGTGATGAGTGAACCTTGTTTCACCGACAGCTCAAAACGATCAAGCCAGTACGACCATGCCTTGAGGAGCAGGAAGATTCCGAGCAGCAGTGAAATCTGCGCGCGAGCTGCGGGAGTGGTGCGCTCACCTGGCGTCTGCAACTTAATTCCGCCGTAGATGTAGTGCACGATCAGCGTACCGATGAGCCCGAGAATCACCACGGTCATCAAGTAGCCAATGACAAAACGTTGGAACGGCATGTCGAAGGTGAAGAAGCCGATGTCGCGGTTGAACTGGGGATCAGTGGAATTGAACGGCGTCGCATTTCGCCACAGCAGGTACGTTCGCCACTCAGCTGATGCTGAGAGACCGCCCAGCAACCCCAGCAAGATCGGCACGATGATGAACACCGGCCGTCGGGCAGGGTCAAAAGATTGGCGGTAACGCTCAAGGCTGACCTGCTCAGGCGACGTGCCCCGGTATGCCGGCCGAACGCGATAGGCGACCCACAAGCACAGCCACACACCCAGAGCCATCACAGCACCGAACACAGCGAAGAGGAACAAACGGGTCAGCAACAGGGTGCCAAAGACACTCGACTTATCGACTGACTCGTACCAGAGCTTGTCGCTCCAGAAGTTGGAGAACAGCACGAATGAGAGTACGAGCAAACCCAAAATGAGCAGGGTCGGAAGCAGGACACGTCGCTTGCGCGGTGCCGGATCGGTCACCGCTGACCCACCGCCCGCTCCAGGAAAGTCGTACGCCACAGACACCAACTTAGGTCACGGTCCCCACTGGGGACTTGGGATGGGTCGGCCAAGGTACTCCGACCCCTGTTCATCTCACGCGTGCGGACCCGCCGAAGTTCCCGTCGGCGCGAGTTACTCCTTCGTGCACGGGGGCACGGCCTTGCCCGCCACCCACGCTTCCGTGGCCGCCACAGCGTCGGTGAGGGTATCGACGGGGGTCACCGTCAGTCCCTCAGGAACGTTACCCACGACCCCCTCGCAGTTCTCCCGAGGAGCCAAGAATAACTCCGCCCCCGCGCGCCGGGCACCCACGAGTTTTTGCTCAATGCCGCCGATCGGTCCTACGTGTCCGTCTGGATCGATGGTGCCCGTACCGGCGACAAATCGACCACCGTTGAGTTGCCCGGGCGTGAGTTTGTCGACAATGCCCATCGAAAACATCAACCCCGCACTTGGACCACCCACGTCGGTCAGCCCGAAGGTGATGGGAAATGGTGCGCGATAGGCCGTCATGGAGGTGATACCGACGTAAGGCACATTCGGGTTGTCGGGCCGAGGGGCGCTGGTCACGGTCGCCTTCACCGTCGCTCCTGCACGCGTGAGGGTGAACTCGATCGCCGACCCGATGGGCTTGGCTCGCACCGCTTTGGCGATATCAGCGGTCTCCTTAACGGGCTTGTCACCGACAGCAACCACGATGTCGTCAGGGTGAATCACCCCATCAGAAGGTCCATTTGTGCTCACCGCCACCACCTGCGCTTGCGTGGTCACAGGTTTCTTGAGGAAACGCATCGATGCGGCAATGGCCGAGTTTTCTGAACCACTGAACGCGGCCGCCTGCTCATCCTTGACCGCGTCGGGGTCAACCACCTCCGGATACATCACATCGGTGGGAATGATGCGAACCGTCGGGTCGCGCCAACCGCGAAATGCTTCACCAACGGTCAGCGTGCCCACAGGACCGCCCGACTCACTCACGGTGGTCAGGTCCAGGTGCCCTGACGTCGGGTAGGTCGTGGTCTCCGCGATGGTGATGAGTTCGACTCCCTCAACACTGCCCAGAGTGTTGAACGTCGACCCCGGTGCCAGTTGCACATACGGAACCGGAATTGCCGAGCCCACGACAACGAACAGCGACAGGAGGCAAAAAGCGAGGAGAAGCGAACCGCTACGACGGCTCATGAAAAGAACAGATCAGGCAGCGGACGCGTCGTTGCGCGAGGGCTCGCGCAGATCGATCTCGTCGGTCACCGGACGGGGCAGGGGGCGTGCCATTGCCTCGCGGAAGCGGTCCATGTCTTGCATTCCACGCTCAGCCTCAACCGGCCGATCGGGACGCGCCCGAAGGCCCAGAAGCACGAATACCACACCTGTAATGAGGAACGGAACCAAGAGCCAGACCAGCACGCCCACGGTTATCGTCCTCCTGTTAGCCCACGGTGATCCTTCGAACTTTCTTGACTCCACCGTACACTTTGATTCGGTTGCGCGAGTCACAGACCCCGAGCTCGGCGCGCTTTCCTGACGAAAGCGGCCGCCCCGAGCAGTGCTGCCACCGTGGCCCCGGCAGCCCCCGCCCCGGCGATCGTGACGTCCGAACGCCCGAGTCGACGACCGGCCAACGAGGTACCCGAGAGGTCAGCAATCAGCGCCGCGAGGGCCGTGGGATTGTCGTAGGCGGCAGTCCACCCGCAGTGTCGGAGGCGGCTCGACGTGACCACCCACGGGTGCACGACATACGCCAACTCACTGGCCGGAGCCGGCGTCAGCCCAGCCCGGTGCAGGCGCTCCGCAGTGGCGAAAGCAACAGACGACGGCACTTCGATGCTTCGTTTTCCTGAGATCGCCTCAACATCACGCTGCGACAGCCACCCTTCGCAGCCCACCGTCACCGCTTCGTGCCGAACCGCACCTTGAAGCACGAGATCGATAGCTGCAGCTACATCGTCGGCATGCACAAACTGCCAACGCATTTCCACATCACGCACCGACAACATGAGAGGCGAGGCAAAGTGCCGCGTCACCAAACTGTCGGCACCTGCTCCGACCAGAGCGGCCGGGCGGATGACCGTGACCCTCATGTTCGGATTCACGTCGCGAGATCGCGCGGCCAGTGCTTCGATCTCGAGAAGGTCACCGATCAGGCCCTCGGCAGCCGTCAGGAGAGGCGCGTCGTCGTCGATGGGTGCCGGATTGTCGGCCGATGCACCATGAACGGCGGCCGACGTCACCAGCACCACGTGGCGCACCTGAGATGCGGCAGCCGCCGTCAGCACACATTCAGTTCCTCGCACATTGAGATCACTGCGAAGGAGCGGGTCGGCATCGGGTGTCGTGCTGACAGCGAGGTGCACCACGCAGTCAGCACCAGCGAACACCCGGGCGATGTCAGGGTCGCGCACATCGACGCAGTGCCAGTCGACAGCGTCGGTCGTTCCAGTCTCGAGATCGAGGCCAACGACCTGACGACCTGAGCGCACCAGACGCTCAGCAAGAACCGCTCCGAGGCCGGAAGCAGCGCCCGTCACGACCACGAAAGGCCGTTCGGGGACAGCGCCCATTACGGTGGGATCGGAGGCGGCGCGCCGCCCAGTGCTCCGCTGCGTCATGGTGGGTCCATCCTGCCGCACAATGGCACGGGATTGCTGACGACCGCTCGAACGTTGCACAGGCAGCAGTAACTGCGTGAGGAGGCAGTCAGGTGAGCAGTGGATCTGGATTCGGTTTCGGTCAGGGTGACGGCGGCGACGAGCCGTTCGACCCGAGTTCGTTTGACCTGAGCAAACTCGATATGAATCAACTAGGTGAGGCTCTCCAGCAGTTCGGAGCGATGTTGTCGTCGTCCGGTGGCGGTGACGATGGCCCGGTGAGCTGGGAAACCGCTGAGCGCGTCGCCCGCGAGGCGCTCGCAGCTGCGGGTGACCCGGCTCCCGATGCCGGTGACCGCGCCCGCATCGCCGACGCCGTGCGTTTGGCCGAGCACTGGCTTGACGAGCACACTGCCTTCCCGGCGATCGCGACAGAGCCCGAGGCCTGGTCACGCAGTGAGTGGCTCGTCGCGACCCTGCCCGTATGGAAGCGCATCATCGAGCCCGTGGCCGCGAGTGTGTCCTCGGCGATGGGGACGATCCTGCCAACTGACTCGCCCGAACTTCCTGACGGTATTCCGCCGGAACTGGCCTCCATGATGGGTCCGCTGCTCGGCATGGCCAAGCGCATGGGATCGATGATGTTCGGCATGCAGGTTGGTCAGGGATTGGCCACGCTCGCCACCGAGGTACTGGGTGCCGGCGATGTGGGAGTGCCGCTCGTCGACGACGGCCCGCACGCCAACCGCGCAGCCCTGCTCCCCCTCAATGTTGAGGCCTTCGGCGAAGGACTCGGAGTTCCCGATGACGATGTTCGCCTCTACCTCGCCCTGCGCGAGGCCGCACAACAGCGGCTTTTCGCCGGTGTGCCGTGGTTGCGCGCCCGCCTCATCGGCGCCGTCGAGGAATATGCCCGCGGTGTGCACGTTGATCAGTCGCTCATCGAAGAAGCGATGCGTGATGTTGATCCGAACAACCCCGAAGCACTGCAAGAAGTGCTGTCGAGCGGGGTTTTCGAGCCCACCACCACCCCCGAACAGCAAGCAGCGCTCGCCCGCCTTGAGATTCTGCTGGCACTGGTCGAAGGCTGGGTCGACGCAGTAGTCGCCGCCGCAGCCGCACCGCGCATGCCCAGCGCCGACGCGTTGCGCGAAACCGTTCGCCGTCGCCGCGCCATTGGCGGCCCCGCCGAAAAGACTTTCGCCACTTTGGTCGGTCTGGAAATGCGGCCGCGCCGACTGCGCGAAGCTGCGACGCTGTGGGAAATGGCAGGCAGCGAACTCGGACCCGATGAGCGCGACGCACTGTGGGAGCACCCGGACTTGTTGCCCACCTCGGACGATCTCGAACACCCTGCTGCATTCCTGAGTCGATCGACGGTTCTCGACCTTGGCACCATTGAGGCCGAACTCGGCGAAGACCTCGATGGTGACGGGACGGTCGGACCGGTCCAGTCGTGACCCTGCATGCCAACGCGGTGCAGGTGCTCACTGCGCTGCCAGCTGGCGACCGACGCGACGACTTCCTCGCATTTCTTGCAGCGCACCCTGATGCTCTGTCGCGAGAGTGCGCGGCTGGACATCTGACGGCAAGCACCTTGGTGGTCGATCCGGTCAACCAGCGCGCACTGCTCATGCTGCACCGCAAAGTGGGTAAGTGGCTGCAGATGGGCGGGCATTGCGAGTCCGATGACCTCACACTGCGCGAGGCGGCCGAACGCGAGGCCCGCGAGGAAAGTGGTGTCGAGGGTTTGACGTTGAGCGACGCTCCCGTCAATCTCGACCGACACGGTCTCACCTGCGACGGCCGTGCACTCGACCACCTTGACGTGCAGTACCTCGCCGTCATTCCGATGGGTGCACGCATTGAGGGCAACGACGAAAGTCTGGGTCTGCAGTGGTTCGACTTTGACTGCGTGCCAGTCGACGACACTGCCGTTCAACGACTGGTGGCTGCAGCGCGCCGCACCCTGTTGATCTGAACCACTCGTGTCGGCACTATTCAGTGTTACTATCTACTAGTAGTCACTGATACCGAGTAGTTGTTTCTGGGCCGGTCGTCGAAGGTGGTGCTCCATGAGCAAGCACGAAACCGAGATGCTCAAAGGAACGCTTGAGGGCATCGTCCTCGCGATGGTGCTCGAACGCCCCGCCTACGGCTACGAAATCACCGCCTGGCTGCGCGACCGAGGCTTCGTCGACATTGCCGAAGGCACCATTTACGCGCTCCTCATTCGAATCGAGCAGCGTGGTTTCGTCGATGTTGAGAAGGTCCCTTCCGAAAAGGGGCCGCCCCGCAAGGTGTACTCGCTCAACCCCTCTGGCCGTACGCAACTCGATCAATTCTGGACTACCTGGGATTTCCTCACCCAACGAGTCGAACAACTGCGAGAAGGAGGCGCGTAGTCATGGCACCGAAATGGTACGAGCAGAAGAAGCAGTACCGCGAGTATAAGAAGCGAGTCGCACAACTGCCGACAGCATCCTGACCATGTTCGACGACCTTGCTGACCTCTTCGACCGGGCCGCAGCAGACCAGACTGCCGTTCGCGACGTCGTCGGAGATGATCCGGTCGAATTCGCCGAAACATTTCTGAGTAACTACCCAGTAGGCCGGTGGATCACCAAGGAACGTGACCGACTCACTCGATCAATCACGCTCGCAACCGAAGAAGCCACTGTGACGTAGGTCGTCACTGATCAACGTGCAGCTGGTAGAAATCCCACGCTCGACGGTCATGCCACGAATGGGCACCGAAATTGATAAAGTCACGATCGGCATTTCGTGTGGCGTCAATGTCACTTCGCCCGCGAGCACAGCGAATTCGAAATTCCTCACGCGACTTGGTGAAGTAGTGATTGACACACGCGACATCATCAGAGCCGTTGGGGTTGAGGTTTCCGAAGACCTCGTTGCCATGACAGTCAACGGTTGTACCGCGCACAAGTCGAGCAGCGTGTGCGCTCACCATGTAGAGAACATCATCAGGTCTGGCGATGATCTTGATGATCGGTGAAACGCCGATCTGTCGGCGTGTGAAACGTTCGAGCACAGGTCGCGACTGAAACTGCTCGTGGCCGTTGCTATCGAACATCACCCAGTTAAGGGCGAGTGCACCCGCACTGCAGTACTGCTGCGCGAAGTCACCAATCGATTCACCTGACCGCACCACCATGAACTCGTCAAGGTCGAGGAACGTGACCCACAGATAGCGCGAGCGTGCACGAGCAAGGAAATGGTTATACGCCTTGAATTGCTGCGCCGCACCCGGGAACGACACCACAGTGACACGGCCTGGATAGCGCGCCGGCACATCACGCAACGGCTGCTCGGGATCGTTGTCGTAGAGGTGAATGTGATCAACGCCGAGTGCGAGGTGATATCGAATCCACTCATCGATGTACGCCTCTTCGCCCAATGCGATCGCACACAGCCCGACGCCGGCGGCGCGCGATTTGGGCCGCACGGTGTTCGTCGCCCGGAACCCCGCGTAACGGAGCACGTACGTGAGCTTGCGCGCGCGCTCGCGCAGGCGAGTAACGGTGATCAGAACAACATCCCGGGTGGCGACACATCGACGGGAGGCGTGAGTTCGCCGACCGTTGCCTCGTCGGTCGATTCGGTGAGCGCACCCATCTCGTGGCCGTGGGCGAGAGTGAAATCGACCCCGTCAAGAAATGCCTGCGCCTCACGCAGTCGCGGGTACGGCGCCAGCAGTGCCTCGAAGTCGGCACCGTGGCCCGGCACCAGCAGATGCGCCAATTCGTGCAGCAGGACGTAGTCGACAACGAAAGCCGGCATGCCGCGCAGCCGATGCGAGAGGCGAATGGTGCGGTCAATCGGCGTGCACGAACCCCAACGCTGGTTTTGATTCGTGACCCACCGCACCGACGACGGGCGCGGAGCCCCGGGAAGCCACCGGCGCGACAAGCCGGTGGCGCGACGCATCAGTTCATCGTCACTCGGCACGGCACGTCGTTCACGTGCCTCGAGCCGACCCACTAATTCCTCGGCGTACTGAGCCACGTGGGCGGCAGACATGCGAGCCGGCACCAGGACCACGAAATGGTCTCCTTCGCGGTGTGCCGACACAGTTCGACGCCGACGGCTACTGCGTCGAATCTCGATGACAGGGGGCACGGACACCACGCTAGCCCGACCAAGCGACATGAAATGGACGCCATTCCGCAACCTTTTTTTCATCCACAGGCAGTGGATAGCTTTCCCGCAGGTCAGCGGCCAATCTAGGCCGCGTTCACGGCGCCTATCCCCAGCTTTATCCCACACGCGTCCACAGGACACCTCGGCGTGTTCCACAGGCCATCCCCAAGCTTGTCCACAGGGTTGTTCATTCGACGTTGACTGACTCTGGGGCGTGACCTAGGTTCAATCCTGTCGAAGCCCCTGAGATAACGGGTCGGCATCCGCAAGGGGAAGGCGGATGGCGATTGCGAGCCTCAGGGGTTTCGCTTTGCGCTCAATCGGCATCGATTGGGAAGAGATCTTCCCGCCAATATCTAACTATTTCGGACATATAACCCGGAATTACGAGTTGAGCGTGTCGCGGTTGCACCGAAGGGCCGCCTCGCTGGCTTACTGTTGAGCGTGTCCGGGTCACCGGGCACGGTCGACTCGACCTAGTCACGCCGCCAAGGCGTGATAGGAAACCCAGTCGGGGACCGTTCATTACACACAAGGAGCACCCGTGGCGGAGAAATTCGAAGGCGAGGCCTACTGCGTGAAGTGCAAGGCCAAGCGCCAGGTCACCGACGGCCACGTCGAGGAAAACGCGAAAGGTACCCGCATGGGCAAGGGCAAGTGCCCCGAGTGCGGCACCACCGTCGTGCGCATCCTCGGCAAGGCCAAGGAAGCCTGAGCCACCCACACGCATCGGCCGCCATCTGACGGCCGGAGTAGTCGGGCTTGCCCGATACCGCGAACGCCCACTGATTCCGCAAGGATTCGGTGGGCGTTCGCGCGTGTGTGCCGAGCGCGCCACACAGTAACGGTCAGGCAGGGTAGCCCAGATGCCTTGGGGATCGTGCCAGCAACCCACAGCCCCCTGCGCGCATGATCGCGGGTATGACCGATCACCACCGCACGACGACATTTCCCGACACGGGACTGCCTCTCCTCCTACCCGAGATTCCCCTCGCGTGGCGCGACTGCTCCACAGTGCAAGTCGGAATCGATGAACACCAGGGGCGACTGCTGTTCAATATCGGCCCCCGGGAGTGGCGTGCCATGCGCGCCCTCGACGGCACCCGCCGACTCGCCCGCACCCTCGCCGACTTTGCCGCCGAGGGTGGCGATCCACTCTGGCTCGCGGCCGTCATCAACGATCTGCATCACTGCGGAGCACTCGTTGATGCTGAACCCACTCTCGGAGCGCCCGAACCACGAGCTGAACTCGCCCGCCTCTCTCCCGAAATCGCCACTCTCGCGGCGCTGCACCCAGGGCGAGCACACGACATCATGCGCCGTCGCCGCGATGCCGAAGTTGTGGTGCGAGGCACCGGTCGCGTGGGGGTAGGAATTGCCACGCTGCTGGCATCGGCTGGCATCGGCACCGTGCGCATCACCACGATTGCCGGCGACTGTCCCCGAGTACTGCCACGCACTATCAGCCCACTCGGACCTACGGCCGTCTCTCTGGGTGCACCCGCCCGATCAGCGGCTCGCGACACGCTCTCTCGTGCCGCGTTCGCCGTACGAACCCGGCGGTCAGGCAGTGGCAGACGACCCGACCTCGTCCTCGTGTGTCCACCACGGGTGGTGCCCCCCGAAATCAGTGACGCGCTCAGCACCGTTGCCTGGCCCCATCTCACGGTCATCAGCGACGGTCCCACGGCACGAGTCGGCCCGCTGGTACTTCCCGGCCGCACCGCATGCCTTCGGTGTCTGGAACTGCACCGCGCCGATCGTGACCCTGCGTGGCCCGCGGTGCTGACCCAGGTAGCCCATCACCGCGGAGCCCACCGCAGCGCCACCAACACCGTGCTCGGCACTCTGGCGGCCTCCATGGCAGCCCTGCACGCGCTGCAGGTGCTTGACGGTCAAAGCAGCACTCCCCCACCCAGCGCCGGCGCGATCCTGGAATTGCGGCTGCCCGAGTTGCAGTGGCGTCGACGTAGTTGGACGGCCCACCCTGACTGCGGGTGCACCTGGTCGCCCGACCTCAGACCGGCAGCGTGAAACCACGCAATGTGCGGAACACACCTCGCGGGGCGACAATGGAGACACCGTGAATGATCTACCGAAGAAAGCCCTGACCCGAAGCGCTCGCATGGCCGCGCTTCCGATCGGCTATGCCGGTCGCAGCGCGCTCGGAATGGGCAAGCGCATCGGCGGTAAGTCGGCCGAAGCGGTGGCCGCCGAGATCCAGGCGCGCACGGCCGAGCAGGTCTTCCGAACCCTGGGCGAGCTCAAAGGTGGAGCCATGAAGGTCGGCCAAGCCATGAGTATCTTCGAGGCCGCCCTGCCCGAAGAGATCGCCGGACCCTACCGGGCAACCCTCACCCGACTTCAGGATTCTGCGCCTCCACTGCCGGCCGAGACCGTGCATCGCGTACTTGCGGAGGAACTCGGAATCGATTGGCGCGATCGTTTCGCTCACTTCGATGACACTCCAGCGGCCGCTGCCTCGATTGGTCAGGTTCACCGCGCCACCTGGCGCGACGGCCGAGATGTGGCTGTCAAGATTCAGTACCCGGGTGCTGGCAAGGCCCTCATGTCCGACTTGAACAACGCCCAGCGCCTCGCGCGCCTTTTCGCCGGACTCTCGCCCGGACTCGACATCAAACCACTCGTCGCCGAACTCAAAGCGCGCGTACTCGACGAACTTGACTACCTCGCCGAGAGCGAGTCGCAGCGCACCTTTGCCATCGCATTCGACGATGACGAGGATTTCGTCGTGCCCCACGTGCTGGCAGCAGCACCCCATGTGATTGTCACCGAGTGGATGGAGGGACGACCGCTCTCACAGGTGATCACCTCCGGCACGCGGGCCGAACGCAACCGCGCCGGCCTGCTCTACCAACGTTTCTTGCTCTCCGGTCCAGCACGCGCGGGTCTGCTTCATGCCGACCCGCACCCTGGCAATTTCCGAATCACTCCCGATGGACGACTCGGAGTACTTGATTTCGGTGCAGTCGCGCACCTTCCCGACGGACTGCCGCCACAAATGGGCCGCCTGTTGCGCATTGCGATGACTGGCGACGCCGAGACCGTGGCCGAAGGCCTGCGCGTCGAGGGATTCCTCAAGCCCGGGGTTGCCATTGGCGCTCAGTCGCTGCTCGATTTCCTCGACCCCTTCGTCGAGCCTGCCCGCCACGCACACTTTCGCTACTCGCGCGAATGGCTGCAGGGCCAATTCCGTCGCATCAACGACCCGACGAACCCTGACTTCGCCATCGGACTCAAGCTGAACCTACCGCCGTCGTACCTGCTGATTCATCGCGTGTGGCTCGGCAGCGTGGGCGTACTGTGCCAACTCGATGCCGATATCCCGGCCCGAGGTGAACTCGAGCGCTGGGTACCAGGTTTCAGCGACGGCGCGTAACCCC
>Ga0194042_1000194_pt1 | contig 19132 bp, 17 predicted proteins | sample JunL4412m_MetaG_FD_148974 | JGI IMG/M metagenome (GOLD analysis project Ga0194042, IMG submission 148974) | Anoxic zone freshwater microbial communities from boreal shield lake in IISD Experimental Lakes Area, Ontario, Canada - Jun2016-L442-12m | ecosystem: Environmental > Aquatic > Freshwater >...
CCAGTGCTGGAGTATTTGAAAAGCGCAGTGCTCAACCACCGCATGGGTAAGAATGTGCCGTCTCTACTTCCGGCTTGATTGATGGGGGACTGAACGTTTACCTTTCTTTTAGTTTCAATTTCTGTAAGTAGTTTCTAGTCGAAATAATGCTTCGACTAATACGCTTGCGTCAATAACTCGTAATGTGGAGTAATGCTTGAAGCCCATACATTCTCTGCCTGTGCCGCCTCTAATTACGAGCCCAATAAGTTGCATTCCAGAAGGGTGAATTGCAAATACAGGTGAACCGCTCATACCGTCTGCGTTGATAATTTCACTATCGCACCGATATTTTACTATAAACACGTTTCGCTGTGAGGAGTCTGCTTTGAGTATTGCTCCATGCGTAACCCAAATTTTGGTGCAAATACGCTTTTCCTCATAATTAATTTCCCTCATTTCGAATGGATAGCCAACGATAGCAACCGGAATTCCTTGATAAAGAACGCTGGACACCGGCTGCTCAAAATTGAATGGACTTATTGCTTTCACGACTTCGATTGGAATTTCGTTCATATTGACGCGATAAATCACAAGATCATTCTGGTCAGTATTATCACCATCGTTAGAACACGGTTTATAACACAAATCAAACTCGACGTTCTCGCGACGATCGGTCGAAATGAAATCAACAAATATAATTAGGTCCGCTATTGGTACTCGCTTACCATTAGCGGCAGACACGACGCAATGGTTCGCGGTAATAAAATATATCTTTCCTTTAAATTCAATGAAGAATCCTGTGCCTGTAAAGCGATATAGAATGTTGCCTTCATAATCAGAACATTTAATAATAATTACTCGCGTACAGGATAAAGGAATTCTTTCATGAATCGGGAGATCTCTAATTCTCATTTCGGAAAATTCCTTGTGCATGTTATCTTCAGGTGGCCCAATGCGGCTTCTTTAAGCTTTACTTGCCTTCGATTTCCACTCTGTTCTCGGCGACATGAGCACCGCAAAACTCCGGGACAGACGGCGCATTGTTTTGCCAATGAAACATCGCGGCTGTAGCTCTGAAATTTCTATTGCTATCAAATCTCAGGTATTCCAAGGCATCTACAAATCTTTCGCGCCAGATTGTTCGGAATTTCGGTGTGTCGTGGGACCGGTTGCATGGTTCTGTTTTGGGGGTTCCACCAGATGGAGTGGCCACTTCCTTCGCGTTTCAATTCACAGCCATGCTCGGTCAGATGTCGGATCAAATCACCGCGCTTCATCCGACCTCGACAATCTGCCGTATTGTTCCAGCGGGCGCGATTTTCAGTGCGTCCTCCACGCGCAATTCATGAAGCAATTCAATTGCCTCTGCAAGGCTTTTCTTGGCCTCGTCGATGGTCATTCCTTGGCCGTGCGCTTCTGGAAATTCGGGGCAATAGGCAACGTACCACCCCTCGTCTTGCTCAATGAGCGCCGTATATTCGTGCTTCATGAAAACTCCTTGATTGACAAGTTCGGTAATGTGTCAAAACTGTTCACTCTTACCGAAAACTCTACTTAGAATCTACCGAGTACTGAAAAGAAGCGCAATCCTAAAATTGATAACTCCGGAATGGCGGATGGCCCACCCAAATCGGATTGGCCACCCACGAAACGCTTTCCCTTACTTCTTCTCTTCTTTCTTGTCTTTGTCCGCATCGAGAACCAGCGACACCGAATTGATGCAGTAGCGCAGTCCTGTCGGTTTCGGGCCGTCTTCGAAGACGTGGCCGAGATGGGCGCCGCAGCGTTTGCAGGTCACTTCAGTTCGGGCCATACCGTGTGAGTTGTCGGTGATTGAGGCGACGGTGCCTTCTTTCGCCGTCTTCCAAAAGCTCGGCCAGCCGGTGCCGGATTCGAACTTTTCGGTCGACTTGAATAGCTCGTCGCCGCATCCCGCGCAACGGTACGTTCCGGCGATGTGCGAGTTGTGAAATTTTCCGGTGAACGCGCGCTCCGTGCCCTTTTCGCGCATCACATAATACTGGTCCGCCGTCAATTCCTTCTTCCACTGCGCGTCTGTCTTGGGCAGTGTCCGAGCCTTCGCAGCTTCCACAGCTACAGCCTCCTTTTTCACTTGTTCCGGCGTCAGCGCCGCATCTTCAGCTCCACATCCGCAGAACGAAACCACCACCACCGCGATTGCGGCGAATCGAATCCATGACATACGCTTCTCCTTTTTAATTCCCTTACAAGGGCGAATGAACACGCCCGCCAGTACACCCATAAATGTTACGGCTCTCAATTTAATTTCAACGAAATCGAGCGAGAAAAATTCGCCGCCCTGTTTCGTCACGCTCCGACTTCACGCCGCTGAAACGCCATGAACCCTGGCAGCGCCCAGCCCAATCCGCGAATCACGCCCATCCACAATGCGGTGTGCGCCAGGGCCAGCGACGGGATTTGCTGTCCATCGACGAACGCAGCCGGCCCACCCGCAGCTTGAAAATCCGGGAACAATCCTAGAATCATTTGCAGCCGCGTGATCGTTTCAATCTGCAGCGCATTCGCCGTCACGTCCAGCAGTCCTGAATCCTTTAACCGCGTCATGTCGCTGCGCAACAAATCAATCACATGCCGCGACATCTCGCCGCTCATCACCAAGATCACGCCCAGCGCCACAGTCACCGGAAACGAGAGCACACCCGACCAACTCGCGGTAATGATCGCCAGCACCCAGCCCTGAATGGCCATCAACGCGAACGATTTTACCAGGTTCGGAAGAAACCCGTCAGCCGCCACGCCATGCTGCACACCCTTCGACCGCGACACGATCAGCGAGTACGGTGGATACTTCGAATTCGCTTCGCGAGCCGGTTGATAAATAGTGACGATGAACGCAGACGGCGGTGTTTTCTCGCGGTCCAGAAAGTACTCAAACGGTCGTCCGCGCGGAATGTTTTCAGTCCGATCCAAGAACAATTTTTCGCCGGGAACGCCAGCTGTGATGCGCACATTTGGGATGTGTGAGAGGCTTGACAGAGTCGATGAAATGGCGAAGCGCAACGAGCGCTGTGCGTTCCCAACCGCAGGATCAGGCGGGGCGAATCCGAGCGCGAGAGACGTTCCGTGTTTGACGAATTTCAACTCCGTCGCGCTTGGAGTTGAATTCGCCGGGCTTGAATAGTCGCGCGTCGTCAGCGCGTTTCGGTCGAGTTCCATCCACGATCCCGTCCCTTCAAGGCTCGACCGTTCATGCGTCTCCGCGCGCAACGGCACCGCTCGCACCAGCGCCGAGCAATACACCATCAGGATCGCAAGAAAGCACAGATCAATCGCCCAGAATCCCAGCGCTTTGCCGGTCAAAATCGCCCAACGCGGAAGCGGCTTCGCGCCAATCGTGTGCATGATCCGCGACTCAATTTCGCGCGCAACAGACAGGGCTGCGAGCAGCACAATCAACGCCGCGCCCAGCAATTCTCCGCTTCCAATACAGGTGTTGAGAATCAAGCGCGCTCGCCCCGCGTGCGTCCCGTCCGCGTCCGAAAAATAAGCAATCGCTCCGGGCAACAACGAGAGCAGCAGCACCGTCCACAACACTTTTAACCGCAGCCCTTCTCGAAACGCCAAGACTGCCAGCGCGTACAATTGCCGCACCAACCTCCGCCCGCGCGGCCACACCAACATCGCAAACATCGTCCCAACCAAAATCCACACCATCGCAATCGCCGGGGCGGGGGAGAGCGGATTTTGAAGGGAAGAATAGATGTCTGTCAATACGTTCAGCATGTCAAACCTCTGTGTTTCTGGTTTCGTGTTGAACGTCGAATTCATTCAACACGAAATCCGAAACGAAAACCGATCACTTCAATTCATTCGCCCAAACCCTGAAGCTTTTCAATTCCGCATGACCAAACGACGTCGTCAACGCACAATCCACCGCGTCGCGTCCGCGCCCCATCAACACGCGTCCAACACGCGGCGTGTTGAATCGCGCGTCCATCGTGTACCACACGTTGTCGAGATACACTTCGAACCATGCGCTGAAATCCATCGGCGACGGCAGAGCTGGAATTCCGATGTCACCCAGATACCCCGTCGCATAACGCGCTGGGATATTCAACGCTCGGCAGAAGGTGATCGCCAGATGCTGGAAGTCCCGGCACACGCCCGTCCGCTCCGTGTACACATCCCACGCTGTTTTTGTCGGCCGCGCAAATTGATACCCGAACAACACGTTCGAATGCACCCAATCGCAAATCGCCTGCACCCGCGCCCAGCCCGGTTGCGTCTGTCCGAACAACTGGAACGCAATATCGCTGAAGCGGTCCACTTCGCAGTAACGGCTCGCCAACAAAAACGGCATCGCATCCACGGGCAATTCGCCAATCGTGTGCTGCTTCGCAAATGTGTGCACAAAATCTTTTTCACCGTTATCAAAGACCACGTTGTCATTCGACAAGCACAACCGCCCCGCCGGAGCGAGAATGCGCCCGCACCGGTTTCCGAAACTGTCGTAATAGTCCATGATGGGCATCGGCGGATCAATCCGGATCGCTTCCGGTTGGTTTAAATTCTGCGAACGCGTTGGATGGATATACAATTGAAGCAACATCGGCGTGGGTGCGCGCAATTCAAACACAACTTCATGGCCGCATTGGATGAACATTCGATCCCCTTATAAGGGCTCAACGTCAGCGCCGTTGATCGTGTGAGCATGCACGAAAAAAAGCCTCGCCTCGTCCTGCGTTTGGAACCGGTCTGAACAGCGAATGTGACGTTGTTCACTCGTGCTTGCTCTCGTCACCGCCGGACCGCTCCGTCGCTGCCGAATTGTGCTTCTCTTCGCTATCGCCCTGCGCCATCATGCGCGAACTGTCCGACGATTCCGCCGACCGCCGAATCGACGGCCGCTGCGGCCCCGCCACCACGCTTATCTTACGCAAACGGCGCCCTTCCCGTTTGGTGATTTTAAACGATAATCCACTGTTCGTGATCACATCACCTTCTTTAGGAACGCGTCCGGCCAATTGAAACACCAACCCCGCGATCGTCTCGAATGATCCTTCCGGTTCTTCAAAGTCTGGGAAAATCTCTTTGAACCGTGCAATCGGCGTCTTCCCGGCAAACACCAAGACTCCGTCCGGTGTGCGTTGAATATCCTCGGGTTCGTAATCGTATTCGTCCTGAATCTCTCCGACGATTTCTTCGATCACATCTTCAAGCGTCACCAGTCCCGCCGTGTCGCCGAATTCATCGACGACGATGGCCATGTGAATCTTGCCGCGTTGGAAGTCTTTCAACAGCTTCGACACTGACATCGATTCCGGAACAAATGCAGGCTCGCGAATCAAATCGACGAGCTTGATCAGCTTGGGGTCTTGGAGGGTATAGAGGAGGTCTTTGACGTACACAATGCCTTTGATGTTGTCGAGCGTCCCATCATAAACCGGCAGCCGCGAGAATCCTTTGTCGAACGCGTCCTTGATCGTGGCTTCGCTGGAACGCAATTCCAGTGCGTCCATGTCCGGGCGGGGAACCATGATTTCACGAACCGTTTTGTCATGGAACGTGAACACGCGTTGCAACATCTGCTGCTCGTCTTCCGTGACGACACCGGCCTTCTTGCTTTCGGACAGCAACATCAACAATTCTTCTTCGCTCATTGCAAGCGCGTGGGACTCAACCGCTTTTAATCCGAAGCGTTTCAAAATCACTCTCGATGATCCATTTAGCAGCCAGATCAACGGACGGAATATCGCCAGACACAATTGCATCGGGCGCGCAACATACATTGAAATCGTTTCAGGAAATTGCAGCGAAATGCTCTTCGGCATGATCTCGCCGACGACCACATGAACACTCGTAATCGCGAACAACGCGATGGCCGTCGCAACGCCATGGTCCCAGACGTTCGAATGTCCATCGGGCAAATAGTGGCCAAAGAGATATTCGAGTTTATGCGCAACGAACGGTTCGCCGACCGCTCCGAGCGCGAGGCTCGCCAGCGTGACGCCGACTTGCGTCGCTGAAATATAGCGATCCATCTGCTCAAGCGACTGTTGCACAACCGTCGCAGCGCTCACGCCCTCGCCGATCAGCTTTTCAATCCGCGTCTTCCGCACTCTGACGAGCGCATATTCCGCCGCAACAAAAAACGCGTTGGCCAGGATCAGCAGTATAATGATAAATAGATTTAAAGTGACGTCGTCATTCATCTCGTTTTGATTTTAGCAGAAAGCATTCAATTCGAAAGTCAATTCACAGAATTGCGTTTTCGTCGGGTGGGTTAAAGTTCGGTTAGTCGGCATTGAATCAAGAGCCGCACACGTGAGTAAGCGGCAACATCCCAGGCGATCCCTGTAACCTGTGCCGCTTACTGACGTGCGCGGCTCGTGTTAAATTGAAACGCCGATTTTGCATCCAACATTCGAATGAATCCCGATTTCATCCGTCCTCGTATTGCAATTGAATTCGTGTTCGAGTATCGTGACACGTATATGCGTATGGGGGCGAAGTCAGTGGCGGGACAGCCATCTTCCAAGAACAAACAAGAGAGTCAGCGGGCGAGTGGCAATTCGGCTCGAATGGCTAAATCGTCAGCATCCCCATCCAAAGAAAAAGACTCCGAGAAGTCCAAGTCCAAAGATAAGCCAACCGATAAAAACGCCATCAAAGCTGCTGAACGAAATTCTCAAAGGCTGGCGCGTAGTCTTGAAAAGCTCGCTGACAAGTCTCAAAAACCAGACAAAAGCGAGAAGAGCGACAAATCCGATAAAAAGAAGGAACTCGACACCGCACGGCTCGCGCCGCCCGCTCGTTTCACTGAAAACATTCCCGTCGTCGACGAGTGTCTCGATGTCGCATCGATGTCCGACGAAGACCTGATGAAGCTCTGCCAAGAAGGCGACGAAAGCGCGTTCACGATCCTCTTCTCGCGTTACGAAACCCAAGCGCTTTCCTTTATTCATCGCTTGATCGGCGACCAAAGCCGCACCGAAGCACTCGGCCAAGAAGCGTTCCTGCGCATTTTTAAAGACGCCAAGAGCTATCAATACCCGCGCAGCTTCACGACGTGGTTCTACACCATCGTCCGAAATCTTTGCAAAAACGAATTGCGCTGGCGCTCACGTCACCCCACCGTTTCGATTGAAGAGAACATCGGCCATTCTGAGAATAGCAGTTCCGACCGCGCCTCGCGCATCGGCGACATGTTGCGATCCGAAAGCACCGACCCGCTCGAATCCATGGTGCTCCGCGAACGCAACAGCCGCCTCGAACGCGCCATGGACGAGCTTCCCGATTTGGAACGTGACATTCTGATCTTGAATCGTTTTCAAGGTTTGAAGTATCGCGAAATTTCCGAAATTGTTGGTGTACCAATAGGTACTGTCCGAGTGCGAATTTACTCCGCTCTCGAGACGCTGCGAAAATCGATCAAAGACTATTTTTAGTAGTTGCAATCTGTTTTAAGTGGCACGGGCTTTTAGCCCGTGCATTCAAGATGTATTCGCCGCGTTAATACCGCGCACGATTGTGGAGTAATTACGAACCTACGGTAATAGGAATCATGGACGCGACGGCAAAAGGTACATTGATGGATTGCGAAGGCTGCGGCGAACTGCTCGCGGACTTCCTCTTGGACGAGCTTCCCGAATCGGAAGCCGTGCTCGTTCACGAACATTTATTGATCTGTGTCGATTGCATGAAAGCCTACCGCGAACTCAAAGGCACCGGCAAGGCGCTCGACGCCGTGGCCTCCATGCAGCCCGTCACGAGTTCGCCCGATTTCAAAGCTGCCGTTCAAGCCAAAGCAAAAGAAGAGTCCGAAAAAATCGTCTCGAAATTACCCCCGGACAAACGCCTCCGTTTGGAAGCTCGGCGCGAGGCGCGTCACAGCGTACGCATGTCTCGACGCATGCCGCCGCCCAAAGTCTGGAGCCCCGGACTGTTCGTCCTCGCACTCGCTGCCGTGTTGATTCTCGCCGCGATTCTCTTCTGGCCCACTCACGACAAACCGCTGACCCGCGTCGCGCTCGGGCATTTGGCCGTGTCTGTGGGTACAGTCGATCAATTTTATAAAAAAGAAAAGCAAACCTATTCGCCCGTAGAAGAAGGTAAGAGTTTCCTTCCCGGTGAGGCATTCAAAACCCGCGAATCCGCCAGCGCTCGTTTTGACCTAGCCGACGGCGGCTCCATATTCGCCGGACCATCCACGGATATTGCGTTCCATTTCCCTCAGGCGTTCCCAGGACAATGTTCCGTCCTGACAGACAACGGTGAAGTCGGATTTTTCCGTCCTGACCCGTCCGCAAACCAGTCCGCCTCAGGCGATTGGGAATTCAAATGCGACGCCGGAACCATGACCATCAGCCAATCAACACACGCCTACGCTCACGTCATCAAGCACGAGAAAATCTGCAACCTCGAGGTCTCCGTTCTCGCTGGCAGTGTCCATTTGAAATCACGCGACGGCAGTAAACACGAATCGCTCTACGCCGGTCAGAAGGGTACGATCTCGACAACCGACTCCGTGATCGTCGCCTCCTCACTCACCGACGAACGCCCGCCTGTCTGGCGCACTGACCTCACAACGACATCTGATCTCGCCGCGTTGTTCGGAGGTAAAGTCAAGATTCTTTCACGCCAAACCGGCCAGCTCAAAATTGAATTGCGAACCAATCACGAAACGCCGTTTCACGATTGGGTCTCCGAAATCCCAGGTGTTGCGATCTCGGCCAAAGATGGGCATTTGGTCTGCCCAACAGGCGTGCGCTGGAAGCTCGTCGCGCCCTTCGTTCGTCCGTTGCAATACGAACTGAAACTCAACGCCGAATCGCGTCGTGACACCAGCTTCGCTTTCGCTTACAAAACAGCATCCGGCAGTGTCGCAGTCGATGTCTCGCGCCAAGCCGTTGAATTGTCCGTTGAAGAAGTCGATAAGCTCCGCCGCTCCGACAAAATCTTCGCGCGCGGCCAGCCAAACACCGCCGAGAGTCTCGTCCTGCACTTAAAACAGGAAGGCACGGCTAAAGACTTTTCCGCTTCTTTGAACACGTCAACCAGCAAATCGAAATCGATTCTCCTCTGGAAAGCCAAGCCCGACGCTGCCGGAGAACTTTGGTTCCAAGCACTCGTCGAACCGCTTTTGCTCGACGAAATCATCATCACCGGAACGTTGTCCAGTGACTGGATCCGTGAAAAATTGAGCGGCGCGCAGTAGTACCGTGGAGCGGGATGCAGTTCTCGCTCATATTTAATCCCGTCGCTCAATCAAAATTCTGAATCGTCTTCGCACCCGTATTCGCCGCGATTTCCTCCGTCGCATGACGCAATCGCTTCGCCATGACCCGCAACACATCCAGCGCAAAATACGGCGTCTGGCTGACCATGAACGTGAAACTCTCTTCGTCAACAGGCACAACCTGGCAGTCCGTTTTTGCCATGGCCGTTGCGCTCCGCGTATGGTGTTCGATCAACGCCATCTCGCCAAAAATATGCCCGACAGCGACGGTCTCCAGAACCACACTTTCGCGGCTTAACTCGACTTTCCCTTTCTTTACGACGTACAGAAACATCCCCGGATCATTCTCACGAAAAATGATCTCGCCTGCCTTGTAACTTTTGACATTGTCGCCATACTTTAAGAATTGGATGCTGGTTCGTTCTTTGGCCATCGTTTAGAGTCCTTAATTCGTGGCATTGAAAGTAATACTCGGCAGTTCTTACACTACAAACTATTTAGCTGCGGTCAAACGCACCCGCGTTTTCCTGGCTGAAGAAATGACTGCGGACACCTTCAAATGACGTCAACCAATTCGTCCCGCCTGTGGCTCTGGTCGGCGGTTCTCGCAATCGCTGTCGCCGCCGTTTACGCCAACAGTTTTCACGGCGTTTTCCATCTCGATGACACGCGCAGCATCGTGCAAAACGAATCGCTCCGAACCCTCACAGCACCCGCTACTCTACTCCTCCATCCCGACAACGTCACGCGACCATTTGTGGCATACACCTTTGCAATCGATTACGCAATTTTCGGAGCAAATCCCGCCGGTTATCACGCGCTCAATATCCTCATCCATCTCGCCAGTACGCTGCTCCTCTTCGGAATTCTGTGTCGGACATTGCTCGCAGAAAAATGGACTGGTCAATTCGAAAGTTCCGCAACGCCGCTCGCGTTTTGTATCGCGCTGATTTGGTCGCTGCATCCATTGAACACGCAAGCCGTGACGTACATCGTTCAGCGCATGGAGAGCATGATGGGCATGTTCTTTATGCTTGCTCTCTACTGCATGATTCGAGGTTCCGAAACGAACGCGAACCGGTCACGCTGGCATCTCTGCGCGACGGTAGCCGCAGTACTCGGAGCCGGCTCGAAACAAGTCATCGTCGTTCTTCCATTCGTTGCACTGATCTATGACCGCTGCTTTATTTCCGGTACTTTTCGCGCGGCACTCAAACGCGCCCCAGCACTCTACATCGGTCTGTGCGCGTCATGGCTCGTTGTCGGCGTGACTTTGATTCTTACAAAATCATTCTTTGCCGCTGGCCTCGGCATGAACAATGTCACACCATTTAATTACGCGTACTCTCAATTCGTTGTGATCATTCACTACATCCGCCTCGCGTTCTGGCCGGTCGGTTTGTGCTTGGATTACGATTGGAAAATCGAACGCGATCTCGCCCGGATTCTGCCCTGCGCCGCGCTCGTGCTGGGATTGCTCGGAATTACCGCGTGGCAGCTCCGAAAAAATACGGCCGCCGGAGTCTGCGGAGCTTGGTTCTTTCTCACGCTCGCCCCAACCTCCAGCATCATGCCCATCGCCGACCTCGCCGTCGAACACCGCATGTATCTCGCACTCGCGTCCGTAGTCGCCGTCACAGTGATCAGTCTGTTCGCACTCGCTCGAAAATTACTCGCTCAATCAAATGAACCCACGCCGCTACCACTCCGGGCAATTGTCGCGCTCAGTGTTGTGTTGGGATTAGTGCTGGGAGGCGCGACCGTTTCGCGCAATGCTGTCTATGCGGACAGCATTGGGATGTTGAATGATGTCATCGCCAAACGTCCTGAAAATCCGCGCGCTTATGCGGCACTAGCGATGGATGCGCTGAAAAAAGGTGACATTCAAAAGGCCACCGAAAACGTTGATAAGGTTGTTTTGCTCCGCCCGAAACTTGCCGAGACGTACTATATGAAAGGCCTTGTGCAGTATGCGCAACGCGATCTGCTTGGCGCTATCGATTCCTATGAAACCGCGCTCTCGATCAACCCCAAAGCATCGTTTGGATGGTCCAATCTCTGCGACGCGTGGACTGCCCGCGACAAAAACAACGCCACTATTCGCGGCATCGCCAATGCTCTGAAAACGCGTTCGAATGAAGCCAGAGTTCACATGGACATGGGCAGCGCACTCGCCGCAGCCGCGCGGTATGACAGTGCTGTTTTAGAATTTAGCACAGCTTGGAAAATAGACCCCACAAATGAATCTGCGATTATGAACTGGGGGAAAGCGTTTGAACTCTTGGGCCGTGAATCGGACGCCATAACCGTCTACCGTACGTTTCTGGCCCAAAATCCATCGCGCTCCGGAGTTGCCAACGCCTGGGCGTGGATTCTCGCCACGTCTCCCAACGAGATCATTCGCAATGGAAAAGAAGCGGTCACGCTCGCCGAGCATGCGTGCGCCCAAACGCAAAACAAGCATCCGCTCATGCTCGACACACTCGCCGCCGCCTACGCCGAATCAGGCCAGTTTCCAAAGGCCATCGCCGCCGCCGAAAGCGCGCTCGCGCTCGTCCCAAAGAACTCCACGTTGGCCAACGAAATCCAGGCGCACTTGGCGAAATACAAAGACGGTAAGCCGCATCATGAAGCAAAGTAAACGCTCTATTTCTTGGACGGAGCTTTCGACGAACTGGATTTGGATTTTTCTACTTTCGCCGGGGCCGGAGTTGAATGACATCCACATCCCGTTGCGCACCCGCCGCCTGAAGTTGCCGAACTGGTATCGGTGGCCGTCGCAGTCGCCGCAGCGGGTTTGCTCTCGCTCGACTCGCTCACCGCTTTGCCGCCGCTGCTCTTCTTATAATCAGTGAGGTAAAATCCGGTCCCTTTGAAAATGAACCCACCGCCACCGGAGATTTTGCGTTCGCCCTTCTTCGCGTTGCATTTCGGACACGTTTTATTCGGCTTCGCAGTGATGCTCTCAAAACGCTCAAATTCATTTCCGCAGGCGGTACAGGCGTACTCATACGTCGGCATGTCAAGATTTCCTTTAATCCGTGTCTTTATGGCCAGATGTTCTCTTTCTTTGTAACAGTCCGCGGGAAGAGAAGCAAATCAAAAGCCGGAGCCGCAGCGGTTCTCGGGCGTGCGAATTTGCAATTGGAAGCGTTGCAATTATCATGCACCACATGAGTTCTCAAACAGCTACATCATCCGGGCGCGACGCAGTCGTGAGCGCCCGCCGAATCATCGTCAAAGTCGGCACCGCGCTGCTCACCGGCAACACCACGCGCGTCAACCAAAGCTTTATCAAGCGTCTCAGTGCTTCTGTCGGCGATTTATGGAAACAAGGCCGCGAGACTGCTATCGTCACGTCCGGTGCCATCGGAGCAGGTTGCGGTGTGCTCGGATACAAAGAGCGCCCCAAAGTCCTCGCTGAAAAGCAAGCCTGCGCGGCTGCCGGGCAAGTCGAGTTGATGAAATATTACTCGAACGCCTTCGCGACACAGAAGCCTCAACGCGCCGTCGGCCAACTGCTGTTGACACGCGACACGCTCACCACTCGCCGCCGCTATTTGAACGCGCGCAACACCATGATGACGTTGCTCGGACGCGGTGCGGTCCCGATCATTAATGAGAATGATACCGTCAGCGTCGAAGAGATTCGTTTCGGTGACAACGACAATCTTTCCGCGCTCGTCGCCGGGATTGCCGAAGCTGATCTGCTCGTGATTTTGACGGATGTTGACGGCCTGATGGATTCCAATCCGCGCACGAATCCGAACGCGAAATTGATCCCGACTGTTGCAAGCATGACGCCTGAAATCGAAGCCATGGCGACGCCACTTGGCTCCGCATTCGGTACCGGTGGAATGGTCAGCAAACTCCAATCCGCGCGCATCGCCATGGCCTCCGGTTTCGGCCTGGTTCTCGTCGCCGGCCACGATCCGGAAATACTTCTCGATGTCGTCGCCGGAAAAGAAGTCGGCACCTATTTCGTCCCACGCTCCGAACGCATTGGCGCGCGCAAGCATTGGCTCGCGTTCACGGCACTCCCTAAAGGAGCCATCGTCGTCGATGCTGGCGCGCGCAACGCGTTGATCGGCGGCGGCAAGAGCCTGTTGCCCAGCGGCATCACGGATGTGCTCGGAAAATTCAACGCGCTCGACCTCGTTTCACTGACCTGCGACGGTCGTGAATTCGCCCGCGGAGTCTCTAACTTTTCAAGCACCGACACGCATGCGGTGCGCGGCAAAAAGACAGCGGATTTGAAAGCCATTCTTGGAGCGGACGCTTCTAAGGAAGTCATGCACCGTGACAATCTCGTCATCTTTTAGGCGCTGAATTCCAAACTCAATTATTGACTTTGACCTGCAAAACCTGCACACTGCGGTGTAGTTGGAAATAGCTAGTTTATCGTTTCGTACTGCCTTCGAGATCGGGATATTTTCATGTCAGTCCATCACCAAAAATTCAGCGTCAATTTCAAGTACGATGTCGTCTTCACGCGCAATCTGTTCGCTCCGGAAAACCGTACGATTGTGGACGTGCTGCCTAAGACAGGCACGCCTGCGCGCATGGCGTTTTTCATCGACTCCGCCGTCACAGAAAAATGGCCCGGTCTCGCCGACACCATCGTTGAATGGGCGGGCCGTAACAAAGAATTCGTGGTCCTTCCCGAACGCCCGATGACGGTCCCCGGCGGCGAGGAATCCAAAAATAATCTGATGTTTGTCCAGCGTATCACGCATCAATTGCAACGCATGCAGATCTGCCGACATTCGTATTGCGTCGCCATCGGCGGAGGCGCCATGCTCGACGTCATCGGGTTGGCCGCGGCCGTTTTCCATCGAGGCGTTCGGCTTATCCGCGTCCCAACGACAGTCTTGTCCCAAAACGATTCCGGGATCGGCGTTAAAAATTCGATCAATCTCGACGGCGTCAAAAACCTGATCGGTTCGTTCGCGCCGCCATATGCCGTGTTGAATGATTCAATGTTCCTGACCACGCTTGAAGACCGCGATTGGTATGGCGGTATCTCCGAAGCGTTCAAAGTCGCGATCATTAAAGACGCTGAATTCTTGTCTGAAATGGAACGCCGAGCCGACGCGATTCGCGACCACGATCTCGACGCGATGGAGTACGTTGTGAAGCGCTGCGCCGAATTGCATCTCGACCACATCGCGACAGCCGGCGACGCGTTTGAAATGGGGTCAGCACGTCCATTGGACTTCGGCCACTGGGCCGCGCACAAGCTTGAATCGATGACCAACTTCGAGCTCCGCCACGGTGAAGCTGTCGCCATCGGCATCGCACTCGACGTCTATTGCGCTGCACGCCTCGGCTTCATTTCAGACGCTGATCGCGACCGTATCTGCACCGCGATGCGCCGCTGCGGCATGACGCTTTGGCACCCGATTGTTGAAAAAAAGAGCGGCTCAGGAATGTACATGGTCCTCAACGGACTCGAAGAATTCCGCCAGCATTTGGGCGGACGCTTGACGCTGACCATGCCCGACGGCATCGGCAAAAAAGCCGAGATCCACGCTCTCGCCTCAGAGATCGTCGCCGACGGAATCCGCTGGCTCGCCGAATCCCAAAAAGCCGTCGCGAAGTAATTTTGTGAGTGATGGCCGGGGGCCACGGCGCAGAGTTCTGTTCCTTGGTCCCCGAGCGTAGTACTCATCTCTTTTTTATTGCCGTTCTTAGCGTCTCTGCGAGAAACCGTTCGTGTGGAATTAAAATAAATCCCGCGCCCGGTAATTTTTTCGGATCGCCACGACCTTCGCTTTTCGCTCCGCAACCAACCCGCTCGGCAAATCAATCGTCTTCGGTCCGCTCTCGGTATTAAACAACCGCCGCAGCGCCTGCGCGTGCCGGTGCGTGAAATTTGAGTCCTGCAATTTCCACAGTGTTTTCAAGACGTCGAGCGCGTCGGCGATCTCGTCCAATTCCGGCGGTGATCCCATGCTGGGAACAGGCAGCTCAATAAAGCCGTGGCTTCCAGCGTGCGCAAAACTCGCAAGCCAGTCGCGTCGCCACGCCCGCTTTGCCGCGTTGATGTCCGCCTCTTCCGCCAGTCTCCACAACGCTTGCCGCGCGCCTGGATGAACCTTCCCGGCAAGTATCGGCAGCCCCTGGTTTCGAATGGCGTTGCGCGGAATATCGTTGTCGAAATTCGTCTGGTCTGTTCGATACGCCTGCTTTTTTTGTTTCAAATAATCGATCACTTCAAACCGAGTGCATCCCAACATCGGGCGGACGACCAGAATCTCATGTTCCGCGCGAGCGTCTTTCGGCGTGAGAATCAGTTTCGAGTCGCCCCAATCAATCTGCTCCGAAACGTCCGGTTCTTCTTCTAAGCGCAGCGGCCCCGTCCAACCAATTCCGCGCAACCCTTCAGAACCCGTGCCTCGGCAAATTCGGTACAGTACCGTTTCGATCCGATCATCCGCATGATGCGCGACGGCGACACAATCTGAATTCGACCGCAATGCCGCCGCAGCTAAAAATGACCGCCGCACAATTCGAGCGGTCTCTTCCAGTGAGCGCTTTAATTTCAACGCCATCGCCGGTGCGTCCGCGTGAGCTGTGATCAGTTCGATGCCATTTTTTTTGCAGAGAGCCAACGAAAATAATTCGTCATCGCTGGCATCTTGACCCCGTATGCCATGATTCAAATGGGCTGCGACGATTTTGAATTTGAGGTCGCGCTTTTTCGACAGTTCAAGCATGCACAAAAGTAGCGCGATGGAGTCCGGCCCGCCCGAAAGCGCGACGAGCACGCGACCGCCTGTGGCGATTAATTTCCGTTCGCGAATGGCATTGCCGACAAGAATGGGAAGGCGCATAGAGGTCACCGGGGTTGCGGGCTACGCCTTAAACAATTCGCCTTCCAAAAAGTTCTTCAGCAACGTCTCTCCGCCCTGCGTCAGAAAACTTTCCGGATGGTATTGGACGCCTTCAAGCGGCCATTCGGTGTGGCGGATGCCCATGACTTCGCCCTGGTCTTCCGTCCGGGCAACGACCTTTAAAAATGGCGGCAGCGTCTCTTCGCGGACAATCAACGAATGGTAGCGCGTCGCTTCGAACGGGCTCGGCATGTTTTCGTACAGGCCTTTGCCGTCATGCGTGACGCGTGACGTTTTGCCGTGCATCAAGCGGTCCGCGCGATTCACTGTCGCTCCGAACGCAGCTGCAATCGACTGGTGTCCAAGGCACACGCCCAGCAACGGAACTTTTCCTGCAAACTCCAGGATCGTGGCAACCGAAATGCCCGCTTCTTTCGGTGTGCAAGGGCCGGGGGAAATAATGATCTTCTCGGGTCGAAGTTTGTGGATTTCTGGAATCGTGATCTGGTCGTTGCGCACGACCTTGAGGTCCGCGCCCAATGCACCCAGGCATTGAACGAGGTTGTAGGTAAACGAATCGTCGTAGTCGATGACCAAAATCACGCGCGTCGGACTCCTCATTGAGAATGAGCGAGTATCATACGCGACGAATTAAAAATCGCAACTCTTCAGACTAGGCAAGAGCCGCGCACGTGAGTAATCGGCAAAACAAGGGAGCGAGTAAACCGTCATGCCGCTTACTTGCGTGCGCGGCTCTTGGGTATTCTACGCCAGCTCAAACGCCGACATGAGCAGCGATTGAACTTCACCCATCAGCGCTCGAATGTCCTTGCTTGGAGTAATCGACTGGCGGTGCATGTCCAGAATCACTGCGCCCAAATTATCCAATTCGCCGCCTGGAGCCAGCAGAGCTGGGATGATCGGCAGCGTCTTTAAATCGGCGATATGAACTTGCGGAAATACGACGCCGTTTTCGCCCGTTACTGCAATCAAATACTCGCTGTACAACTTCGTATTCAAACACACGCACAGCGCATCAAGCGAAACGGCCTGCGTCAACTTTGCATCGCGAGCCGCATCGAAATCGCGCCCGTGCACATCCAGCCCTTCGTGGGCCGCACTTTTTGCAAAGGTCACGTGGACTGAATTCCGCACAAAATAGCGTTCGCGATCCACTGTCGCAATAATGCCCTTCGCGGTCTGTCGCGTGATCAATTTCTCGGAACGATCATACAAGGCCGCATCACGCAACTGGCAATTGAAGGGGCGACCCGGATGCGGCGGGAAATGTTCGAGATGCTTGTCGTATTCAATATAGCGACCGGCCCAATGAATCGGCGTGAATGTATTGAATTCGGATCCATCGATAATTCGCTTGTGAATGCGCGGATCATACGGTTTTTCCGATCCTTCTTGAGTCGTAAAAATTCCGTTAATGACAGTCCCCAACAACCTTTTTGGAAACGGTTGGAAGCCGGTCGAAATGCCGTCTCGGACTTCAAACAAGTCCGACATCGGAACGCCCAGCTTCTCCATCTGGCTTATCTGCGTCCGAAGCTTCGGCTCCAGCGTATTGCAAAATCGTTTCGACGGCCCGTGCGACAGTTGCGATTGCGGCGTCTCGCCATCGCCCGTCGCGACAATCGAATTCATGCCCGGTGCCGTCTTGCGCACTCGAAGGACGCATGTCTCAACGACCCGCTCGCCGAACAATCCGGCATCCAACGGCTTGATCGATTCAATCGTGTGCTTCAACAACATTTCGCGTAGCGCTTTGTATCGCGCATTGCGCTGGAACGTGGACGGCACCACAAACGCCATTACGCCGCCCGGCTTCAACATCGCCAGAGCGCGTTCAATGAACACAGCAAATAAATTGATCTTCCCCGTGCCCGCCGATTCAAAGCGGTCGCGCAACGACAGCAACTGCGTCTTGCTCAGCCCGCGGCCTTCGACATACGGCGGATTTCCGACGATGCAATCGCACTGTCCGTCCAACTCCGCAATCGGAGCGAGCGCGTCGGTGTGGCGCAAATCAAGATGAACATCGCGGTCCAATCCGCTGCTCATAAACGCCAATGTGCGCAGCGAAAACTCCGCGACCGCGAGTGCTTTTTCATCAATATCAACGCCCGCGATTTCATGCGTCAACGCGTCTTCGGCTGCGAGCTCAGGTTCAATCCCATTTTCAATCCGTCGAGCAAATGCGCGACGAAACGCTTCAATCAAAAACACGCCCGCGCCACATGCAGGATCCACCACGCGCCGCGCGCCGACATGCAGGTCTTCAATAATCGTTCGCGCAACAGCCGGAGGCGTGTACACGCAGCCTTCACTCATCCGGTTCGCTCGGCCAAATTGATCCGTCTGAGCCGCACGTAATTTTAAATCTGAATGCTGCCGCGTGGCGTTCAACCACTCGCCTAATAGCGCCGGATCACTCCACGCTGCGCGGGGCAGTTCATCAAAAATGCCTTCTGGAACTCGGACTCGAACGCGGTCCACTTGCAGTGCCCCCGCCAATTTATCGAGCCATCGCGCCGGGATGCGACTGGAGGTCCGAGCGACGAGTTCTTCGGCAAGAGCCACGACCAGTGCTTCCGGACGCATGGCCGGACAGTTCCGCAAAATCGGTACGAGCAGCGCATTCAAATTGAGTGGCCGCGCGCGTCCGGCAAATTCATGCGTACGAATGATGCGTTCCACCGGAGCCAAATGCTGCGCACGGTGTAGGATGGGCGACGGAACGGACATGGGATGGGTGAGCGTCATCGTAGTCATCATTTAATGTGCTCGACCATTTCTTGGAACGAATGAAGTGAAATTTTGAATTTAATCAAATAAAGTAGTGATAAGTGCACATGTCATAGGAAAGGACGTGACGAGCAATGCCCCTGATCTCCATCGCTGAAGCCTTCTCTTTCATCCTCGAACGAATCCCCCGCGCCCCGATTGAGCGCGTCGCCTTGGGACACGCGCTCGGGCACTACCTCGCCGAAGACGTGCGCGCGGATCGCGATTGGCCGCCGTTTCATCGCAGCGCTGTCGATGGCTACGCTGTCTTTTCGGTTGACACACGCGCCGCGCCGGATGT
>Ga0194042_1000208_pt1 | contig 18826 bp, 24 predicted proteins | sample JunL4412m_MetaG_FD_148974 | JGI IMG/M metagenome (GOLD analysis project Ga0194042, IMG submission 148974) | Anoxic zone freshwater microbial communities from boreal shield lake in IISD Experimental Lakes Area, Ontario, Canada - Jun2016-L442-12m | ecosystem: Environmental > Aquatic > Freshwater >...
GCTCCTCGGCTGCTCAGCTTCGGAATCGCCGACGACGAAGCTTGGGAGGTGGGCCTGCCCTGCGGTGGTGAGATCGACATCTGGGTTGAGGAGCATGTGCCGGGACCATTTGACGATGCGGCTGAAACTGACGGTCGAGCAGCTCGCGTCACTTTGATCTCCGGCGACGGCCTAGGCAAAAAGCTTGTTGTGCAGGCCGATTCGGACCACTCAGGCTCGCTCGGGTCCGAGTCACGCGACGAACTCGCGCTCGCGCACGCTGGCGAGTTGCTCTGGATGCAGCGTTCGGAACGAAGAGGCAACATGTTCATCGATGTTCTTGCCCCGCCGCCGCGACTCCTGATCGTTGGAGCAAGCGATGTCGCAGCCGCGCTCTGTCGCCTGGCGCGCACCGTCGGCTGGCAACCATGGATCATCGACCCGCGGTCTCGGTTCGCAACGCGCGAGCGGTTCCCTGATGCAGAGTGCATCGTCGTCGCTTGGCCTCAAGAGGGATTCGCTAAAGCAGGCGGCATCGACCCCGCTACGTCAGTCGTAGTTCTAACCCACGACCCAAAGATCGACGATGCGGCCCTAGTGGTCGCGCTGCGGTCGCCCGCTCGTTTTGTCGGGGCTATGGGGTCTCGCCGAGCTACGGTCAGCAGAGTCGAACGGTTGCAGGCTGCCGGCCTTGAAGATGCTGAGATTGAGCGTCTGTCAGGGCCGCTTGGGCTGGACTTGGGGGCTACGGGAACTGCAGAAACAGCACTGTCGATGCTTGCCGAGATTGTTGCTATGCGCAACGGGCGTTCTGGTGGCAGGCTCGTCGATTCGGCAGGCCGCATTCACGACGTGGCCGCCTGAAGCTGCGTCGTGGGCTCAGGAGTCGCGCCGCAGGCGTGCCAGGTCTTCGGGAGTGTCGACGTCAGCCATCGCCAGGGCGCCCCGCTCAACGATCACCGTGCGCTTAGTGCCAACTAGATCGCGGGCGCCCGCGTCGCCGTCGAGTTCAGCTACGGCCTCAAACAGTTCTCGCGCCAGCAGGACCGGGTGGCCCGGCATGCCTTGATGCGAAGCTCGTACAGCCGGGGCTTCGCCGTCCCATGCAGCGATCACACTCTCGACGTCGGCGCTCGATATGAGCGGTTGGTCGCTAAGCACTACGACGATGGCATCGACCTCAGGTTCGCTAGCTAGGCGCGCGACCCCCCGCCTTAGTGATGCCGCCATCCCCTCACGCCAGTCTGGAACCTCCACGACTTCGACTCCAGATAGGTCGATTGTGTCGCGGATGTTTGCCTCATCAGCCCCAAGTGTTACGGCAATGCTCTCGACTTCTCTCGCTCCTTGAAGTGCAGCGATGGCCGCGCTAAGCATCGGCTGCGAGCCGAACTCGGCCAGCTGCTTCGGCGAACCGAAGCGGGATGATCCCCCAGCCGCAAGCACGAGTCCGGCGATTGACATGAGTGCAGGCTACTCGCAAGCTGAAAGAGATCCCACATAGCAGCCTTATTTAGGGAAGCTAGCCTCCAACGCACCAATCAAGGAGAGCAACTCAAATGAATCGCAAGTCCAGTTTGATCGCTATTGCAGCATTGGCAGCAGCACTTACAGCCGCAGGTTGCGGATCGTCATCGAGCAGCACGACGGCGAGCACATCAACGACCACATCGGCTGCGGCAGTGGCAAAAACAGTCGGGGTCACGCAGGGGCTAGCCGTTAGTTCACCTGCAAGCGGTGCGCTGCAGTATGTGCCGAGCGCGCTGGCAGCCAAGGCTGGCAAGGTGACGATCACGTTCACGAATCCGAGTCCGGTTCCGCACAACCTCGCGATCTTTGATTCGCAGGGGCATGAGGTTGGAACCGAGATGGAGCCGTTTGCAAATGGGACTCACAAGACGACGGCAACTGTTCAGCCAGGTACATACACGTTCATGTGTCAGGTACCGGGCCACTCAGCCGCAGGAATGAAGGGCAAGCTGGTCGTCTCCTGAGTAGTTGCTAACTGTCAACGAACGGCGGCATTGAGTGCAACTCGTCACTTAGGGAGGTTCTCGCTTGACATTCGGCGGGGCGTTTGGAAATCTAACTATTCCTGTAGTTACTACTTCCGTAGTCCCGTGCTGAATAGAAAGGTTCCGCCCCAATGATCCCGAGTCGTTCCCACCGCCCGCTCGCAGTCATTCTCGCCTCTATCTCGGCTATAGCCGTAACTGCCGCTCTCTCATTCGCGAGCCCAGCAATGGCTGGCCAAACCAATGAGCTGAACTACTCGGTTGACGCTGGTCAGGTGACGATCAGTGGCTGCAACGAGAGCTGCCCGTCTGTCTTGGTGATCCCAGACACGATCGACGGCAACCCTGTCGTGGCTATTGGCGTCGATGCCTTCGCAAACCAAGAGGGCATCACGAGCATCACGATCCCTGAAGGTGTGACCAGCATCGGTGAAGACGCATTCGGTGGCGCCAACGGAATCACTAGCGTCACGATCCCGAGCACTGTCACGAGCTTGGGTCGCGCAGCGTTTCAGAGCATGAACGCCCTTACGACTGTGACGTTTGCTGCTGGTTCCAAGTTGGCCACGATCTCGAGCGACTGCTTCCGCTCGGATGGACAGCTCAAGAACGTCGTTCTTCCGGCCAGCGTCACCAGCATTGAGCAGGCTGCATTCCGTGATGACGACCAACTTACGAGTATCACATTTCAGGGTGATGCTCCAACCATTGGCGACGAAGCCTTCACATACGTAGGCACAGGCGCAGGCGGAGGCGCACTCGCCCAGCTTGCGACCAAGTCGCTCAAGGGCTACGGCCTGAACGGAGACGATTTTTATGGTCTGACCGTGGCCGGCGGATATTCCCGCCCGGGGACACCTGGCTCGTTCAGTGCTGAGGCAACATTGGTGAGCAACCCTGTCACCACAACTGTCAACTTCACGTTGGCTGAAACTGGCGGAACCGTTGAGTGCCGCGTCAACGACGGTGCCTGGGGCGATTGCACGAGCGTTGATGGCACAGCTGGCAAGTTCACAGTCAGCAACTTGACTGGTGGCGGGAAGAGTATTTCCGTTCGCCAGACCAACGGCGAAGGAATCCCCAGCAAGGTCGGAACTGTTTACCTCGCGCCGACGCTGATCGATGCCCCTGTCGGCTTGACCACAAAGAGCGGCTTTCAGTTCAAAGTCGAACATGCCTCCAACGGCGAGCTTTGGTGCAAGGTCAACACGCCGGCCAGCTCTGTCGACTTCCGCCCGTGTGCAAATATTTCACCAGCGTTCCGTTCGCAGCTTCGGTGGTCAATGACGTCGGGTGAGTCAGTAGACGGCGTCACCACCGACACAATTACGACCTGCTCACCAACGTGCTTCTACATTGACGGGACGAACGAGCTCAGCTACAAGCAGGTGATCAATGGCATCGACTCGTTAGTGTCACAAGTCAGCTGGACCCAAGACACGACTGGCCCAGATCAACCAACCCTGACCGGGAAGCCAAACGCATTCACCAACTCTCGTTCAGCCTCGATCAGCTTTGGGTACACGGAAGCTAACGAAACGTTCGAATGCTCCGTTGACGACGTTGCCTTCAGTCCCTGCACGTCACCAAGGTCACTCAGTGGACTTGCCGACGGCCCGCACAGCATGGCAGTACGGGGCGTTGACTCGCTCGGCAACGTGGGCGATGAGAGCAATGCCTCTTGGACGGTTGAGACACAGGCGCCAGCTGCGCCGACGGTGACATCGCCGGCCAACTCCAGCACGTCAGGTGCGACAGCGCCATTCACTGCCAGCGGCGAAGAAGGCGCCAAGTTTCTCTGCAGCCTTGACAGCGGCGACTTCGTCACGTGCCCAAGGGCAAGCGGTGCACCTGGCGATAAGAGCGCGCTGACTGTCGGCTGGAACACCAGGCTTCACTGGGGCGAATCCTCTGACTGGTCGAAGTTCAAGTGGGGCTTTACGCTTGAGGGGCAATTCGAGTGGGACGGAGAGTTCGCTCGGACCGAGTTCCCCGACGGCGTGACGCTCGCCGCGATCTGGCTGTCGATTGGATACGGCATTGACTACGGGACGTGCGAAGCCCTTCACGAAGCCCTTGGCGCTTACGGCGGCTTAAGAATTGTTGTCGGCGTGCCCAATGGGGATTCAGACCCCACGGCATACAGCATCCTCAGCGAGGACTGCTCGGATCACTCAACCGGTGAGGTGCCACCTGGCAGCCCGGCACAGTTCACCGAACTGAGCGATGGAAGCCACACGCTCGCTGTCAAGCAGGTTGATAAGGCTGGTAACGAGGGCGCCGTTACGACTCGTTCCTGGTTCGTTGATTCCACGCCACCGGCGAAGCCTGTGATCAAGGGAATCTCGCCGCTGCCAAGTGCATCGACGGCGATAAGGTTGACCTTCGGACGCGAGCTCGGAGCTACCGTCCGCTGCTCACTCGACGGGGCAGCCGAGGTCGACTGCACAAGCGGGCTCAACGCCTCAAGGCTGGCGAAAGGATCCCACCGTGTCATCGCCATTGCGATTGACGCAGTCGGCAACCGAAGCGCTCCGGCGACTGCTATTTGGACGATCTACGCGCCAGTGCCACCGCCGGTAACGCCAACAGCGGCCGTGAAGGTTGACTTATCCCGTTCGGGCTGGACGACGAAGATGGGAGCCGTGTTTGGGTCTGGTAGCGGAAGGACCAAGTCGGAGGACCTCACCTCCGTCCAGTTCTCAACCAGTGTTGCCAAGCCAAACAACAAGCAGTCAATCCCGGCCAAGCCGACTTTCGCGAACATGATCATGACCTATAAGAGCACGATCAAATTGCCCTTCAAGAAATGCCCAACGTGGGTGCGCGTGGGCAACCGGGTCGGCAATTGGAGCGGCTGGGTTCAGGTAATTTTCGTCCGTTAGACAGTTGAGCCGAGGCGGGCAATCGGCCCGCCTCGATGGCCGGTGAAGGGCTTACCGACGTGTTGATCAGGCTGGCTTTTAGTCGCAGCCGAATCCTGCGAAAACGGCCAGAGCGAAGAGCGTGCTGACGGAATTCATTGCGAGAATGTACTCTACTTAGCCCCTCGCCTGATCCGAAAGGTCACCGAATGAAGAAATCACTTGTAGCCATTGCAGTTGTCTTGATCACAGCCAGCCTCAGCGCCTGTGGTGACTCGTGGGATTCGGGGGCGACTCCGACGCAAAACAACTCGCTTGCCAGGACGCAGGTCGAGCGGTTCTTGAAAGATGTTCAGACCAAGAACACGGCCGATCTTGGCGGCTTCCTGGCTCCCAACTTCCAAAATCTCCGCACCGATGGGACCAAAGCGAACAAGCAGACCTACATCCCCAACCTGCCAACTCTGAGGACGTACAAGATGGGCACAGTTAACGGGCTCGAGTACTCGGACACGCTCACAGTGACTTGGATGGCTGCACTCGACTTTACTGTCGATGGCAAGCGGTACGTAGGGACTGCGAACCCGTTCGTCAGCGTCTTCATTAAGCGCGATGGCGAATGGCGGATGCTTGTCAACGGGAACTTCACTCACCCACCCAAGTGACAGAAACCATTGTCGCTCGCTACCCGTTTGCTCCACGGCGGTAACGGCGGTCGGCGGCTAGCCGCGCAGCGCGCAGTCAGCAGTTTGGTGGCTCGGTCTCCATCAGTTTTTTGGAGATCGAGCTGAGCGCGTTGCGTTCGTCCGCGGTCAGCCGCGACCAGAAGCGCTGTTCAACCTGAGCTAGGACGCGCGGGGCGGCCTCTGCCAGAAGGTCGAGACCTTCCGGAGTCAAAGTCACGCTTACTTCTGTAGAGGAGCTGCGCTCGCGTTCAACAAGCGAGCGCTGTTCAAGGCGGTCAACGAGGCGGGTCAGGGCGCTGGGGCTTCTTGATACGGCGCGCGCCAGAGAGGCCATTCGCATGCAGTGGTCGTCCGCGATTGACAGGTGAATGAGCGCGTCTACATCCGTGTAGCCGACATTCAGGTTTTGCTGGAGGTCAGCGTCAACTTCGGCGATTACGCTCCCTGCGGCACGTCGGAAGTTGTTCCAGGCATCGCGGTCGGCTGCGGGGCGGGCAAGCCACGTGCTCCTCGCAGAGGGCTTCTTGGTCATCGTCTCAGTATTGCTCATGCAATATCCAACTGCTATGTTGCACGATCAATAGTCATTGCACGTACAACATCGAGGGGAACTTCAAATGTCAGATAGCCGTCGCGTAATTGCCGTCATCGGTGCAACAGGCGCCCAAGGTGGAGGCGTTGTGCGCGCGCTGGTTGACCAAGGGACATTTCGGGTGCGTGCGATCACGCGAAGCCCGGATTCCTATGCGGGACCGGCCGACGAGGTCGTCGGAGCCGACACCAGCGACGTAGACAGCTTGAGGGCGGCATTCGAGGGAGTGCACGGCGTATTTGCCGTGTCGAACTTCACCGACACAGGTACCGATGAGGTTACTCAGGGCAGTAACGCCGTCGCGGCAGCAGCCAGCGCAGGGGTAAGCCACTTCATCTGGTCGACCCTGCCGAATGTGGAGGAGCTGAGTGGCGGCAAGTTTGACGTTCCGCACTTCACGAACAAGGCGAAGGTTGACGAACTGGTTCGCTCCGCAGGCTTCGAGGCATACACATTTGTCGAAGCACCCTTCTACTTTGAAAACTTCCTCACGGTGCTGGCCCCGCAGCCGCTTCAGGACGGAAGCACCGGATGGGCGCTGCCGATCCCAGCTGATGCGCGAGTTATTCATGCCAGTTCGATCTCTGACCTAGGGGGCGTCGTAGCCGGAGCTTTCGACAGTCCCGACACGGTTGGCGCCGGGGCATACCTCTCGTCTGTTGCTGAACTGGTGAGCTTCGACGATTTCGCAGAGACGCTGAGAGGTCAAGGTCACTCGCTTGCGACTGTCGAAGTGCCGCCGGAGGTTTACGCAGGCTTCTACCCTGGTGCTGAGGAGATTGCCCAGATGATGCTGTTCTGGACTGAACACACTTACCTCGGTCCTAGTGCCGAGAAAGCAATTTCCGCTGCCAGCGCGGTAGCCACCTTCCAGCCCAAGTCGTTCGCCGACTGGGCAGCTGAACACATGCCGGTGGCCGGCGCAGGTTCTATCCGCGAAAGGCTCCCCGAAAACTCCTAGAAGAGAGAGCTCCTCTCAACTGTCTGCTCAGTTAACAGTGAAGCTGCCGTAGTACTGGTAAGTCTTGTTGCCGAGCTCGTCACGTACCGAGATATACACCGGGTAGGTGCCTTCTGCGGAATTCGCCGGGAGGGTGAGCGTCTGGGAATAGGCACCATCGAAGGCTGGGATCGGCGGCTCTCCACTTGAGGGTGATTGTTTCGCCGCTAGAGCGCCGAAGGACTGACTTCCAAGGGTTGGAAACCGTTTCCTGCTGTCTGGTTATCGCGTAGATAGCGGACATCGTTGCCCTGTATCGTAGCCGCTGCTAAGTGAATAACCCTTAGGCGACGAAGTGCTCTAATCAGCGGACTATGCCAAGCTGCTAGAGGTCTTGTCCGTTGGAGGGTTGGAATGCGGCTAGCTCCGACAGGGAAGCTGCCCATAAACTTAGTAGAGACCTTTGTGAGCGAAGCAAACGACAGCACCCGACGAGTTCCCCGTGACACTGAGGATGACTACACGCGCGAGGCAGCATCCAAACGCGTCAAGTTCGTTGAACAGGCAACAGGAGTGGAGCTGGAACACCTAGCCTCCTACTCACTCGACCCTGCGACGCTGCCAGGCAACATTGAGAACTTCACCGGCGTCGCGCAGGTGCCGATAGGGCTCGCAGGACCACTGCTCGTCAACGGCGAGCACGCCAAGGGTGATTTCTACATTCCAATGGCTACGACGGAGGGAACTCTTGTCGCCAGTTACAACCGGGGGATGAAGATCGTCCGTGCTGCCGGCGGTGTTACCACAACCGTGATCGATGATGTAATGCAGCGGGCACCAGTATTCGCATTTGATAGCGCTCGCGAAGCTCGGGACTTTGGGCAGTGGCTGAAGGCGAGCTTTGACGAGATAAAGAACGTGGCTGATGCCACTACCAGCACGGGCAGCTTGCGCGACATTCAGCAGTTTCCAGCATCGCGAATGATCTACACGCGTTTCAACTACACGACTGGTGATGCCGCAGGCCAGAACATGACGAGCAAGGCAACTTCAGCTGCCTGCAAATGGATCCTCGCTGAGCGACCGGAGGTTCGTCAGTTCAGCCTTGAGTCGAACTTCGCTACAGACAAGAAGGCTTCGCAGGTGAACATGATGCATACGCGCGGCAAGCGCGTTGTTGCGGAGATCACCCTCCCGGCTGACCTGTTGGAGTCTGAAATGCGCGTTCAGCCAAAACAGATGTTTCGCACTCGGCTGCTGGCAAACCTCGGGTCGATCATGTCCGGAGCGAGTAACAATGGCGCCCACGCGGCGAACGGGATCACCGCGATGTTCATCGCCACCGGTCAGGACGTGGCAAACGTCGCGGAATCAGCGGTGGCGTATGACTTTTCTGAAGTAATGCCGAATGGCGATTATTACCGGTCGATCACGCTGCCATCACTGATCGTCGCGACCTACGGCGGCGGAACCGCTCTTGCCACGCAGCGGGAGTGTCTTGAAATTCTCGGCTGCTACGGAGCGGGCAAGGTAATGAAGTTCGCTGAGCTAGTCGCGGCAACAGTGCTCTGCGGCGAGATTTCTTTGCAGTCGGCGATCATCGCCGACGAGTGGGTCTCTGCTCATGACCGCTACGGCCGTAACCGCTCATAACCGGCCGCCTGAATCGCGCGTGAGTCAGCCTGGGAGCGGATGCTCAAAATGCCGCCTCCGGCAAACCGAAAACTCCAAGATGGCTGCTGACCTATGGTTTCAGGCTAGTTGTTCTGAAACCATCAGAATGCAAATTACGGCGTGAGCGCTCCAGCAAAATGTCCTTAGCCATGAGGAGCGAACAAGTCTGGTGTGGGTCTCGCGCGCGAATCCGTTGGATAACTCGCTGTGGCGGGGTACCTGTAGAAGTGCGGTGGAGAGCCACGTAATTACGGCAAGTGCAGCTCCACTGGCGGCGAGCACCACGTTGACGCCATGCGGAGGGGCTAGTGCTAGCCAGATCGAAGTGATCAGGTCGACGCTCATCGGGATGATCACGACCGCCCCGATCCGCCTCGACCATTCCGCATGGAAGGCCGTGAATCGATCGTTACCTACGAGTGCAAAGAGTGGATAAGCCACGACCTGCACCAGCCAGCCGAGTCCTGCCATGAACAGGACCGCCGCGAAGTTCAGGGTAAGCAGCATCGCGACCGGAGATTACCGGCGGTTAGGTGTTGAGTAGTGATCGTCTGTCGGGCCAGACAATCGCGCGGCTGGTTTGAACCAGCCGCGCGACAAGCGGTTAGGACGCTGCGTCTGCTTCTCGCGCATCACGGTGCTCATCGTCTGAGCGCCCGTCAAGTACCGCAGCGTAGAACATAAGCCCAATGGAGAAAGCTACAAGCAGAGTGATGAAGAACCCGGCAATGAAGAGGGGAAGGTTGCTCATTTGGTCTGATTCGGAAGGACCATTGCCCCGAGAGCGAGGATGCTTGGAACCCAGGTTCCGACGAATATTCCGGCCAGCTTGTCGTCTGCGAGGAACCAGATTCCAATTGAAAGTGCCATCGACAGGCCGGCGGCAGCGAGAATCAGCCCACGCGCGAGCTTGAGGGTGTTGGGAGGTGATTTTGTTGTCATACAGGTCTTACGGCTGTCAAGCGCCCAGCGACCAGATGGCCTGCCGCACAGCCTGCGACGATTCCGACCGTAGCCAAGAGAAGCGCGGCCGGGAACCGGTGTAGGTCGCGCCCAAGCGAAAGGTTTGATTGCAAGTGAGTTACGAATCGATTGTCAGCAAGAAGGTCCGCGCAACATTCTTGGCCGTTCAGAATCACGACTATGACCAAGTCTTGGCCGGTATCTCTGATTCGAATCTGACACATCACTTTGCAGGCAATAACGCTCTTGGTGGAACTCGTCATGACAAACAGGCGCTGCGGCGATGGTTCAATCGCGTTGGCACTGTGCTTCCCGACCTCAAGTTTGACGTGACGGACGTACTGGTAAAAGGGCCACCATGGAACACGACCGTTGTCGCTCGCTGGGTGGCAACCACCACGTTGCTCAATGGCGATGACTACGTCAACCCTGGTTGTCACGTCATTGGCATTAAGTGGGGCACGGCCCACTCATTTGACGTCTATGAAGACACGCAGGTAGTTACCGCTGGACTCCTGAAGCAGGCTCAGGCTGGTATCGCGGAAGCTATGGCGCCGATGATCGAGAGTTGAGATCCAGAGTCGTACATGGTCTCGCAGGGAAGGCTCGACCCTGGTGCGCTGATCACCAAGACCGTCCCGTTCAGCGAGGCAGCCGAAGCAATGACTGATGACGCTGTCAAGATCGTCTTCACGCGATGATCATCGTTATTCCGCTGGTCGACGGCTTTACGGCACTCGATGCGATCGGCCCTTACGAGGTGCTCTCTCGTCTGCCCGAGGCGCGCGTTGTGTTCGCGAGTGTCTCGGCTGGACCCGTCCAAGCTGAGACGAAGATGGTCTCGATTCTCGCCGAGGCTGCACTCTCCGAGATCCCCGAGCCAGACATCGTCTGTGTGCCTGGAGGACTCGGTACGCGCCGCCACCTTGACGACCCCGAGTTGATGAGGTGGCTTACAAGGGCTCATGGCACTTCGACTTGGACGACGTCCGTCTGTACGGGCGCGCTCCTGCTCGGAGCCGCTGGAGCGCTTGAGGGTAAGAAGGCAACAACCCACTGGCTGGAGCTCCCGCGACTCGGCGAGTTCGGCGCCGAACCTGTCGATCAACGAGTCGTCTTCGACGGAAAGGTCGTGACGGCGGCGGGAGTTTCGGCAGGTCTCGACATGGCACTCGAGCTCGGGGCAAAGATTGCCGGCGACGACTGGGCTAAGACCGTTCAACTGATGATCGAGTACGACCCACAGCCGCCGTTCGATTCGGGGTCATGGAAGAAGGCCGATCCGCAGGTCGTCAAGGACCTGCGCGCTTTCGCAGACGCTGGCCTGTTGGACGGCGATCAGCCAGCAAGCTGATCCAGACCAGTAGAAACGACAACAGCCCGAGTAGGACGCGCTGCACGGCCGTTTGCTTGCTAACCGCTCGGCTCGGTCGACCAGAGCTCATCAACGAATCGCTGGTCCTCGTCATAGAGCCAGCACTCCCTGAGCTTGCCCTCCTCAACTCGGTACAGCAGAACTCGCCGCACCCGACGCGCCGGCTCGCCTAAGTCCTCTATCGCCAGTAAGGCTCCGAAGTTCTCGCCGACGAGCACGTCTTCGACTGCAATCAGCTTGCGCGATGCTCGGTATGACGCCTGGCCGAGCACAGCGAAAACAGCGTCCTTGCCCGTGTACGACCCAGCCAACGGACTCTCGCCCATGTAGTGGATGACGATGTCATCGTGGTAGGCGCCGAGGACCCGTTCGAGGTCGGCTGCCAGCCACGCCTCGGCGTAGGAGCGGAGAGTGTCGCCTGTCTCTTCGGGGCCGGCCATCTTCGGGAAGCTACCGCCTGTTCCCCGACTCTTGCCTCAGAAGGGCGAGGAGCGGGATCGCGAACAGGATCGCGAACGAGAGGTTGAGGACCGCGTTCTGCCAAAAGCCGGAGGCGAGCGAGAAGATCGTGTCGGGGACGAACCAGCAGCCGATCGAGACTGCGTAGATCAGTGCACCCTCTCGGACGTCGCGCTGCATCGGCCCGCGAAGGACCAAGAGGAGAGCGACTCCCCAGCCGACCATCACCGCGCCCATGACGGCGTGGACGAGCTCGACGTAGTCGGCGGCTGCCGAGCCGAAGCCCTCGATCCGATCGGCCGACGAGTAGACCATCAGGCTGAATCCCTGCCTGGACAGGGCAGGTGCGACGACGAGGAACAGCCCGAAGGCGATCACGCCGAGAGTGGCAACGCGAAGCCAAGTGAGCCAGAAGCCTTTGCGGTTAGTGCCGTTCATGGTGCTATCCAGTCCAGAGATTAGGTCAGGTTGCGGCTGGCGACGTCGGCGTCTCGCACACAGACGGCAGTTGTTCGCCCAGCCGGCTGGCATATACACTCGCGCGATCACTCAACGCCGAAAAGCTCTTGCTCTGCCGCTTACGGCCATCGTTCTGGCTTGTGCAGTCTTAGCCGCTGGTTGCGGAAAGGACTACAAGGTCGGCGCGGTCAAGGCCGCGATCGGCGGGACCTGGAAGGGAACGCTCAATGGAAGCGGGAACGTGAACTTCCGAGCGGTAGTCGAAATCAACACCCTGCGGGTGGGATCGGTTTCCGGAACGGTCTACTTCCCTGGGATAGGTGGCTCGGGCGCCTGCTCAGGGGCGCTGATCTATACGGGACGAAGCGGGAGCGACTACCTGTTCACTGAGGACCTTGTGGCACGGGCAAACCCTGAGTGCATCAAGCTCGGGAAGGTCAGGATCAGCCCTGAAGACGACGGCTGGGCGATCAAGTACGTCTGGACTGCGGGCAAGAACACGGCCGAGGGAACTCTCAAGTAGACGACTTACGCGGACTGCAAATCTTTGGCTGTTCTCGAATGCCCTGTAGGCCTCGTTATGGCGGGGTAGGCTGTTTCAAACTGCGGCGTTGCCTGGCGATTCGGGGTGTTTGCTACTGGGTTGCTAAGCGTATTGTGCTTCTCGCTCGTGACTCGCTACCCGTAGCGCTGATTTCTCTGGTAGATGGAGTAGCTTCCACCTGTCATTGCACACACGTGGACGGGGCAGCAACCGCTAAGGGAAGGCTCGACACTCTTGCTACAACTCACTCATAACGTCGCGACCCTTGGCGACTTCGCAGCAATTGCGGTGGGCTTCGTGATCGCGGCAGTCCTCGAGGCCGAAAGTCCGTCGCTTCGAACGGCTCGCGAACGGGAGCCGGCTGAAGGACCAGCTGAAGCCGCTGCCACGGAAGCTGCAATCGGACAATTAGGGGACTTCAAGTTCCATGTGATTTTTGCAGGCGTAACCACGATCTTCCTCTCCCTCTTCACGGCAGCCTTGGTGATCAATCTGAGCGACTATTCGGAGGCGATCCGAATAGGGCTTGGATTGAGCGTCTTTGTCCACGTTACCGGTACATCCAAGGTGATCCGCCAAGCCATCCGAGCCAAGGAACTCACACCATTTAGCTTCTCGATGATCCTAATGGGCGCGATCTTTTCCATCGCGGGCCTGATTGGTGTTGCGGGCTTAGTGCCAGGCGAGCAGGGCCTCATTCTGTATATGTCGATCTTGTGGACACTGGGCATAGCGGCTATCGCGTTCTTCTCAATGCTTGCATTGAGAAGGCAGATCTCCGGCTGAGCCGTCAAGACAATCTCGATCTCGAGCCGCTGCTCAGGGGGCGGCTTGAATATGTGCGCGACTACCTGCGGTCTGGTGGGCCGCACCAAGGGCGACGGTGGAAGGCCCTAGACCCGGCCCTCGGACCGCCAGCGGGCCTCGATCATGTCGAACTGCGCAAAGGCCCGTTCCGTCGCACCGATTGCGGCGGCCCGGACCTGCGCCCGTAGCTGCGGCACGTCTATCTCCCACCGCGCGAGCCACTCGAGGTGGTGGGAAATCCACTTTTCCGCGAGTGACGTGCCGGCCTCGGGATGGAACTGCAGGCCGATCGCCCCACGCGAGATAAAGGTCATCGGGATCCCTCCGACGTCTGCCGCGGCGCGCAGCGATTCCGGCAGGACGGCTGTGTTGCGATTCCAGCGCAACCAAGGGCCGGCGGCGATCAGATCCGAGTCTTCGACGTGGATGGGGCCGAGCTCGACCTCCAGCGCCGGCAGGCGGGTAACTGAGCCGCCGAGCGCGAGGGCAAGCGCGTGCGCTCCAAAGCAGATCCCGAGAAAGGCGCCGCCACTGTCGTGTGTCGCACGAATGCAGTCGACTTCGGGCCCGGTGATCTCGTCGTGGGTGGAGAGCTTTGAAGATCGGTGGTCGGATCCGAGGCACACGAGCGCCTCGCCCGCAGCGGGCACCTCGAAGGTGACGCCGTCCTCGACCATCGTCACAGCGAGTTCGTGGTCGCGGTCACGTGCCCAGTCGCCGAGCAGCCCGGGAGGGTTATGGACTTCGTGCTGAAGAACGATGATTCGCAAGCGTCAGATGCTTCCCGGAGCCGCACGGGCCAAACGGTTGCCAACACAGGGGGCTCGAACGACGACGGCATCCCGTTCGGCGCAGGTCATCTCTCGGGCAAGGTACCACGCCACGGTTAGACGGTTTGGGTTACACGGGGCAGGCTCACGCTCACTGCCAGAGGTTCGGCCACACCGGACTGCTGGCGGCTTGAGCCGGTAGCTTGTCGCGGGCGAGTCGTGCACGGCTGCATACCTGAGAGGTTGGGGCGGAGATTTCGAAATCGACTGAAGCCGATCGAGAGCGACAGATCCTGCTGAAGCGGGTCATCGCGATCGCAGGCGTGATGATGCTGCTAGACGAAGTGATCTTCGGCGCACTCTCGCCGCTGCTGGTGCACTATTCCGCCGTCTACCACCTCTCGAAGCTCGACAGCGGGTTTCTCGTCGCCTGCGGCATGATCGGCTATCTGCTCGGCTCGGCTTTCGCTCCGGCGCTAGTCAACATCACGACGCTGAAGCCGATGGTGATGATCGGCGTCGCATGTGCCGTGGCCGGTGCGCTAATGATGGGACTCGCGGAATCGATCATGGTGCTGGATGCGGCCCGGTTACTGCAGGGCTTCGCCTCCGCACTGATGTGGATCGGCGGGCTGACTTGGACCCTGAGGGTCAACGACGGCCAGCGGACCGCCGGTGCATTGTCCCTCGTCTTCGCCCTGAGCAACCTCGGCTCAACTGTCGGCCCTCTGGTGGGCCTGATGGCATTGAAAGTCGGATTCACTCCGGTATTCAGCTGCCTCGCGGCCTTCTTCCTGGCGCTGTTGATTCCAATTTCGTTGCTGCCCGCACCTTCGCGGCTGGCCAGCCCGGGCAACCACCTCTCGGTGCTGGTGCGTACGCGTGCGGTTCGCTCAGCATTGATGGTGAAGGTCACGGCTGGTGCGTTGTATGGCGCGACCCTCGCGCTGCTTCCCCTGTTGCTCGCGCGTGAAGGTGCCACTAGCGGGCAGACGACGATCGTGTTCCTCGTCGGTGCCGCGGTGTCGATCCCAATGGCTTGGGTGATCGGCCGGATCTGCGACCGCATCGGTGCCTGGCAGGGCACGCGGTGGTTTGTCGGGCTTATGGCATTAGTCGCTCTCGCGTTGCCCCTCGTCGGTTCATGGGCTGCCCTCGTCGCGATGTCGGTCATCCTGTTGGCGCTCGTGGGCTCGTATGGGGTGCCGACGAATGCGGCTTTCTCGCTAGCTGCGAAGCCGAACCCGGAGACGGGCGTCCGTCAGATCGAGCTCATGTCATGGTCAATGCTCACCTCCGGAGTCGGGTTTGTCCTCGGCGCGATGATCGCGAGTCTGCTTACGCAGGCAGGCTCTTATGCGCTGGCGTTCGGCTTCGTGGCGGCGGTAGTTCTAGTGGCGATCGCGCGAACATCGACCTCGGCCCGCCTCGCCCGCGATACCTGAGGCCCAGTGCCCCACGCCGCCGGAGAAAGGCTCGTGAGCCGGCCCTCGGACCGCCAGAGGGCCTCGATCACTCGCAAAGAAGCCCAATTGGTGATGATTGATGCCGTTAATTAAGAGTCTTGGCGTACCAAGAGCTGTACCACTGGCGCATCTGTTTGATCTGCTCCCTCTGCGAGGCGATGATCCGCTTGGCCAGTGAGCGGATCTCCGGATTCGAACCACGCGCAAGTTCGTGGTTAGCCATTCGGATTGCTCCTTCGTGGTGGGGAACCATCATTTCAATGAATCTCTTATCGAAGGGCTTCGCAGCTTTGAGCTCGGACGCGTCCATGTCCATCCCCATTTCATGGTCTGACATTCCGTCCCCGCCTGAATGGTCCATTTTGGCAGTCGGGTCCCAACTATTTGCCTTGCCCACCATCAAATACGGCCCGAACGCTTGGGAAGCGGGGACGGCAGTTGTTTGCCCAGCAATCAAAACTCTGCGGGTGGGATCGTCGGGGTGATCGGCCCCAGTGGCGCCGGTGAGATGACTCTGATCAGTTTGATCGCCGGCGAGGAGCAGTGGACCGCCCGCGTCGGATCAGCCACAGGCTGCTGACCAGCTGAGCTGGAACTGCATCGTCTGAACGACGACTTTGCGCAGGTGGTTGGAATCGAGCTAAAGGCCGGGTACTATGGCGTCATGGCAGTCACGAAAGCAGGAACGCGTGAAGTCGATGTGGTGGTGTATCGCGAGGCGGGGGAGTTTACGGCTCGCTGTCTCAACGTTGAGGTCGCCTCTCAGGGTGCGACGGAGGCGGAGGCGCTCGCCAATATTGCCGATGCGGTCACGCTCTTTCTCGAGGACGCTGATCCTTCGGAACTTTCGGAGATTTCCGATGCCCGGGTCAACCGGGTAGTCGTCCCCGGTGCCTAGGCGCTGGTCCTCGGCTGAAATAGAGAAGGCACTTGCGCGACACGGTTTCGCGTTCGTCGCGCAATCCGGAAGTCACCGTAAGTTCCGCTCCGACGGAATTCCCGTGAGGACGGTCATCGTGCCTGCCGGCCGCAAACAGCTTCAACCCGGCACGTTGAGCTCGATCCTTAAGCAGGCAGGCCTTTCCCGCTCCGACCTCGATTGAGCGGGCCGGTGTGGGATCAGCAGACGGTTGCGGGTTCTGCGAGGGAGGGGAACGCATCTCGCAGCGCGACTGGCTGCCGCATCAGACGCACGCCTGTCGCGGATCACAGTCGGCGATAGCCTCCGGATCGGCATGCTGCAAGTTGCCGCGTCGTTCCCGGGCATCAGCCGCTCCGGCATCACCATGGTCGGCGGACTGTGGCGCGGCCTCAGCCACGAGGACGCGGCCCGGTTCGCGGCCCGGTTCGCAACGCCTGTGATCCTCGCCGCCGGAGTGTTGAAGCTCCCGAGCCACGCAGGCTCGCGGCAAAGCGGTTTACGTGACCTAGCTCGCGCGGGTAACTGTCTTGCGCAGCAGGACCGTGTTGTCGGTGACGTTGTCGGTGACGAGGTTGTTACCCCAGACGAAACTGGCTTTGCCCCAGTTCATCGTTGAGAACCCCTTGAGGTGCGGTTGAACTTGGGCAACCGTGTAGAGCTTCGCGGCAGACCAACTCGAAGCCGCCGACGTGGTTGTCCAGTTTGTTGGCGCGGGCGTGTTGATGACTCTGCAGGTCTTCGGATTCGCCAGGCAGGCCCGAAGATCAGTCGGGCCGTGAGAGATCGTCTTTGCCTTCCAACCACTGCCAGTGAACACGCCATTTGAGAAGCGGGCTATCAAACCACCGTCGCCCACCTTCGTGTTGTTGTACTCAAGGCCCGTCAGCGGGTCGGCGTAGTCGGATGCCTTGAACGCGAAAGTCATCGGGTAGCTCGCACGGAAGCTGACGTTGACGGCGTTGAATGGGGTGAAGAGGATCGGGTCGGATGCGACCTTCTTGCCGTTGACGTAGAGCTCAAAGCTGTTGTCGGCGAAGACGAGACCAGTGACGGTAACTGTCGTCGCTGTGGCCGCGTGAGCTTGCTGGGAGGATCCAAAGAATGCAAGCAGAGCGATTGCTACAGCGGCGAGGCGCAGAGCAGCAGCGGTAAAACTGTTGCTGGTGAAGTGGGAATTGGACACTTCATTCCTTTCGGTAATGCGGGGCTTACGAGACTCGGTGAATATCGAGGGACCCTCTCATAGTGTTGGACAAGAAACAGTAAAGGTGGGAGGCCGGTTGAAAGTCAGATGGTATCTGCTCGGCTGTTTCAAACTGCGGCGTTGACCGGCGATTCGGGGCGTTTGTTACTAGTTTGCTAATCGCACCATGCGTGCGGGTCGGGTCTTGCTACCCGTAGTGGCTGACTGGCACGGAGTTCGAAACCCGCTCAGGCAAAGTTGCGGTTGATGAAGCTTCGCGGACTTTTCCTGCCCGGGTGGGACCGTCAGGTAAGTGGGCAGAATACCAATGGCGCTGAACGGGCTACCGCAGTCGTCGAGCCCATTGATGCGGAGTGCACCCTAACTCGGGGCACCGGGTAGACCGCCGGATACGGTTGGTCACCGTCGGCAGCTGCGCTGAAGGGGTCTTTCCAATTCATCAGCTTGGAGCCGCAGTATTGCGCGGTTGGCGTGTTGTAGATGCCGGCCTTCTTCGGCCAGCGAACGGCAATTGGGAAGTCACCGGACTCGTTGTTTGGGAGCCCGCTTCCGGTTGCCGTCCATGTAATCCGCCGATTCCCGTTGGCTGCAGGCGTCACCTTTGATTGCCAGCCGGTAACCCTTGCCGGCTTGGCGCTCTGCCAGGCGCCGCCAAGCGTGAGGATGATCTTGGTGGTTGTCGTGTCGTTCGACCCGCAGCCGTGGGGGATAGTGAGGGTAAGCGTTCCGTTCCTGTTGGCGGTCGCCGTTTTACCGTAGAGGTTCAGCGTTCCGTGGGCATCGGCTGCCGGAGTCACGGCTAGGAATACGAATGCACCTACAACCGCTGTCAGCGCGATGCCGCGTAAGCGATACAAAGAATGATCTATTGAGCTCATAAGAGAGGATTGTGACACCTAGACCCGGCCCTCGGACCGCCAGAGGGCCTCGATCACTCGCAAAGAAGCCCAATTGGTGATGATTGACGCCGCTAATTAAGCGTCTTGGCGTACCAAGAGCTGTACCACTGGCGCATCTGTTTGATCTGCTCCCTCTGCGAGGCGATGATCCGCTTGGCCAGTGAGCGGATCTCCGGATTCGAACCACGCGCAAGTTCGTGGTTAGCCA
>Ga0194042_1000210_pt1 | contig 18743 bp, 13 predicted proteins | sample JunL4412m_MetaG_FD_148974 | JGI IMG/M metagenome (GOLD analysis project Ga0194042, IMG submission 148974) | Anoxic zone freshwater microbial communities from boreal shield lake in IISD Experimental Lakes Area, Ontario, Canada - Jun2016-L442-12m | ecosystem: Environmental > Aquatic > Freshwater >...
CCAGTTCCGCGACCCGCTTTTCAAGCTTCTCGCAGTTGGGACATTTTGATTCGGTTTTGCTCTCGTCGCTCATGCCTTTTATTATCGGCTGAACGACGACGAAAAATTAGTCGGACTGAACGGTTACTAATTATTGCATTACAAGATTTTGAGGCAAAAGATGCGAGAAATACGTCTGGAAAGGGAATAGGTGTCTTGGCGGATTCGAACCGAGTGAATACACTCAGTCTGGCTCATTTTAATAGCATGTTTTATTATAAACCCTACGGAAATAAACCGGACTGGTTCGACGGCAGTAACCATTCGATTGATCTGTATGCATTGAATGGACGGGTTGAAATCGTGATTGATGGGAGACGGGTGCGTTATTCGCCTGTGGGAGAGGCGAATCTTCAATTTGGAATTCTGATCGTATTGCTGAGTATAAATGCTGATTTTAAAGACATGCAATTGCATGAATTATTGACTACGGAAGAACGCAAGTTGCGGGTGGATTCGGAGATTAACAACGTGTTTCGATTTGGGCGGACCCGGCTGGCTGGGGCTGTCCGTTTCGAATCGGATGCCGTGTGTCTGGATTTGCTGGCGCGCGGTGCGGATCCGACTATTTCGGATGATGAAGGGTTGACTCCATTGTCTTTGGCTTTATTGAAAAATCGTACGGCTGTTGTGGATGCCATGCTGGCTAAAAAGCCGACTGTTGACTTGATCGCCGCAGCGGTGTTGGGTGACGTGGCGGTGGTTCAGAAATTAATGGCGGATGCCCAGCTATTTGACAAGGTGAATGCGCAGTTCAGCCTGCTTCACTCCGCAGCTGCGGGTGGGCATGTGGAGATGGCGAAATTCGTATTGGAGAAGGGATGCAAACTCGACGCGCGGACGACGCCAAATCAGTATAAGTGGAATGCATTGGTATTTGCTGTTCGCAACAATCGAAAAGAGATGATTGAATTTCTCATCCAAGAAAAGAATATCGAAAGTGACCATATTGATTCCATAGGTCGATCCGCGTTGGAGATAGCGCGAGCGTACGGATCCAAAGCGACAGCGGAATTGATTGAAAAGCTGCGCCCGAATGACAAGGGATCGCTCGATTTTGTGCCAGAGCCAACGCCGCTGCCGGGAACTCCTGTCAAGCCGCCCAAACCTCCTAAAGATGATCCGTTTTAGGAGTTGCTATTTCGTGCCTCTGTGTATTCAGTGACAGAGCACCACGTGTTAACAGAGAGTGCTCAGTCACTTATTTTCCATAAGGAATGGTGGATAGCCCCGTGACTCATGACGAACTGTAGTTGTCCTGTTCCAGAGATTCTCGGCATGATGTTGATATATGCAGCTGCTTTCGGTGTAATCTAAGATCATGTCGGTAACGTCCTCACACGAACTCTGTTGGAGTGACTCCTGTGTCTCGATTTATTCATCGTTTTGAAGCGCCAACGCGTCGCCGGTTTATGGCTCAGTCGGCTAGTTCGCTGCTCGGCGTCGGGCTGCTTCCGGGGGTATTTTCTTCGACCGCGCGCGCGGCGGACGCGGTCAAAGGGGGTACGGCTAAAAACGTCATCTACCTCTATATGGACGGCGGGATGAGCCATGTGGATAGCTGGGATCCCAAGAAGGGTGATGTCGCTGGGCCGACGAAGACGATTTCGACGAGTGCGGATGGGATTCAATTGGGTGAGTACTTGTCGCGGACTGCGAAACAGATGCATCACGGCGCGCTGATCCGGTCGCTTTCGTCCACTCAGGGTGCGCATGAGCAGGGCAATTATTTCATGCACACCAGCTACCAGTTGCGCGGCACCATCGCGCATCCGGCGATGGGCGCTTGGCTCAGTCATTTCCGTGGGGCGGGCAATCCGTCGCTTCCGGCGACGGCTTATGTTGGAAACGCCAGTCGGCATCCCGGCGCTGGTTTCTTTCCGCCGTCCGAATCGCCGCTCTTCGTCAACAATCCCGAGAACGGGTTGAAGAATATCGAGCCGCAAAAAGGGCTCACGAATGAGCTGCACCGATCGCGCATGAAATTGGCCTCCGAACTCGACTCCGATTTTGTCACCACATTCCCCAAGCAACGCAACGTCGCCGCGTACTCCGATGCGTATGACGGCGCGTTCAAAATGATGGCGAGCAAAGACATCATCGCGTTCGATCTGACTCAGGAACCCCAGACGCTTCGCGACGAATACGGCAAAGATCCGTTCGGCCAGGGCTGCTTGCTCGCGCGCCGATTAATTGAACACGGCGTGCGCTTCGTCGAAGTTAGTTTGCATGGCTGGGACACCCACTCCGGCAATTTTATCGTCACGCCGGATCTGTGCGAAAAGCTGGATCGCGGTCTCTCGGCGCTTGTGAACGATCTGGCTAAACGCGGCTTGTTAAAAGATACGCTCGTCGTCGTCGCGACTGAATTTGGCCGATCGCCCAAGATCAACACAAACCTCGGTCGCGACCACTATCCCAAAGCATTCTCCGGAGCGCTCTTCGGCGGAGGCGTTAAAGGCGGCAGCATTTACGGCACTACCAACAAGACGGGCGAAGAAGTCGTGGACGACGAAGTCTCGATTCCTGATTTCAACGCGACCATTGGCTATGCACTGGGATTGCCGCTCGATGAAATCGTCATGTCTCCGAGCAAGCGCCCCTTTAAAGTCGCTGACAAAGGCAAACCGATCACTAAGCTGTTTGCCTAACGACCACAAGCCTGATTCTGTTTTGAAATATATCAACCGTATGAGACTCAAGATGAAATGCATTTACGTTATCCTCGTCCTCTGTTTCAGTGCGCTCATCGCCCGAGCCGAAATGCCCGCTCAAAAGGCTGCGGCTGAAATCGACGCGTTGCTTGAAGCCCATTGGAAATCCCAGAACATCAAACCCAACGCGTTGGCCGGGGACGATGTCTTCGTTCGGCGCATCTATCTCGATCTCGTCGGCCGCATCCCGACGACCGCTGAAGCGCAATCGTTTCTGCAAAACACCCAGCCCAACAAACGCGCCGAGCTCATCGATGCGCTGCTCAAACAGGAAAGCTACGTTTCGCATTTCTACAATTTTTGGGCCGACATTCTGCGCTACAAATCGAACTTCACCAACACGGCCAACGTCATTCCTGCCGCTTATGGAAAGTACATCAAAGAGAGTTTGCGCAGCAACAAGCCCTATGACACATTCGTCTACGAGATGCTCTCCGCCAAAGGGTATGCGTGGGACAACGGTGCGGTTGGGTACTACAACCGCGATCCTGAAATGCCGCTCGACAACATGGCCATCACCGCGCGCGTTTTTCTCGGCACTCGCATTGAATGCGCTCAATGTCACAACCATCCGTTCGACAAATGGACGCAGACCGAGTTCTATCACCTCGCCGCGTACACGTATGGAAACCGCGCGATCAATGAAGCCTTCAACGGCGCGCGCGACGCGATCCGTGTGCGTCAGGACGCGATTCTTGCTGACTTCAAAAAAGAAAAAGCTGCGTCGTCAGATAATGGAGCCGCTGCTGAAAAACGCAAGAACGAACGCATGGAGGCGATGGAATACCGCAAAGTTGTCGGCATCATTAAAGGCTGCGTCGGACAACTCTTCAGCCCCATCGGCACTGAGCGCCGTGCTGACGCGGTCCTGAAATTGCCGCACGATTTCAAAGAACCCGGCGCGAAGCCGTTCGATGCGATGAAGCCTGCGCCCATGTTCGGATCATCCGCCGAAATCGCCCTGGGGCAAGACGCCGCTGAAGTCTTCGCGCATTGGGCCACCTCACCCAAAAACCCGCGCTTCACTCAAGTCATCGTCAACCGCTTGTGGAAGAAAATGTTCGGCCTTGCACTGACCGAACCGCTGGACGAATTGCGCGACGACACCAAATCCATGATCCCTGACGTGCAGTCGCGTCTTGAAAAATTGATGATCGACCAACACTATGACATGAAGGCGTTCCTCGCCATCATCGCCAACACGCGCGCGTATCAAGCAGCGGTCACGCGCGATGAAGTCGAACGCGGCTCCGTCTACCATTTCCAAGGCCCGGTTCTCCGCCGCATGACCGCCGAGCAAATCTGGGATTCCATTGTGACGCTCGCAAATCACGAACCCGATGCGCGCGACATCAAACGCGAAGAACGCGACGAGCGGCGCATCATTGTTTCGAAGATGGCCTGCGATGCTTATCTGAATTTCGATGGCACGAAACTCGTGGACATGGCCTACGCGTATCTGCAATCCGAACTTGAACTGCAAAAACGCGAGCACGACGTCAAGGAGGCGCTCGTCGTGGCCAAGCGCACTGGAGAAAAGGCGAAGGAGATCGAGTTGCGGCATCAAGAAGGAGCGCTCGACAAAGAACGCGGCCAGGCGCTCGTCAAAGGATTCCTGATGCCGATACTTTCAAATCTTGCGCAGAAAAAGTGCGGCACGAACGTCGTTCCAGTCGCTGATCCGAATTACAAAATGAACGCCAACCCGCGCGTGCTCCAAGTGGAAACGTGGCGCAGCATGTACGTTCCTGGTTATGGCCCCGCACCCAAAACAGCGGTTCAATTGGAAGCGGATAAAGAAAGAGAAAAGCGACATCGTTTCGACCTCGCCAAGCAGGCCAGCGTCCCCGAAAAAGACTACGGCAGCTTCGCTACTTATGTCGAACGCACTCATACCGACTGGCTTCGCGCGTCTGAACTCGACAGTCCCGCCTCGCGTGGTCATGTGCTGCGAACGATGGGACAAAGCGACCGCGATTTCGTTGAAAACGCAAACTCGAGCGCCTCGATTCCTCAAGCGTTGCTACTCATGAACAGCGACATCATCACCGACCGCAACCTGCTGTCACCGTATTCGCCACTGATGCTCGCGATCAATAACGCGTCAACACCCGACGCGAAACTTGACGCGGCGTATTTCGCCATCTTGTCGCGAAAACCGACCGATGCTGAGCGCGCTATCTGGTCTAAAGCCGCATCAGCCAACCCTGCGAAAATCGACGATGTGATTTACGCGCTGTTAAACACGAAGCAATTCATTTTCATTCAATGAAAAGCGGGTACGATCTTCTCGCACCCGCCCATTTTCAAATCTTAAAATCCGGCAATACGTGGACAACCTCAATCCTGTTCGGCCCGTCCATTGCTATCGAATCCTCTTGCTAAAAGTAGTTGCATTTGGATTGAAATCAAGGCGTGTTGTAAACGTTCAGTCCCCCCATCAATCAAGCCGGAAGTAGAGACGGCACATTCTTACCCATGCGGTGGTTGAGCACTGCGCTTTTCAAATACTCCAGCACTGGGCGCTTTTGCAGTCGCAGCGTTTGCACGGCAGTCAGCAGCCGTTCCGTGAACCGGCAGCCGTCCTCGCTGTGATTCCCAAAGCTGCGTTTGCGCCACATCACGGCGGGGCGCAAACAGCGCTCGGCGTGATTGTTCGTTGGCTCCACGCCTGCCACGTCCGCGAACGTCCACAACGCTCCGTAATCCTTCAGCAGTCGGTTGCAAAACCGCCGAACTTTTTTTGTCCGGCCCGTCTCGTCCGCGTTCCAATGCTCTGCTCAGCGCCAAAGCCGGTTCGAGCAGTTCTCCTTGCAATTTCGATCGGCCTGTCGGCTTTTCGTTCCATTCGTTCCAAATTTCGAAGAGCGTTTTGACGGTCCGCAGACCCGCGTTTCGCAGACTTCCTGAAGCGCTCGCTTGCTGGCATGCAGGCAGCCGCCCAAATAGGAGAGCAATACCCCGCTCCTTGCCTGAACGCTCGCGAACAACACGCGAAGCTCACTCTACCACACCACAAAGCCACACAACATCAAGCCCAACTCCCACGAATTCACCGAAGCCGTCGCCTTTTTGTGAGCGTTTAAAGTGGAAAAGAGAAAAGAAAAAAGGGCTAAAAGTCCAGGCCAGACACAACAATACGGAATCCGAGGTAGTTGCTCCGAACGCTGGGCCCGTACCTGTCGCGGCTAGCCGACCGACAGTGCTCGGGCCAGTCGATCCAAGACCCACCACGAAACACCTGCCTATCACCCTGTTCGCGTTCGTTAAACGGATCGATGGCGGACAAGGCTTGGGCATCATCCGTGTACGCGTCCGCGCACCACTCAAAAACATTGCCGTGCATGTCGTACAAGCCAAACGCATTCGGCTTCTTGGTTCCGACCGGATGCGTGGCCTTGCTGTTTTCGGCATGCCATGCCACCGCGTCCAGGTCGCTCACCAGATTGCCCGAATGATACTCGGTCGTCGTTCCCGCTCGACACGCGTATTCCCGCTGCGCTTCGGTCGGCAAACGCGCCTCTAGCCCGTTCACCCGCAACCGTTCGTTGAGCTTCTTGCAGAACGCCGTGGCGTCGTCCCAGGATACCATTTCGACCGGCAGTTGCGCACCTTTGAAGTCGCTGGGATTTGAACCGACGAGCGCTTCGTACTGTGCCTGCGTCACCGCATATTTGCCCATGTAGAATGGCCGCGTGATCGTCACTGGATGCGCGCGCATTTCATAAGGACGAACTTGTTTGTAGACCATGGCCGCTTCATAGTCCTGGATTTGAGCCAGCGCCAAATACCACCGCGTCCCGCCCCACACCATGATGCTGCATGCGAAACTGAGCGCCATCAGCCAGCGCAACGAAAACGAAAACCGCCGCCCCGTTCGTTTGCGAAGGAATATGTAAGCGAGCAGTGCCAGTGCGAGCGCCGCGCCGATGCCAATCAGCACCTGGGCGCTGAAGACGGTAATCGTCGGCTTCTCCGGCTCAGGCGTGCCCATGATGAACTTGCCCGCCGGAATCAGAACCAACTCCAGCTTCACGCCCTTCCCCAAATCATAGCTTTTCGAAGCCGGCAGATTGACGCGCGCGGCATACGCCTCGACCGTTTCATGCCCATCCCACAACGGATAAACGCGCGGCGCTTCAGCGGCGTGAAGGGTTAAGCAAACGAGGATGGCGGACAGAAGGAGTCGTTTCATTGGAAATAGATAGTCTACTCGCGGTAGGCATTGGGGAACAGCAAAGAGTAAAAAGGGCTATCAGTCCAGCGGCAAAACTACACGGAACCCGTTGACGGAGAGCCGATTGACCGGCGAGCTGAGGTTCCGGTACGCAGAGCGGCAGTTCCACGGGAGGTCGTACCAGGACCCGCCGCGCAACACGCGATACGCTCCTTCTTTCGGTCCAGCGGGATCGACTTTTGAGGCTACAGAATAGTATTCTTCATCAAAATAGTCCGCGCTCCATTGCCACACATTCCCGAGCATGTCATACAAACCGAACGCATTTGCTTTCTTTTGTCCCACTGGATGCGTCATGTTCTTGCTGTTCGCGGCATACCACGCCACCGCGTCCAGGTCGGTCTCCAGATTGCCTGAATAAAAGCGCGTTCTCGTCCCCGCCCGGCAGGCATATTCCCATTGCGCTTCCGTGGGTAGTTGCACTTGGGCTGTATGCTTTTCGGACAGCTTTTGACAGAACGCCGTGGCATCCTTCCAACTCACTTGCTCTACCGGAAGGTTCGCTCCTTTGAAACCACTTGGGTTGGTTCCCATCAGCGCTTGATATTGTTCTTGGGTGACTGTGTATTTCCCCATGTAAAAGGGGCGCGAGATCAGCACCGGATGCGCTGGTTTTTCGTTGGCTTGAGCCGCGTTATACCGCGCCATGGCCGCTTCATAGTCCTGGATTTGAGCCAGCGCCAGATACCACCGCGTCCCGCCCCACACCATGATGCTGCACACGAAACTGAGCGCCATCAGCCAGCGCAACGAAAACGAAAACCACCGCCCCGTTCGTTTCCGCAGAAGCAAATACGCGAGCAGTGCCAGCGACAGCGCCGCGCCGATGCCAATCAGCACCTGGGCGCTGAAGACGGTAATCGTCGGCTTCTCCGGCTCAGGCGTGCCCATGATGAACTTGCCCGGCGGAATCAGAACCAACTCCAACGTCACCCCGCCGCCAAGATCAATCGTCTTCGTGGAATCAAGATGAGCACGCTGAGCATACGCTGCAACGCTTTCGCGACCGTCCCAAAGGGGATAGGACGGCGACGGCTCCGCCGCGTTACAACAATAGGCCGCGCAAACGAGGACGCCAAGAAACAGGATACGCATAGCTGAACAGATTATCACGGAATTCACGCGGCTTCATGACAATTTGCGATTCTCTCAGGGCAATGTGGCGCAAAACGCGTGGATTTTTTTACGCGGCGGACCGGCGTGGTATGCCGATCTTGGCGACCTGTTCGGATATGAGACCGTCGAAGATTTCCTGCGCATTTGCCGCGAGCACAAATGCCCGTAGTCCGGCCGAAACCCCAACCGATTCGCACTCAAGCAGCATCCCCGAGCGATGAATCGTCCCCATCATTGCGCCGCCCCAAGATTCGAGCGTCGGGCAACTCATCTTTTCTCGTAACTTCCGCAGAACAGAGGGTTAGTGGGGAGTCCTGGACGACGGCACCAACACCACCCGAAAACCGAGGCGGCTGCCCCGATCGTCGGGACCGTACCCGTAGCGGTAAGCCGACCGACAGTACTCGGGAATGTTGTAACAAGACCCGCCACGCAACACGCGCGCAGCACCCTGTACATCGTTGACGGGATCGGTGGCGTTCAACTTTTCATAGTCTTCTTTGTACGCATCCTGGCACCACTGCCACACATTCCCGTGCATGTCGTAAAGCCCAAACGCATTCGGTTTTTTCGTACCGACTGGATGCGTCGTGTTCTTGCTGTTCCCTTCGTACCACGCCACGGCGTCCAAATCGCTGTCAGCATCGCCAGAATAAAATCGAGTCTTCGTCCCCGCCCGGCAGGCGTATTCCCATTGCGCTTCCGTGGGCAAGCGTGCCTCCAGCGCTTGTGTCCGCAACCGCTCGTTGAGTTGCTTGCAGAAAGCCGCGGCCTCGTCCCACGAGACGGTTTCAACCGGATTCTGCGGGCCTTTGAATTGGCTCGGGTTCGCCCCGGTCACCGCTTCATATTGCGCCTGCGTCACCGCGTACTTGCCCATGTAAAACGCCTTCGAGATCAGCACGGGATGCGCCGGTTTCTCATTTGCATAAGCAGCGTTATACCGCACCATCGCCGCTTCATATTCCCGGAGTTGAACCCGCGCCAGATACCAACGTGTCCCGCCCCACACCATGATGCTGCACGCGAAACTGAACGCCATCAGCCAGCGCAACGAAAACGAAAACCGCCGCCCCGTTCGTTTGCGAAGGAGTATGTACGCGAGCAGTGCCAGTGCGAGCGCCGCGCCGATGCCAATCAGCACCTGGGCGCTGAAGACGGTAATCGTCGGCTTCTCCGGTTCGGGCGTACCCATGATGAACTTACCCGCAGGAATCAGCAAGAGTTCCAGCTTGATGCCGTTCCCGAGGTCGAGCGTCTTCGTGGAATCAAGATGAGCACGCTGAGCATACTCTGCAACGCTTTCGCGACCGTCCCACAGAGGATCGGACGGCGACGGCTCCGCCGCGTTACAGCAACAGGCCGCCCAGACGATGGCACAAAAAAACATGAAACGCATGATTAAAACAGACTACCACGTAACACGGCTTCACGGCAATCAGCATTCCTCGGGGTGCAAAGCGCATGAATTGCTTTACGCGGCGGAGCGGCGCGGGATGCCGGTCGATCGAATATGACCGGAGATAATCGCGTCAAATGACGAATGGGTAGCGGCGTGCGATTCGAGCATCTGCCTCCCAATCGGGCATGACTTCCGACGCTTCCCGGTGAACGATCAGCACTTTTCTTTCACAGGCGTTCACATAGCCGGTAACCTCCCACCGCTGGCTGAAGTCGCTGCCGACGAAACGAAACTGTGGGGGACAATCCGCGAACGGCCAACTCATGGCGGCTGCGAAGGACTGGCAGACGGCCACCAATGGACGCTGCGTGCTTGGCAAGCCATTCATCCGACTTCCCCGAAATGGTGGAAAGGAATGGACATAGTAACTATTAATTATTACGATTATCTATTTGTTTCATCCCCTTTGAACCTTGCGATAAAGAAATGCGTCGGAGGTGAGCAACGACGTTAGCAAGGCTTTCATGCTGCCGCCGCTCTCTTTATAGGCACGGTAAGCATCCTGCAGAATCGGCGCGTCGTTAATCGTTTCGTTCCGCCCCATCCAAAAGCGAAAAACGTGGCGTACAAAAACCTGCGTGACGCGTTCACTGGCAGCGAGCTTCCTGATCATCTCTATGGGACTTGAAACGGGTCCGTCCAATGTCGGGTCACCACTGAGAAGTATCTCACCTGTACTGTCAACCTTTTGGCCCCAATTATTATTAGGGTTCGTGTCACGAATCATTCCAAGATGATTATACATTTCAAAAGGCAATCCGAGTGGATCCATTTTCTGATGACAACGCCAGCATTCTGCTGCACGGGTCACGCGCATGCGCTGACGCAGAGTTGAATGGGGTTCATCCGGCAGCTTGGCGTCCACTGTAATTGGAATATCTGGTACGGCATCACCCAAAAGACTCTCCCGGATCCAGCGGCCGCGCAGAATAGCATGATTTTCCATCGCATCCGAGTGAGCGATCAGCCAAACAGGATGGGTGAGGATGCCGAGACGCTCTTTTGTATCCACGGTGGTGATGGCTTTAAGGGCATCTTTGGCAGGCGGGAAAATGCCGTTGTCGAATTGTGACTGACGCACATAGATCGGCTGTGCGGGATTGGGTAAAATGTGATGAAGCTGGTTCCCATTGGTGACTTCGTGTTGCACCCGCTCTTCATCACCTTTTGCAACCAGGGTTTTGTCGTACATCCTGATGGGGACGAATGCTTTCGCCCTATTAATGAAGTAAGCAATATCGGTGGTCATGCCACGATGTAGCCGCACTGAGGTGTAGGGCTGATAGATGACGCGGTCGGTGGTGAGCAATTCCTTCAAGACGTTTTTGTCTTCCCGCAGGATCAGTTCGATCAAGCCATCCGTGTTGGCGATCATGCTGTTTATGACTGCGGGATGTGATTCATAATGCGCCCCTTGTTCCACAATGGACTGTCTGGTCTTACAGATGCTGCTGGAGCGATCGTAATCAAAATAATCCCTGAAGAACTGTAGAATACGGGGCTTTCGGATGCTGTCATCATTCAAGATGCGGATAACTTCGAGTTTAACGTCCTCCCGTGTCTTGAGTTTCCCTTCAGCCAGTGCCGTTTGTAGGTGATCGTTATCCGGGCGGATGTACGAAAAAGCCGCGTTGATGGCGAGCGCCAGTTCCTGCCCCTCCAACATCACGCGCCCAAATTCATCAGGCTTTCCGGCCTCACACAATTCCGTGCGAAACAGCGCGTCGCGGTCAAGAAAGATTGGCGTCAGACCCACAAAGGCGCCATCTTCCTTTCCGAGTTGCTTGATGGACTTATTCACAATTTCAAGATAAGTAGCTGTTTCTTCCGCCTTGGGCGGGCGCAGGGTCAGGGATTCGAATAGGAAATTAATAACTGTTTTAAGACGGTCGTCGCTGACGCCAGGTGTTTTCATCAGGTCATACACAGGTGTCAGAGGTCGTCTGATTTCTTTACTATAGTAAATCAAATTGCCATGCTTATTGGGAATCTTTTTGTAATCGTCACCGAGTTGGGATGGATCCACGGCGGGGCCGTAGGCCATGAATCGCAGGATGGCTTCGGCGTCGCCGGCAATTTGTGTCGCCTCGGCACTGTTGACTGTGTAAAGAAAAGGATAGTTTTTTAATCCATGGTCTCTGATCATTGCCAATTTGGAATTGAAGCCAGCAACGCCAAAAGAATAGGCATCACCTTCGCTACCGAGATAGCCATCCAGACCAAAATAGACCTTAATCTCGCCTTCCAAATTCGACGGTATATGATCGCCATGTGTCCAAAGCCCCGGACGTTCGGAATTGTATTTCCGTTTGAGACAGATTAATTCATTTAGCCGGACCAGATGTTCCTGTGGGTGAATGCGCCAGATACGCGCGGGTGTAGATGCGGGTTCAAGATTTTTAGGCAAGGCCCCAAAAAGAAGATCGTGATCAATATGATTGCCTTTAACAGGACGCATGTGATCGACGAACCCGCCCTTATCCTTCAGGGCCTTGGTTATTCCGTCCGTAATCCATCTAGAAAGCTCGTAGCGCTCGATCAATTCCGGCTGATTCCGTCTCTTCCTGGGGGGCATTTCCTTTAAGGCAACCTGCTCCCAAATGCGCTTCCAGAGGCTGGCATTTTCGGGCGAGATGTCCTGCAAGTTTTCTAATGAAATATTACCTTTTTCGGTGTCGTTGTCGTGACACTCCATGCAATATTTTTCGAGAAACGGCTTGGCCCTTTTTTCGAACGTGGTTTCACCCGCATTAACCGGCTCAGGCTGGGCCGCGTTGGTCAACGGGGTGAATTGGAGGGCAAACAAAACCGTGCTAATAATGAGTTTGTGCATCGGCATCTCAGGTCTAACTTTCTTGTCCTAGTCCGTCCACTTCATTCCCTGTGAACCTTGCGATAAAGAAAAGCATCCGAGGTAAGCAGCGACGTTAGTAAGGCTTTCATACTGCCACCGCTTTCTTTGTATGCACGGTAAGCATCCTGAAGTATCGGCGCATCATTGATAGTTTCATTGCGGCCCATCCAGTAGCGGAAAACGTGGCGGACGAAGACCTGATTGACGCGTTCACTGGCAGCGAGCTTCCTGATCATCTCCATGGGATCCTTCACGGGGCCGTCTAATGCGGGGTCGCCACTATTAATGATCTCTCCGGTCGTGTCAACTTTTTGGCCCCAATTGTTTGACGGGTTCGTATCACGCATGAGTCCGAGTTGATTGTATTTTTCAAAGGGCAGGCCGAGGGTATCCATTTTCTTATGACAACGCCAACATTCTGCCTCACGGGTCACGCGCATTCTGTGACGCAGGGTTGCATTGGGTTCATCGGGCAACTTGGCATCCACTGTGATCGGGATATCGGGTACGGCGTCGCCCAAAAGGCGTTCGCGGATCCAACGTCCGCGCAAAATGGCATGGTTGTCCATTGCGTCCGAGTGCGCGACTAACCAAACAGGATGCGTGAGGATACCGAGGCGCTCATTCGTATTAACGGTTGTGAGGGATTTTAATGCATCGGTAGCGGGCGGGTGGCGGCCTTTGTCGAATTGAGACTGACGCACATAAATCGGTTCAGCGGGATTAGGGAATATGTGATGGAGCATGTTCTCATCATAAACTTTCCTTTGGGCTCGTTCGATGATCAGCTTGTTGTCTTTAGTGGGTTCGATTTTCTCATATTTCTTAAACTCCACTAATTTCTTTCCATTGACGGAGAAGTAAGCAATGTCGGTTTTGAATAAGATACCATCTCTGAAATTCGCGCCGGAGGTGAAGGGCTGGTAGATGACGCGGTCGGTGGTGAGCAGTTCTTTCAAGACGTTCTTGTCTTCCCGCAAAATCAATTCCACAAGGCTATCAGTATTAGTGATCATGCTGTTCATTGCGGCATAATAAGTATCAAAATGCCCGCCGAAGCGTTCAAGGGCTTTGCGATCTTTACAGATACTGGCGGCGCGGTCGTAGTCGAAGTATTCTCTGAAGAACTGTAGAATGCGCGGCTTGCGGATGCTGTCGTCATTCAGAATGCGGGTGACTTCACGCTTGACGTCTTCGCGGGTCTTTAATTGCCCTTCGCCCAGCGCGGTCCAGAGATGATCATTGTCGGGACGGATGTAGGAGAAAGCTGCGTTGACGGCGAGAGCGAGTTCCTGTCCTTGCAACATGACGCGACCATATTCGTCAGGCTTGCCGTACTCACACAGTTCCGGGCGAAAGAGCGCGTCGCGGTCAAGAAAGATCGGCGTCAGGCCCATGAAGACGCCATTATCTTTACCGAGTTCTTTAATAGACTTGTTGGCTATTTCGAGGTAAGTAGCGGTTTCTTCGCTGCTGGGTGGGCGCAGCGTTAGAGATTCGAAGAGGAAGTTAATGACTGGTTTGAGGCGTTCGTCGCTGATACCAGGAGTCTGCATCAGCTCATAGAGAGGAGTCAACGGTCGTTTGATTTCCTTCGTATAATAAACGAGACCATCTCGCTTATTGGGGATCTTTTTAAAGTCATCGCCAAATTGATAGGGCTCACCGGCGGGGCCGTTAGCCATGAAACGCAGGATTGACTCCGCGACGCCAGCAATCTGTTGAGCCTCGGCGCTGTTGACTGTGTAAAGGAAAGGATAGTTGCGCAATCCCCGGTCCCTGATCAACGAAAACTTGGCCGAAAAACCGCTTGTGCCAAAATCATAGCCATCGCCAACACTTCCAAGATAGTTATCCAGTCCGAAATAGACTTTGGTCTCACCTTCCAAATTGGTTGGAATAAAATCACCGTGAGTCCACAGGCCTGGGCGTTCCGGATTGTATTTGCGTTTGAGGCAGATTAGATCATTCAGGCGGACCAGATGTTCCTGGGGTTGAATGCGCCAGATGCGCGTCGGCGTGGAGGCCGGTTCGAGGTTTTTTGGGAGGGGGCCAAACAGTAAATCGTGATCAATATGATTGCCCTTGACCGGGCGCAGATGGTCGACGAAGCCGCCTTTGTCTTTCAGCGCCTTCGTCATTCCGTCCGTAATCCAATTGGATAACTCCAGCCGCTCCATCAATTCCGGCTGGTTTCGTCGTTTCCTGGGAGGCATTTCCTTCAAGGCCACCTGCTCCCAGACACGTTTCCACATGCCAGCGTTTTCCGGCGAAACGTCGCCCAGATTTTCGAGAGAGATATTACCTTTCTCGGTGTCGTTGTCGTGACACTCCATGCAGTACTTTTCGAGAAAGGGCTTGGCCCTTTTTTTGAAAGCAACTTCCCCTGCGTTACCCGGATCCGTCTGGCCAGCATGTGCCAGCGGCAAAAAGAGAAGGATTGATAAAATCGCGCTAAAAATGAGTTTGTTCATCAGCATCTCAAGCCAGCAGTTCTTCGATGGGACCGATCTTACTGCGAGTGAGATTGGCCATGTTCTTGTCCAAATTGAAGCGATCAACTGATGAGCCGACACCGCGGAGGAAAGTAGTGTAGAGGTCGTTGATCGGGCGTTCTTTGACGAGGGTGTATTGCCCGGTCTTAAAGCGCCCGCCGCCATTGCCGAGAAGAACGAAGGGCCATTCGGTACCGTCGGAGTGCTGCTTTTCGGCGTTGTTGCTGGTATAGACAATCAGGGTGTTGTCCATCATGGTGCCCGCGCCTTCCGGCACGGCTTCAAGCGCTTTCATGATCTTCACCAACATCTCGCAGTTGTAGTTACGGATTTTGGTCCAGATGGCGTTGCCGGGTTGATCGACATGACCGAGTCCGTGGCCCGTGTCAGGGACGCCGAGTCCTTTCCAGGAGCCGAAATATTCTCCGCATCCGGATGCTATCGTCAGGACGTTGGTGAGGTTGGCCTGTAGCGCTGCGATGCCGATTTCAAGTAGAGCGTCGTGCCATTCGGTTTCGAATTTGGGCTTGGAGTAGCGCCCGTCGAGTTTAGGAGCGAATTTTTTGAGCTGCTCGGAGATCTTCGACAGTTTTTCGCGCATTCCGTTCACGTCTCGAAAACCACTGACATACGATTCGTAACGTTCGGCTTCGCTCTTGGGCAAGCCTTTGGATTTGGATCGTGCCACACGTTCGATATCCAGCATGACCTCGGAACGCGCCTGGTAGTATTTCTTGATATCCCCTTCGGCAATGCTGCCGAAGAGCATCTGATAGAGCATGGTCGGGTCGCAGTGCATGAACACCGGCTGGTTAGGACCTGAAGCCGTCAGCGTGGCGAGGGTCGGGCGCGCTTTCATGCTCTCAAGCGATTCCATGCCGATGCAGAGTGGCGGGAGCATGGTCGGCGGGAGAACCTGGCCGAGTGCGTAATCGATGGTTGCGGCAGACGGTGGGACGCCGGTACCGCCTCGGTAGGCGCCGAGTGCTCCGAAAAAGGCGCTGTGTCCGGGGCTGGTATGCCGGCCATGCAAACCGGTAATGATGTGCATCCTGTCTTTGTAAGGCTCCAACAACTGCATGGGCTTTTCAAGGGTCACACCGCTGAGGGCGCAGCTTTCTTTGAGGCCTTTCGGGATGCAGGTTAAGGGATCAAACCCATGGTTCTGCAGAAAGAAGATGATCCGTTTGGGACTGCCCGCTATTTTGTCCGCTGCACGAATATGGCTGGGAAGCAAGCCCAAGCCCATACCTGCCGCCATCCCCGTGATCAACTCTCTGCGACTCAACATGGAATCATCTCCCCTAAATGCGAACAGCTATCCGCACGGCGTGTTCCAACCTCGGTCAAAATGAAGCGAGCGCCTGATCGGATTTGCAACAAACGCATCGCTATTGTTTACACCGTGCGAGCAGACTTTTAACATAATCTGACCACGCCACACTCTAATTTGGCGTCAGCTCACTCATCGACACGAATAGCTGTCTCAAGGTCTTGCTGTGGGTGCCTTCAGCTTCTCAATGAGATACGCCTGTATCGTAGCATGTTTCACGTCGGGTGCGCCCGGGTAAACCAGCTCACATGGCACGCCGACCTCCTGGCATTTCTCCTGCAGCTTCACGCTGAAATTCGCGGTATGCGTCGGATCCTTCTCAACCTGGCCCATGGCGGGAGGTGTGTTGAAGATCATGTAGATTGGCGGGTCGTCCGCAGTTAAGAGCGCGTAGGGGGAATACTCCGTGATCCATGGCAGGAGGCGTTCGCGCGCGGCCACGAAGGCATCGAAGTTTTTGAACTCGCCCGGCTTGCGCATTAAGGACTGGCTTGATGGGTTTCATTTCCGTACCTCGCGTTACGTGAATCGTCGGTCGCAATTGTAACACCGATTTGTAACACGATCATATGGTAAAATTTGCTAGGATTCTCGAACGCGAATTCCCGCTATTTTTAAAATTTATGCGAGATTTCAAGGCTGTTTTCATAGGAGAAATACGTTTCTCTTGAAATCCCCGCGAAAACAGCGATAATCGTTTTTCTGGTTCGTCCTCGTAGCTCAGTTGGATAGAGCGCTGGTTTCCTAAACCGGAGGTCGGCGGTTCGAATCCGCCCGAGGACATTCTTGCACAAGTCGTTTGAAAGTCAATTACTATAGGCAATTTGGCGCTAAATTTCGCGACGATTTCTTGACTTCTCGCAAAAATCATGTAACCCAGACCCCAAAAACTTGGTTACAGGAGGCTTGCGCTATGCTTCAATTGCTGCCTTTAACCCGGCGCTACACGCCGGGAATGGACAAAAAAGCACTTTGGTTCCGGCACCCATAGGTCGTCGAAGATAACAAAAAGGGCAAACTGATCCGCATTGGGATTGCCAAGCTGTCGCGAGAAGACCAAGGGAAATTGTTCGACGATTTGCTCAAACTGTTGGATAAGACTCCAAAGACCCGCGTCGATTCTCCTGCGGTTGATCGCCGTGTTCTTGATCCATATTTGGATCTGATCAGAAGGCGACCCCGAACGAATACGACTTGGATGTGTCCACTCCGATGCAGCTAAACTCAATCTAAGCTGAAACCCGTAGTTTCTCTTCGTCGGGATCGATCTCCCAGCGTGGCCACATGCAATCGGACTCAAGGTTAACCCATGCCCACTCCGCCGCCCCGCAAGCGCTTTCAATTCCATCTCTCGACGGCCATTGTGTTGATGTTTGTCGCGGGCGGGTTTATCTGGGTGAACACATGCGGAAACATAGTGATAACGAACGGCATAATTCTAGACCTTGGATGGCCGAAAGCTGCTGAAGCTAAGGGGACCGAAACGGAGTTCCAAAATAGGCCACAAGCCCAGAATTGGTTTGGGCGAAGAGAAATTGACTATGGCTGGCCATCTAAGCTGCTGCACACGTCGATTCCGATCGCATTGAAGAAACACGAACGCGAGTTCTACTTTATGGATATGCTTCGTGAGCATCGTGATGTCGAAGACTACTTTGTTGCATCATCGAAGCAATGGGTCATCAAAGGAGTTGTTATCAACGCAATCGTTGCGTTATTCGTTTTATTTACTGTCGCACTCTTATGCGAATACCTCATCCGTCGTTGAAAATAAATTTCAATCATAAACTCATTTAATAATTAGTGTTGCAGATCGTCCATAATAATTTTATTAAATTTTGTAGCAAGAATGGAGCATGCTGCAGTTTGTGCGACAGTCGAAGGCGACCGGGTTTATAATCAGGCGTTCGCACACGCATCCGTTCCTTCACAAAAACAGTCGATGATGACGCGGTGCACCCCGCCGCGTTGAACACCAAGATCGGCGACCTCGCCAGCGACGTGAAAGTCGCCGTGGGCGCGATGCCGCACGTGACGACACTGGTCGTCACCGCAGGCGACAACGACGGCGAACTAAACCCCTCGTGGGACCCCGTCACCGGAGCCAACAATTTCGAAGTCCAAGTCAACACCGACCCAACGAAGCCCGCCCAATGGACCACGAAACTGTCCTCCTTCCAAAGCCACTGCATCATCCACGGCCTCCCGAGCGTGTACGCCATTGGGTGCGAGTGAGGGCCAACGGCCCGATGGGCCCCGGGCCGTGGAGCGATGAGGCTAGTAAGATGGTGCCGTAGGGAAACTGGCGGAAACTCCGAGACAGAATTAACATTGATTCGAAGGTGAAAAGAATGTAACGTCTGTCCCAATCCTGTTCGGCTCGTCCATTGCTATCGAATCCTCTTGCTAAAAGTAGTTGCTTTTGGATTGAAATCAAGGCGTGTTTAGATTTGAAATTGAATGAGATGGGATATTTTTGGGCGTGGCTGTGCG
>Ga0194042_1000211_pt1 | contig 18726 bp, 11 predicted proteins | sample JunL4412m_MetaG_FD_148974 | JGI IMG/M metagenome (GOLD analysis project Ga0194042, IMG submission 148974) | Anoxic zone freshwater microbial communities from boreal shield lake in IISD Experimental Lakes Area, Ontario, Canada - Jun2016-L442-12m | ecosystem: Environmental > Aquatic > Freshwater >...
GTTTCGAGAAATGCAGTCCCGCTGTTGGCGCGGCGACGGCTCCGGGGTTGCGCGCGTAGACGGTTTGATAGCGCAGCTTGTCGAAATCCGATGACGGGCCGGGCGCTCGGCGGACATAAGGAGGGAGCGGGACTTCGCCGGTCGCTGAAATGTACGCGTCGAATTCGGCGGCGTTGCAATGGATGTCGAGGATGTCTCCAGCTTCGCGCAGGCGTTCGCGCAACGTCACTTTCGGGCCGCCGACGAACGTGAATGTTTCGCCGGGCTTGAGCACCCCGCCGGCTTTGGTAAGGACGCGGCGGACGAGCGTATTCGCGGTTGCGCTTGGAGCGGGCGCGTTGGTTTCGGGCGGGAGCAACAGGAATTCGACTTTGCCGCCGCTGAGGTCGCGCGTCGCTCGCAAACGCGCCGGGATGACGCGCGTGTCGTTGATGACGAGCACATCGCCCGCGCGAAAGTGGCGCTTCAAGTCGCGGACGGATTCATCGTGCCAGGATTTCGCTGTGCGGTCGAGGACTAAGAGTCGCGAGGCGTCGCGATCAGGGAGCGGTTCCTGAGCGATGTTTTGTTCGGGAAGATGGAAGTTAAAAAGATCGGTTTTCATGCACGGCATCTTACTCCATAAATGGGGCTGCGATCAAGTTTGAAGCGCGTATTGCTCTTGCTCCGTCGCGATTGGCGTATAACCTATGCGGTAAGTGTTCGCGTTGTCACATCTTCAAAGCCGGGGTCTGAATGAAAAACTCATCACGTCTGAATTGTCTCATGGCTCTGGTCTGCACAGCCGCGTTGGCCGCTCGCGTATCGGTTGCGCTCGAAGCTGCGACTCCTGAAGGGATCGTCCAGCCGTTCAAAATTTGGAAAGATGTTCAGCCGACAGAATTGAAAAAGTTCAACGCGCCAGTCGCGCAGCGCTACGAACTCGCGAACGGCATGATTGTGTTTTTGCTCGAAGACCACGAACTGCCGATCATTGATTTTTCGATGACGATCCGCGCGGGCGACCTGCATGAGCCTGCGGATATGACGGGCATTAATTCAGCGACGGCGTCGATCATGCGTTCGGGTGGCAGCAAGACATATCCCGGCGACAAGCTCGACGAAATCCTTGAAAACATGGCGTCGGATATTCACATCGGCGGCGGTTCGGATTCCGGCTTTGCGTCGTTGAATACCTTGAAAGAAGATTTCGATAAGGGTCTTGGCATCCTCGTTGACGTGCTGCGCAATCCGGAATTTCCTGAAGAAAAGATCGACCTGCACATGTCGCACGTGCGCGCGGGCATTTCGAAACGGAATGACCAGCCGAGTGGACTGGCCAGCCGTGAATTCAAGAAATCGCTCTATGGTAAAGACAGTCCCTATGCGAAAGTCGTCGAATACGCGAACCTCGACAAAATCGACCGCGCCGCGTTGAAAGCGTATCACGCGAAGATGTATCATCCGAACATGTTCATCGTCGGCGTCGTCGGCGATTTCAAAAAAGAGGAGATGCTGGCGAAGTTGAAAGCGGCGTTTGAACCGTGGGCGAAGCAGGACGTGCCGCTTCCGACTGTCGCAGCGATTCCGACTGCGCATGAACTGCGCAATTTGTTTGTGGAACGCCCGAAGCTGAATCAGACCACCATTATGATGGGGCATGTCATCGACATGTTGCGCAACCATCCGGATTATGCGGCTGTGCAAATGATGAACGAGATTCTCGCTGGCGGCATGTCGGCGCGCATGTTTACGGAAGTCCGAACGAAGAAGGGGCTCGCGTATTCTGTCGGCGGAGCGGCGCAGATTTATTACAACCGTCCGGGCCTTTTTTATTGCCACGCGTTGACGCGCAATGAACAGGCGCTCGAAACAGTCGAAGCGATTCGCGAGGAAATCGTGCGGTTGCGCGACAAGGGTGTGACGCAGACGGAACTCGACGAAGCCAAGCAGAGTATTCTTAATTCATTCGTCTTCAATTTCGATTCGCCGTCGAAGATCATCGGTCGGCAGATGTCGTACGAGTTCTACGGGTACCCAATGGACTTCGCTGAAAAGCTGATGGACACCATCACGCGCGTCACGGTTGAGGACGTCAACCGGGTTTCGAAACAGGTGCTGGATCCGGAGAAGATGCTCTTGATCGGCGTCGGCAACACGGCGGCTGTAGACAAAGCCAAATCGTTCAACTCACTGCCCGGCTTGAAGCTCGTGGACGTGACGATTCCGCCGCAGACGAAGAAATAGAACGCGTTCTGTTTACCGACTCGAGTCCATCACATTTGATCGAGTCGGATATGTCGTGATTGTTCCTTAGAGGGTGTATAAAAAGTCAACGCGAGCGTAAATCGGCGCTTTTTGCCCGGCTCTTCGTTGTGGACTTCAAGCGTTATCTCCTCCTGATAGCGCATGAAGTCCACGCCTCGATCCGAAAAAAAATCGCTCGATTTCCACTCACGCCGACTTTTTATACACCCTCTTAGATATGAACTGTGCTCGGGAAAGTACATAACCAATTGCGCGGAAGGAAGAAAATAATTGTTACTCACTTATTTTCTCTGAGCTGAGTAACCGTTCGTAAATATGGGACAGCAACTCAATTCTCATTTTATTGACCCGCGCGTATCCAAAGCCTCACACCCCTCACCCCGCGAGCGATACGGCTGCTCGTCGGCCCTCTCCCGGTGGGAGAGGGGAACGGCAACGACTCGCTTCGCTCGCCTGTCTCTTTGAATGCGCGCGGATCAATAGTACCTTCCGCTAATAATTTCGCCGGACTTAACTGCATGGTCTCTTCGCGTGCAACGCGTCATTTCTTCAACGTCAACGTCACCAATCGCACATCCATGACACTCTTCCCCGGAATCTTTACCGCTCGAAGTGTCAGCGGGCCGCGCCCTGGTTCGAGATGCAACGCGCTCAAATTCAGCGCATGAAATTCCTTCAAATACGATTCGCCTTTACGTGGAACACGATCCTGATTGTTGATCAACGGCGGATCCCATCCCGGCGCAACAGTCCCCGTACACGTGTGCCCGTTCCAACTCAATTCAATGGCCGAGCCGGTATCGGCCAACGGACACGTGTAGAAAATCACCGCGTCATAATCGCCCGGTTTGTTGACCTCGATCTCCCACGTCATTGAATCATCCAGACTCGTCCAATTCATAAAGTACGAGCAATTCGGTGCGCCCGCACTGCGCTTGATTCCGCCATGCGGAGCACCATCGCGCGCGGGCAGCGGTGTCATCGGAAATTCAGAATAACCGACCGTATAAGGCCTCTCATCCAACTGCTGTCCCTTGCCTTTGCTACCTGTGCGCGGACGTTCACCGTTCGGTCCGAACACATCCTTCCGCCACGCCGCAACAGAGTCCTTTAATGTCGTCGCGATTTCCGGATGCTGCTCCGCCACATTCTTCTTCTGCCCCGGATCAGTCATCATGTCAAAGAGTGCGCCGTTGTTGTCCAAACGATACTGCTGCGTTCGGACGCTGACATTACCGCCGAAATGGGAGAAGATCATGCGGTCTGCCCACATCGCTTTTGTCGCACCCGTCAACAACGGCAGAAGACTCCGACCATCCAATTGTTTGTCTCCAACGCGCGGAACGTTCGCCATCGCAGTGAGTGTTGGGAGGATGTCAATCGCTCCCGTGATCTCGCTGACAACCGTGCCGGGCTTGATTCCGCCCGCTGGCCACCGAATAAAAAACGGCGACCGCAGGCCTCCTTCATCCGTCGAACCTTTGATCCCTTTCATCCCGCCATTCCAGCGAACACTGTTCGGCCCGTTGTCTGAAAAATAAATCACGATGGTATTCTCGCTCAATTTCAACTCATCCAACCGAGCAAGCACGCGCCCGACATTCCAATCCAGATTCTCCACCATCGCCAACGCACAGCGCGTCACAGGCAGGTCTTCTTTTTCGCCCAAGCCACTGCGCATCGCGATTGGAGCATCTTTGAATTTGTTCCAATATGCATCCGGTACACAGAACGGCGAATGCGGCGTGTTGTACGGAATGTAACAGAGAAAAGGCTTGTCCTTATGCTTCTCAATAAATCCCAGCGCGTGGTCCGTCAGGTCGTCCGAAATAAATCCCTTGCCTCGGACCATGACGCCATTGTGTTCCAGCGGCGAATCAAAATACTCGCCCCAATGCCCGGACGTAAAACCGTAGTATTCATCGAATCCACGCGCGTTGGGGTGGTACGGCCACTGGCTTCCGTTGTGCCATTTCCCGAATGCTCCGGTCGCATATCCAGCCGCTTTGAACGCGTCCGCAAACGTTTTCTCGTCCGTATTCATGCGCTCTTGTCCCAGCGAAACGCCGCGCACGCCCGAGCGAGAATGATAGCGCCCGGACAAAAACTCCGCGCGCGTCGGAGAACACACCGGACACACATAAAAGCGATCCAGCACCGCGCCTTTCTGTCCAATGTTGTCAATATTGGGTGTCTTGATATTCGTATTGCCCGTGATGCTGTAATCGCCCCAGCCCGAATCATCCGCCAGTAAAATCACAACGTTGGGCCGCGTGTCCTGAGCGCGGGCGACCAATGAAATAAGAAGCAAGATGATAGCGATGAAGTACGAGCGCATGATTGGAGTCTCTCAATGAATGTATTAAACCTCTACTTCGCTATCTTCATCACCGCATCCATCACCGTATCCGCCCCGCCCTTAACATCTTTCTCGCCGAGAACCGTCAATTTGTTCGGATCGATCAAACTCAAAAGTCCCGGCACATCTCCATACTTTACCGCGCCCGGAACGAACTGCGCGTGCATCGGATCGCGAAGTGATGCGAAGCGGAAGCCTTCTGTATCGACGATGATTCCAGAAAGATCGTCTTTCATTTCAACCGCCGCAAGTGCACCCACCGCACCCATTCCATCGCCCGCCGCGAGCACGATTTTCGCGGGCTTGTGGTCGTGGCTGTTCATCATCGCGACCAGCGTCATCACGTCATGAACACGGCGGATCAGCAACGGTGGATTGTAGCCGTACGTGAAACATGCCGACCACGCCCAGTCGTTATGAGTCGTTTGATCTTTCGTCTTGACTGGATTCCACGGGTTCAATGTTGCGCCCGGAAGATACAATTCCGGGACCGCAATCGCCGTCCCTGCGTCGAGGAGTTTCTTCATCGCGCTGGTCGGCTCCGTGACTTTTTTAGAGCCGAGCCAGATCACCGTTGTGCCGTTCATATTACCGTTCTTGGGACTGAAAAACGTGACCGGAACCGTTTCGTTTTCTTTCGTGTTCGTCGCACGACTGTGCGTGATGATGAACGTTCCTTTGTCCTCTTTTTCACCGAGATCGAAGTGTACGTTTTTCGATGTGGGCATGGCACGTCCGACGATTATATTCCACGCGCGAGTCAGAGCAGTCTTGTTGTCTTTCAAGAGCGCGTCGCTGTCGGCGCTCCAATTCTTAAGCAACGCTTTTTCGTGTTCAGCACCTGTTTTGTCACCAGTCGGTTTCGGATGCTCGGCGGTCCAAACCGTCATCTCTTCCTTCGTGCTGATCACAAAATCGCGCTCCAAAACAGGCGCACTGAAACCGAGTTTAAAATACTTATTCATGAACGTGTACATCGTCGTGCGCGAGACGTGATTGTAATTGTGGAGCCAGTGGATGTTGAATGTTGCGGACACGTCGTTCGGTTTGCCAAGTTTCGTCCAGACCATTTTGAGATCAGGGAATCCTTTGGTTTCGAGTTCTTTCGTCCAATCATTCGCCGCCGTCATGCCCATCGGCTTCGGCGCGAAATTCGCGGCGATGTCGATGTTGCCTTGATTGATTCGCAAATAACACGCGTTCTCGCAGGTGCATCCGCCTTGCATAGCGGTGCTGGTCATCACGCACGGAAAAGCCGTCGCGAGGCGATCATCGATGGCCGCGAGCATCAACGTTTGCGTACCGCCGCCACTGGCTCCGGTGCAGGAAATGCGCGTGGGATCAACACCGGGAACTGAGAGAATGAAATCAATCGCGCGAAGTCCGTTCCACGTCTGAAGTCCGAAATTCGATTCGAGGCGCAAGTCGGCCATTGTGCTGTAAAGGCCGTACGCCCCCGGCTCTGTCCCGTCTAATTCCTTACGCTTTCCACTGCGATGTTCGGCGATTTGCAAGCTGTCGGCGTTGCCGAGCATATCATAGAAAAACACCGCACATCCCATCCGCGCGAGCTGCACACAACGCGCTTGAAGCGGCGAGCGAGCGCCGCTTTCGAAGCGCTCAGCACCTATCGCCAACTGCTCTTTCATTGCAGCGGAACCGGCCCCCAAATCCATGAATCGCCCATTGGGCCAGTGACCGTGCGGACACAGAATTCCGGGCATCTTGCCATCTTTCGGCGGCGTCTTCGGACGATACAGATTTCCACAAACAAAGTGGCCCGGAAACGATTCGAAGAAGACGCGGTCCATCGTGTAATCATCACGTTCAATGCGTCCGTGAATGACTGCATTGATCGGCGTTTTCGTTGGGAGCGGAAAGAGTCCGCAAGCGAGCAGGAGTCGGTCGCGCACGGCTTGTTTCCGCTCCGACCACGCAGCCGTGAAGTTCTCAAGACCGTCGTGATTGAACGGGAAGTAGCTTTTATACAATTCGCGCAACGGACGCGCGGTATCAGGCTCGGCGGCGCTGGCACGAGTGCTGAATCCCAGCACAACCGTGACGGCGAGTAGGGTGAGAGAGCGGTAGCGCGACGTCATTTGATAAGTCTCCGTGATGAAGTTGGAGGCGTTCACTGCTTACGGCTTTTTCGGTTCGGATGTCGTTGGCAATTTCTCGAAATCAGTTTTGTTGACCCAGCCGGTATTCACTTTATCGCCGCGTATAAATTTCTCGTAGAAGCCGACGTGCCCTTTATTTGCATGTTCGTATTTATCGAAGACGTCGCCATGCCCCAACACGCGCGGATCGTCTTGCGCGCGGAGTTCAGACAAAAGCGATTCGCGCAACTCCGCGTGAGCAGCGGAACCTTTTCCGGTGATGGCGATGTTGTTGAGACAATCCGGGTCTTTGGCCAGATCGTACAATTCTTCGCCGGGGCGCATGCCAAAACAGAGCGACCAGAACGGATCGGCGGGATTCGCGCGGTGGGCGCTGAGGATAGTTGTTTTCGTCGCTCCCCCATCGCAATCGAGGTAACCGGTTTCAGGATTTCCGGCGGGCCAGCGCGAGGGTTCGAAATTCAAAAGCAACAGCCAGCCTCCTTTAATAATCCCCCGCGTCGGATAGCCGGCATCGTTGGGACGACCCACGTCGGTGCGTTCTTTACCGACGAGCACGTGATCGCGCGCGTCGGTGACGATGCCACTTTTGTCCGAGCGAAAAATGTCGGTGAGACTCCGTCCGGATGTCGGGGCCATTTTTGATTCAGGCCACGTCAGTCCGGCGAGTTCGATGAACGTTGGCGCGAAATCGATGAAGCTGACGAAATCATCGACCGTGCGACCGGGTTTACTGATTCCGTTAGGCCACATCGCCGCGAGTGGCAAGTGATTTGAAACGTCGTAGACGTTGCCTTTCGAGCGGGGAAACGGCATGCCGTTGTCGCTGGTGACGATGACGAGTGTATTGGCGAGAAGTCCGCGCTTTTCAAGCGACGCCAGCATGCGCGCGAGATGAGTGTCGAAGTGTTCGATTTCAAACGCGTAGTCGAGCATGTCAGTGCGCGTCGTTTCATTGTCGGGCCAGTAGCCGGGGACGTGGTCGATGTCGGAGAGTTTTTTTCCACCCTTCGCGATGCCTGAACCGAATTCGTAGGCGCGGTGGGGTTCGACTGCGCCGTACCAAAACGCCCACGGTTTTCCGGGCGTGGCGGCTTCGAGAAAGTCATCAAAATTCCCAGCATAATCAGTGTTGCTGATCTCGCTTGTCGGCGGTTTGGCTTTGCGGGCATTGAACGCTTTGCCGGTCATCAAACGCGGTTTGCCGTCGGCGTCGAGCGCGACGCCGGGTGCCCAGCCTTTAAGCGTGTGGCCAACGGTCCAACCGTGTTCGGCCAGCGCTTCGCCCCAGCCTTTAAATTCGGGCGGAAAGTAGCAGATGTGATTCGCAGCTTCTTTGAGTTGCCAGGAGTTGCGCCCGGTCAAAATCGCCGCGCGCGACGGAGCGCATTTGGCGTTGGGCGTGTACGCGTTGTTGAACAAAATGCCTTCCCGAGCCACGCGGTCGAAAGCGGGCGTCTTCACCCATTTCGTTCCATACGCCCCGGCGTGGTGGCCCCAGTCGTCGGCGATGGCGAAGAGAATGTTGGGCGGATGAGGCTTTGCGTCAACGGCGTGAAGTGTGCTGAGCGTGGCAAAACAAAAGAGCGCAAGGAGGCGTTTCATTTTTTCTTTCCTTTGGGCGTGTCGTCGTGCGTGAAGGGTGGACGTTCGAATTTCAAACCGTCGCCGGTGACGCGCGGATCGCCGGTTTCTGTGAGGACTTTCATCAAGCGATCCGAGAGCTCGCGCTTGACTTCCGCGTAACCGGTTTGGTCAGCGACGTTGACTGTCTGATAGGGATCGTTGCGCAGATCGAAGAGTTGTTCGGCGGGACGTTTTCCGAATGCGAAGTCGTAATGCCACTGCCATTCCGGCATGCCGAAGCGTGTGATGAGCCAGGCCTTCGTTGGGCTGGCGTCCATGTCTGCGAACGCGGCATACGTGCTGTGTTCGAGTTCGGAGACAGGCGGCATGTCGGCGAGGCTGGTGAATTTCGGGCTGCCCATGGGCCATCGGTCCGGCTCAAAATTGCGGACATACAGGAAGTCTTGCGTTCGGAGGCAACGATGCGGATAGGGCAGGCTGCCTTCGCGCGCGGCGGCGACATGGCGCTCGCGCCCGGATACGACCCACGTTCGCGCTGCGTCGATTTGGCCGGATTGTTCGGCTTTGAGAACATTGACGAAACTGCGTCCGGTCATGACGTCGGGAGCTTTGACGCCGCCCAGTTCGAGGAACGTTGGTGCGATGTCCATCATGTTGACGTAGTCGTCCACGACTCGACCGGGCTTGATGCCGGGGCCGCGCACGATCAGAGCGACTGAGAGGCCGAAGTCATACAAGTTGCATTTGCCCCCGGGCATACCGGGCATGCCGTGGTCACCGCTGACCACAAATATCGTGTTGTCGAGTTCGTTCATCGCGCGGAGCTTTTCGACGAGCACGCCGACGCCGGCGTCCCAGGCTTGAATCTCGCCTATGTAGTCGATGTAATCGTCGCGGACTTCGGGAACATCGGGAATGAATTTCGGGAGCTTGCCTTTCAATGCGTCGGCATCGATTTTCCAGAGCGCCTTGCCCGAACCCTTTTCATAGGCTCGGTGCGTCAGAGTCGGGCCGAACCAAAAGCACATCGGTTGGCCGGGCTTTCGAGCTGCGACGAACGCGTCGAAATTGCCGCGCACTTGATCGAGCAGTTTGGCTTTTGCGTTCTCAAACGTCATGCCGCCATTGACGAGCTGTGTGGCGTGTGCAGAGAACTTGTTGTAGTCGCGGCCAGATTTTTCATACGCGTGTTTCTGGCCACCGTAGGGTTCATCAGCCGGCGTTCCGGGACTCCAGACTTTGTACATTTTGCCGATGTGATACCCTGCGTCTTTGAGCATCAGTGGGTACGTCGGAATGGCCGGATCCCAGACGGCTCCGTTCAAAATCGCACCTCGATTCGTGCGGTAAAAGTATTGGCCGGAGAGCAGGGAACTGCGACAGGGCGTGCAACTCGGCGACGTGACGAACGCGTTTTTGAAAAGCACACCTTCTTTGGCGATGCGGTCGATATTGGGCGTTTTGATGACATCATTAATGGAGGGCCGACCATCAATCCCAGCATAACATCCCGCGTAGCGCCCCCAATCATCCGCAAAACAGAACACGATATTGGGCTTCGCAGGTTCGGCTGAAATGAGGAGCGAGATCGGGACGAGTAGAAAGGCGATCAGAAGTCGTCGCATGGGTTGGCTTTCCTAAAGAAATACGATTGTATTTGCGTGGATCAATGTGCTGTCTAAGTACACCGTGCATGAAATCGGGCAGTGAGAAATGCGGACAGAAAAGGTTCGGACGCGTCGGCACACACGTTGAAGTTGATGCGAATGTGCCGGGTTACTTTTTCTAGGGTCGGTCGAGTTGCTGGTCTTCCCACGAAACGGGATCGTCGAGGGATTCGAGGTGAGTAAAGACGACGGCGTGTGGGATGGTGTTTTTGATGTCGGCTTCGATGCGTTCTAATGTTTCGTGACCGTGGTGAACTGTCCACGCTCCGGGGACGAGGACATGAAGGGAGATGAAGCTGCGCGAGCCGGAGACGCGAGAGCGGAGCGCGTGGAATTGGATGCCTTCGGCGTTGTACGTGGCGAGGCGCGTTTTGATACGTTCGATGTCAGCGGCTGGGAGGGCTGTGTCCATCAAGCCGAGGGCGGAGCGTTTCATGAGGATCGCTCCGGACCAGACGATGTTGACGGCGACGAGCAAGGCGACGATCGGATCGAGGCGCTCCCAGCCGGTCCATGCAACCAATCCGATTCCAACGATGACGCCGATGGAGGTCCAGACGTCGGTCATCAAATGTTTGCCGTCAGCTTCGAGCGCGATGGAATTGCGTTGCTTGGCGGCGCGAAGCAGGATTTGAGCGACGATGAGATTAAAGACGGAGGCAAGCGTCGAGATGAGGAGACCGAGGCCGACGGCTTCGAGCGGCATGGGGTGAAGTAAGCGGGGAATTGAGGTGGCGATGATCGTAAGCGCGGCGACGATGATGAGCGCGCCTTCAATGCCGCTGGAAAAATATTCGGCTTTGGAATGACCGTAGGTGTGGTCGTCATCGGGCGGAAGCTCGGCGACCGTTAAAGCGAAGAGCGCACAGATTGCTGCAATGAGATTGACGCCGGATTCGAGCGCGTCGGAGAGCAGACCGACGGAACCGGTGATGTGGTAGGCTCCGGTTTTCAACACAATCGTGAGCAGGGCACAGGCGATGGACAGCCAGGCGTAGCGCTTGAGGGATGGCGGGGCGGTGTCTGGCATGGCGAGGTTCCCGATAGTGGGAGTCAGCTTACACGGTCGGATGAATAAAACATCTTGCGTGACGAAAAAGCGGCCCATTTAGTGGGCCGCTTTCTCTTTAACGTTAAACCTTCAACTTTAAACTTAAACGCGCCGTTTAGACGTGAGCGTTTTTAGTCGAGTCGCTGGATTCGCGGACGCGGTTAATGCCGGGGACCGGGGCCTTGCCGGTGCCGAAGCGCTTGTACCACCAGATCATCAACGGGCTGGCGATGAAGATCGAGCTGTACGTACCGACCGAGAAACCGATCAACAGCGTAAACGCCATGTCCTTGATCGTTGGGCCACCGAAGATCAACAAGCTGACGACGGTCAACAACACCGTCAAGCTTGTCAAAATCGTGCGGCTCAGCGTGGCATTACACGCTTCGTTGACGATGTCTTCGTAGCTGCGTGTCGGATGCGCGGCCTTCACTTCGCGGATACGATCGAAGACGACGATGGTGTCATTCACCGAGAATCCGGTGATGGTCAACAACGCGGCGACGATGTTCAAGTTGATCAGGATCGGGAAGCCGAGCATGTGCGCGATGATCACGGCACCTGCTGCGATCACGACGTCGTGAACCAACGCGACGATGGCGCCGAAGCCCCATGCGCCGGAGAACTCGAAGCGGAACCACAGATAGATGAAGACCGCGAAATTCGCGATCACGAGCGCGAGCAGGGAGAGCCAACCGGTTTCGCTCGCGACTTGGGCACCGAACGCGTTCGTGCGGCTGATGGCTCCGCCGATGCGCGCTTCTCCGAGGTCTGCGAGTTCGAGAACCTGCTTAATGCGTTGCTGGCGAGCCAACACGCTTGCCGCTTCTTCCGGCTTACCTTCCTTCGGAAGTTGAGCGTAACCGACAATTTCGGCCTGCGTGTAGTCGTCTTTGACCGCCACTGACTTCACGCTGAGACCCAACAATTCTGCCTTGATGTCGCCGTTTTCTGGTTCGTTGGCGATCTTGGCGATGCCGGACTTTAAGCCGTCTTCGATGCTTTTTTGGGTAACCGTTGTGCCCTTCAAGCGGACGGAGATGCTGGCGTCGCCGAGTTGAACCGGTTCAGCTTCGAGGTCTTCTTTATAGACGGATTTGAGCGTGTTCGCCAATTCGTTGGTGACGAGGTTGTTGACAATACGGGTCGTCAACGTGAATTGTTTGAACTTGCTGCTGTCCGTGAGTTCAGGCTTGCCGAAGGATTGCGAGGTCAATTCGTCGCCGGTTTTCAAGAGCTTCAACTGGACATCGAGATCGGCGAGGATCTTGGTCATACCCCCTTCGTTCAAGGATGCTTCACGGGCGATGATCTCGCCGCTTTGAGGCAGCTTGGCGTTGATGGCGATGTTCAACTCGCGGTTGCGGCGGAGTTGAACGCGCTTGGCTGCATTCACATCTTTCGCGGCCGCTTTGACGTCGTCGGCCACTTTCGGATCGGTCGCCAGTGCTGCTTCGGCGTTCTTGTTTGCTTCCGTCAGCGTGGTGATCAACGTTTGAACACTGGCTGCAAGTGCGGGCGAGACTTTTTCCTTCACTTCTTTTCGGATCACATCGGCGGAGCGTTCCTTGCCCTTGGCGAAGTTGAATTGAACCAACGTACCGCCCGTGAAATCGACGTCGAAAATATCCTTCGACGTGGTCGTTTTGTAAACGAAGAGGGTGAGCGAAATCAAAGCGGCGGCACCGGTGGCACCCATCCAAACGTGGCGCTTCCCCATGAAGTCGATCTTGGTTTCTTTGAAGAACTGCATCATGTTGAAGCTGCCGACGGCTTCGCGGTTGACGAGCCATTCGGTGAGGATCCAATTCAGCCACAAATTACAGAACAACGTCGTGATGATACCCATTGACAACGAAACAGCGAAGCCGCGGACTGGGCCGGTGCCGAGATAGTACAACACAATCGACGACAACAACGTGGTCATATGACAATCGATGATGGTCAGGAAGGCGCGTTCGAAGCCGTGCGAGACGGCTTGTTTCAACGAACGACCGCGCGCAAGTTCTTCGCGCAGACGTTCGATAATGAGCACGTTGGCGTCCACGGCCATACCGAGCGTCAACACGATACCGGCAATGCCGGGGAGCGTCAGCGTGGCTTTGAAGAAGCCCATCATGCCCAACAACATCGGCAAATTGAGCAACATACAAACGGCTGCGATGGCTCCGGACAAGCGGTAGTAGAAGAGCATGAAGAGGATGACGACGACTGTCGCGACGATCGTCGCGAGCACACCGCTGTCGATCTGTTCTTTACCCAAGCTCGGTCCGACGAAGAACGTGGTGTCTTCGACGACTTCGGCTGGGAGCGAACCTTGTGTCAGGACGCTGGCGAGTTGTTCGGCTTCTTCTTTGTTGAAGTTACCGGTGATTTGACAGACGTTGCTGATTTCGCTTTGGATCACCGGCGCAGACTTCGCGACGTTGTCGAGGACGATGGCCATCTGCTTCTTGATGTTCGAGCCGGTCATGAGCGCGAAATCGGTGCTGCCCTGGGCATCGAAGCGGACTTCGATTTCCCAGCGTCCGTCCTGCGGATTCTGGCGGGCGGTTGCAAGCGTGATGTGCGAGCCGTCCATTTCCTTTTTTGAATCGCCGCGGTGGCAGACAATGGTCTGCTCGTCGAATTGGTCCTTGCGGATCTTCTTCGGCGTCTTGATCGTCATTTGAACGTAGGTGTTGCCGCTTTTCTCGTCGCGGTACACGCGATTGCCATAGGCGTCCGGAGTCGCCGCGCCGGCCTTTTGTTTGATTTCCTGTTCGTCCGTACAAATTTGGAACGACAAGCGGCCCTGTGTCTTGATGGCCGTCTTGATGCGTTCGACTTCCATCTGGGACGCTTTGGGCAACTGGATGCGGAGGCGTTCGCGGTTACTGCCGAACGTGGTCACCGGGATGCCTTTGGTTCCGTTGGGATCGACGCGGTGGCGGAGCACTTCGGCGGCTTTGTCGGGCGCGGTTTCTTTGGCGCGCTTCAAGCTGTCGATCGAGTCCTGCAACTGAAGGAGTATCTTCTTGCTCTCTTCAGCGCTGGAGCCGCGAAGTTCTTCGATGCGCTTTTGTGTGAAGCGGATGTTTTCATCGAGCTGGTCGTACTTGAGGATGTAGATCAATTCGGTGCCGCCCGCGAGATCGATACCCATTGGGTACTGATTTTCGCGTTCGTAGACGACGGTGAATGACTTGTCGGCATTTTCAACCTGGCGCGTCTTCAGCGTCATGTTGTTCTTGGCGTCGCGTTCTTTGACCGGCGCATTCACGAGGAAGCCGAAGTAGGCACCCAGCATGGCGATGACCCACAGTGCGAAGACGAGGCGACCGGTGTTGCGTTGGAAGAATCGCTGGAGAACTTTCAAGAGCAGAATGAACGTGACGACGACGCCGCCGAGGCAGGCGAGTCCGGCCCATGTCTGGCCGAGTTCAAGGTAATCGTACGTTTTGTAAGACAGGATGCCGAACGCGGCAAGGACGAGGGCGATGAGACCCAGGGCTTGCGGGATCAGCAGGGCGGATTGTGCGGGCATTTTATTTCTGAACTCCTTAGAGAGGTTGCGGTGTTTAACGGCATTTGTCATTTGTGATTTGGCATTTGTTGCGCGTTCAACGGCTCACGTGAGATTTTCAGCGCCGTCGCCGTTCAGCCCCGAAGGGGCGAAATGCGATAGCCCAGGGCGTAAGCCCTGGGTTTGGGCGTGAAACGTATTTTGAGCCCCAACGGGGCGGCATAAATGGGCGGGATATCCCGCGTTCCAACAATTTATGTCGCCCTTTCAGGGCTGGGATTTCCCCCTCGCGCCGTGACCCAGGGCTTCCGCCCTGGGCTACATTAGGCCGCCCCTTTGGGGCTAACAGATGGGCTAACTGTTGGGAGGTCCGCGAGCGGCGTGTGCAATGGACTCAGACGATTCGGGAACCGCGCCGTGATCGAATTGGACGTAAACACGCGACGCACCGGACCACGCTGAAACGCGGGCAAGCGCGGGCACACTACTTAAGTCGAAATGAATGGGGTGGACGGATTCGAGCAAATCGGGCGTGGCGTTTAAGACGCGCTCCGTCGATTTATTTTCGGACTCGGGAACGGGCGCGGTTGCAGGCTTCGCTTTGCGAGGAGCGTGGTTGAAGACGCAATCGCGGGCAAGAACAATGCGCACTGAGCGCGTGGAACTGGAATCACTGACTTCAACGAATTGGAAAACATGCGACAACGGACCCCACGACGCGGCGAGGACAATGCCAAGCGTGGCGGCGAGGCGCGTGGTGAAGCGCCGGGCGAAAGGGGTGGCGGTCGATGAGGTCATGGGTCGTGTCTGTCTGTCGTAGTTCGAACTATTTCTTCTCTTCCGGCTCGCCCACGAGGCCGAGTGATTCTTTACGAACTTTGATGCGGACGTCGTTCTTTTTATCGATGATGATGGTCGCGTCGTCACCGTCCATGTCGGCGATGGTTCCGTAAAAGCCGGCGCTGGAGAGCACTTTATCGCCTTTTTTCATGGTGGACATCACGGCCAATTGCTGCTCGCGGCGCTTTTTGTCGGGGCGGATGATCAGGAAATAAAAGACGAGAATCATGCTAACGATAATGGGCAGCATGTCTGTAAAGCCGCCACCGGCTGGCGCGGCGGGCTTGGGTCCGGACGAGGAATCAGCGCCTGTAGAGGACTTCGTTTCGCCGGGCTTGCCCTGGGTCATCGTTGGTGCTTCGGCTCCTGCTGTTGCGGGTGCCGTTACCGGAGCCGTACTGGTGTCTTTCTTTTCGTCAGCCATTATTTACTCGTCGCCTTCACCTGAATTCCAACGCGCCAAAAACTCCTTCGAATAAGCTTCGAAGCGAGCGTTTTGGATGGCTCCTCGAATCTCTTTCATGAGATTCAAATAGAATGCCAAATTGTGCAAGCTAATAAGGATAGCGGCGTTCATCTCGCGGGCAAGCAATAAATGGCGCAAAAATGCGCGGCTGAAATGCGTGCAGGTGTAGCAGTCGCAATTCGGGTCGAGTGGTTTGTCGCTGCGCGTGTGTTCGGCATTCTTGATGCGAACTTTGCCCTGGGACGTGAAGGCCAATCCGTTACGACCGTTGCGCGTGGGCAGCGTGCAATCGAAAAGGTCGATGCCGTGTTTAACCGCGATGAGAATATCGATGGGAGTGCCCATGCCCATCAGGTAGCGCGGGCGGTCCACGGGCATTTTCGGCGCGGTGAAAATGATGCCTTTGTGCGTGTCTTCGATGGCTTCACCGACGCAGAAACCTCCGAGCGCGAGGCCGGGAAACGGAATCGCGGCGGTGGCTTCGAGCGAGCGCTGGCGTTCGCGTTCGTCAAATCCGCCTTGGACGATGCCGAAGAAATTGACGTCGGAGCGACCGGATGCTTTCGCGTGTTGGTACGAGCGTTCGGCCCAGCGCACGCTGCGGTCCACAGCCCCGGTCAGTTCCTGCGGCGTACACGGAAACGGTGGACATTCGTCGAGAACCATGGCCATGTCGGGCGCGAGAGCGAGTTCAATATCGACGACAGATTCGGGCGAGAAGAGACGGACAGTGCCGTCCACAGCGCTGGCAAAAAGCGCGCCGTCTTCGTTGATTTTGCGCAGGCCAGGAAGCGAAAAGATCTGGTAGCCACCGGAGTCGGTCAGAATGGGTTTGTTCCATCCGGTGAATTTATGGAGGCCGCCGAGGCTCTTGACAACGTCTTCGCCCGGACGCCACGCAAGATGGAACGCGTTCATGAGCATGACTTGTGCGCCGCAATCGAGAATCTGCTGCGGGGTGACGCCTTTGGGTGCGCCGAGTGTTCCGACGGTCATGAAATTGGGCGTATCGATGACGCCGTGATCGGTCGCCAACGTGCCGGAACGGGCGAGGCCGTCGTGATGGGTGATGGAGAGTTTGAGCATGGACGGGCTGGGGCCTTAAAAGGAGCGACGTTATCCATCGAAGCTGATCGTTCAAATTTTTGAATAGAGAAATTCGAATGGAAGACTTTATACTACGAAATCACTCGCGTATCAATGCCGTCCAGTACCGCCAAACTTTCAATCAAGGGAGTTGATCTATGCCGGACACGCCAGCCACACCATTACCGATAACCGAATTCATTGGGTGCCAGATCGTAGTCGATACGGATTCGCATTACGTGTACATCGGGAATCTGGAATCGGCGGGTGGAGATTTTTTAGTCCTGACGAATCTGGACGCTCACGACACGTCGGACACAAAGACATCGAAAGAATATTACACGCACGAAACGAAAGCACTGGGAACGCGCGTGAACCGGAAGAAGACGCTGATACGCATGGCGCGGGTGGTGTCGTTGTGCCGGTTGGATGATGTGATTACGTTTTAGATGCACAGTCACGCTTCCGAGGTGTAGTCGAGTCATATGACATTGACGTGGATTTTTAGACCGACGCCGATAAATTGACGGCGACTAACCGATTTGTTTCATCGGCGCTTGCTGCGCGAAGCGCCATTCAATCCCGTCTGTCCGCCTCTTGCGCCGGGGCCTTTTTTAAGATGAAGGAATTCGTTTCACATGGTACAGAAAGAACTTCGCGTCGGACTCATCGGCACACAATTCATGGGCAAGGCGCATTCGAATGCGTGGAGCCAGGTCGGGCATTTTTTCAATACGCCGGTCAAAGCGGTGAAAGCTGCGGCGTGCGGGCGCAATGAAGAACGCGCCAAGGAATTTGCGAGCACCTGGGGCTGGCAGAGCGTTGAGACGGATTGGCGCAAATTGATCGCGCGCCCGAATATTGATTTGATCGACATCTGCACGCCGAACAACAACCACGCTGAAATCGCGATTGCAGCGTTGGAAGCCGGCAAGCATGTGGCCTGCGAAAAGCCGATGTGCATGAACATGGACGAAGCGAAGCGCATGGTCGCGGCGGCTCACGCAGCCAAGAACCAATTGACGACGGTATGGTACAACTACCGCCGCGTCCCGGCGCTGTCGCTCGCGCGCCAGTTGGTGCAGGAAGGCCGCATCGGTAAAGTCTTCCACGTTCGCGCGGTGTACTTGCAGAGCTGGATCATCGATCCAAACTTCCCGGCGATCTGGCGCTTGAACGCCGATGTCGCAGGATCGGGATCGCACGGCGATTTGAACGCTCATATTATTGACGCGGCTCGGTACATCACAGGCGAAGAAATCACGGATGTCGTCGCTCACATGGAAACGTTCGTCAAAGAGCGTCCGACCGGGAACATGGTCGGCGGATTGAGCGCGTCAACGAACCAAGCGGGCGGCAAAGTCGAGATGGCGAAAGTGACCGTCGACGACGCCGTGATCATGCTGGCGAAATTGGGCGGCGGCGGAGTCGGGACGTTCGAAGCGACTCGGTTTGCTCAGGGCAACAAGAACGGCAGCAAGATCGAAATCAACGGTGAAAAGGGCGCGATCAAGTTTGAATTCGAAGACATGAACTGGCTGGAATTCTACGACGCGAGCGTGAAGGGTCGCGAACAAGGCTGGGTGAAAATCAGCGCGACGACAGGCGACCATCCGTACGCCGGAGCCTACTGGCCAGCCGGGCACATCATCGGTTACGAACACACGTTCATCAACCAGGCCAGCGATATTCTGACCGCGATCGGCGACGGGAATTTCAAGAAGATGCAACCTGATTTCGACGACGCAGCGAAGACCCAAGCGGTGCTGGCAGCGGCGACAGAATCCTCGCAGAAAAA
>Ga0194042_1000214_pt1 | contig 18611 bp, 17 predicted proteins | sample JunL4412m_MetaG_FD_148974 | JGI IMG/M metagenome (GOLD analysis project Ga0194042, IMG submission 148974) | Anoxic zone freshwater microbial communities from boreal shield lake in IISD Experimental Lakes Area, Ontario, Canada - Jun2016-L442-12m | ecosystem: Environmental > Aquatic > Freshwater >...
CCCCGCAGACCGCTCCCGTGGCTGCAGACAACCAATAAAGTGTCCGAACACTTTTCACAAAAGGCAGGCACGCCAACGGTGGCAGAATCAAGAACGCAAAAACCGTCAGCGGCCCGGCGCACAATCCGCCCAACGCAATCATCCCGGCAATCAGCGCCGTCATCATGGCCTGAAGTAAATCAGCAGGAAGCCCCGACGAGTAACACAACGTCCGGTCAAACATCAAAAATTGAAACGGTCGAGCAAACACAAAAATCGTCAGCATCGCCACCGCGAATCCAGTTGCTTGCAACATCAGCAACGTGTTCGGAACCGCAAGGATTTCGCCTTTGAGCCGATCCAACAATCCCAACTCCGTCACCCGACGGCTCGCCGCCAGAGCCAGCGTCGCCGCCGCCGCTACAGCATAAATCGCGCCCGATTCGGATTCCGCCGACGAATTTAACCGCTTCTCCAACAGCCATTGCCAGCCCAGCGCAGCCGCCATCGCCACCAGCGAACCCAGCAACGCCCACGCGAAAAACGATCCGCCGCCTTCCCCCGATGCAAACTGCACCCCGGCGAAACTGCCCAGCCACACTACCAACGCCACGCCAAGCGTACTCACATGCGGCAGCGTCAGCGCCAAAATCGAACGCCGCCCCAGCACCAGAAACACCCCGACCGGCGGAACCGCCGCGCCAATCAGCAGGCTCGAATACAACGAATTGCGCAGCACAAAACTCGGGCTGAGTATCTCAAAAAATGAATTCATAAAGTCCTTGTTTATTCCAATGCTTTTATGATGGCTTCGAGATTCGCGTCGATCATGCCGATCCACGTTTTCGCCTCAGGCAACCCATCGACCATGATCGCAATTTTCACAACTTTCGCGCCCGTCTGCGCCGCTATGGCAGTCGGCAACGCGTCCGAATACTGTGGCTCGCGCAGAATCAATTTCGTACCGTTGATTTCCTTCAAGCGCGTGATGATCTGAGCCGTATGACTGGCAGATGGAGGAATGCCCGGCTTGGGCTCCAGTGTTCCGACGGACTCCATGCCAAAGTAGTCGGAAAAGTAGACAAAATCCGGATGGTACGTGACGAACTTCACGCCCTTGAGTTTCGCGCCCTTCGCCTTCCACTCCTTCTCTTTGTCCGCCACTTTGGCGAGATACGTTTTGAGATTCGCTTTAAATAGAGATTCATTCCCAGGAGCCAATTCGCACAACCTCGCACAGATATTTTTAGCGAAGCGTTTGCCGGAATCCGGACCGACATTCATGTGCGGATTTCCTTCCGGATGCTGCTCGCCCTCCGCACGTGAAATCACCGTGGGCACGTCTTTCGGAATCATGCCTTCAGAGACAACAATCCGGCCTTCACGCTTCAACTTCGGATTGTTGGCCGCTTCAACCAGCGACGGCAGGAAACTGTGTTCGAGATCCAAACCAATTTCAATCACCGCATCCGCACGCGCCAGTTTCGCCACCAACGACGGCCTCACCGAGACCGCATGAATATCATCGGTTCCTGATACGATGCTCTCCACCGTGATCGCATGGCCCCCGATTTCACGCGCGATGTCGGCCAAATCCGGTATCGTCGTCATGACGTTCAACGCCTTATCAGCGGCAGCCGATGACAACGCGATGGTCAGTAACAGCAGTTCAAGCGGTCGGAATTTGCGTTTCATTTCATGCTCCTTATTTGCTTATAGGTGTCCGAACTTATCGCCCATTGAAATCATGAGCGTGCGCGCCCCAGAACGCGGTCCATTGAATCAGGAATTCATTGCCCTGGCGTCCATTGAAATATTCATGTCGACTAGCTTCGATCCGCAGCCGGCTGAACTCGCTGAACTTGTACGTCGCAAACGCTGTGTATGTCTGATCCGTGCGGGTCGAAGCCAGTGTCGGATCAACGTTCTGGAAAAAGTCCGCGCGCGCACCCATGCTCCAATGCCGCGTGTGGAAGTACTCCGCATACGCGTAACCGCCATAGCCCGTCCGCCGGTCTGCACTCAAAACGCGCGGCGGTCCGGCATCGACTTCAAATTGTGTCCGCACACAATTGCGCATCAGCTCCGCGCCGACGATTAACTTCTCTTTCAACGCGCTCCCGATTTTCGGATGCCATTTGTACGTCACTTCCACATTAGTCAGATCGCGATGAATGCGGTCGCTCGGAACTTCAATCGCCGACGCGCCGAGTTCCACCGTGTGATCATTGCAATAGTCAAAGCTCGTCAGCGCTTTCAAAAAAAACGTCATCTCCGAACCATCGCGATGCTGGCCCGTCGCATTCAGCAGTGGAAACTCACCGCCCAATTTATTGAACGCGCCGCCTGTGATTTGTAGAAAATGCTGGATCGGAATCAGCGCCTGAACCTGCACGCCATCGCCGCCACTTTCAGCACCCACATACGTGTCCAACGAGCGCGGGCGGGTGGTGAAGGGGAGATCATGATCATGAATCGACGACAGCCGCCCGAACGGCGCAAAGAAGCGCCCACCTTTGACCGTCACGTGCGACAACGACGTGGTGTAAATCGCGGCTTCCTCGACGCTGAGCGTCGCCTCGTCGTTATTCTCGCCATCCCCCGACGCGTTCACAACCAGGTACGATTTGAAAAACGGATCGACATCCATCGAGAACACCAACTCCGCCCCACGCATCCGGAAATCTGCCCCGGCCGGGCGGTCATAATCACCCGCTCGGACAGACGTGTAACCAAACGACGTATCCACCGCCGCTCCAATAGCCATGTTCAAATCGCCCGGCTTTTTGCGCGATGCGATCTTGATCGCTTGAGCCGTGCGGTCATCGATTTTTTCTTCCAATACGTCGAATTTTTTAAGAATGTCATCAATGACCGGCTGCGAACCGGGCGACGTTCCCCGCATTGTTTCGAGGTCCTTTCGCTGGTCGTCGATCAGCCGTTTCTGCTCCGCGATAGTTTTGGACTGCATGTCCAACGAGTGGTTCATCTTCTTAATCTGTGCCTGCATTGCCTTGAGCTGGGCTGCAACATCCTCTGCAGTACAGCAACCGAATGCGCAAGCGAGCAAAACGGAGAAGCAAAGAAAACGACGACGAACAGTCATGGGATTCACTCCGCAAGTGTAACAAAACGTATTACCGTATTATCGTGTATGACAATAAGACGACGTAATACCATTGCAAGCGTTTTTATTTGAATTCCCCAAATGGATTGGTGCCCATCGATTATTCGGTCATGTCGGAGACGCCTAACAGGCTCACATTTTCCATGTCATCCGCGCTCAAAACGGATACAAAAGACCGTATGGTTCCTGATTTCAAGAAGTTAATGGCCACGCGATTTCTCTTCATCTTCGCCGTGGAAATGCAGGCCGTGCTGCTCGGCTGGCGCATGTATGAACTCACCCACGATACACTGTTCCTGGGCTTGGTTGGGCTGGTCGAAGCCGTCCCCGCCATCGGACTGTCGCTCTACGCCGGCTACACGGTGGACCACAGCCGTCCGCTGATGATCCTGAGGCTCGTCATGGTCGGCGCACTCGCGTCCGGACTGGTGCTCTTCGGTTCTCAGATTCACGACTTGCGCTTGGACGCCAGCAGCCAGATCGCCGCGCTCCTGATCTCCTCGTTTCTCACCGGCGTCGCGCGCAGCTTTTCGCAACCCGCCATGTACGTGATCCTGCCGCGCCTGGTCGAGCGCTCGCAATTGCCCCACGCCACCGCGCTGATGTCCTCGTTCATGCAATACTCGCGCATCCTGGGACCGGGTTTGGGCGGGCTGATTTTCGGAGCAGTCGGCATGACGCTCGCAGCCGCTGTTGTGTGCCTCGCGCTGGTCGTGTCGCTGGGATTCATCCTGTTGATGCGCACTCAAATCGAACCGACCAACGTCGCGTCGCCTTTCGATTCAACACGCGATGAACTGCTTTCAGGCGCGAGATTCGTCTTCGGTCACCCGATCCTGCTCCCGGCATTATCGCTCGACATGATCTCCGTGCTCTTCGGCGGCGTGACCGGAATGCTCCCGGTTTACGCGTCGGATATTTTACACGTCGGACCGCACGGCTTGGGAATGTTGCGCGCGGCGGCTGCAGTTGGAGCCGGCCTGACGAGCTCCATCGTTGCGCGCTATGGTGTGGGCCGCAACGCGGGGAGAAAGCTTTTCGTGTGCGTAGCAGGGTTCGGAATCTGCACGCTCGTGTTCGCGGTCAGCCAGAATTACGTACTCTCAATGGCCGCGCTGGGATTGAGCGGCGCATTCGACAGCATCAGCGTGATCATCCGTTCGACCGCCGTCCAACTCGCGTCCCCGAACGAATTGCGCGGCCGCATCTCCGCCGTGAATTCGATCTTCATCGGCTCATCCAACGAACTCGGCGAACTCGAATCCGGCGTCGCTGCAAAACTCCTCGGCACCGTTCCGTCGGTCTTGTTCGGCGGCGTGATGTGCCTGCTGACCGCCTGCGTCGTCGCCCTCCGCTTCCCCGAATTGCGCAAAATGGATTTGGAAAAATTGCAGGCGGGACACGCGAAGTAGAGCCGAATTTTATTCGGCTTGTTATGTCATTCCAGCACGATTGAACCGAATGGAATTCAGCTCTACAGGATCTCACAAAAAAAGAAAGTGCCCGGCCTCACTGGCTCCGGGCACTTCACTTCCCACGGTACGAAACTCGTACGCTGTCCTTCTGAAAGTTGCTTACTCGATCACCACTTTTCCGCCCTGGGGCATGAAGTCGTAGAGTTCTTCGACATCCTCGTTATGCATGCGAACGCAGCCTTTGCTTTCGCGGCCCGGGACGCTTTCCGGGATCGCTGTGCCGTGCACACCGAGACCTGCGCCGTTCGCACCAGACGCCGTGTTGGCCATGCCCATCCAGCGTGAGCCCAGAATGTTCTTCGCGTCGCCGAACGGATATTTCTTGCCTTCGTAGAACCAGTCGGGGTTGACCAGTTTGTTTTCAATCGTGAACGTGCCCTTGGGCGTCGCGTTGCCCGGGCCGATGCCCACCGGGAAGCGCTTGATGAAAACGCCGTCGATGTACAGCGTGCCCGTCAGCTTTTCTTTGTCCACTTTGAAGACCGTTTCACCCTGCAGTAATTTCAACGTCTGACCCACGCGCACCGAAAGCTTGTCGTTCAGATGATTGACGCGCTTGATCTGGCCCTGATTGACTTTGAATTTTTTCGCGATCTTTTCGACCACTTCACCCGATTCGACTTTATGAAACTCTGCTTTCGGTTCCGTGCAGATTGCTTTCGGATCGAGAACCAATTTGGCTGTCAGATCGTTCAGGCGAGCGAGGCAGTTTGTTTCCAACGGAACGGGAAGTCGGCCGGATTCGAGCGCTTTTTGATACAGCGCCCGAGCCCGTTCCAGTTTCGCCGGGACGCCCTTGGCGGATTCTTCGAGCTTCTTCGCGCTTTCATAATTCTCACCCGCGTCCATCGACACTTCGACACTGCGCGCGGCGTCGACCGGTTTGCGGTCTGCGGCGGCGGGTGCGACGTCGCTGAGGCGGACGGTAAATTTCGGATTGATTTCGACGGATTCGACACTGAAATCTTCGATGACCGGCGGCAAACGCTTTTTAGCGTCGCTCGTCGGTGTCTTCGCGGGTGCTGCTGCAGTGAAGAGCGGAGCTCCTTCAGCCTTGGGCGCGGTGACCGCTGCAGTCGCCGGGATCGCGACAACCTCTGCGTCGGACAAAGCCGAGTTCTTGCGCTCAATGACCGCCCATGCTGTCAGCCCCAATACGGCTGCCGCGCATCCAGCGATCGCTAAAAATTTGGAGTTATCTTTTTTCAATGGTTGAGGCTGTCTGCCCAAAACTCTGGCTACGATTTGATCGTCTTTAAAAACACCCATGTGTGCGCCCCCCGGCAATTCAACTCACACACGGAGCCCGTCCATCTCCCCCTGAAATGAATCGGGTCCGACTGCTTTGTGAGCCGAAACTGACAGAATAAACATCGGCACAAGTGCGCGGATTCTGAAGCAATTATCGGACAACAACGCACTATGAGGAGTGCATCATTCGAGACAAATTGTAAAAATTATTTTCGCTGGAATTGTTTCAGCGAGCGGGGATTGTGATTGTATGCGTCTGTACCACATAGGCTGTAGCCGTGCGGCGACGGACATCGAGAGAAATTTGATCGCCCGGGCGTTTGGCTTGCAGCGCTTCTTGCCAGTTGGCTACCGGCTGCTTTCCGCCGATTTTTAAAATCACGTCGTCCTTCAATAAGCCTGACCGGTCAGCGAGGCCGCCAATGACGAGGCTCTTGATCAGCAGCCCGTCGCCCGCCGCAGTCGGCACTACTTTGATGCCCAGCACTTCGACGTACGCGGGCGCGGGCGGCAGCGGCATGCGCGGCAACGCGAAATTGATCGGCACTTCCTTGCCTCGGCGCACCACCACTAACGACACTTTCGTCCCTTCCGGATAACTCTGGATGATCCCGCGCAACCGCCAGTAATTCAACACGGGCCGGTCATCGACACGCAGAACTTTGTCGCCCTTTTGAAAATCAAGCAACTCACCTTCACTACCCGGTTCAACCGATTCGACCACTGCCGCCTGGACATCGTCTATGCTGCTCTGCGTGAACACGACACCGTCCGGAATCGTGCCGTGATACACAAATTTCCCCTCAGCTTTTTTCAGCAACGGAATGAACCGGTTGATCTGATCAATCGGAATCGCGTAGCCGATGCCTGTGTTCGCCTTGGCCAAAAAGCGCGACATGATTTGTCCGGTGATGCCGATCAATTTGCCGTCCAGCGTGACCAGCGGCCCGCCCGAATTGCCGGGATTGATCGCCGCGTCAGTTTGAATCGCGTCGCAATAATTCTGCTGAAAGCGGTGCAGTGCGCTGATCGTTCCGATGCTCACCGAAGGCGGAGCGTCCCACGGATCTGCGAGTTTGAACGGATCGCCGATTGTCAAACATTGCTGCCCGACCTTCAACGCGAAAATATCACCCGCTTCAACAAACGGCAGGTTCTCGGCGTTGCGTGCTTTCAACAAGCACAAATCGCCGACCGGATCCGTCCCGACCAAATCGCAGACAAAAAATCGCGCGGTGCCATAGATGCGAACCGTCCATTGCTTGCGTTCGCCCGCGACGTGGTGGTTCGACAGAATATAGCCGTCCGGGCTGATCACGACACCCGAACCGAGGCCGACAAACGCGAACGCATTCGACGCCCGCGCGATAACGCTCGTCAATTCCGATTCGACTTTCAACGCCATGCTCAGCGCCGCAGTCTCCGCTTCTCCTGCCGTGCAGATCCTTCCGGCGCTCAACAGCACGCACACGATCAGCGGCACACAAAAGCAACGTTTCGACATCATCAACATCCATTCCCAAAAGTCGTTCTGCGGCACGACAAGCACATGTCTATTTCTTCGCTTTTTCCGGCATCTTCACCTGCGAGTAGCGTGTCTTACCATTCCGGACAAACGTGATGTCGAGCGAGTCGCCCGGAGCGTGAGCCTTCAGGACTTGAACCAACGTCAACGGGTTGGGCGTGTCCATGCCGTCAATCGCGACGATCACGTCGTCATCAATCAGATTCGCCTCCCACGCCAGCGAGCCCGTCAAACGCTGATCGACTTTCACGCCCTGTAAATCGTACGCGTTCGCTTCAACATGAGTGCCACGGTCGTCGCGCAATGGCTTGCGAATATCCAGCGCCATTTTCAAGTCGTCCATGTACGCCAGGATTTTGTCCGATTGAGCAAAGAATCCCACGCCTGAATTCGGCTGGCTCCAATCGCTGTTCAGTTTTAATTGCGAAGCGATGCCGACGAGGCGTCCGCGCAAATCCACCACCGCTCCGCCCGCGTTTCCGTAGTTGATCAACGCGTCCGTCTGAACCACTCCTCCGTCCAAGCGATCCACCGCGCTGACAATCCCCATCGTCCGCGTCGGCACCGCGCCATCTTCGCTGGCTCCCAACACCGTGATGTAGCGCCCCAGCACCAATTCAGGATCGCGCGCCAATGGAATAAATGGCAGCGTTGTTTTGGGCGGGACGTCAATCTTTAACACGGCCACGTCCTGACCGTTGTGCCGCCCCAATTGTTTGGCCGGAAGCTTCATGCCGTTCGACAACACAACCGTGATTTTGACCAGGTTTTTGGCTTCGTCGCTGTCGTCGCCATCATCGTTTTCGACGTTGAACGCACTGGTCAGAATATAACCCGCCGGATCAAACAGCACGCCGCTGACCGGTGTGTTGGGGCGATTGTTGTTGGGCAGTGGGCGCTTGTCGCCGGGAGCGCGCACAGTCTTGGGCACGGAACTGACAGGGCGCTGGACGATCAATTTGACCATCGCCGCCTGAGCCGTGCGGCTGGAAATCGATAACCCTTCCATCACATCACGCGCTGCACGGGCACCATCCGCCGAGTCCCCTTTGAACGGCACTTTCGGATCGATCATCGGAATTGCGGCGAGCTGTTTTTCGAGACCTTTTTTGACAAAGTGAATCGGAATCGCCGAACCCAGCCAGCGCGATTCACAATACGCCAGACTCAAGATTCCCAGCAAACGTCCGTTGGAATCAAACAGCGGGCCGCCGTCCGATCCGGGGTTCACCGCCGCATCTGTTTCGAACACTAAGCCTTTGTACTTCGCCCATTCGTCCGCGCTTTCAATCGAATAAATACCTGAGACGGTCCCAATGCTCCACGCCACTTGACGATCGCGTCCGATGGTTTGAAAGGGATTGCCCGCCGTGTACGCCAATTCGCCCACACGCGTCTGCGTCGAATCGGCCAGTTCAACAAAATCAAATTTCCGGCTCATACCTTCAAGTTTCAACACGCGCAACAACCGCACTTCAGTCGTCGGATCATACGCGACGAATTCGGCGTTGTGAATCTGTCCGTTTGGAAATGTGACTTTGACTGTCGTGGCAACATCGGGAACGGCTGTGATCGACGTCAACACCAGTCCTTCAGCAGAGATCACCACTCCCGTCCCGTAGCAGGGCCGGTCCACACGAATCTTGTCGCCAAAGCTTTGCACTTCCACGACCGCTGGCGTAACTTGCTCGTGAATCGCAACGTGCCGAATTTGCATCTGATTAAGCAGCGTCAGCTTCCCGCCTTCCGCGCCCGCCAATGAAAAGACTCCGCAGGCGAGGATGATCGCTGCCGATTGACGCATCAGGCTCCAATTCATTGTTGCGTGTGTCTCCCAGTCATACCTGATCGCGCGGCTACTCGCCTTTGGCCTTGTGAAGAATGTCGAGGAATTCTTTCGGATTGACATCTTCCAAACGAGTGTGGCGGCGTTCCAATTCTTCGTTGACCTTGATGACCGTCTCCTGCATCGCTTCATGCGTGTCTTTCGATCCGCCAACCAATTTGAAATTCGCGCCGGTGGTAATACGTGTGTGTCCGTCAGTGCCATCCAGGCCCAATCCAATCATCCCTGCGCGTCGCTCCGGCTCCTTCTTCTTCTTGATCTGCGGCAGCCGATTTTTCTTGCCTGATTCGTCTTTCACATTTAACCCTTGTGTTGTCCGCCTTGTACTGCCGCCGTTCCCCTATCGCCCGGGGAGAGGGCCGACACAGGTACTCCTGTGCGGGGTGAGGGTGGGGCGCTCGATTAATCCACGTGCGTTAGATGAATCGTACGACCACCCTCAGCATTTATCGAGCCTTCAAACGCGGCATGGCCGGAGCGTTGGCTTCGGTCGTGATCACGATCTGATCGAAGCGCGGTCCATCCTGGCGCGTATGCAATTCAATCCGATTCAGGCCTTTGTTCAACTTGACCGGCAGCGGCTTGCCTTCTTTGATCAACGGATGCCACGCCAGTTTGTAATCCTTCTCCGACACGTAACCCAACTGGTCTTTGATGTATTCGTACTTCCCGGCGTCCGGCCCATGTCCGCCCTTTTCTGGACCGTTGACCAGAATCCAAACTGAATTGCCGCACGTGTCCGTCCACTTCGCGCTCACGAAAATATAATACGGAACATCGTCGCGTTCGACGTTGAACGAGTACACGGCCAGCCCGGCGAGCTTCCCGGCTGAACTCGGCTCGTCCTTTTTAATATCGTCCAGATTGCACTTGTTGATCCACTTCGGCGAGCGCAAAAAGGTAATTTTCTCGCCTTCAGTTGATGATCCGATTTCAAACACCGTGTGCGTGACGCCGTCTTTGTCCGTGAATTTGTCTTCCAAATAATCAGGCTTGCCGCAGTCGATGACATGCGTCTCAGGCCGGACAATCACCGCATCCTGCTGCGGCAGAGTCGCCGGCTGCTGGACCGGCACTTCTTTCGGCTGGAGCATCACGATCCCTGCGACAACAACCAACACAACCACCAATGCAATCACCGCCCGCATCATAAGCATCGACTCCTGTTTTGAATGTACAACCTGTCATTGAAACCCGTGGGGTGGGACGCTGTTCCCGCACTTCGATAAAGTGCGTCCCTTCGTTAATATGATACGTTTGGACGAGCGGGAGTCACTAAACAAACTTTAAAATTTCAACACCCCATGCCGAATTCGACGCCATTTTCCGCTACGCGTTCGCCTGCATCGTAGTATACAGAGAATGGAGATAAAGGCGCACCGATGAGCATAATCAGACCCTCACGAAAAGCATTTGAAGATGAAGTCGAGCCGCCCGGACGGCCGTGTTTCAAGGACGCCCTCTTCGTCTTCGAACTTGACACGCTTCCAGAGGATTTGAAAGTCTGCAAACAAATCGTCGCCGAATTCAAACGCACCGCCGAATCTCAAACAACATTCATCGCCACGGCAGGCTCGATCGATGAAGCCGCCGTCTAGATCGACGAATTCAAAAACAAGAATTGCGGCAGCGGTTTCACGCTCTCCGTCTTCAATCTCAACATGCTCGAAAGCGTGGAGGAATTTCAATTCCTGATGCAAAAAAACGTCATGGGTGATCCGCGCACAATTTTCGTCGGAACGATGCGCCATATGGCCGGCCCGGTTTATACGGAAGCGCGAAGCAAGGTTCTGCGCGAGGATGAAGTGCGCCTCGGTGCGCCCAGTTGCATCGACAGCTACGGTGCCTCCAACCGCGACGAGATTTTTGAACGCATCGGAAAACTCACTGCCGCCTACCTACGCGACGCAGAGGAACGCAGCCGCATCGGCAAGACTGGAACAGCCTTATTGCAACGCTCCTCGCCCGCCCTCGAAGAACTCTTCAAAATCCCCACCGCCTTCTATGGAAATCGGTTGAAACGACCGGGGAAATAGCGCGTCATTTCTTCTTCTTCAATTTCTCAGGCAAGTACGCGACGAAGAAAAACACCAACGGACCGATCGGCGGAAGAAACATCGCGACGCGCCACAGCGTTGTCCGTGGGCGGATCCACCATGCGACCGACGCCATCCACACCCAGAATCCGAGCATCGCGCACACCAACATCAACGCTGTCAGCGCTCGCACGAACAACACCATGCCGCCGCTGCGGCGGCCCATGTTGTCGAAGAACGTCGAATTCACGATCGTGAATGTCCCGTTGGGTTCGCGCTGGACGATGAAGTTTTGAAACGTGGTGTTTTCGATGGCTCGACGCGCGTCCGGTGGACGGGCATCATCGCGGTACACGATCTTGACTCGAATCGTCGCGTCCACACTGTGCCGGATGTCCGACAAACTGTCGTCAGCCTTCGGGCGTTCGATCTGAAAATCGACGTAGCTGGCTTCCTGGAATTCGCGTTTCAACGTCGTGATGATGCTGTCGCGCTCGATGCTCTCCGTCAACAGGCCTTTCATGGCCTTCGCATTTCCTTTCAGAAACACGTCGCCCATTTTCGTCAAGACCGTGTGAATAGAGTCTAAATCATCGTCGCTGAGGGCAGGCTGAGCGGGCTTCGGGTCTGGGCGTCGAGTTCCGGCGTGAACCGTCATCGCCGTGCACAGCAGCAGCGACACAACGCACCCAGCCACCACGCGAATCTGCATCCGCTGGATCAGGTCATCGAAACCAAACGGTTGACCGGCGTTTTTCAATGTCCCCCGTTTCTGGCTCATAGAATCGAGCGACACCTTACGCGCGCTGTTTGATGAAGATGTCTTTCACGTCTTTCAACGTGTATCCATTATCGCACATATTTCGAATCAACTTCACCAACGCTTCCGCTCGATCCGAAAACAGCCGCTGGCCGCCCTTGGTCACATCATCCGGTTCAAGCAGTCCCATCAACACATACTGATGCAACGCCTGCCTCGTCAACCCCGTGCGGCGCGACAACTCCCCCGCCTTGTACAACCGCTTCACAGGCACCGGCAATCGAGTCTCCTCAACCGGCGCTCCAACGTCGTTACCAATCATACCAATCCCCCCCGGGAACGTTTGATTCACTAAAATAACAAATCACAAATGACAAATGCCAAATGACAAATGACAAATAAGCCGTTCTAAGCACCCGGCTCTGTCATTGCGCGGACATTCAACAGCGCGTCGAGTTCAGCCTTCGGCATCAGATTCTTCTCCGTCGCCAACTGCCGCACGGTCTTGCCCGTCTTGTACGCTTCCTGCGCCAATTTCGCGGACACGTCATAACCGATCTTCGGGGCCAGCGCGGTGCACATCATCAAGCTCAGTTCAATCAGCTCGCTGCAGCGTTCCACGTTGGCTTCCAATCCGACTACACACTTGTCGGCAAAAGCGCGGCAACCGTTGGCAAGAATCTGCATCGAGAAGAGCAAATTGTGCGCAATCATCGGCTTGAACGTGTTCAACTCAAAGTGCCCCTGCATCCCGCCCGCCGTAATCGCCGCGTCGCAACCGATGACTTGAGCCGCTGCCATCGTCAGCATTTCAGGCATGACCGGATTGACCTTCCCTGGCATGATGCTGCTGCCCGGCTGCAAATCCGGAAGATTGATTTCACCAATGCCGCAGCGCGGGCCGGAACCCAGCAAGCGGATGTCGTTGGCGACTTTCATCAGCGAACACGCAATCGTCTTCAACACGCCCGACGTTTCAACCGCAGCGTCGCGCGCGGCCAGCGCTTCGAACAAATTCGGCGCCTGCTTGAACGGCAGATTCAATTCCTTCGCAATCTTTTCGATTACCAAAGGCGGCAACTTCGGATTCGCATTCAATCCCGTTCCGACAGCTGTGCCGCCGAGCGCGAGTTCCGAGAGATTCTTGATGCACGATTCAGCGCGGCCAATCGAATGTTCGAGCTGCGACGCATACCCGCCGAATTCCTGGCCCAAACGTAACGGCACCGCGTCCATCAAATGAGTGCGGCCAATCTTGACAATACCGTCGAACGCTACGGCCTTGGCGGCCAGCGCGGCATGGAGGTGCTTCAATGCCGGGATCAAATCATGGACGAGTGCATCGAGCGCGGCGACGTGGAGCGCCGTCGGAATGATGTCGTTCGACGATTGGCTCATGTTGACGTGATCGTTCGGATGCACCGGCTTCTTCGAGCCGCGTTCGCCGCCGAGCAGCACGATGGCGCGGTTCGAAATGACTTCGTTCGCGTTCATGTTCGTGGACGTCGCCGAACCCGTTTGGAACACATCGACCGGGAATTGGTCGTTCAATTTACCAGCGGCGATTTCATCGGCAGCGGCAACGATGGCTTTGGCGATCGTCTCGGGGAGCATACCCTGTTCGAGATTCGTCTGAGCCCACGCTTTTTTGATGATGGCCAATGCGCGGACAAACTTCGTCGGCATGTGCAGCCCGCTGATCGGAAAGTTCTCAATCGCGCGCTGCGTCTGAGCGCCCCAATACGCGTCTGCCGCTACTTTGACCGGACCCAAGGAATCCATTTCAGTGCGAAACGAAGACATGATACTCCCATTCATTATGAAAAATGACCGATAAACCGAAACGCAAATCGCGCAGAATTATAGCCGCGGAAAGCTCCAAACAAATTGAATTTTTCACGAATGCTAACGAAAGGGGTACCTAACTGGACTTGCGCCGCCATTCCCCTCTCCTATCGAGGGGAGGGGAACGGCTACGGCAAGTCCGGTGATGTTCCCATGTCTACTTCATACGCGTGCTTTTTTCAAGCCGCCGCTCTGTAATGCCGCTACACTTTTTCGAATCGATCCCGCGTGATCCGTCAGTGCCTTCAGCGCCGTGTTCATATCCACACCCGCTTCGTCCGCAACGATCCGCGCCGCGCGTTCACGCAATTTATCGCATTTGATTTTCAGATCCATCATGCGGTTGCCTTTGACTCGCCCGAGTTGGACCATCACCGACGTCGAAATCATATTCAGCACCAGCTTCTGCGCCGTCCCCGCTTTCATCCGCGTGGACCCCGCGACCACCTCTGCGCCCGTGTCAGCCACGATGGGGACGTCCGCCAACGGGATCAGCGCAGAGTTCCGGTTGCAGGTGATGCACGCCGTAAACGCTCCGCGTTTGGACGCTTCAGTCAGAGCCGCTTGAACATACTTTGCCCGGCCTGACGCCGACAGTCCGATCACCGCATCGCGCGGACCGATGGCGCGCGTTTGCATTTCAGCCGCTCCTTTTACAGCGTCGTCCTCAGCGCCCTCAATGCTCCGCCTCAGCGCGCCGAATCCACCCGCGATGATGCCTTGAACAAGTTTCGATGACACACCATACGTCGGCGGCATTTCGCTGGCGTCCACACATCCCAGCCGCCCGCTCGTCCCGGCGCCGATGTAAAAAAGCCGTCCGCCATTTTTCAATAAGGGCACGATCCGTTCAACTGCTTGCGCGATCTGCGGAATCGCTTTCGCAACCGCGCCCGGAACCGTGGCATCCTCGCGATTGATCGCCGTCAGCATCGCGCGCGTGGACATCGCATCCAGCGTACGCGTGCGCGGATTGGAACGCTCAGTCGCAAGCGTCGTCAAATCATCGATAGTAGGTGCATGGCGCTTCACGAAATCGTCTCCAGTAAGAACGATAATTTGAGGAACTGACGAACAATTCAAAACGATTATATCGCAGTGCGCAAAGCATCCAAGGCCGCTATTTCCGCACGTAGAATGTGTTGGCAAGTACCCGTCACCTTACATGTGTAGAGCCGATTTTTAATCGGCTCATTCTCGCTCCTGCTAAGCCGATTAAAAATCGGCTCTACTTTCCGCGATGCCGCATAAGACTCACACGATTCTGGACAAGCGCCGATGGGAGTGTAAGATGCCACGCATTCAATTCGGAGCGCAATTCCATGAATCGTTTATACGGCGTGATCGTTGTTGACATCCTCTGCTTTGCGATCTTCATCGCTCTGGCTCTGGCTGGTAAGAAGGCGATGGTTGACACTCCCGAAGCGCCCCCGACAACGGTCAAAGCGAGCACCGCAGGCAAAGCTGTGACGTTGGGTAAATTGAAACCGCGCAAGCCCGGAAATGAATTGCGGTTGGCGCTCGATACTCAGCCGCCGACACTGGATCCGATCTCCGTCGCCGACACGTTTTCTGATGGCGTCGCGTGCAAAGTTTTCAACCGGCTCGTGCGTTTGAAATTGATGGAAAACCATGAGTTGAAGATCATCCCCGATTTGTCCGAATCGTTCTCCCTTTCAAGCGACAACCTGACCTACACGTTCAAGCTCCGCAAAAATGTTCACTTCCATAACGGGCGCGAAATGAAAGCGTCCGACGTGGTCTACAGTTTGAAACGATTGATGAGTCCCACGAGCAAGCGCGCGGATTTGATGTTTCCGTTCGTGAAGGGATCGGAGACGTATTACAAATCAAACAAGGCCGACGAAGTCACACACGACGATCCGAATCTCGGCATCCGGGCCGTGGACGACTACACAGTCGAGATCGAATTGGGAGCGCCGTTTGCACCGTTCCTGCATCATCTGAGCACAATCAGTTGCGCGGTCGTTCCAAAAGAAGCGGCCGAAAGCAAGACGTCGATTTTCTCGCGGTCACCGGTCGGAACGGGGCCGTTCAAGCTTATGGAATGGGCTTCGAACCAACACCTGCTTTTCGAACGCAATAACGATTATTTCGCGGGGAAACCGAAGCTCGAGCGCCTGCGCTTCATGATCTTCAAAGACCGCGTGTTGCAACTCCAAAACTTCATGGCCGGGGAATTGGACGCGTCCGTCATTCCCAATGGACATGTCAAAACATCAGAAGCCGCAGTGGGTCCGGAGAATGTGCTCGAATCCGACGCCATGCGCACGAACTACGTAGGCATCGGTTGCCCGAATGGAAAATTCGCCAACAAGCCGGACTTGACACCGTTTGGAACCAATAAATTGCTGCGTCAAGCGATGAGCTACGCGCTGGATAGGGACTATTTGTGCACGAAATTAGCAGAAGGGCGTTCCATTCCGGCATATGGCGTTCTGCCGCCCGGAATGCAGGGATTTAACAAGAACCGAAAGCCTATGGTCAAAGATTTGGACAAGGCCCGCGCGTTGATGACTCAAGCGGGTTATCCAGGCGGCAAAGGCCTCCCGCCGATCAGCATGTTGTACCGCAACGATGAAGACACCAAAAATGTCTGCCAGGCGATTCAACATGATTTCAAAGAGATCGGAATTCGCGTCGAATTGAATCCGCTCGAATGGAGCCGGTTTTTAGAAAACGTCGAGAACGAACCTCAGGCGATGTTTTATTTGGGCTGGGTCGCCGACTATCCCGATCCGGACAATTTCCTGTTTGTGCTTTTTAATTCCAAACAATGGGGCTCGGCCGGCAATCACACCTGGTACTCGAACAAGGAAGTCGACGCGTTGACTCAACAGGCGCGCCAAGTCGCCGACATGTCCGAACGTGCAAAAATTTACGCGCGCGCTGAAGACATCATCCTGGATGAAGCCCCATGGATCTGTACGGTCCATCTCGTCAACAAAGTACTTCTTCGAAAAGAAATCAAAGGCATTCGCGAACGAGTCACGCCGCTCGACACCGGGACCGAATTTCCGCAGGTGGATTTCAAAGATGTTGAGATTGAATAGAGACACGGAACGCTTGATAGTTGAAGGGTGGCCCGTCTCGAAGAGGCGGGTTCCGCAGGAACAAGAAGCAACACCCTGACCGCGAGTTTTACTAAGTGCAAACGATTTTAGAGAGGCTTCCTGTCGCTTTCGCGACCCACCCCGCTGGGGTGGGCCACCCTGAATTTAGAGATGACATTCGCTTATGGGTACTTACATTCTGCGCCGTATTCTGCAAACGATTCCCGTGCTCATCGGCGTGGCGTTGATTGCATTTTTGTTGACGGATCTCAGCGGCGATCCCGTGCGCCAAATGCTGGGACCGAAGGCCAATCCAGTGATGGTCGCGCGAGTCAAAGAGCACTTGGGACTCGACAAGCCGTTTCTGACGCGATTCTCCAAACACATCATCAACATGTCCCAGGGCGAGCTGGGCTTTTCGCTGGCGAACGATGGAAAACCGGTGCGCGACATGATTCGGGACGGCTTCAAAGTCACGATCAAAGTCACGATGGGCGCGATTTTCATCGCCATGACGCTCGGGCTTTTGCTGGGAATTTTGTCAGCGCGTTTTCCCGGCACGATCATTGATTACGCATCATCCGCATTTGCCGCGCTGGGAATTTCGTTCCCGGCGTTTTTCATGGGCATGCTTCTGCTGCTCGTCTTTGCCGTAACGCTCGAATGGGTTCCAATCGGCGGGTATCAGCCGGGAAGTATCAAGCACCTGATTCTTCCGTGCGTTACGCTGGGCCTATTAAGCACGGCATCGATCTCGCGACTGACTCGCAATTGTCTTCTCGAATCGTTGAGCATGGATTACATCCGCAGTGCGCGGGCGAAAGGCCAGGGCGTCTGGCGTGTGATGCTGGGCCACGCGTTTCCGAATGCTCTGGTGCCGGTCGTCACGGTGATGGGCAATGATTTTGCTGCACTCCTGGCTGGTGCGGTGCTGACCGAAACCGTGATGCAAATTCCGGGCATTGGTTCAGTGATATATGAAGCCATCGGTCAACGCGATCTTCCGGTCGTGACGGGCTGCTGCGTTGTGTTTGCATTGATTTTGGTCACGGTCAACATTTTCGTTGACGTGCTTTACGCCTTCCTCGATCCGCGGATACGCCATGCCGAGTAACACTGCCGCAGTTCCATTAAACGTCCGAACCGCAGACGGCGAGACGATGCAACGCGCCCCGAACGTATGGGACCGACTGCTGAAGAACTCGCGTTCGCTGACGGCCATCGCGATCCTGTTCTTCATGCTGCTGCTGGCGCTCGCCGCCGGGACACTCGCGCCATACGATTTCGCGGAGCAGTTGCGCGGACGCGAACATCTCACGCCGAGTTCCGGGCATTTCTTTGGAACGGACGTGCTGGGCCGCGACATTCTGTCGCGCGTGATGTACGGCGCGCGCGTGTCGTTGATGATCGGACTCAGCGCCACGGTGTTGTCGTTGGTGATTGGTGTGACGCTCGGATTGTGCGCGGGCTATTTCGGTGGACGAATTGACGACGTAATCATGCGCTTCACCGACACGATTTCAGCCTTCCCGACGCTGCTGCTGGCTGTCGCGATCACAGCCTTGTACAAGCCGTCCCCATCAGATGGAGCCGATGTGTTGGTGCTAAACGCATCGTTCTGGAAAGTCTTCATCGCGCTGGGAGTCGTCGGCTGGACCAGCATCGCACGCGTGGTCCGGGCGCAAGTGCTGAC
>Ga0194042_1000221_pt1 | contig 18229 bp, 5 predicted proteins | sample JunL4412m_MetaG_FD_148974 | JGI IMG/M metagenome (GOLD analysis project Ga0194042, IMG submission 148974) | Anoxic zone freshwater microbial communities from boreal shield lake in IISD Experimental Lakes Area, Ontario, Canada - Jun2016-L442-12m | ecosystem: Environmental > Aquatic > Freshwater >...
GGGAAACAGACGAAGTCTGAAAGCTCTGGGAAGTTCTAAAGACATCCAAACGGTGGCGGCGTTTTGAGGGCCATTATGTTTCAGAAATTCATATTTTTGAACGGCATTGGGCTCGCCTTGGCCGTGCTGCTTTTGATGCCACCCCTCTCGTCCGCAGAACCTCCGACGGGCAACAAATCTTTGGCGTATCAATGGCTGGACATCATGCAGGAGGTCAGCGGGCGTGAGGTCGGGCGCGTGGGGGCCAGACCGACGGTGCTGTCGCGGGAAATGGCCATCGTGGTGACGGCCATGTTCGATGCGTGGGCGTGTTACGACGACAAGGCGATCGGCACGTGTCTCGGCGCGTCGGTCCGCCGTCCGGCTGCTGAACGAACACTTGAAAACAAAAAGAAGGCGATCAGCTATGCGATGTACCGCGTACTGCTCGACCTTTATAGTCCCGACGCCGATTTCATTACGGCTCAGATGAAAGCGCTGGGTTACGATCCCGGAGACACGTCGCTGGATTCGGCCACACCGCAGGGCATCGGCAATCAGGCTGCCGCTGCATTGATTGCATTCCGGCACCACGATGGCGCGAACCAATTGGGCGACGAAATCGGTTGCACTGGTAAACCGTATTCGGACTACACGTTTTACAAGCCAGTCAACACGGCGGACAAAATCATCGATCCGGACCGTTGGCAGCCGATTACGTTTGACGATGGTAAAGGCGGGAAGGTGACGTCGGGATTTTTGACGCCGCATTGGTACCGCGTCAAACCGTTCGCGCTGAAGCGGTCCGACCAGTTCCGTCCCGGGCCACCGCCGCTTGCGTCATCCGAGCAGGCCCGTATCGAGGCGCTGGAGTGCGTTGAACTGAATGCGAAACTTACGGAGGACGACAAAGCGCTGGTCGAATTCATGCGCGACGGCCCACGCTCGACCGGGCAGTCCGGACACTGGCTGAAGTTCGCCCAAGCCGTTTCGATCCGCGATAAACTCGATCTCGATCAGGATGTGAAGCTTTTCTTCGCGGTCGGCAATACGGCGTTTGACGCGTTTATCGCGTGTTGGGAGACAAAGCGTTACTACGATTCGTCTCGCCCGTGGACTTTGATCCATCATTATTTGGCCGGGAAGGACATTCAAAATTGGGGCGGACCGGGTTTGGGAACAGTGGCGAAAAAGGGCGAAGAGTGGCGACCGTATTCACCCTCAACATTCATCACGCCCCCTTTTCCGGGTTACGTGTCCGGGCACAGCACCGTCAGTGCGGCGTGCGCGAAAATGTTGGAATACGTCACGGCCAATGACACGTTTGGACAGCTTGAAATTCGCCCCTGTTGCATTTTAACCGAACCAAGCATAATAAAGAGCACAACGATCACATTGAAGATGCCGACATTTACAGCCACTGCGGAGATGGCAGGTTTGTCGCGGATTTTAGGCGGCTATCATATCCGCGCTGACAATGTGGAAGGCTTGAAGCTGGGGCGGAAAGTGGCTGAATGGGATTGGGGCAAAATTAGGGCATATTTTGAAGGCACCGTAGACGTTGGTCATTAGACGCTTCACATAAATGCACATTCTGTTCATTTTATAATATTTTACATTTTTTAAATTCAGACGAGGTGTAAACTTGATAGAGGAGTGGTCATATTTCGTGTCTTATATTTGGTGGTGCAGTCGAATTTAAGGCAGGAATTCGTCACATTGTTTTTGAAATGCTTGGAATTTGGTCATATTTTCAGGTAACCCAGTGTAGCACAAAGACACATCTTGCTCATGAGAGACTAAAGCGGACTCTGTGTTCTGCCGTGCAATTCGCATTAATTAAAGTTGTGTTTGCGTAAGTGCCTGACGTTTGCCAGTCGTGACGCGTGGTGTTAAACGAAATCGGTGCTTTTCGACGGAATGACGAAGAAAAGGACTAAAAAGTTGATAGCAAATCGTGTGCCCAATGCGTTTTTGACTGCGGTAATTTCGACCGTGCTATGTGTCGCGTCGTTCGCGCCGCAGGTGCTGGCTGCAGCCGCGATTGTCCATGACACTAACGCTGACGTGTCGACCTACACTCTCCCGTCGGGAACGAATCTTTTGACCGGGGCTGCAGTATCGCCTGCGACGGCGAATACCCATGAAGGCTCCTCGTCAAATTGGGCTACCCTGACCGACGGACTTTTATCTACCAACGGCGACAAAACAGCCTCTGTTACGCCAAACAATGGCGACTCGGTCACGTTTACCCTTGACACAAGTGTGAACACATTCGGTTACAATTTGACGTCATTTGATTTCTACTGCGCTTGGCCGGACTCGGGCCGAGAAGACATGGACTTTATTGTTTCGTATTCGACCGTCGCCAATCCAACTACGTTTATTTTTTACACGACTGTGGGCAATCACGGCGGCAACAATGCGACTCACACGCGCATTACCGACACAACCGCCACCAAGCCGTTGAATGTAAAAGCGATCCAAATCAGTTTCGCCAATCAGGAAAATGGCTTTGTGGGCTATCGTGAATTTGTGGTTCTGGGAACCGCAGCGACGGCCACCGCGCCATCGCCCGCTGCGGGCGTGCTCAGTGTTAATTTTCAGGCCAACGACCCCGGAGTAACTGGCGCAATTCTCGGGACTGAGACAGCCGGTTTGATTCCGGTGACGGATTGGAGTAACGCCTTTTCTCAAGCCGGCACACAAGCCCTGAATTTTTCAACCAGTGGAATTACCGGCCTGAGCCAAGGTACGACCGCCGCGTCCGGAGCTACGGTTACATGGGCTTCCAGCAATACCTGGAGCGATGGAAACGATAACTCGCCCAATGAAAAATTGTTCCATGGATACCTTGACGATGCTGATGGCCCCAATCGTTATAGCAAAGCGATTATTACCGCCATTCCATTTGCTGGGTACGACGTGTACCTGTACCACCATAGCGACGATGGCGACGGACACCGCCATGGCGATTACTTTGCCGTCGCAGGCAACGATCCAGGTAGCCCCGCATACGGTAGCACGACTCGTAAATTTGGTACGCAAACGCATGTGTATACGCCGACGTTGGGCGATGGTGCGGGAGGTTATGGCAATGTCATCTATATGGGACATTTTAACAGCACGGCATTATCGCTTTACCCCCACGATAATGATGGCGACCGAGGCACTCAGCGCTCTCCATTAAACGCATTCCAGATCGTCGAGAGTCTTCCGACGCTTATTTCGGTCACTCCAAACATCGGAGCTATTGCAGGCGGCACGAACGTCGTCATCGTCGGAACGGATTTGGCAAGTGGCTTAACGGCTTCCGCGTTCACGTTTGGCGGAGTCGCCGCAACCGCCATTATCGCAAGTAACAGCCCAAACAGCTATACCGTGACGGCCCCCGCGCACGCCGTGGGTGTGGTTAACGTTGTTTACACAGATTCAAGACACACTGCAACCTTGACTAACGGCTTTACTTACTCCAATACTGCGCCACCGAACATCATCAGCGTGACATTGGACCCTACCGGAACTGCCGTCGGGCCTACAGGCGGTGGCACGGCTATCAAAATTACGGGTACAAACTTCGTGGCGGGCGACTTGGTCCAACTTGGAGGAAGCAACGGATTTACCTTGACTGCGGCGACCAATGTTGTGGTCGTCAACTCCACGACCATTACATGCACGACGCCAGCGTCGGTTCCGGCATTGGCGGCCGGGCCATGCCGCGTCTCTGTGATTGATCCGAGCAACCAGAACGCCACGAGCTTTTTGGAATCCGGCTTCCTCTACACGGCCCCGGCTCCGACGGTGACGTCGATCACGCCGGCAACGGGACCGTACAATGTGTCCACGCCCGTCGCAATCAACGGCACGGGCTTCTCACCGAACTTCGTCACCAACACCGCGTCGCCGGGCACGATCACGTGCGGCGGACAGACCTTGCTGTCTCTCGCTTACGTCAGCGCAACGCAACTGACGGGCACCATCCAGAAGATGACCAATGCGATGAGCAGCCGCAAACAGGATGTGGTGGTCACCAATCCAGGCGGCGGCTCCAGTGCCATCAACGTCGGTGATGTATTCACGTACATTCTGCGCGATCCTGAAAACGACACCGGCCTTCAGCCCGGCATGATTTATCGCTATTACAATAATACCACTATCAACAATAATCTTCCGCTCAACCAGTTCCCCTTGGCCATTGATGCGTTCAATAAAATTGGAATTACCAACAACTTCACGGTGAATCCGAATCCGTTTGAAGCCGGTGTCACGGACAATTTCGCGGTCGATTACACCGGTATGTTGAACATTCCGACCGACGGTGTCTGGAACTTTACCTCCAGTTCCGACGACGGTTCACTGCTCTACATCGGTACGACGCTGGTGATCAATAACAACGGCGGACATGGACAACCAGGACCCGCACCTACGGGCAGCATCGGCTTGAAGGCCGGGTTCCACCGCTTCCGACTGCAATTCTGCGAAGGTGGCGGCGGTTACGGCTTGCAAGTTTCATGGGCCGGGCCGGGTGTCACCCAAGTGGATATTCCCGTTGGAACGGCGGACTTTACCGGAGCCGGTTTATACTGCGACACTACGCCGACATTGGCCTCGCTGGATGTAGTCAGCGGCGCTTTGGCGGGTGGTACGACGATCAACACAGTGAACACGGGTTCGAATTTCACCACGCCCAATCCAACGGCGACGCCGTTGACCTATCCAGGCAACAACCCTATCGGCGCGAGCACGTTGACGGCTGTTTCCGTGCAGACTATTCCGTTGACGCTGGTCGTGACGGCGCCGACGGCAGGGCAGTTCGCCATCAATGCGAATAACACGCTGACACTTTCCACTCCGCTGGGGAACTTTGCTGGCGGAGCACCGATTGTGTTGACCACGTTGAATGGTTTGACCGCCGTGCTGCAACCCGGCACGGGCGGATTCTCGTATACGTCAAACGGCACGAACTACAGAACGCCTGAAAATCCGGTCAGCACCGTTCCGGGTGTCAATGCGAAATTCTTCCGTTCCAGCGGCGCTCGGTCCACGATAGCCGGAATTGGTGCGGTGTTGCCTACTGGTGGCGTGACGGCAATGGATGCGTTAAATCCGATTCGCGGTTACTCACTCAATCCGACATCGGCCCCGAACCTGATGACCGGACCGCTGGCCGATCCGGATCCGAACGGAACGTTGCTCGGTTTCCGCGACTCCGATAACAACTTCTATATGAAGGCGACCGGATACATCCAGATCACCACGCCGGGTCTGTACACATTCACGACGTATTCCGACGATGAAACGCGGATGTTCTTTGGCAACAAAGAAGTCATCGCCAACATCTACCCGACGGGAAACGCGGGGTTCAGCATTACACCGGTGTCGAACAGCATCAATCTTGGAGCCGGGTTGCACCAATACACAATCCACTATGGGCAGAACATTGGGAACCGGGGATTTGCGTTGCACTATTCCGGGCCGGACAACGGCAACGTCTTGGGCTTTGTGCCCGACTCCGTGTTGTTCGCCGATTCCGCTCCGCCCGCGTTTGCGATAGTCAGTCCGCTTACTCCGGCCATCGGTAGTTTTCTGGGCAATACGACTGTGACCGCAACGGGAACTAATTTTGCTGTGGGCGCAAAGGTCTATGTTGATGGCATCCAAGCCACCGCTGTAACGGTTGCGTCCGATGGTCTGTCGCTGACATTCCGCACACCGCCCGGCACAGTGGGGATATTCGCCAACGTGGTCGTCGTCAATCCCAATGGCATGCCGGCTACGTTGCTCGGTGCATTCACCTATGACAATACAGCGCGTCCGCCAGCCTTTGCTTCCCCTGCAGCCTCGCCGTGTGTGCCGGGTTCTTATTTTCGCTATTATTCAAGCGGTATCAACGGCACAGCGCCGGGCGGTCCGACATTGCCGAATTTCGCCGCGTTTGCGCCGTCGCGCGTTGGAGTCGTTCCCACAGCGGAATATGATTCGGAAAATACCGTGACGTACCCCGCGACGCAGGGCGACGGGTTCAGCCTCCAATACACTGGCTATATCTTGATTCCAAGCGACGGAACGTACTCGTTCTACACGGCATCAGATGACGGTTCAACGATGTACATCGGTGGCATGCAAGTCGTCGTGGGCAACAATCGAGGGCAGGGCATCACTACCCGCTCGGGGCCGCCGATCGCGCTCAAAGCGGGTTTGCATGACTACACGGTTCAATTCGCCGAGGGCAATGGCGGCTACGGCAATTATGTCGGCTGGGGTAGCTCGGATGCAGTGCCTGCGATTCCGGTTGATCCGCAGGCCGTGTATGACGGGCAAAACAACGATACTCCAGGTTCGGCCCACGGCGGTGCCCCGACAACACGCATCCCATCATCTGCGTATTATTACATTCCGCCGACGTTCCAAGCTGCGGGTACGTCGAATTGGAGCACGGGATCGAGTTGGGAAAATTCAACCAATGTCGGCCTGGGTTCGTTCGGACCGGTTCAAAACACCAATGTGGACGACGGTGCGGTGGACTCGGTCTTCCGCTTTAACGGCAACGGAGTCGCACCGTTCACGGCAGTGAACGATTCCATTAACAATACACCCATTTATGTGCTTGAATTTAATAGCAACATCAATGGAAATGTGATCTCCGGCAATACGCTGAAGACCTTGGGTTCCAACCGGTATGTGCAATACAATTCAATGACTCTTCCGACGTTTATCCAGAAGAGCACTGGTACGGTGGATGTCTCGGCACCGCTCTTCAACCGCGATACCATCCTCTTGACCGGCGACGGAACCGGCGTGGTGAAGCTCAGCGGAACGCAGACGAACTATGCCAGCGGCGGGGACATCAAATCGATCTACAAAAGCGGAGCGAGCACGTATGCGATCAATGGCAATGCGTCGGCGTACAGCGGCGGCGGATTCAATGCCGGATTCGGATTTATTAGAGTGGACGGGGGAACGTTGGGCCTCAATTCCACCATGGGCCAGGCCAGCGCGACTGTTGACGCTTTGGTAGGCATGTTCGGGACTCCAGCCACGTTGCGTGGTGCCGGTGCTCTCAGTGGTCGATTGATCGTCGGTCAGAACAGTACGGTTTTCCCGGGTGATTTAACGCTTGGCAATGTGAGTACGCCTACGGATACAACCAATACGCTGACGAATGGAACGCTCGGCAATTTGACGGTCGGGGACGCGGATTTCAGTTCGGGCGGATCACTCTTGGTGCGCGTGAATTCGCCGACACCGGGCACGATTTCCTCAGACAAATTGACCGTGCTCTCCGGAATGATCAATCTGACCAACAGCACGACGCTGAAAATTCATGTGCAGGCCTCTGGCACGAATGCCACGCCGTCGGACACGTTGATTGTTGACGCTAATAAATTGAATAATGTGCTCAACTTGACACCATTTCAGAGCGTCGTGGTTACCAGTAAGATGATCGGTGGTCAGGCAGGCAACATCGGCACCAACCTTCAGGTGTTGTATGTGAACAGCAATACGTTTGTGCCTAACTCAAACAGCAGCCTTGGCGTTGTTGGCGTATATACCAACGGCGACGCGACCCCGCCGGCAATTACCGTTCCGTTTGATCGCATCTATGTCCGGCTCACGGGCAACGTCACGCCTGTCACGGTGGATTCGTTCAACGCGACAGTGTCAGGCGCGGGTGTGCAGCTGGATTGGAATTGTGTGTCTGAATTCCAAAACGCAGGCTTCAATGTTTACCGCAGAAATGTTGGGTTGACGGAGTGGACTAAAGTCAATCCGGCGTTGATTGCAGGACGTGTCACAACCGCCGATCAGAAGGCCTATCAACTTTACGATTGGGCTCCTTCAGGCGCTTACGAATACAAGCTGGAAAGCGTCAGTACGCTTCAGATCGCCGAGCCGTACAGTGCACTCGCCGGGCCGGTCACGATGGATTCGATCACAACAATTACCGGTGGTGTTTCCGACGCAAGCATCGTCGCGGCGGCTGAAGGAGTCGAAGCGCTGCTCAATGCAGGACGAACGTCCGTGTTGAGTGCTTTGTTTAATGTGCCGATGGACATTTCAAATAATAATACGAAGGACGATGCGGCGACGAATTCGCTTCGTGCTAATGCGACGAGTCAAAGTACACGAAAGGCGTTTGGCGTGGCTCGTGCACGGGATGGTTCGTTGCTGAAACCTGCGGCGGTCACGATCGTTGATATGCACAACGCTGCAAACGAAGCACAGCCTCTCGCTGTCACGACGAGTCCAGTTATGTCGCAAGCCAGCAATCCGTTCGCAGCGGCCCGTGGTTTTGGTGTTCAGGCGAATCTTGGCTCGTCGACTTTCAACGGGGTCAAAGTGGTTTATCAAAAACGCGGTGTGCTGTTGATTCCCAACGCTGCGTTGCCCGCCGGATTTGATTCAGGCCATGTGATCGTCCAGCGGGAGCGGCGCACTGTTCCGATACTGGCTCAAACCGCCGACGGTTTGCTGGTCTATGGCCAGAGCTATGAAGATGATTACACGAACCGCGACGCACTCTTCCTGCGCCCAATCGCTGCGCCGACCTCCAGTGGGCACGTGACGCATGCCTCGGGATTGTTCTCGAGCGGCCAGACCGCGAACGTCAATTCACCTGCGTACGTCACGACAGCGTTCCACGACGTTTATTATGATTACGATTTAATGTTTCGACCGTATACCTTCGCTCCGTGGTTCTCTGATAAGTACCTTACGGCGGATGCAACGACCGGAACGACACAGAGTTTCACAGTGTCAACGCCGTTCGCTTCATCAAGCGCGGCGGCCTTGAATGTGAATGTCTGGAGTCTTCCATCAACTGGCTCAGCCACTCCCTCACACGCCTTGCAGGTTGTCGTGAATGGTGTAGCAGTGGGGCAAGCAGTCTGGAATACCAACAATAGTATGGTGCAGTTGAGCTTCCAACTTCAACCCGGCACCCTTGCAGCTGGCGACAATAAAATTGACTTGGTGACGCCACCTCTTTCGGGCGTGGACAGCCAAACGTCTTTCCTGCATTCGCTGACGTGTTCATACACACGCACACTGGATGGCTCGCGACCTGTGAGCGTTTACAATTCTAGCGCATCCAGCTATCTGTACGAATTGAGCAACATGCCGAGTTCGAACGCGTGGGTTGTCGATGCACGCTTCCCAGATCGCGCAGCATTAGTTCCTTACGAAGCGGTTGATCAAGGAAACGGAACGTTCAAATTGCGTTTCGTTGGCGCTTCTGGCGGCACAGGCGAGTTCCACGTTGTGGCGGCGGGGTTGGAGAATGGACCCGAGTCTGTGACGAAAAGGATGGTCAAACCGCTGAAGGTTGCGGGTACGTATCTGGCTGTGGGACCCAAGCAGTTCAGCGCGAGTGTGAAGCCTTTGCTGGTTCAACGCGCCAAGGAAGGCTTGCGTGGGCAATTTGTGGATCAGGAACAGCTCTTTGATTACTACAATAACGGTCGCTACGGTCCGGCGGGAATCCAAAACGCGGTGCGCTCCGTGCGCCCCAAGTACCTGCTATTAGTGGGACGAACGACGTACGATTATAAGAATTACTCAGGCTTGAACATCGACCCACTCTGTCCGTCGTTTCTGGTATCGACATCGTTCTGGTCGCAGACCACGTCGGATTCGACGTTCGGTAATTTGGGCTTAGGCTATCCAGAAGTCAGCATCGGTCGCTTGCCGGTGAACACGCCCAACGAAGCGTCGGGGGTGGTCAAGCATATTCTCGCATACGCGGGTATGCCTGTTACGGGCTGGCGCAGTCAGTTTATTGCGGATACGACTGATCCGTTAGTGGGTGATTTTGCGGCTGAGGGAGATGCCATTATCGCCGCCAACCCGTCGATCACGTGGGACCGAAATTATTTGGGCATGACGTATGCAACCAAGGCGGAGACCATGGACGCGTTGCGAAAAGCAGCGTCCGGAGACGCGGACTTCATCATCTACTCCGGCCACGGCAATGCCTCGCGGTGGGGTAAGTCCGAAACGATTGCAGATGTAGCGTCGGTGCAGACGTGGACGGGTGACGTGGTGTTGATGACGGCGACATGCACGTTTAACTGGTCGGCGAAGTTGACACAGAATTACCATAGCATTCCGATTCAGGCGTTGTCGCAACCGCAGGGTGGAATTGCCGCATCGATTGGCTCGACGACCTACTTGAATTCCGCTACCGGCGCTGAGTTCGTGAATCAGTTGCTTAAGCAAACGCAAGGAGCGGGTTCGCGAGCGCGATGGGGCGATGTGGTATTGCGTTCGCAACAGTGGGCGCACAATCATAGCGCGGTCTCCGGGAGTTGGTACCTGGACCTCAGTCAGACGGAATGTTTGTTGGGCGATCCTGCCATGCCGTTGTATAGCAAGGGCGCGGCCTCGTCGTCCGGTTCCGTTCAAAACAGTGGTGTAAAGCTCGGGACGTTCTAACTGTCATTCACATTGTCGCAATGCGCGTCGTGCGATTTCGTTCCGGCGTGAATTCGAGTTGAATTTAGATTGAGGATGGGTGTCATGAGCAAGGGATGGATCAAAGCGGATGGGCTGGTTTGGGAGGAATTGGGGACCGAGGCACTGGTCGTCAACCCGCGCAGCCGCATGTCGTGGATTCTGAATCCGGTCGCGGCGCACATCTGGAAGCACTGCGAAGGGGCCGTTGGAATTCGTGACTTGGCGCGCGTATTTGCACTGCGCGGCGGCGCGGAACTCGCCACGATTGAACGCGAATTGTCCGAGTTTTTTCAGGGTCTGGCACAATCGGGTCTGGTGGAAGCCGCGTCCTCCATGGGCACGCCGGTTTCAACGATTGCATGTTTTGGTGGCAACTATTCGACTCCGTTGATGAGCGCCCGGGCATTGGGGGCCAACGCCCGCCGTCGTCCTTCCCCGCGCGGTAATAGTGGGCCGGGTTGATGCTTCGATTTTTGGCTGTCGCATTTCGCTGAACCTTCATTACGATGCTTGTTTGCCTATGAAAAAATCAATTATTCTGCCTGTCTGCGCAGCCGTGATTGCGGTTGCTTTGTTTTTTGTCTTTAGGCACCCGGCACAGCAGAGCGCGTCGTCCGGTTCTCCTGCCGCTCCCGTTTCAACCACACAGCGCATTGAAATCCCGCACCATCCTCCCGGCTCAATTCAATCCCGTCCGTTGGCAGCTCAGGAAGGCGGCACGGTAACGATGTTCGAAGAATTGCCGCCGACGCAGACCGGTATCGATCTGGTCAATCGGATCGACACGACCCACCCGCTCAAGTTTCTGTATCATTCAGGTTTTGGTTGCGGCGGTGTGTGTGTCGGCGATATCGACAACGACGGCTTGCCGGACGTGCTGCTGCTTAACGGCCCGGGAGAACGCAAGCTCTATAAAAATCGGGGTAATTTCAAATTCGAAGACATCACCGGAAAGTCAGGTTTGCGCGGCGACGGTAAATGGGGCGTCGGCGCCTCGATGGTGGACATCAACAACGACGGCTTGATGGATATTTACATCTGCAATTACAATGCAGCGAACCAGCTTTATGTCAACAACGGCGACGGCACGTTCACTGAATGCGCCGCACGTTACGGCCTCAACATCGTCGATGCCAGTCTGATGCCGGCGTTCTGCGATTACGACAACGATGGCAACATGGATTTGTATTTATTGACGAACCGTCTGCACCGGCCCGGTGGTCGACCGCAACGTCCGCCCGTCGAACTGGACGAGCGCGGTCGGATCAAATTGGTGGACGGGCGTCCAGTCATTTTACCGGAGTTCCAAAAACACTACGGCCTGACTCGAAACGGTATCGACGCGAACGGAGCACCGCATTGGGACATTGATGAAATCGGCACGGAAGATCATCTGTATCACAACAATGGTAACGGCACGTTCACCGAAGTGACCGCCGCTGCCGGAATCAAGACGGGTTCGGACGGTTGGGGCCAGGGGCTTTCGGCAACGTGGTGGGATTTCAATGGCGACGGATTGCCGGACCTTTACGTCGCGAATGATTTCACCGCGTCCGATCACCTCTATCGTAACAACGGCGACGGCACGTTCACCGACGTGATCAAAGACGTGCTGCCGCACACGAGTTGGTTTTCTATGGGTTCGGATTTCGCCGACATCCGCAACTGTGGCCGGTTTGATTTTCTCGTCGGCGACATGTCAGCGACAACGCATTACAAACAGAAGACGACAATGGGCGCGATGGGCAGCAACGCGTATTTTCTGGAACACGCCGAACCGCGCCAGTACATGCGCAATTCGTTGTACCTGAACACAGGAACAGGCCGTTTTATGGAGGCGGGATTCCTCGCCGGGATCGCGAATTCGGATTGGACGTGGTCGGTAAAATTCGGCGATCTCGACAATGATGGGCGCGTTGATTTATTCGTCTGCAACGGTATGGCGCGCAACTTCAACGATTCGGATATTCCCTTCCGCAAGGAAATGTTGATCGGTAAAAACGAATGGGAATTGTATGAAAAAAGCGAGCCACGCAAAGAGCACTGCATGGCCTTCCGTAACCGCGCGACTCTTGATTTCGAAGACGTTGGAAAGAAGTGGGGCCTCGATCATCTGGGCATGAGTTACGGCGCGGCATACGCTGATTTGAACCGCGACGGCAACCTCGATCTGATCGTTTCGCGCTTGGACGAACCGGTCGCCGTTTATCGCAACCGTTCGATCGGCGGGCATCGGGTATTGATCAAATTGGAAGGCGTCACAAGCAATAAATTCGGCATCGGTGCAACGGTGCGGATCGAAACTGCGAGCGAAAAACAAACGCGGCAGCTTATGTTGAATTCAGGATTCCTCTCGCAGAACGAACCGCTGGTGCATTTTGGTTTGGGAAAGAACGAAAAGATCGCGGCGCTGAGTATCGAATGGCCGTCCGGGCATGTTCAGAAATATGAGAATCTGGACGCGGATAATTTGTATACGATTACGGAGACCGACGGTGCCGCTCCTCCGCGCGCGAAACCGGCTGCGATGCCACCGGCGATGTTTGAAAAAATTGACACCACTGCGTTTGAACCGCATCGCGAATTGCCGGTGAGCCGGGCTTCGGCGACAGGAATCAAAGAAGCCGACGCGTCGCCGTGGAATGAATTCAAGCGCCAACCGCTTTTGCCCAACAGCCTGGCGCAACTCGGGCCGGGGCTCGCGGTGGGTGATGTTGACGGCAGTGGTCACGAGAGTTTGTTCATTTCGGGCGCGGCGGGACAGGCTTCAATGCTGTACCGAAACAAAGGCGACGGAACGTTTGAGAAGACGGAACAACCCGCGTTCGAAGCTGAGAAAGCCGCCGCAGGAATGGGCGCGATTTTCTTCGACGCGCGCGGAACGGGAGCGCTGGATTTATACGTGGCCGCTGGCGGTGTGCAATGCAATGCAGGCGACGCGGTGTTGCGTGGGCGGTTGTATTTCAATGATGGGAAAGGCCATTTTACGAAAGCTCCAGACGACGCGCTGCCGGACAACCGCGACAGCAGCGGCGTGGCGGCGGCGGCGGATTTTGACCGCGACGGGAAAGTAGATCTGTTTGTCGGCGGGCGCGTAGTGCCAGGCGCATGGCCCGAAACGCCGGGAAGTCATGTGCTGAAAAACACCGGTGGAAAATTTATAGACGTGACAGACGCGGTTGCGCCGGGACTCAAAAATATCGGTATGGTGACCGGTGCGGTGTGGTCCGATGTGGATGGTGACGGGTTGCCCGATTTGATGCTGACGTTGGAGTGGGGCTCGCCGAAATATTTCCATAACGAAAACGGGAAGCTGGTGGAACGGACGAAAGAAGCCGGGCTGGCGGATTTGACCGGTTGGTGGAACGGCATCGCTGCCGGTGATTTGAACGGCGACGGGCACATCGATTTTGTCGTCACGAATTTTGGATTGAACCACAAGTATCATGCGTCGATGGAGAAGCCCACGCAGCTTTTCTACGGCGACTTCGACGGCTCCGGAAAGAAGCAGATCGTTGAGGCTGAGTTTGAAGACGAGACGCTTTTCCCGGTGCGTGGGCGGAGTTGTTCCAGCCGCGCGATGCCGGCGCTCAAAGAAAAATTCAAGACGTATCGCGACTGGGCCGCAGCGCCGCTCAACACGATTTACGATCAACCGAAACTTGATTCGTCGCTGCATCTGAAAGCGACGACGCTGGAGTCCGGCGTGTTGCTCAACGACGGGCACGGCAAATTCACGTTCAAGTCGCTGCCGCGCCTGGCGCAGATGTTCCCGGCATATGGCTGCGTGATCACGGACGTGGACGGCGACGGAAAGCCGGACGTGTACATCGTCGGGAATTTTTTCGGCCCGCAAGTCGAGACCGGGCGCATGGACGGCGGATTGTCGTTGCTGATGATGGGTAACGGCGACGGCACGTTCCGAGAAGTCTGGCCGAAGGAAAGCGGACTTGTCGTGCCGGGCGACGCAAAGAGTTTGGTGACACTCGATCTCAACCACGATGGATGGCCTGATTTCATCATTGGGAAAAACGACGAACGTATCGAGATGTACCACAACGCCGGTTCGAAGACTGCGAAGCGGTTTACCGTGCGGCTGCGTGGTCCGGCGGGAAATCCGACGGCCATCGGTGCGCGCGTGACGCTGACATTGGACGACGACTCGAAGCGAACGGCGGAGGTGTATGCGGGATCGGGATATTTGTCGCAGTCGACCAGCGCGCTATTTTTCGGGCTGGGCGAAAAGCACAACGTCAAGAGCGTCGATGTCCGCTGGCCGGACGGAACCCTATCAAAAACTCAGCCAGTCGGGGCGGAATTGATAATCAATTTTCCGAAAAAATAGTCGAAACCAAGTTTTCGACAGAATAGAACATGAATGGGCTTTGACCGCAAGCACTAACCCTGTCAGGGTATCTTCAAAGAGTTGGATATTGTCAAATCCGAGTTGGCTGTATGCGCGTGGACGCTGGCGTGTTTGAAGCTCTGGCACCTTTTGTGGCAGCGGGGCATCTCTCAACTTCTTTATAGAAGGTCATGGGACATCTACACGCATCGGCGGAAGTTTGATGGTGTGACCATGAGTTAACGCCGCAAGACGGGTTGCACAACAGCACTACATAAGCGGTGTAACCCCTTGACTCTCGTTGCATGGCTTTTAGATTGTATTCGGAGATAGATGTCTTTTACGTCTCAATGTTTTCATAGGACCAAAACGGGAAATCTGCCACGGCAAAACGAATAATAGTAGCGAAAAAAGGTCGCGGTAGGGCCGTCCCTACCGCACCGATTCAACACGGTTGCGCCGATGAATGCAAGTTTTGAGGATTGGTTCGATGGTGTGATAAGCATGGCACTTTCAGTACGTTCAGCCTGAGATTATCGCAAGCAAAACTGCGCGACTATTAAACAAATGGAAGCCAATAGTAATGCAACGGAAAGCATTTTGTTTTCCGACTTTGATATGACCATATACACGTTGAAAAACGAATCATCGTTACACTCGTGATCTTGGAATCTATTTGCGCCGTATTGGCAAATAGACTATTCGACGATCACAAACGCCGGATGACTCGTCTGACGAGTTCCATCGGCGGAGACGCTCACTGCGAAGAGCGCGTGCAGACCAGGGGCGAGCTTCACGCTTTTTACCTCCCACGGTGCTGCGCTTGCGGTTCCGACAATCGAGTCGCCGTCGTGAAACTCGATGCTCGCGATTTCAAGCGGCGCATCCGCCGCGAAGCGCAACGGTGAGCCCGCCTTCAACGCGCCGTTGTAGCCGAGGCCACATTCGGGGCCACCCCACTTACCATTGTTCTTGCTGTATTCGATGATAGGCGCCGTGAGCCGCACGGTGGGTTTGGCGGAATGATACGAACGCCACATCCATGCCGCATAGGCATCGGGCATCCACATTGGAGCCCCCATGCCTTTTGCTTCGGAGTAAGGCGCAATGGCGCAGTACTCGCCAATTTCGTTGAAATCACCCACCCAACCCTTCTCGCGTTCGACATCGCGCAGTTTCAACGGTTGCCCTGCAGGCGGAATTTCGGTCGGGAGGCGCAGCTTGATGCAGCGATCCATATAGGCAACAAAGAAACTGTACTTCGAATAAATACCATGGCCAAAGCCATACGTGCTGGCGTAACAGCGCAGATCACCTGGCGGCGTCGGTTTGTCCTTGACCTGGGGCAGTATCTTGTCGCGTTCGGCGCGCCGCTCGGTCTCCGCCTTCTTATCGAACTCCCACGCCGACGCAACGGGAACTTTGGCGATCAGGTCCGGATATTTCGGCCAATTCGGATACCACGCATCCGCCCAAGCCAGCGTTCGTTCGGGAGCGCGCTTGAACAGATCGGAACACATCGTTGCTCCGTTTTGTCCCAGCCAGCCGACAATCGGCGCGACGGCCAGTTCCGGATGATTTGTGTCCTTCGCCGCCGTGTCCAAATACTTCAACAGAAAGCCCATGTTGCCGAGCGGATGACGGAGTTTAGCTCGGCCATTGCGCTTGTCGTGGAAGCCCAAATCGTATTCGAAGGGGCTTGGAACAGTGACCAACGCGAACTTCCACAACCGTGCCAATTCTCGCGGATCGGAGCTGTGAAAAACGTAGCAGACAAACACGCCGCGCACGACCGGAACATTCTCGGGCAAATAGAGATGAACCCTGTCTTCAATCTTCCGAAAATCCGCCCACGCGGGCTTGTCGTCGAGTCGATTGACAGGCACCCAGCCCGGAGGAAATTCGCCCGGCGCGGCGTCCTTGTTGGGTGCGACTGGTTCACCGGCAAAACCGGCAAAGACGCAAACAAATAGGACGAGAACACAACAGTGCATAGATTGGGTCATTTGGAACCTCTTGCGGCTTTTTAGTCTTAACCGGTGTATTCATCCAAACATGGCGGACAATTCGCGTAGTCGATTCAAAATACACCGGAATCGGTCGCATAATGAACAAGGTTTCGAATCGGTCATCGACGCGTTTATTCGTACGGCATTTGGCGCTCGCCTTGGTATGCGGTCTCCTGGTTTCCTCGGCCCTACACGCCGCCGACTCCGCCCGCGCCGGCGAACTCATGCGCAACCGCCAGTACAACGACGCCATCAAAATCCTCGTCGATACCGTGAAGGAGAAATCCGAGTCTGAAGGCGCGCGCGACAACCTCATGCTCGGCGAATGCTATTACCTTATCGGCAAATACAACGATGCCTTGCCGTGTTTTACAAAAGCAGCACGCAATTGCACTTCCGATAAGGACAAAGCCACCGCCGAATTCCGCCTCGCCTGCACCGCCTACTACCGCAAAGATTTTCAGGACGCCTCCGCACGCATCACTGCGTTCAGCACGCAATTCCCCGCCGATGCTCGCATCGGCAAACTAAAAGTCTACAAGATGGCGATTCTCAGCCCCAAAGGCAAGACCGCGCAGGAGGACATTGAGTCGCTTCATCGATCCATTCACGACGACCTCAAAAAGAATGGCTATGCGGTCGGCATGGAGGCCGACGGCCTGCTAACCGATTTCTATCGCGCCAACGGACTGCCCGACAAAGCCCAGGCGCTGCTGTCGCAAACAGTCCACAATTTCCGCAACGTGATTGCCGAATACCAGCGCGACAAGCAGCCGATTCCCGCCGGCATGGAAAAGTATCACGACAATTCCGCGCTCCAACTCGGTCTGCTCTGCACAGAACGCAAAGACTACGCCGCTGCGATGACCTGGCTTGAAAACGTCCGCTACGACGCAGAATCCAAAATGAAAGCAAAGCTCCTGCTCGCCAAAATCTGCTATGAAAAACAGGAGTTTAATAAAGCCCAGACGTATCTTTCCGATCCGGCGTTCCTCGACACCGTGCCCGAAAGCGCGCTGAAATCCGACATGTATCTGTTGCTGGGAATCTGCGAAAAAAACAAACCGGGAGCGAATGCCGCGCGCGTTGAAGAGTTCCTTAAAAAAGTCGCATCCGGCACCAAAGGCTATCCCCAAGCCCAACTCGCGCTTGGAGACGTTTACAGGGAAAAGGGCGTCACCGCCGAGGCGGTCAAGGCTTACACGCGCGTGATGGAAATCTCCGAATACGCAGCCGCAGCGCTTTACAACCTCGGCCTCATCTACATGGACGAATCCGCCCGCGCCGCATCTCCCGAGGTCGGCGCTCCAAGCCTCAAGCTGGCCTCCGCCAGTTTCGGACAATTGCTCGCCAAATATCCGCTTTCACCCGAAGTGAAAAAGGCCAAAGAAAAAATCGACGAACTCGGAAAGAAAGGAATCGCCGTCACCGCCGCCTACAA
>Ga0194042_1000224_pt1 | contig 18149 bp, 20 predicted proteins | sample JunL4412m_MetaG_FD_148974 | JGI IMG/M metagenome (GOLD analysis project Ga0194042, IMG submission 148974) | Anoxic zone freshwater microbial communities from boreal shield lake in IISD Experimental Lakes Area, Ontario, Canada - Jun2016-L442-12m | ecosystem: Environmental > Aquatic > Freshwater >...
GGTTCATGATTGGCGACCAGCCGAGTCGCTCGGCTCAGCTGGCGTGGGGTGCCGTAGTCATCGTCCTACTAGCAGCGACCGGCTTGGTCACCTACGGCCTGACCCACACGTCGTCGCCCGCCGCACCAGCGCAGCACGCCGTCACCTCGCAGGGCATCCTCGACGCCGTGTCGACGGTGCCGGCCACCGTCTTCGACCGCATCGGCACCACCGTCCCAGGCGTGGTGCTCGCTCAGCCTCGGATGGTGGCGGGACAACCGACCCTCACCTCGCATGGCCGACCAGAGGTCCTCTTCATCGGGGCCGAGTACTGCCCGTTCTGTGCAGCTGAGCGATGGGCGCTGGTCGTAGCCCTGTCCCGGTTCGGACGGTTCACCGTCCTCGGTGAGGCCACCTCTGCCCCTCTGTCGGTCTTCCCCAGCACGGCCACGTTCAGCTTCGTCGGAGCCCGGTACTCGAGCCGGTATCTGGCCTTCACCGGGGTCGAGCGCTACTCCGCCCAGGTCGGGGCGGACGGGAAGTTCACCAGGATCGCCCGGCTCACCTCGTCCCAGGCCGCGTTGCTAGCTGCCAATCCACCTGCCGTATCCAGTTCCGCCATCGGGGCCGGGCCCTTCGTGGATATCGCCGGGATCATGGTGGCGACCACGTCGGGGTTCAGCCCCGCCCTTCTTGCTGGCCAGTCACAGGCTCAGATCGCCGGAGAGGTGGCGACACCCCCCGTCGACGGTGAGGAACCAGCCACCGCCGTGCCGCCCACTGGAGCGGCGATCATCGCCTCGGCCAACCAGCTCACGGTCGGCCTCTGTGCCGCTACCGGGCAGAGGCCAATGTCGGTGTGCCGCTCCAAGGCGGTACGCGATGCGTCCCAGTCACTTGGCGCACCAGCGCCATGATCCACAGTGACGCGGTGCAGTCCAGCGCAGCCGACTGAGTCAGCCCCCACTGAGTCAGCCCCGACTGAGTCGAACCCGTGCTAGCCGACCTTGCGCTCGGCGTGCAGGCGGCGCTCCATCTCATTGAGGCCACCCCAGATTCCGTGGGGCTCCCGGATGCGCAGTGCGTACTCGAGGCACTCCACCCGCACCGAGCAGACCTTGCAGATCGACTTGGCCCGCTCCTCGCGCTGCAACTTCTCTTCTTTGCGCTCTGCATGGGCAGGCGGAAAGAAGATCTCCGCCTGCGGCCCCCGGCACGCAGCTTTCAATTGCCACGAATTTGTCACCTGACTCACTTCCCGACTCCCCCTTCGGCACTACTTATCGTTGGGAACGTACTCCTCGCCAATAGTGGATACAAGGGGTAGAGCAGGATTTGGTCGAATTTCTCTCCACTTTCGCGCCGAGCGTGGGATTCTGGCCGTCCTTGGTGACCCGGAGTCCTAGAGGTGGAGCGTGGCAACAGGGGCCGGACAGTACGCTCAAGGCGTCATGGACATTCGTTCCTTCTGCAACCAAAGCCGGATCGTCATCGTGGCCGGGAAGGGTGGGGTCGGCAAGACCACCCTGGTCGCCACCTTGGCCCACCTGGCCGCAGGAGCTGGCCTGTCGGTCCTGGTCGTCGAACTCGAAGGCCGCTCCGGACTATCCACGGCGTTCGGTGGCGCCGGGGGCCTCGGCTACGCCAGCGAGATCCTGCATGCCGCCGGGGCCACCGACCTAGGTGCTGGTCCAGTCGATGAATCAGCCGTCATTCCGCCTGGCTCGGTGCACGCCCGGACGATCACGCCTGATGACGCCCTATTGGAGTACCTGGACGATCACGGCATGAAGCGGTTCTCCAAACGGCTGCTGTCGTCAGGAATCATCGACATCGTGGCCGGAGCCATCCCCGGAATCCGCGACATCCTCGTGCTCGGCAAGATCAAGCAGATCGAGCAGAGCCGGGTAGCCGACCTGATCCTGGTCGATGCTCCGGCCACCGGGCACACCATGACCTTCCTGTCTTCGGCCGCCGGACTGCTCGACGCGGCACGAGGTGGGCCGATCCGCAGCCAGGCCGCCGATGTGGTTGCTCTTTTGTCAGACCCAGCCCGCTGCCAGGTGGCCCTGGTCACGCTGCCTGAGGAGATGCCGGTCAACGAGGTGATCGAGGCCGCCTACCAACTCGAGGATCGGGTCGGGATCGCCCTCGGGCCGATCATCATCAACGCCTGCTACCCATCTGTGGCCGGCCTCGAGGTACCAGCCGAGGAGACGACCGCGGCCGCGGGAGTCGACCTCCAACCCGAACTTCTGGCCACCATGGAGTCCGCCCGCCAATTCCGTCAACGGCGCCATGCTCTCCAAGAGGAGCAGATCCGGCGTCTGGCCGACGAGCTCCCACTCGCCCAGCTCAGGGTGCCTTTTCTGTTTACCGATGCCATCGGACCCCTGGAGCTGGACACCCTCAGCAACTCCCTGGCTGCAGGTATCGAAGCCCTCCATGGCCCGGTCGAGGCGGTCCGATGAGTACCACTGGTCCGGCACCGACTTCCGCTCCACCAATGACGATCAGCCGGGTAGTCCGGGAGCAGTCGATCGTCATCTGCTGCGGTTCGGGAGGGGTGGGGAAGACCACGACCTCGGCGGCAATCGCCCTGCAGGCTGCTCAGCTCGGACGCACCGCATGCGTAGTGACCATTGACCCGGCCCGGCGTCTGGCCAACTCGCTGGGCATTGACGAACTGTCGAATCGGCCAACCCGGATCGAGGGCGAGTGGCCGGGCGAGCTGTACGCGCTGATGCTCGACCCCAAGAGCACCTTCGATGACCTGATCTCCCGGTACTCCGACTCGGAAGCGCAAGCCGAGGACATCCGGGTCAACCGGATCTACCGGAACTTGACCGGGACCCTCTCGGGCACTCAGGAGTACATGGCCATGGAGAAGCTCTACGAACTGGTGGAGGAAGGCGGGTTCGACATCGTGGTCGTCGACACCCCGCCGTCGAGAAACGCCCTCGACTTCCTGGACGCCCCGCGCCGGCTCACCCACTTTTTGGAGAACCGGGTGTTCCAGGCGGTGATGGCGCCGACGCGCGTAGGTCTCCGGGTGATGGGCGTGGCAGCCAGCGCCCTCCTGCGAACCATCTCCAAGGTGGCCGGGGCCGACATCGTCAGCGATGCCGTCGCCTTCTTCCAGGCCTTCGAAGGGATGGAGGAGGGGTTCCGACTTCGGGCCGCCCGGGTGCGGGAGCTACTCGTCCAGCCGGGCACGTCCTTCGTCCTGGTGGCCTCACCTCGGGCCGACTCGGTCGACGAGGCGGTGCACTTCGCCGGCAAGCTGGCCGAATCCGAGATGTCGGCCACTGCCCTCATCGTCAACCGGGTCCAGCCGCGGTTCGCTTCGGACGACCAGCTCGCTTCCTTAGCCCCCTACGGTGCGCCGATCGGGCACCGAGATGGTGGGCCGGCCGGTGCGCTGGCTGCACTGGTGGACAACCTGACTGGGTACACGTTGGCGTCCGATCGCGAAGAGTCTGTCTACGCCGGGTTGGTGGCCAAGGTCGCTCCTGCCCCCGTCTACCGGGTGCCCCTGCTCAACGGCGACGTCCACGATCTGGCCGGCCTGGCCACAGTGGCCGAACTGCTGTTCGGGCAGGACGGGGCCTGATCGACCTGGCACATACCCCAAGGGTGGTGGGGCCGTGTGGGTCCCGGCTCATGGGGCGCTAACCTCTGGCTCGTGTCGACCATCCTCGTGGCCAGTGATGCGCCCACCGTACGGGCCGAGATCGCCGCAACGGCCGGAAATCCTGCTATCACCATCGTCGAGGCCCGCTCGGGCCCCGAGGTCATGGCTCTGGTGGCCGAGTCGATGCCCGATCTGGTCATCGTGGACATGCAGATGGGCAACATGGGCGGGATGGCCACGACCCTGGAACTCCACCTCGAGGCCTCGTACGGCAAGCTTGCCCACGTGCCGGTCCTGATGCTCCTCGACCGTCGTCCTGACGTGTTTCTGGCCCGGCGGTCCGGCGCCGAGGGGTGGCTGGTGAAGCCCCTCGACCCGATCCGCATGCGCCGAGCCGTTGCTGCCCTCCTCGATGGCGGCACCTACTACGACGAGTCCTACACCCCGCTGTCCGTCGTCGCCGCACCCGCTGCCTCCGGCAGCTGACGGGTCCACCCACTACAGAGCGGGTCACTGCGTTGTCCGTGTTCCGTCGAACTGAAGACCAGAGCGAACGATCCCCGGGACGCCGGTCAAAGTTGCGCGGTCAGGCCGCCAGCACCGAGGCCCCCGGGCTGCCGGTCAACAGCGGAGCAGATGCCCAAGAGCAGTTCATCATCGATGCGCTCCACGACCTGCGCGACACCGTGGTCGGCGAGGTCATGACCCCTCGGGTGGATGTCGTCGCCCTCACCATCCCGCTGACCGTCGAGGGCGTGTCCAAGGCGGTACGCGAGTCGGGTCACAGCTGCTTTCCGGTGTGCGGCGACAACCTCGATGAGCTGATCGGGGTCCTGTTCGTCAACGACCTGTTCCGCGCTGGGTTGACGGTCGGAGATGGACAGGAAGGGGATACTTCTCCTGATCCCATCGATATGGCTCGGCGACTGCGCCAGCCGTTCCTGGTGCCCGAGTCGCGCTTGGTCCTCGATGTGCTGGCCGAGATGAGACGGCAGCGGCGGGCGTTTGCCGTGGTGGTCGACGAGCACGGCGGCATCGAGGGAGTCGTCACTGTTAAGGACCTCTTGGGGGCGTTGGTCGGTGATCTGCCCGACGAGTTCGATCCGGACGAAGAGCCCGACGTGGTCCGGGTGGACGGACGGCGGTGGCTAGTGGACGGGCGAGTGAGCGTGGACGACTTGGCCGATCAGCTGGGCATCGACCTACCCGAAGGTGAGTACGTCACCTTGGGCGGCTACCTATTTCATGCGTTCGGGCACATACCGGCCGAGGGCGAGGTCCATGAGATGGTTGGCTGGCAGCTCCGGATCGCCGAGATGGACAAGCGCCGGATCGCCAAGGTGGTGGTGAAGCGGACCTCATCGGACACCGACGAAACCGCTGAGCGGCCCGATCCCGATGACCCGGGGACCGACCGCACCAGCGTCGGGTAGGATCTGCGAGTCCCACGGACGGCCCTCGGGTCGACCACGGAGTACGGGCTGTGGCGCAGTTTGGTAGCGCGCTGCGTTCGGGACGCAGAGGTCCTCGGTTCAAATCCGGGCAGCCCGACCAGAGTTGCACGCAGGCCAGCGGGGGTTTCGACCCCCGCTGATTCGCGCATCGGGGCCCTGCAGAGGTGGGAATTTGGTCCTGTTGGCGCGTCGTTGGCGACGAGGGGCGGTTAGCCATGACAGGGTCCAGCCGCCGAGACGTGGGCGTGTGTGCCGTCCAAGTATGGTGATGTAGTGGCCTCGCAGTTGAACGGATCGGACGAAGCCCGATCTGACCTATCAGTGGCTGGCGCCGGGCCATGGGAGTTCGGTGGTCTTTCCCGGTTCCGTGGCTACCTTCGTCGTCGTCTGGGTCTCACCTTCGCCCGCGTCCGTCACCATCGGATCAGTTTCGGTCGCCTCTGCGATGTACGTTCCGGTTCCCATTTCGCCGTTAGCCGGCGGGCCGATGTGCGGTTTGGTGATAGGTGCGTGCTCGACCACGGGTTCACCCTCGAGAGTTCGGGACACCTCGAGGTGGGGGCAGGTTCCGTTTTCGGCCATCACTGCACTATTGCCGTGGAACGTAGCGTCATCATCGGCGAGCAGTGCCTCTTCGGAGAGATGGTCTCCATCCGTGACCACGACCATGCCTTTGTGAATACAGATACAGCGATCCTTCACCAGGGCCGGATTTCGGCCCCAGTGCTGATCGGGGATGACGTTTGGGTGGGGGCCAAGGCCACCATCACGCGTGGGGTCACGATCGGATCGGGTGCCGTCGTCGGGGCCCACGCCGTGGTGACCCATGATCTGCCACCCGGTTCGGTCGCTGTAGGCGTGCCCGCCCGGGTTGTCCGGATGCGCGATGGCGGACCCGTTCCTCTCTGAGCAAAAGGGTCCGCATGGCACCGGTAGCGGGGGGATCACCCAAGGTTACGGCCAGTAGTGATGGCCGTCGTCGGGGTCAACTGGGGCGACCACCCCGAACTGGCTGCGCACCTCGGCCAACAACAGGGGAGCGAGCGCCATGTGGTCGACGAGAGAGAAGTCGGCCGTGCAACGGCCGCCTCGCTCCATCTCTTGACCGAGCAGTTCGGCCGCACCAACGCTGTTCAAGGTCCGTTCTTCGGCCGCAAACGTCTCTGGGCTGGCGAAACCAGCCTCGTGGGCAACCAGCGATGCCAGCAGAGCCGATCGGTTCACCGGACTGTCGTTTATGGCCATTTGGAAGGCGCTGAGGGCCACCTCACCGGCTGCGGTCGGCTCGATGCCTGCGATCACGTGCGTCATGTCGTGACCCACGAAGAAGTGATTCATGCTCGACTCCCGCTCGCCCGGCAGCGGTATTGCGTGGCGGCGGTAGAAGGCGAGGAGCGCCTGGCCGAGACTGTCCGGGGCCAGGTCGCCGAACGCAGCGACGGCGTGGGCTAGACCGGGCTCGGCCCCCGATGCATCCGGACCGCCGAGCTTGTCGCCCGCCAGCCCTGGCTCCTCGCGATCATCGAGGCTGCCCCGCAGGAACCGGGCGTAGTCGGCCGCCGCCCGCTCACGGCCCGTGTCCACGAACGTCCGGAAGAGCGCTCCGTCTGGTCCATCGACCCCCAGTACTTCGGCGTAGCGCTCCACCGATGCCACCTGCGCTGCACTCAGCGGGTGGCGGCACACCTCGAGGACCACGAGGACCTCGTGGAATCGACGGCGGTCCACCGGGTCAACCACTGCGGCGGCTAGCGCGTCAGGTCCCAGTGTGGCGATGGCATCCAGGTCCATCGTCTGGTGGTCCCACAGGTGGGCAGCCAAGATCCGCAGCACCGTCAGCTGCTCGTCAGTCGGACCCCCATCGACGTCGATGGCACCGAGCAGCCCGGCAATGACTGGCTCCACGGCACCCGCGGTCAGGGAGAGGCTCATGGGTCCAGACTATTTCGCCACCGACCTCCCCGGCTCCGGCCTGGCGATACTTGCTCAGCCGCCTGTGGCATCCCAGGTCAGGTAGAGCTTGCGTAGGCGCTCCGTGACGATCCAGGTGGTCTTGGCTCCGGCCTGCAGTCGCACGATGTCACCGGTAGTCACCACTGTTTCGGGCGATCCCTCGATTCGGATCGTGGCCCGGCCGGACAGGACGACGAAGATCTCGTCGACTTCGATGTCTCGGACGGTTCCTGGGTCGATCTCCCAAATGCCGACTTCGCCAGCCGTGGTGGTCTCCAGCACTATCGACCTGGTGCCGTCGGGATCGTCGGCTAGCTCCACATCGAGCCCGTGCACCACGGTCACCGGTGCGTCCGCCCAGGCAGCACCCCCGTCGGTCACTACCCGACGATCCTGCCGTACATGTCGTGCAGCGGGTAGCTGAGCAGCTCCAGCCGCTCGCCGTCCGGCCCGGGGAAGTACGCCGAGTCCCCATTGACGATGTGGACGTCGACGTCGGCTGCTTGCAACTTGGCCACCAGGCGCTCGAACTGCTCGGGCGAGACGCTGATGGCGATGTGATGGAGCCCACCGAGCACCTCGGCGTACTCACCGAGATCAAGATCGGGAAAGTCGAAGTAGGCCAGGTAGTTGCCGTTGCCGATATCGAAAAAGAAGTGGGTCGACCCGCGGTAGTCCCGGTTCTCGAACAACTCGACGAGTGGGAACTCGAGGAGGTCCTGGAAGAAGGTGATGGTCCGCTCCACGTCGCTCGAGATCAAGGCAAAGTGATGAAGCCCGCGAGCGGACGACTGGGGGCGCTCGCCCATCGGTCGCAAGTACTTGGCCCGCATCTGGTCCCACTCGTCGGTGCGATCGATACTGTTTCCGTGGTGCGTCATGGTTCGCTCCCTTTTCTGCAGTTCGCGCACCGTCCGAGGATGGCGAAGTGCCGCGTGTCGATCTCGAATCCGTACCGGTCGCGTGCCGCGTCAGCCAAGGTCGTGAAGAGCTCGTCTGGTGCCTCCACGGCTGTCCCACAGTCCTGGCAGACGAAGTGGCAGTGGGCGCCTTCGGACAGATGGTAGGTAGCTGGGCCGTGGCCGAGGTGGGAGTGGACGACTACGCCCAGTTTCTCCAACTCCTCGAGGTTCCGATAGATGGTGGACAGGGCGATATCAGGTGCCTGGGCTTGGACCGTCTGGGCCAACTCTTCAGCCGTCCTGTGGCCCGGATTGTCGAACAGTGCCTCGAGGAGCAGCCGCCGGGAGCTGGTGACCCGGCCGCCGTGCTCGCGCACCAGAGCCAGCACGTCTTCCACGGTGTGGACCTCATGGAGGTGATCGTGGACGGGAATGGACCTACTCACAGTGTTCTCACCGTACCCCTGGCGCACAGTGCGTGGCGTTTCCGGTCCCCTAGCCGCTTGAGCCACCCGGTCTCCTCCTTCCAGGCTCATCGTCGGCTCGGGTCAGCGGTCCAACCCCAACGGCGCTCCGCTCTAACATCGCACACTCTAGGATTCGGTCGCCCGCCACCCTCTGGTCGACGGGCCTTCGATCGCACCGACTGATCACCTACAAAGGAGCCACCATGGAGATGGAGTATCGACGCCTCGGCGGAACCGGCCTGAAGGTCAGCGTCCTGTCCTTCGGATCGTGGGTGACCTTCGGGCCCCAGTTGGCAGGAAACCTGGCCGAAGACTGCTTGTCCGCGGCCTACGACGCAGGGGTCAACTTCTTCGACAACGCCGAGGCCTATGCCGGCGGAGAGTCCGAGCGGATCATGGGTGAGGCCATCCGGTCACTCGGGTGGGATCGCAACTCGTATGTGATCTCCACCAAGATCTTCTGGGGGCTCGGCTCTGGAGTCAACATGCGCAACACCCTCAACCGCAAGTACCTGATGCAGGCCATCGACGGCTCGCTGGACCGACTCGGCCTCGACTTCGTCGACCTGGTCTACTGCCATCGCGCTGACCCTGATACCCCCTTGGAGGAGACGGTGCGGGCCATGTCGGACATGATCTCGGCCGGCAAGGCCCTCTACTGGGGCACCTCCGAGTGGCCAGCCGAGGCGCTGCGCGAGGCCTGGGACATCGCCGAGCGCCACCATCTCCACAAGCCGGTCGTCGAGCAGCCGCAGTACAACCTGTTGTGGCGGGACCGGGTGGAGCAGGAGTACGCCCCGCTCTACGAAAGCATCGGTCTCGGTCTCACTACCTGGAGTCCCCTGGCTTCGGGTCTGCTGTCCGGCAAGTACCTCGACGGCGTGCCCGAAGGATCACGGGCCACGCTGCCGGGCTACGAGTGGCTCCGTGACATGCTGACTGATGCGGACCGCAACCAGACCGTCGCCCGTCTCCAGGAGATTGCCGACGAGCTCGGTTGCACCCTGGCCCAGCTCTCCATCGCCTGGTGCGCCAAGAACCCGAACGTATCCTCGGTCATCACCGGGGCAAGCCGGGTCGAGCAGGTCCACGAGAACCTGGCTGCACTCGAGGTCATGCCCAAGCTCACCGACGAGGTCATGGCGCGTATCCAGGCCACTGTGGCCTGACCCAGGGCGCTCCGGCCTCCCCCCACAGTATTGATCGTTCCCAGCCATGTCGGCTGATGCGGCCCCTCTGCGACATGTCCAATCGTGCGTGACCGGTCCAGAGGGGAGTCGCTCCCGCCTTCTGCGGCCAGTTAGTTGCCGAGGCGGAGCGTGAAGGTCTGCGTATACGTCCCGTCCGCATGGCGGAGGCTGTTCAGTTGCCCATGGGCAAATGCGAACTGCCTGGTTCCTCCGATGACGGCCATCGGCGCCGCCACCGAGATCTGGATCTGCGGGAGAGCGGTGGGATCGGTGTTTTCGGGGGCGAATCGCTCACCTTGTGTCTGGATCGAGCCCTTGCCAAAGATGTAGAAGATGTCCGTCGTAAACCACAGATTGAGCGCCTGGCCAGCCGTATGCCCCTGAACTCTCGCCGGCGTGGCCCATGAAAGATCCTTGGACGTCTGGACCAGTGTCCGGGACCCGCTCAACTCGCCCACTACACGACCGTTCTGGAACAGCGGGGCTTCGAACGTGGCGGTGTCGCCGACCTGGGCCCCGCTGGTTGCGACCGGATTGACGTGGAAGGTCGGTGCCGACTGCTGGAGGACCATGGTCGTCGTAGGCGGAGGGCTTGCCGAAGAACTTCCGCAGGCCGACAAGGCAAGGCCTCCCAGAACTAGGGCGCTGAGCACTGACAGCAGACGGGAAGATGCCGCCGAACGAATAGTCATGTTTTAGTTACTACCTCTTAACATGAGACAAGTGCAACTTGGGGCAGCAGGCTCGATCCGCTGACCGCACCTTGCTGCGTAACTCACACCAGTGACCCTCGGGGTCGGTCCAGCAGATCACCCCGGGCCAGGGCCGCCTCTTCCAGGGCGGGCTGGGTGGCATTCCCGACCACGGTCGGAATCCGGCTCCACAGGCCGTCTCCAGCCAATGACCACGACTGAACATCATCGGCCAGGTTGAGGGTGAGAATCTGCTCGAGGCGGGACACGGCCTCCGCATCGGCCACCGGAATCATCGCCTCGACGCGCCGATCCAGATTGCGTCGGCGAAGGTCGGCGGAGCCGATGTAGTACACGGCTGGGCGGTCGCCAGCACCTCCGAACCGCAGGATTCGCGAGTGCTCGAGGAAGCGGCCCACGATGGAGCGGACTCGGATCGTCTCGGACAGCCCAGGCACCCCAGGCCGCAGGCAGCAGATCCCGCGGATGATGAGTTCGATCGGCACTCCGGCCTGTGAGGCCCGGTAGAGGGCATCAATGACCGTCACATCGTCGAGGCCGTTCACCTTGATGGCGATGCGCCCGTCGGGGCCAGCCTTGGCTTCCTCGTCGATCAGCTCCACCACCCGGTTGCGGATTCCACCGGGAGACGTCACCAGCTCTTGGTAGTCCGGAGGCTGACTGAACCCAGTGATGTAGTTGAAGAACCGGGTGACGTCAGCCCCCAGCTCGGGCCGGGACGACAGGATCCCCAGATCTTCGTACATGCGGGCCGTCTTGGGGTTGTAGTTGCCGGTGCCCACGTGGCAGTAGAGCCGGACGGCATCACCCTCCTGTCGCACCACCAGCGTGGTCTTGGCGTGGGTCTTGAGTCCCATCAGCCCGTAGATCACATGGGCGCCCGCTTCTTCGAGGGCTCGGGCCCAGCCGATGTTGGCCTCCTCGTCGAAGCGGGCCGTGACCTCGACCAGCACGGCCACTTGTTTGCCCCGTTCGGCCGCTCGGATCAGGGCAGCCACCACCGGGCTGTCACCTGAGGTCCGATAGAGGCACTGCTTGATAGCCAGCACATGGGGGTCCTCGGATGCCTCGTTCATCAACTCCTCGACCGATGCCGAAAACGAGTCGTAAGGATGATGGACCAGCACGTCTTGGCGATCGAGGACGGCAAAGATGCTGGCATCCTCATCGCGCTCTACCGAAGTGAACGCCGGGGGAACCAAAGGAGTCCACGGTCGATCGTGCAGATCGGGCCGCTCCAGGCCGTGGATGGCCCACAGGCACCCCAAGCCGAGCGGGCCGGCGAAGCGATAGACGTCGTCTTGGCCCAGACCCAGCTCGTCGGTCAGCCGGTCGATGGATGCCTCGGAGGTGCGCGAGTCGATCTCCAGGCGGACCACCGGCAGGAACCGTCGGCGGCGGAGCTCTTCTTGCAGCGCCAGCAAGAGGTCGTCGGCCGCGTCGTCATCGAGGGCCAGGTCAGCGTCGCGGGTGACTCGAAAGACGCAGGCTTCACCGACATCCATCCCCGGGAAGAGTTCGTCCAAGAAGGCCACCATCACCTGTTCGAGCGGCACAAAGCGTTGGCCGCCGGGCAGCGGCAGGAGCCGGTCCACGTTGGGTGGGATCTTGACCCGGGCGAACCGGGAGGTGCCATCTTGGCGGCTGCGGACTTCCACCCCGATGTTGAGGGAGAGATTGGAGATATAGGGGAACGGGTGGCTCGGGTCCACGGTCAGTGGGGTCACCACCGGCAGGATGAGCCGATCGAACAGATCATGCAGATACGTGCGGTCAGCTTCGTCGAGGCTCTCCCAATGGCTCAGTTCGATGCCCTCTGCCGCCAATGCCGGGGTCAACGTGTCGAGCAAGAGTGTCTCCTGGCGACGGACCATCCGCTCGAGCGATGCCCTCACGTCGGCCAGCAGCTGTTCGGGCGTGCTGCCGTTGAGCGCTCGAGAGGTGATTCCGGCGACTACTTGGCGACGGAGGCCCGCCACCTGGACCTGGAAGAACTCATCGATGCGCTCGGAAAACAGGACCAGGAACTTGACCCGCTCGAGGAGCGGTAGGTCGGCTTCGTCCACCAGGTCCAGCAGGCGGTCGTTGAAGTCGAGATCGGAGAGCTGACGGGCGAAGTACTGGGGCTCTGCGCTCGCATCGTTCCCGGTCATGTCGGCATGGACGGGTTCATTGCTCACGGGGTCAGGCTAGCAAGCGCCTCCCTCGATCCGTCGGTGTGTTCCACGCGGACCGGAGTAGCGCGCCAGCCCCGATCGAAGGTGGCCGCCGGTACGTCACAATGGGGGCCGACGAAGTACCGAGAAGAGAGCAGAGTTCATGAGCCCCGATCGCACGATCGATGTCATGGTGGAGATCCCTCGTGGGAGCCGCAACAAGTACGAATACGACCATGAGAACCACGTGTTCCGGCTCGACCGCCGCCTCTTCTCGGCCACCTTCTACCCAGCCGACTACGGCTTCGTGCCCGACACGCTGGCCGAAGACGGCGACCCACTCGATGCTCTCGTGCTGCTGGACGAGCCGACCTTTCCCGGCTGCATGGTGGAGAGCCGGCCCGTCGGCGTCTTCTGGATGACCGATGAGAAGGGACCAGATGCCAAGATCATCTGTGTAGCCGTCGGGGACCCGATGTGGGAGGGCGTGCACACACTCGACGAACTGCCCCCGCACCTGACCTTTGAGATCGCCCACTTCTTCGAGGTCTACAAGGACCTGGAGCCGCACAAGCGGACAGAGGTCGGCGGATTCGACGGCGTGGAGGCCGCCTGGGAAGAGATCGTGCGTTCCATCGATCGGGCCAAGCCCCTCGGCTGAGCCACCGGGGTGCCGGTCCGGTCCGGTCCGGTCCGGTCCGGTCCGGTCAGGTCAGGTCAGGCAGCCTCGGACGCCCCTACTGGCGCCTCGTCGCCGGTGTCGCCGGTGTCGCCGGTGTCGCCGGTGTCGCCGAGTTCCAGGCTGTCCAGGATGCTCCCTGCCGTCCGCTGGATGAGGGCTCCCGACGAGGTAATCGAGGCCACCGCCTCAGCCCCACCCCCAGCCCACTTGGCCAGATAGCCGAACGAGTAGTCCCCTGAGTCCAGGCCCAGGCTCCGACAGACAACGTACGCCGTCGACTCGGCCTCGAGTTCAGCCAGTGCCCGGTCGGCCTGCCCCTCGTGGAGCATGGCGTGGGCCAGTTCATGAACGAGCGTCTTTACCTGGTGGGATGGCTGGTTCCGAGACTCGACCCGGATGCGCCGGAGGTCAAAGGAGCAGTCCCCGTTGATGGTGCCCGGTAGTTCCGTACCCTCGATCGAGTAGCCCATCGCGGCGCCCAGACCAGCCAGGGCATCGAAATAGCCCGCCGGTGCATCCCCCTCCATGTTCCGGCAGACCTCTGGGAGGTCATCGCCCTCGGTCTGTCCGAGGTCGAATACGGCGACCGGACGAAACCCGTAGATCGGGCGCTTCTCTTCGCCCTCTTCAGCACGGGTCCGCCGTCCCACCAGGGGAGCCAGTATCCAGATGGCCTTCTCTCCTCGCACCACCGTTCGGCCGAGCTTCTTCCAGGCGGCGAAGCCGGCCACTCGCGTGGCGTCCGGACACTGAGTCCCGATCAGGAAGGTGTTGTTGAAGCTGTAGCGGCGGAATCTCCCCTGGACCTCGAGGTGCGCCCGCCACCGATCCGAGTCGGTGAGGTCAGCGACTCCTTGAGCCAACGCGTCGAGTAGTCCGTCGCGATCGATATGCCGTGCAGATGCCATGGGTACTCCTGAAATTGCGAGCAGCCGGTCCGTTGCCGGGTGCCCCGGTGGAAAGGGGCTCCAGTTCGGAGCGAACGGCACCATTGCGCCGGGCCAGCCAGCGGTTCGGCCGGCGAAGGCGATCCGTTGCCTGTCGACCAGGACCGTACGAGGAGGATGCGACAACCTGCAACCAGTCGACCGCCACCGCAGGGGCCGACTGGTACGGTGACAGTGCTCATAGAGCACTACCCGTCACATACGGGGGCGTAACTCAGTTGGCTAGAGTGCGACCTTTGCAAGGTCGAAGTCGTGGGTTCGAGTCCCATCGCCTCCACCAATGTTGTGAAAACCACGACAATCCATTGATTCCTTAGGGCTCGATTCTCTCGACCGTGGGTATTCGACTGATGGCTTTGTCGAAAGAAGCGACCTTTCCTACCCCAGTGGTTTCCGCGCAAGCCACGAGGTAGGCGTCGGCAAAATCAAGCCGTTCGCCTTCGTACAAGGCAACCGTTCGCAGGAGTAGCGGAGCGTCAATGACTCGGACGGACTCCATCGCCAGCAAGGATCGAATTGCTTCACTGATGCGAGAACGGTCGATTTCGTAGAACGATTCGAGTACGTACACCGTTTCGGCAACGATGAGATCAGCGAGGTAGAGACTCTCTTCATTCCTCAAAAAGGCGGTGGCTCGCCTCGCCATGTCGGGTGGATCACCAACCAGATGACGAACCAGAACGTTGGTGTCGACAAACGAACTCACTGAAACTTCTTGGCCCTACTCGCACGTGAGATCTCGAGGACTCGGTCCCAGCTGGCGCTCTTCTTTGTTGCCGGCGCGGCGAGTGTTCCCGCCAGTTCAAGAAAATCTGGTGTCCGCTGAAGCGTCGCCAGGTTGCCATCAATGCGAAAAATAACGGAGTCGCCTTCTTCAACACCGAGGGCATCACGTACTGCCTTCGGAATCGTTACCTGCCCTTTGGAGCTCAAGCGAGCGGCCACGTCCATGTTGTTCTCCTTACTTTTTTCTAAATGTAAGGATAGCAGATGTCCGACGGATTCGCCCCTCGCTCTTGGAAGAACACCGACCGTACAAGCAGCTAACTCAGGAGACGCTTCGGGATTGAGCCTCAAGACTGTTGAGAGGAAGGGCTCCTCTGGAACTATCTGATCAGTGTGCCAGGGAGCCGAGAACCTTGTCAGGTTGGCGGTATGCCTTGATTTCGATGAGATTTCCGCTCGGATCTTTGATCATCAATTTTCCTTGCTCTGTGGGCTCGCCCACATACGAGAGAGTTGGCGGCTCAACAATCAGCGGACCTCCACGAAGACGAGCTGAGATTGACTCCCACGCGTCCCATGAAACGGTCGCCCCGAAGTGTCTCGTCCTCGGCATTGGTGCCGTCACGCTGGCCGGATCGTTTTGAAGCGTTACTTGTGCGCCAAAGAGCAGGGCATCGACAAAGTCGTCCGTTCTCCTTCCAATCTCAGCACCGAGGTGGCTCTGGTAGAAGTCGACTGCCTCACTCAGATCACGGACAGGAATCGAAAGATGAAAAATGGGACGCACGGAAGTCCTTCCTTCGTTGTGTGCTCTCATTTTACGAGCAGCTCACTCAAACTTGGGGCAAGGACGTGGGGCTCGAACGTTGTCCCATCTCTTCCGCTGCTAGCGGAGAATTGCCGGGTTTGATCCTTTTTGGCGGGCGCGCTTCATCAGAAACCCCTGAAACTAAGTAGTTTCTGGCCCCAGGAGGGGTTCGAACATAGTCCCATTACCTCCACAACGTTGTCGGATTAACAACGCCCTTTCCTTAGGTGTGTTTTTCCTGCGTCCTCGAGATCTAGAAGGTTTCGGTTGCTCGCTTCTTCACGGTGAATGCGAACACGACGGCTGAGGACACTGCCACCGCGTAGATGCCACTCACCACTTGCGTTGCCTTTACCAAGCAGTTTCCCGCCTTCGTGGCTGTGAGGAGTTGGCCATTTTTTGTACAACCACTGCCGGTCACCGAGAAGTTAAGCGACCCTGACCCGGAACCCCCCCGAGGTAGTCAACTTCACCGCAGTTCCGACGGTGCCTTTCTTTCGCTGTTGGACACCGTCGTCGATCTCGGCATGGTCGACCCACCGGTACAGACAGCACTCGGAGATCATGGAAGTCCTGGGCTAGGTGGGGCCTCGGCACCTCTCGCTTCCTCGCCATGGCCACCACGTCAGCTCGGAACTCTGCTGGGAATGCCTTCGGCATGGCTCCCCTTCTCCTTCCTGCGAGGCAATGCTCGCAACGTTAGGAGTCAACCAATGCAAGGTCAGACCCGTATGTCACAACAGCGGAGGTCGGCGCGATTCGCTTTGCTGTCGGTCAGGCGGGAAGGAGGAGTTCGGCGTTGCGCACGAAGAACGCTTCGAGCGCTTCGTCACCGAGTGGCGTGATGTCAGCAGCCATTTTGCCGATCGGGTCAGTGCCACCTTCGGGATGCGGGAAGTCCGTCGAGAACGCGTAGATCTCCGGCATGCCGTAGCGCTCGATCTGTCGTGCCGTGCGCTCGAAGAAGAACGGTGTCACACGGATCTGGTCGATGAACACTTCTCGTGGGCTTCTCTGAAGACTCTCGCGCAGACGACGCGACAACTGGAGACGATCCTCAAGGAGGTCGACGAATGGTCCGACCCACATCGCACCGAGTTCGATGACCCCGACTCGCAGACTTGGATGACGATCGAACACACCCCCATAGATCATGGTCGCCAGATAATTCTGTGCTGCGAGATGCATTGTGGCGAGTGCGTGCGGGCCGATTGGTTCGCCTGTCGAGAAGGTACCCGGCCGCAACAGATCGGCATCAGACCATGCATCGCTCGCGAAGAAGCCTTCCTGACCACCGATATGAAGAGTGACGGGAAGTTCCGCTTCGGCGAGCAGTGCCCACAGAGGGTCGAGTTCAGCCGATGCTGGGGAGCGGCCACCGGGAGCGATCCCGTCCTGAATGAACACCGCTCGTGCCCCGCCCGCTGCAACTCGCTCGGCTTCTTCGATCGCGCCATCAATTGTGGTGAGATTCAGCAACGCAGTTGGGCGAAGGCGCCCTCCCCCAGCCCTAGTCCAGTTGAGAACCGTGTCGTTGTACTCATGCAACAGTGCCGCAGCGTTGGGATGGTCAGACCACGCGGGCATTGCAAGAATTACCTGAGGGAAAATGAGTTGGCGGTCGATGCCCATGATGTCCATCGCAGCCAACCTTCCCTCTGGGGTGGACGCCCCTGGAGCTGCACTGCCTTTAGTGTTCCACACCGAGTTAGCGTTCAGCTCGGGTTCATCAGTGGCGTCGAACAACGCGATACCGGCGAAACGTTTTCCGAAGCGGGCTGTCGCATCGCCGAACACCTCACCCCATCGAGAGATCGGAACCTGTAAGTGGCTGTCAAGATCAAGAATCCGACCGTGTACTGAGGGAAGCACTGTGCTCATGCGCAAATCTTAGTTAATATCCCCATCACAGGTCTCGCGCGTCTCCTTGTTACATTCAATGGAATTTTCCATCATTGCCTCCCTCGGCGGACGCACGGATGACTTTCGCACCCTGCTTGTCGCCATCCGGATGCTCAGAAACCGGCTCTACGCGATGAGGCGTGGGTGGCGGCCTCTGATTCGAGCAGTTGATTGAGCATTCCATTGCACGCCTGAGTGGAGCAAGAGCCGGAGCCGATAGTTCTCGAAGTTCCGCAACCCGTGCCCGATCCTGCGGAGCTTCTCAGCGATGAGGTTCTGGGCTTCGGTGGGACCATTCGAGATGCCGGTCACGTGGTAGTTCAAGAACTCGGTTTCCCACGAGGCGATCGTCTTGGCTAGTCGAGTGAGTTCGGGGACCTCGGCCTCGGCGGCGCATTGGTAGAACGCCACCAGCTTCCAGCGGGCAGAGGTGAGTGACCGGGCGGCGTACATGTCCCGCAGCAGTTCCTTGGCCAAGATGGACACGCCGACCTCGCCGTCGGGGTCGCCCGAGCGGAGTGCGTCGAGCAGCTTGACCCGCTGGCGATCGCTGAGTCGCTCCCAGCCTCGAGTCATCAGCCGGCGGGTCGAGTACAACGGATCGTCCTTGTGACCCCGGTGCCCGAGGGTCTCTTG
>Ga0194042_1000225_pt1 | contig 18126 bp, 18 predicted proteins | sample JunL4412m_MetaG_FD_148974 | JGI IMG/M metagenome (GOLD analysis project Ga0194042, IMG submission 148974) | Anoxic zone freshwater microbial communities from boreal shield lake in IISD Experimental Lakes Area, Ontario, Canada - Jun2016-L442-12m | ecosystem: Environmental > Aquatic > Freshwater >...
GGCGGCCGGACGGGCGCGCCACAGCCGTTCGAGGGCGGGGAAAGTCGACAGGGAAGCAAGGGCGGCGAGGGCGACTCCCACCACGGAAACGGCAAGACCCGCGGTCGCTCCATGTGCGTCGATCAGAACCCCACAAACGCCGGCGGCGATGGCAAAACCCACTCCGATGCCCGCCGAGACCCAGGTAATCGATTCGGTGAGCCGGGAGGAGGGAACGAGGTTTTCAACGATGGTGAAGCCGCAAATCAACGACGGTGCAATGATGACGCCGCCGATCAGCGCAACGACCGCAAGTTGCGCCGGGGTGCGTACCAATGTGATCGGAATGACGGCGAGGATACTGATGGCGAGCACCAACAGAAGTTGACGAGGCAAATCGCGACCTGCGACCCGCGGCCCGAACACAATGCCGCCAAACGCCGAACCCACCGAAAACAATGCGAGCAGTACGCCACTGGCCCAGGGGATACCCGCTTCGGTACTGAAAGCCACTACGCCGACTTCCAAAGCGCCGAAGCAAATTCCAAGACACAAGAAGATCAGCCCAACGATCGGAACCGCGGCGCCCATTCGATCGCGGTTGAGGTGCGCTTGGGCAGCCGATACCGGTTCGGGTTGGGTGCGGTGTTGGGCGGCGAGGGAGAGTCCGCCGATGATCACGAGTACAGCCGCGGCAATGAGGCCAGCACCGGGACTCACACCGATTGCCAGACCGGTCGCCAGAACCGGTCCGAGAATGAAGATCACCTCGTCGAGCACACTCTCGAGTGCGAAGGCGATTCCCAATTGGGGCGTACCCGAGAGCATCGCTGCCCACCTGGCTCGCACCATCGATCCCACATTGGGCTGAAATGCCCCGCCAAGTATCGCGAGAAGAACCAGAACTGCCGTCGGTGCATCGGCTCGAACGGCAACCACGATCAGCGTGAGGGCCATTGCTTGCGCTGGTGCGATGACGCGCAGAATCACGGCCTGGCCGAACCGGTCGGACCAGCGACTGGTGAGTGGGCTGATGAATGCTGCGCTCAGGGCCAAGATGCTCGAGAGAACTCCGGCCAAGGCGTAGGCGCCCTGGGTGATGCTGACCAGCAGGATGACGCCAAGGCCCTCCATCGACATGGGCAGACGCCCAAGAAGTCCGACAGCGCTGAAAGCCAGTGCACCGGGTCGGCGCAGAACGTCGACATAGGGAGTCAGCACACCCCGACGCTATCGGCTCCGGGCGCGGCTCGCGGATGCGCGATGATGAGCAGGTGACAGCACCGTCAAACGAGTCCCTTCTCGAACTGGCACTCTCGGCTGCGCAGGCGGCCGGAGAGTTGCTCCTCGATGGGCAACTGCGCACGCTCAAGGTCGAAACGAAGTCGTCGCCGACGGATGTGGTTTCCGAAATGGACCATGCGTCGGAGGCGCTGCTCAATGAGATTCTGCTTGGTGCGCGGCCGCAGGATGGAATCCTGGGCGAAGAAGGCTCCTCGGTTGAGGGAACGTCCGGACTGCGCTGGGTGGTCGACCCTCTCGATGGCACGGTGAATTACCTCTATGGACTGCCGAACTGGGCGGTGTCGATTGGGCTCGAACTCGACGGTGAGGCCATTGTCGGAGTGGTGCATGCGCCCATGCTCGGAGAAACGTTCGTTGGCACCCTCGGCGGGGGAGCGCGGCTACTCACCGCGCAGGGCAGCGAGCCGCTGCACGTGCGGACGTGTGTCGACCTTGCGTCCGCGCTCGTATCGACGGGATTCGGGTACCAGGCCGAACGACGGGCGGCCCAAGCCGCTGTCATTGCCGAACTTCTTCCACAAGTTCGCGATCTCCGCCGATTTGGATCGTGCGCGATTGACCTGTGTTGGTTGGCGGCTGGACGAGTTGATGCCTACTACGAGCGAGGGACGCACCCGTGGGACCACTCGGCCGGTGCCTTGATCGCACGCGAAGCCGGTGCACGCGTGGAAGGTTTGCACGCGAAGCCCGTCACCGACGAGCTTCTCGTCAGCGCAGTACCTGCCATCTTCCCTGCTTTACATGACCTGCTGACCGAATTGGGCGCAGATTCGGGCTGACTTAGTCGAGGCGACGCAATTCGGCCGCGTAGCGGTGGGCGTTGTGTACGTAGAACTCAACGGCGTGGGTGAATTCGCCCTCAGGAACTACACCCTCCGTAATGCGGGCAGGTACACCGAGAGCACGAGATCGCGGCGGAATCACCGTGTCGTTGGTGACCAGTGCTGCCGCACCCACCAGTGAGCCGTGACCAACGACCACCCGGTGAAGGACCACGGATCCAGAACCAATCAGACAGTCGTCTTCAATCGTGCAGCCTTCCAGATGCACCTGGTGGCCAACCACGCATCGATCTCCCACCACCGTGTCGAGCGTCGCCGTGCAGTGAACGACGGTGCCGTCTTGAATCGATGTCTTGGCGCCAATCCGAATCGAGCTGTTGTCACCCCTGAGCACCGCACCCGGCCAGACGGTGCTTTCGGCTCCGATCACGACACTGCCGATCACGACCGCATCGGGATGCACGAAAGCAGTGGGATGCACCTGGGGTTCGAGGTCGCCGAGCGCGTAAATAGCCACGGCCCCATCAAACCGCCCGAAGGGTGATTTGTGGGGGTCAACGGGGCCAATTTAGGCCCGATTCACGTGATTCCGGTCACTTAGCACGTAAGGAACGCGTGTGAATGGGCGAGTCGGGTGTCGTAGGGTGCCGTCAGTGGTGCACACTGCTCTCGCTGCGGGCATGAAAATGAGGTGCCCGCTGTTGTGACATCCGCAGAGCCCATTACTCGTCACGTGGAGCAGCAGGACATGGCAACTGATTACGATGCACCGCGCAAGACCGACGACGAAGAGGCCATTGACTCGATCGAAGAGCTCAAGGCCCGCCGCGTCGACAAGTCCGCTTCGTCTGTCGACGTCGACGAGGTCGAACTTGCCGAAAACCTCGAATTGCCCGGAGCCGACCTCTCCGATGAGTCGCTCACCGTTCGCGTTCTGCCGCGCCAAGCAGACGAGTTCACGTGCTCCAAGTGTTTCTTGGTGCATCACCGCAGCCAGTTGGCGCGTGAAGTCAAGGGCGAATCGATCTGCCGCGAGTGCGCGTAGTCGCCTCGCAGCAGATCAGCGGTGACGCTGTCTAAATGGCGAGTTCGGGTGCGGCCTCTGAATCGGCCGCCCACCGCTCGATCATGACATTCACCATGGCCACAGCCACGGCGGTCGCAGCGGCCCACATGATGGCCGTGCGTAGTGACGTTTCGGGATCGCTTGCCCGCGGGGGCTCATTGCCGGTCATGGCGCGGTAGCTTGCCTGGAGGCCTTTGCTGACGACCCACGTGCCCGCGATAGTGACAATCGGGGCGATCATCTTGACCGTCGAAGCGTTGGCCATGCCGACTCCTTAGTAATTCGCGCCCGAGTTCGGGTGAGCCCACCGGGCTTGTGACCATTGTGCCGCGTCGGAGCGGTGGTTGTCCTTACGGGGCGGTATGTCGCGGCAGAGCCGCCACCGCGGCTGCTAGTGCGTCGGGTGTTCGTGAGGCCACCAGCCAGTAGGGGCACCGCGGATCATCGAGATCAATGCGAACGGCGGGCTTGCCTCCGCGCAATTTGAAAACTGCCCGAGCGTCAGCGCCGGGCCCGGCGAGATAGCGTGCGGCCTCGGCGTCGAGTGCCTCGGCCCCCACGATGTGTGATGCCGCCACGCTCGTGGATCCGACACGCAGATCGGTGTCGTCGAGCGTGATTTTCCAGCTCGCGAGCATCTGGATCACGGCAAGAATCGCGATTCCAGCGATGACAACCAATGCGCCGGCTGTGCGCCCAAGCATTGCCCCGTACGCGATGGCGATGCAGGCGATCACAAAGCCGCCTGCCGCCAACCACAAGGGGTTCGGTCGTGATCGCTCGACGTACAACAACGTGGTGTCACCTGCGGCCATGCGTCCCAGACTCGCATGAGGCTCGAGGGGCGACCCAGTAGGGTCAGGGAATGACGTCGCTGCAGTCTCGAGGACGCGCGCCCGCGACGACGCCGCCTGATAGCGCGATCATTCCCGAACGCCATCCATTGGCTCCTGCGCCGGGTGAGCCGATTGATAGCCACTACGAGCAATGCTTTGGATGCGGTGTGCGGCATCCGACCGGACTGCACCTGGTGGTCACCGCGGGGCAAGGCCTCACGGTGCACGGTGAGTTTCGAGTGTCCGAACACCATCAGGGTGGACCCGGTTTGGCGCACGGCGGACTACTCACGACCGCCTTCGATGAAGTGCTGGGATCGTTGAATTGGCTCCTGCGCATGCCCTCGGTCACCGGACGACTTGAAGTCGATTTCCGCCGGCCCGTTCCCGTTGACTCGGTACTGCACCTTGAAGCCGAGATTATTGGTCAGGCCGGCCGCAAGGTGTACACGCGCGGCGTGGGACGACTGAATTCTGTCGATGGACAGGTGGCACTGACGGCAGCCGCTCTGTTTGTGCAGGTCGACCTGGCGCACTTCCGTGACAATGGTCGCCAGAAGGACCTAGAGGCCGCATTGAGAAGTGGACAGGTCAAGGGGGCGCTCGAACGGTTGGAACTCAACCCATGAGCACCCGTCCCACGCACGCGGTCGATGTCTTGATTCAGCGGCTCGACCTCGAACTCGACCTTCCGACCTACGCGCATCCAGGTGATGCCGGACTCGACCTTGTCACCACGGTTGACGCCACCCTTGCTCCGGGCGAGAGGAAAGCGGTGCCCACCGGTATCGCGATCGCGCTGCCGGAGGGTTACGCGGCTTTTGTTCATCCCCGTTCGGGGTTGGCATTGCGTCACGGACTGACCGTTGCGAACGCGCCCGGCACGATCGACGCCGGGTATCGCGGTGAAATCAGCGTGGCTCTGGTCAATCTTGATCCGACCGAATCGGTGTCGGTGGCTCGCGGTGAGCGCATTGCGCAACTGGTCATCGCACCCGTTTCGACCGCCGTCCTGCACGAGGTCGAACGGCTACCTGGAAGTCACCGCGGCTCGGGAGGATTCGGCTCGACCGGACGTTCGAGTTGAGTCGGGTACGGTGGAACCCACCTTAAGATCAGGGAGTAAGCGTGTTTGGTCGTCGCAAGGATCAATCCTCAGAAGATGCTGATATCGATCGCGAACTCGACCTAGGCGAGGTCGAGGAGGAGATCGATGAGATCGATGCGTCCGATGACTCGGTGTCGGAGCTAACCCCACGGCCCGATGGCCCGCATGACATTTCCGAAATCGACCCGTCGGGTGAGTACCTTGACCTGGGCAGTGTGTGGCTCACGCCCACCGAGGAAATGGAAATTCGACTCGACGTCGATCAAACGACCGGTGCGGTCGTGGGTGTCACCTGCGTGACCGAAGCGGGTGCGGTTGCGGTGCTGGTACTGGCGGCGCCGCGTACTGAAGGAATCTGGAAAGACGTCCGTCGCGAGTTGCGCGCCTCGATCACGGCGGGTGGCGGTTTGGTTGACGAGGTGGAAGGGCCGTGGGGAACGGAGATTCGCACTCAGGTCCCGGCTGAAAACCCCGATGGAACGCAAGGGTCGCAGCCGGCGCGTTTCGTCGGAATCGACGGACCCCGCTGGTTCCTCCGACTGGTATTTCTCGGTCCGGCCGCGGTCGACCCGGCAGCCGCCGAGTCGGTCGAGCGCATCGCTCGGGGCATCGTGGTGGTGCGCGATAACGAAGCGCGTGCACCGGGCGATCTCCTGCCCATGAAGCTTCCCGAGCAGGCCGTTCCGGCACTTCAGGTCGACGGTGACGTTGCCGAAAACGCCGAGGGCGCCGAGGGCGACGACGACGAAGACAGTGCTGCTTGGAAGCGAGAGGATCTCAGCCCGTTCGAACGTGGCCCGGAGATCACTGAGATTCGCTGAGTCGCCGCTCGTGTTGTAGCGCCGCGAAGGCACTGCGGCCAAGAATGCGCGGTCCCGCCCCGCACAAATCTCGGGGTAGCACGACAAGTTCGGCTCTGGGAATCTGCGTGACCCAGTGTTGAGCAACCGCGAGTGGGTGAAGCGGGTCGTCGGCGAGGGCAACCACAGCACACGGCAGCGCAATGTCACCTAATTCTTCGCTGGTGGGACCGGGCGAGAACGACGCGCTGCGCAGTGCCCGCACCAGCGACTCATCGCCGTAGTCGGGCCACGACTGCGCCAGTGCCAGCACGACCCAATCCTGCGGGTGTTCGGCAAGCAGGGAGTTGAGCACCGTCGATGATCCACGCAATTCGACTTCATCAGCGGCGCCTGCGGTGGCGGCGGCAATGCTGTGAGGGGTGCCAGTCCATGCGGGCAGACAGAGCAGAAGTCCCTCAACGGATTCGTTGGCGCGGGAATTTCGTGCCGCCCAGATAGCGGCCGCGTGTGCACCCAACGACACTCCTGCGATGAGTGTGATGCGGTCTCCTGATTCCGTGACGGCGTCACTCACTGAGTCGATCGCATCGACAACAGACTCGACATCGCCATCGCGGTCGTCGAGGACAAGTACAGCGTCGACACCGAGATCAGCGGCTTCACAGGCACTGCGCATGAACTGGCCGCTCGATCCGCTGCCGTGTAGTAGCAGCGCGAGGGTGCGTTTCGACACGTGCCAAGTGTCCCCGCACGGTACCCCTGCACGTAGGCTGGGGGCATGAAAAAGGCGAACGGATGGCTGCACCGATTGCGGCATCGCTTCAGCGGTAACCTGCACGACATCGAAGCGGCCGAGTTGCGGGCCGACACGCTCGTGTCAGGTGCGACTCCGGTTGATCAGTGCTGTACCGGCGAGCGAGTGGTCATCAGCGGCACCGTGCGCTCGGTGACCCTTCCTCCGCGCGACCAGATGCCGGCCTACGAGGCCGAGATCTACGACGGTTCGGGTTTCCTGAGAGTGATTTGGCTCGGAAGACGGCGAATCGGCGGTGTGACTCCGGGACGCATGATCAGCCTCACCGGACGCGTGACGCAGAACGAAGGTCGGGCCACGATGTTTAACCCGCGCTACCAATTGCGACCCGGAGTCGAGGGGTGAGCAGTTCCGAGGACGCGCCACAGAGTGCGCCGGTGTCCGTGACCGCTGGAGACATTCCGGCCGAACGAGCCATGCTCGAACGTGCCCTCGGTGGCCGGCGGGGGATGATCGACTCCAGCGTTCCGACCCTCGTATTTCTCGTCGCGTACGCGGTGACTGGCAACAAACTCACTACCGCCATCTGGGCCGCCGTCATTGCCGGTGCTGTGATCGCCGGAGTGCGCTTGGTTCGTCGCGAAAGTATTCAGCAAGTGGTGACCGGTTTTGCGGGAGTCGCGATCTCGGCGTTCTTCGCGTCGCGTACGGGCGAGGCCAAGAATTACTACGTGCCAGGCATTCTTACTAACGCGGCGTACGGGGTGGCGCTCTTGGTGTCGGTGCTAGTTGGCTGGCCCCTCATCGGCGTTGTTGTGGGCTTGCTGACCCGCGAAGGCACCGCCTGGCGATCGAACCCTCCGCTGCGGCGCGCCTATGCGGCAGCGACGTGGATTTGGGTGGGTGTCTTTGCTTTTAGGTCGGCCGTGCAGGTGCCCCTCTACGTGATGAGCAATTCAGACAATCCTCAAGCACTGAATACCCTCGGTGTTGCCAAGATTGTCATGGGCGCGCCTTTGTACCTGTTGGCGGCCTATCTCACCTACCGCGTACTCCAGCCGGTGCTGTCGAAGCACCGACTCGAAACCGCCGATGAAGCACGAACTCAGGAAGCCGAGTCAGGGAGCGAGTAGTTCCTGCAACGCACCCTCTTGGTCGGGGGCGGAGACGAACAGAAGTTCGTCACCGACTTCAAGGGTGTCGTCGGGGGTCGGCGTAATCACGTGCGTATGACGCAGAATCGTGACGAGCGCAGTATCGACGGGAAAGGCGATGTCGCCGACGCGTCGTCCGACGACATCGGAGTCGGCCGGCAGGGTGAGTTCGACCAAGTTGGCCTCACCCTGACGGAAACTGAACAGCCGCACGAGGTCGCCAACGGCGACGGCTTCTTCAACGAGGGCTGAGATGATGCGCGGGGTTGAGACAGCGACATCAACGCCCCACGACTCGTCAAACATCCACTCGTTCTTCGGGTGGTTGACGCGAGCGACGACGCGCGGAACACCGTATTCGGTCTTGGCGAGGAGCGAGATGACGAGGTTGACCTTGTCATCTCCCGTGGCGGCAACGACGACCTGACACGAGGTGAGGTCAGCCTCGTCGAGAGAGGAGATCTCGCACGCGTCGGCGAGCAACACGTGAGCGCCAGGGACGACGTCGGGGAGGGTGAGCGCGGGGTCCTTGTCCATCAACAGAACTTCGTGACCGTTGCTGAGGAGCTCTTGTGCGATCGAGCGGCCGACCTTGCCGGCGCCAGCGATGACAACCCTCATCGGGCTCCTCCCGGGGGTGAGCCAATGATCGATTCGACCTGCTCGCGGTCGTCGACGCGGTACAACACGTGAACGAGGTCGTTCTCCTGCATCACCGTGTCATCGTCAGGGACGATCGCCTCTCCGTATCGCGTGACGAATGCGATGCGTGATGCGGAGGCATCGCCGAGAGCGCGTACGCGGCGACCGATCCAGGCGGGGTCGACGTGAACCTCAGAAATGGCCAGTGCGCCCGATGGGTCACGCCACTCCTCAAGTGCGCCCGAAGGGAGTAATCGGCGCATCATCTGCGACGTGGTCCAGGCGACGGTGGCGACCGTCGGAATACCGAGCCGTTCGTAGACCTCGGCACGGCGGGGGTCGTAGATGCGTGCCACGACGTTTTCGACACCGAAAGTCTCGCGTGAAACTCGGGCGGCGAGGATGTTGGAGTTATCGCCGCTGCTAACCGCGGCGAATGCCTGGGCCCGCTCGATGCCGGCGCGGATGAGGACATCGCGGTCGAAGCCGATTCCCTTGACGGTGGTGCCGCGAAAATCGTGACCGAGCTTGCGGAAAGAATCAACGTCCATATCGACAACGGACACTGAATGACCCATCGAGTCGAGATCGTGCGCGAGAGCCGAGCCAACGCGCCCGCACCCCATGATCACGATGTGCACTGTTTCTCCCATCGCGAGCCCGGCGGATCATCGACCTCTAACGCTACACGCCCCGTTGCGCGGGTTTCAGGGGTCGGGGGCCTACGATCAATCTGTGTCGCTGATGGACTCTGTGAAGCGCCTGATGGTCGGCAGCGCCAAGCGCAGCGATCGCATGGGCGAGACACTGCTGCCCAAGTGGCTCGCACTACCCATCTTCGCGTCCGACGCGCTGTCATCTAACGCCTACTCCACGCAGGAAATCCTGCTGGTCTTATCGCTCGGTGGATTCGCGTTTTACGCGTTTGCACCGTGGGTCGCCCTCGCGGTCATCCTCGTCTTCTTCGTGGTCGTAGCGTCGTATCGCCAAAACGTCCATGCCTACCCCTCGGGGGGCGGCGACTACGAAGTGGTGTCGACCAACCTTGGTCCGCGGGCCGGAGTGTTTGTCGCCAGTGCATTGCTGGTCGACTACGTGTTGACGGTCGCAGTGTCGGTGTCCTCGGCTGTTGCCAACATTGCCTCAGCCATTCCGATCGTGCACGATCACAGCACCTCGGTGGCCGTGGTCATCGTCATTCTCGTGACGCTGGTCAACCTGCGCGGTGTCCGCGAAAGCGGCAGCGCATTCGCGATTCCCGTCTATGCATTCATGCTGGGCGTCTACGCCATGACTGCGCTGGCGCTGGTGAAGGCATTCACGGGGCAAGTGATGCAAGCCGAGAGTGCCGGTTGGACGATTAATCCCGAGGCGACCTTCACCGGATTGGCGCTGATATTCCTCGTGGCGAGGGCCTTCTCGAGCGGTACGACTGCGCTGACCGGTATCGAGGCGATCAGTAACGGTGTTCCGGCGTTCAAGGAACCCAAGTCGAAGAATGCAGCAACCACCCTGCTGATGCTGGGTGTCATTGCCACCACGATGTTTGCGTCCATTACCTGGCTGGCGCTTCGCACGGGCGTGAAGGTGACCGAGAACGATGCGGACCTGATCGGATTGCCGCCGGGTCAAGCGCAGAAGACGGTAATCGCGCAGGTTGCTGATGCGGTATTCGGCGATTTTCGGTTCGGCTTCTTCTTCTTGACGGTAGCTACCGCATTGATTCTGGCTTTGGCGGCCAACACGGCATTCAACGGATTCCCCGTTTTGGGGTCAGTGTTGGCGCGTGATGGTTACTTGCCGCGGCAGTTGCATACGCGCGGCGATCGTTTGGCATTCAGCAACGGAATTCTGGTGCTGGCACTGGCGGCCATTATTTTGATCGTCGTCTACCAAGCTGAGGTTTCGGGGCTGATTCAGCTCTACATCATTGGTGTCTTCGTTTCGTTCACTCTCAGTCAACTCGGAATGATTCGGCACTGGACCCGAAATTTGCTCTCGACTGTTGACCGTGGTGAGCGGGCGAAGATGATGCGAAGTCGCGTTGTTAACGCCATCGGTTTCGTGATGACCGGCTCGGTCTTGATCATCGTGCTCCTCACGAAGTTCACCAATGGCGCATGGATCGTGTGTGTGGCGATGCCGCTGCTGTATTTGCTGATGCGTGGCATTCATCATCACTATGAGCGAGTCGCAAGTGAATTAACTCCTGACGAGAACGAGGTCATGGCCCTTCCGAGTCGGGTTCACGCCATCGTGTTGGTGTCAAAGATTCACAAGCCGACGCTCCGGGCACTGTCGTACGCCCGGGCCACACGACCTACCGTGCTCGAAGCGGTCACGGTGAACGTCGATCCGGAATCAACAGATCGACTGATTGAAGAGTGGGATGCCAGGAATATCCCGGTGGCGCTCAAAGTGCTCGACTCGCCGTACCGCGAAATCACGCGGCCCATCGTTGAATATGTGCGAGGTATCCGTCGTGAAAGTCCACGTGACCTCGTCACGGTCTACGTTCCCGAATACGTCGTGGGTCGCTGGTGGGAGCACCTGCTTCACAACCAGAGTGCACTGCGACTGAAGGCACGTTTGCTGTTCAGCCCAGGAGTGATGATGGTGTCGGTTCCGTGGCAACTTGAATCAAGTGAACGCGCTGCAGAGAAGCCGCTGTCGCAAGGACCAGGCGCCGCACGTCGCGGTGAACCGGATGCCTCGGTGGCGGAGGCCACGGTGGGTGCTGAGTTTGATGCGCCTGGTACGTCAACGACCACTGAGCCTGGTCGCACGCCGTGACCGCGCAGCACGATGCTGCGGCAAGTCCGGTAGTTGGCGACCGATTTGAAGTCGAGATCGGTGCTGTTGCGCACGGTGGGCACTGTGTCGCCCGACATAACGGTCAGGTCATTTTCGTTCGTCACACGCTGCCCGGTGAGCGAGTTGTCGTTGAGGTGACCTCGGTGGGTTCGGGGCGACGGTTCCTGTTGGCCGATGCAGTGGAAGTGCTGACCGCGTCGCCGGATCGACGTGAGCCGCCGTGCCCCTACTCCGGGCCGGGTGGGTGCGGTGGATGTGACTGGCAGCACGTCACTCCTCAAGCACAGCGCCACATGAAGTCGCAGGTGATTGCCGAAGCAATGCTGCGGCAGGGTGGTCGTGACCTTGAGGTCGATGTCGAGGTGGTATCTGGCGATCAGGAGGGTCTTGGTTGGCGCACTCGGGTCACGTACTCGGTGAACGCGGAAGGAAACGCGGGACTGTTGCGTCACCACAGCCACGATGTTGTTCCGATCGAACGCTGTCTGTTGGTCACCGATGCGGTCGACGCAGTCGATGTCACGCGGCGACGCTGGCCGAAGACTCGCTCCATTGCGGTTGTCTCCACGTCGATGGGGGAGTCGGCCGTCACTGTCGAGCCACTGCCACCCGCACCGGTCGATCGTGCGCGCCTGCTCGATGGCATCCCCGAATCAGTTGCTGTGGTGGGTGTGCGGGGCACGGGCCGGTTACACGAGTCGGTGGCCGGTACCGAGTACACGGTTGCCGCGGGGAGTTTCTGGCAGGTGCATCCGGGAGCTCCGGAACTGTTGACTCGGGCCGTCATCGAAACCCTCGAGCCGCGCCCGGGTGATCACGTGGTTGATCTCTACGCGGGAGTGGGCTTGTTTGCCGTAGCACTCGCCGACGTGGTGGGAGTGGGAGGGCGGGTTGAGGCCGTGGAGTCTGATCCGGCTGCGTGCGCAGCCGCTCGACGTACCTCACACGCTCGGCCGAACGTTCTGATTCATCAAGACAAGGCCGATCACTGGCTCGCGGCGAGATCGATTCGACGGTGCGATCTTGTGGTGCTTGACCCACCTGAATCAGGGGCTGGCCCGAAGGTTCTTGAGCGGATTGTGCGTCTTTCGCCGCGTCGGATTGCCTATGTCTCGTGCGGACCGGCGTCGCTGGGGCGCGATGTGCGGCTTATGTCGAAGCTGGGCTGGACGCTCACGTCGCTGCGGGCCTTTGACATGTTTCCGACAACACACCACGTCGAGTGTCTTGCGACGTTTGACCCACACCACGACTAACTCTCGGATGGTAGGCTCGGGTATCTTGATATCGAGATATTAGTGGCGTGTGGCGCACCCGGTGGAGGGGTCATGGTGAGCATCAATTCATTCGGAGCGAAGGGCACTCTCGAGGTCGGGGGGCGCGAGTACGAGGTGTTCCGCACCGCAGCGGTCGAAGGATCGCAACGCCTGCCGTACACGCACCGTGTGCTACTCGAAAACCTCCTGCGCACCGAAGATGGTGCCAACGTCACGGCTGAGCAGATCCGCACACTCGGAGCGTGGGATCCCGCCGCTGAGCCATCCGACGAAATCCAATTCACACCGGCGCGCGTCATCATGCAGGACTTCACCGGAGTTCCCTGTGTCGTCGACCTCGCCACGATGCGCGAGGCGATGCGTGATCTGGGTGGCGATCCCTCGAAGATCAATCCGCTGGCTCCTGCTGAACTTGTCATCGATCACTCGGTGATTGCCGACTTCTTCGGCACCGGTGACGCGCTCGCCCGCAACGTCGACCTTGAGTACGAACGCAATCGTGAGCGCTACCAGTTCTTGCGCTGGGGGCAGAGCGCGTTCGACGAGTTCACTGTGGTGCCGCCCGGAACCGGCATCGTGCATCAGGTCAACATTGAGCGCCTTGCTCGCGTCGTGATGGTGCGTGAGGTCGACGGGGTGACCCGCGCCTACCCCGACACCTGCGTTGGCACCGACTCGCACACCACGATGGTCAACGGACTCGGTGTGCTTGGTTGGGGCGTCGGTGGAATCGAAGCCGAAGCAGCAATGTTGGGTCAGCCCGTGTCGATGCTCATTCCTCGTGTCGTCGGATTCAAACTCACCGGTCAGTTGCCTGCCGGTACCACCGCAACAGACTTGGTTCTCACCATCACCGAGCAGTTGCGCCAGCACGGTGTCGTTGGCAAGTTCGTCGAGTTTTATGGCGACGGCGTCACCGCAGTTCCCTTGGCGAACCGAGCAACAATCGGAAACATGAGCCCCGAGTATGGCTCCACCGTTGCCATCTTCCCGATCGACGACGAAACGATCGCCTACTTGCGGCTCACCGGTCGCAGTGACGAGCAGGTGGCCTTGGTTGAGGCGTACGCCCGCGAGCAAGGATTGTGGCACGACCCATCGCATGAGCCGGTCTACTCCGAGTACCTCGAACTTGACTTGGCGACTGTGGTGCCTTCGATCGCCGGCCCAAAGCGTCCGCAAGATCGTGTGATTCTGAGCGAAGCGAAGTCGGCATTCGAAAAGTCGCTCACCAGTTACACCGACGACCCCAGCGCCACTGCCACAGCCGATCTTGACGGACAGCAGGTGACTATCGGACACGGCGCAGTCGTGATCGCCGCCATCACGTCGTGCACCAACACCTCGAATCCTTCTGTGATGATGGCCGCGGGTCTACTGGCGAAGAAGGCCGTCGAGCGAGGGCTCACGCGTGCGCCGTGGGTCAAGACGACGCTGGCCCCCGGTTCGCAGGTTGTGAGCGATTACTACGACCGCGCCGGCTTGACTCCGTATCTCGACAAGCTTGGTTTCGACGTCGTCGGATACGGCTGCACCACCTGTATCGGAAACAGCGGTCCGTTGTTGGCCTCGGTGAGTGCGGCCGTGAACGAGGCCGACCTCGCTGTCGCGGCAGTGCTCTCGGGTAACCGCAACTTCGAAGGCCGCATCAATCCCGATATCAAGATGAACTACTTGGCATCGCCGCCGTTGGTCGTTGCCTACGCCATCGCCGGCAGTATGGACATTGACATCACCACCGAGCCGCTCGGAATCGGCAGTGATGGCCAACCGGTCTACCTCGCCGATATCTGGCCGTCAGCGGCTGAAGTGCAGGCGGTTATCGATTCGTCGATCGACGCTGACATGTTCCGTGACAGGTACGCAGACGTGTTCGCAGGCGATGAGCGGTGGCAGTCACTGCAGACCCCCACGGGCGACACTTTCGACTGGGACCCCGACTCGACGTACGTGCGTAAGCCTCCCTACTTCGACGGCATGCAGCGCGAACCTTCGCCCGTGCGTGACATCACGAGTGCGCGAGTGCTTGCTCGTCTCGGTGACTCAGTGACCACCGACCACATTTCGCCGGCGGGTTCGATCAAGGCCGATTCCCCTGCGGGCACGTACCTGCAGGAGCACGGTGTCGACCGCGCTGACTTCAACTCCTATGGGTCACGTCGCGGAAACCACGAAGTGATGATTCGCGGCACGTTTGCCAACATCCGGTTGCGCAACCGTCTGTTGCACGATGTTGAGGGCGGATACACGGTCGACTTCATGACGAACGACCACGACCAAGTCACGATCTACGACGGTTCGATGGGGTACCAAGAGCACCATGTACCCCTCATCATCTTGGCCGGTGCCGAATACGGCTCGGGTTCCTCGCGTGACTGGGCGGCCAAGGGTACGGCCCTACTCGGCGTCAAAGCGGTCATCGCCGAAAGTTACGAGCGCATTCACCGTTCGAATCTGATCGGTATGGGCGTTCTGCCCTTGCAGTACCAGCCGGGTCAGACGGCGCGTTCCCTCGGCCTGTCGGGTGAAGAAGTATTCACTATTCGCGGCATTGAGGCGCTCAATGACGGGGTGACCCCGCGCGATGTGCTGGTCGAAGCGGTCAAGGCCGAAGGCACCACTATCGAGTTCACCGCTCTGGTGCGCATCGATACTCCAGGTGAGGCCGACTACTTCCGTAACGGTGGAATCCTGCCTTACGTCCTGCGGTCGTTGCTGTAGTCGATGGGAGCAGTACCCACGGGTTGGCCGCGCGACCTTGAGGCACCCGAATCGCCTCGGTTCGCAGAAGCCGTGGTGCCGTGGCTGCTCGACCGTTGTCCCCCTGAGTACCGCTCGCATGATGTCTTGAGACGTCATCCGCGCGCACTGTCGAGGCTTGCCGTCCACCACAGTCAAGCGACCCTTGATGGGGCGCGCGCAGCCTATGCCAACGCCCGGCGTGAACTTGCCGACGCACTGCCACCGGAGTCCCTAGTGGAAGTCCTCGCTGCCCTCGAATCTGAAGGGGCACGCATTGCATCGACACTGCGTGAGGTACAGCTTGTCGATGAGGCGGTTGCCGGCACGCGTTGGAATCCCCGGCTCTAGAGGGGCTCTAAGAGCGCGCAACACACCCCATTCCTCTTCTCGCGCGATTCCTACGTCTATACACCTCACAAGGCACCAAAAACCTGCATCGACGTAGGAATCGCGGGGGGTGGGGGAGGCGCGTCGTCTACGGTGTGGGCATGACGCTCGTAGCCGGTGTTGACTCATCAACCCAAGCAACCAAAGTGCTCGTTGTCGACGCCGACTCCGGTGAGGTGGTGCGCGAGGGGCGTGCGGCGCACCCCGACGGCACCGAATGTCCTCCAGCCGCGTGGTGGTCGGCGTTCCTTGAATCGTCGGCTGGATTGCTCGATGGCGTTGAAGCGATCAGCGTCGGTGGTCAGCAGCACGGCATGGTGCTGGTTGACGACTCCGGTGACGTGGTGCGCCCTGCTCTGTTGTGGAATGACACCCGATCTGCTGCGGAATCCCTTGATCTGATTGACGAGTTCGGTGGTGCACAGCAATGGGCTGATGCCGTGGGCAGCGTTCCTGTTGCTTCGTTCACCGTCACGAAATTGCGCTGGATGGCCCACCACGAGCCTGACGCGCTGCGCCGCGCAGCGATGGTCATGCTTCCGCACGACTGGGTGACGTGGCAGCTCACCGGGGGCAGTTGTTTCGACGCCACAACCGACCGAGGAGACGCGAGTAGTACCGGGTACTGGTCGCCAATTACCGATGCCTATCGGCACGATGTGTTGACCCTCGCCGCGGGTCGCGAACTTGGCGTACCCCGTGTCGCTGCTCCGTCGGACGTTGTCGGCCACACGTCCGACGGCATTGCCGTGGGGCCCGGAACCGGAGATAACCCGGCAGCCGCTTTGGGCGTGAGTGCCGAAGTCGGTGATGTGGTGATTTCGCTCGGCACCAGCGGAACGGCGTTCGCGGTATCCCAGACGCCAGCACATGATGCGAGCGGACAGGTGGCGGGATTCGCTGATGCGGCGGGACGCTACCTACCACTTGTGTGCACGCTCAATGCCGCACGTGTACTCGGTGCCGCCGCGCACTTGCTGGGTGTGAACTTTGACCAGTTCAGTGACCTCGCTCTGGCGGCACCTCCCGGGTCTGGTGGACTCACCCTCGTTCCGTATCTCGACGGCGAACGTACCCCGAATCTGCCCGATGCCACCGGCACCCTGTTCGGCATGACGCGCGACAACATGACACCGGAGTGTGTGGCGCGAGCAGCCGTTGAGGGAATGCTGTGCGGCTTGGCCGATGCGGTGGATGCTCTGGCGATGCAGGGAGTTGTTCCTCGTCGTTTCCTATTGGTGGGTGGAGCCGCTGCCTCGCCAGCGGTGCAGCAGGTGGCGGCCTCGCTCTTTGGCGGTGAGGTCACTGTTCCCGAACCGGGTGAGTACGTGGCTCTCGGCGCTGCGCGTCAGGCTGCCTGGATCATGCGCGGGGGTAGCGAACCCCCGCGATGGAACGGTTCGTCGACGGTCATCATCGCGGCTGCGCCGGCACCGCAGGTGCGAGCCCGCTACGCCGAGGTAGCTGGCGGGCTGCGGTGAAGTAGCGGTGAAGTAGCGGTGAAGTAGCGGTGAGGCATCGAGGAGATTGCGAGGAGATTGCCTCGCTGTGACTCAATCGTTATCGCCAATGGCCGATTTGTTGCCCGTCTGTGCTTGCGAAAGTACCCGAAATCTGAATATGTTGCAGCAGACAACATATGTGTGGGAAGCACGTCTTCCATCGCATGCACCGTCAAGCATTTCCAACCCTCAAGGAGACAAATGCGTACACGCAGTCTGGCCCTCGTCGTCACTGCGGCGACTTCGGCCCTCGTTCTAGCCGCCTGTGGTGGCAGCAGCTCGGGCGGTACCTCGAGCTCAGCCGCCGCTTCCAGTTCGGCCCCTGCCAGCTCAAGTGCCCCCGCCAGCTCCAGTGCTGCGGCGGCGGCCAAGGTCGGCGTGATTTTGCCCGACTCGGCTTCATCAGCTCGGTGGGAGACCGCCGACCGTAAGTACCTCACCGACGCCTTCACTGCTGCTGGCGTTGAGTTCGACATCCAGAACGCTGGCGGTGACAAGGCCAAGTTCACCACCCTGTGCGACAGCATGATCACCGGCGGCGTGAACGTCCTGATGATCGTCAACCTCGACAGCGACACCGGTGCTGCCTGCTCGAAGAAGGCGGCAGCTCAGGGCATCAAGACGATCGACTACGACCGTCTGACCCTCGGTGGCGGCGCTGCTGCCTACGTGTCATTCGACAACGTGGCTGTGGGTAAGGCTGAAGGCGATGGACTCGTCAAGTGCCTCAAGGACGCTGGCGTCACCACGGGTACGGTCGCGCTGCTCAACGGCTCGCCCACCGACAACAACGCCACGTTGTTCAAGGAAGGCTACAAGAAGGCCATTGAGGCTGCCGGCTTCACCATTGGTGAGGACCAGGCCGTTCCGGACTGGGACAACGCCAAGGGTGGTGTCATCTTCGAGCAGATGTTCACGAAGGACCCGAAGATCGTCGGTGTTGACGCCGCGAACGACGGTCTCGGTGGCGCTGTT